>Ga0169931_10001521_pt1 | contig 38229 bp, 29 predicted proteins | sample Kivu_15m_20L_FD_129675 | JGI IMG/M metagenome (GOLD analysis project Ga0169931, IMG submission 129675) | Freshwater microbial communities from Lake Kivu, Western Province, Rwanda to study Microbial Dark Matter (Phase II) - Kivu_15m_20L... | ecosystem: Environmental > Aquatic > Freshwater > Lake... | reverse complement strand
CGGGGCTGTTGAAACCGGCGGACGATTGCTGCCGCTGTGGCTGCTACTGAGCTGAGCGGCGAGGGCTGAGAGGTCTTCGCTGAGGCCGCGAACGGAATCGATGCGTTTGTCCTTCTGCGGCTGCAGGCAGCGAAGACAGATGCGATCCAGCTCTTCCGGAATGTCAACCCGCAGCTGACGCAATGGCGTCGGGTCGGTCTCCAGAATGCTGGCGCGAATTCGCCTGCGGAGGACTTCCGGATCTCTGCTGTGTTCCCAGCGGAACGGGTGTCGAGCAGCCAGCATTTCATAGAGCATGACGCCAACGGCCCACAGGTCAGACCGACCGTCAATTCTGGGAGTCTGTCCGTCGATTTGTTCGGGGGGCATATAGGCCAGTGTGCCTTCCACGCGATTGGCTCGCGACTGCAGCTGTGAGGCGTGCACAGCCAGTCCGAAGTCGGCAATTTTCGGCTGCCCGTCCCTGTCCAGCAGAATATTTGCCGGCTTCAGATCACGGTGATAGATCTCCCGCTGATGCGTGACTTTGAGGCCGTCGCAGATGGCCATAATCAGCCGAATGGCTTCCGCGATCGGGACGGGTTTTTCGGGCTGCCTGTAGTGTTGCTGGATGTGTTTCCGCAGGTCCTGGCCTTCGACAAATTCCTGAACAAGAATCGGCACTTCGTGTTCACTGTCAAAGACATCGTAGATGCGGACGAGCGCCGGGTGGTCCATTTCGGCCAGCAGCCGAGCTTCTTTCCGATACTTCTCCATTTTTTCGCGAAAGAGTTCCAGTTCGCGATGGTAGCGTTCGAGTTCCCGTGTCCGGGTCGCTTCGTCGAAGGCCGGATCAAGGTGCAGTTCCGGGGGCAGTGTGAGCGGTACCTTAAGAGCCACTTTGCGATTGAGTGGGGGCTGCAATGCCAGGTACACCCTGGCGAAGCTGCCGGTCCCAAGAAGCTGCAGGATCTGATACTTGCCGATCGTGGCCGGACAGGTCGCGGGTTTCTGAGCCGTGGGCAGCGATTCATCGGGGCGGACTGCGTGGAGAATGGTTGGCGTGAGCGCGGCATAGAGCGGGAATTTCTGCAGCAGCTCCTCTGCGGTGACCGGGCGGAGCAGTTGCGAACGGAATTCCAGTTCCACCTCCACCAGTTGCCGCAGTCCGTGGTCGCGGTGTTCGACCGCGAGGTTGGCAAGGGCGTATTCCAGGTGTGGCTGTGCGTTGCCCGATTTATAAATGGATTCGTACTGGTCACAAACATCATCGATGCGGCTGTCGACCCTGCTCTTTTCGGGGCCGCGGACCAGATGGGCCGGCAGCCCGGTCAGCTGAGGAAAGCGGGCTTCGAGTTGTCCTGCGGTGAGTGCCTGTTCGTCGGGGCGGCTGAGCCATTCTCCGGCGGCGAGTTCAAGAGCCCAGTCGATGTCCTGAGGGAGGGGTGCGAGCTGTTGCAGATAGTCTTCGGCCAGCCATGGATTGGGCGACGCCCACCGCAGTCGCTGATCTCGACGGAGAAGAGCCAGACGATCGAGGATCGAGGGTGAGTGATGTTTGAAGAAGGCAGCGAGGTCCGGCCCGGCGGGATGCTGCTTCCAGAGGGATTCGAGTTCGGTGATGAGATTCATGTGAGGCATCTTTGGACCGAGGCAATGTACGGCGCCGGAGTCTCTTTGCAGAGAATATCTCCGGACAGGGATGTGTGCGAGTGTTTTGGGGGGAAATTTAGCGTGCGGCCGACGCAGTTCGCGGGCAGACGTCAATCAGCGGTTGGGCGGAAGCCCCCGGGCGGTGTTTTGCGTTGAAGGTGCGCGCGCCGGGGAGGGCGTTGGTGTGGCCGTTTGCCCGCAGGCTGCCGCCATGCGGCTCAGCCAATGGCGTTGACTTTCTGGCGGAAACAGCATCTGGCTCCCCTCTCCCCTGGCAGGGGAGAGGGGGGATTTCAATTGGTGTTGGTGCGGTGTTCCATCACGAGGTTACGGAGTGCGTCCGTGAGTTCCGACACTGTCGGAGGGGTTTCGCGGGCAGGTTCCAGTTGCGGTGCTTCAGCGGCTGGGGCGAGGAAGTCGGCAGCACTGACGGCGGGTCCGGGGCTGGCGGTGGCGATGGGGTTGGCCGTTGTTGATTTGCGTGGCGCTGTGAGGAAGGTCTGATTGGCGGCGAGGCAGTTTTCGAGTGAATCGCTGACCATATCGGAGCGTCCGACGGCATCACCGGTGACAGCGAGAGCGGTGTAGACGGGCATGTTGTCGAGGTGTCGTCGCGTTTCTGCGAGTCGCAGGTCAACCTGAGCCATGGCCTGTTGAAGTGTTGCGACGGCGTTGTTCTGGAGTGATTCCAGTTTCGCCTTCTTTGGCATTTTTTGTCCAGCTGGCGACTGTGCGTGCCTGTGTGCCGAATGCCTTCTGGACGAGGGGCTGATGAGAGGCGACGATTCCGAGAGCGGTGCAGACGGCCGAAATCAGCAGTATCTTTGACATAGTTTTCATGATGAACTCCTGTGGTTTGGTCAATGTGAAACTTCGGGCGTCGCGTCTGCGTCGCCCCTCCATTTCAGAAGTCCCCAAAACCAATCAGGATTTCCAAACTATTTGAGATTATTTGGGAAAGCCATCAGGACTATCCGCGGCTGAAGAACAGCCGATGTGCATTTGCGGTGGTCTGTCGAGCCATGGCTTCGGGATCGATGCCATGGACTTCGGCGAGGCACGCGTTTGTATGCGCGACCCAGGCGGGTTCATTGCGTTTGCCGCGGAAGGCCTGTGGGGCCAGATACGGGGCGTCGGTTTCGACGAGGAGTCGATCCAGCGGCACGGTGGCGGCAAGACTGCGGAGCGCGTCGTTCTTTTTGTAGGTCAGCATACCGCTGAAGGACAGGTAGAGCCCGAGTTCGAGGCAGGCGGCGGCAGTTTCCGGGCTGCCGCAGAAGGAGTGCATAACGCCGTTGAGAGGTCCTGCGGCGGCTGATTGTCGCAGGACATCAAGGACTTCCTGTTCGGCTTCGCGACAGTGCACAACGAAGGGTTTTCCAACACGACGAGACAGTTCGATGTGCTGAATGAAGGCGTCGCGCTGGCCGTCCAGCGGGGCATCTTTCCAGTAGTTATCGATTCCGGTTTCGCCGACGCCGACGACCTTGGGGTGGGCGGCGAGTTGTTCGATTTGTTCCCAGTCTCCGGGTTTGGTTTCGTGTGTGTGGTTGGGGTGGATGCCGACAATGGCGGAGAGGCAGTCGTAGCGGTTGGCGAGCAGAACGACGGCGCGGCTGGAGGCGGCGTTGATGCCGATGGTGAGCATTCGCACGACGCCGGCGGTTCGGGCGCGGTGCAGCACATCGTCAAGATCCGCGCGAAAGGAATCGGATTCGAGGTGGCAGTGGGTATCGATCAGGTTGGCAGACATTGTCGGCTGTGGCAGTGCTTCGCGGGATGTTTACGCCTGAACCTGTGGATCGGTTTCGGGAGCGGCATCGTTGTCGGCGTCGAACCATTCTTCTTTGAAGACGATGCGTTTTTTGTGTTTCATGGCGAGATTTGCGGTGAGCGCCATGATGGCGTCTGCCATGGCGACGCGTCCGTTGCAGCGAAGTTCCTGCCAGCCGCGGCCATTGCGTACGCAGAAACAGAAGTGTTCCATTTCTTCGCGGTATCCGCGGCTGACTTTGTCGCCCATGGCGCCTTTGGTCATGGCACCGGCAGCGGAAGGACCGCTGGTGTTGTAGCTGTCGAGCACCGGTCCGCCGCCTGCGGAGCTGTCGAGCACCCAGAGGCGTTGTTCGAGTCCTCCGCCGCTGCCTGCGGACTGTTCCTTGTAGAGCAGGGCTTCCTTTTCTTCCTTCATGATCAGGGTACCACGGCTGCCGAAGACAGTTTCGCCGTAGAATTCCTGGCGGTTGGTGTTGATGGACGAGTAGGTGACGATGGCGACGTCGTTCTGGTCCTGCTGGTGGTGTCGTCCGGGGAATTCGAAGGTGACGTAAATATGATCGTCGATATCGCGGTCATCGTCCCAGTTTTCCTTTGGACCGACGCCTTTGACACCGTAGAAGTTGCGGCCACCGTAGCCCTGAACGGCGAGCGGATGCACTTTGCCGAGGAAGATGCTGGCAGCGTCCATCTGGTGGCTGCCCAGTTCGGCCATGAGCCCACCGCCCGTTTTGTTGTAGAGTCGCCAGTCAACCAGCTGTCGGGCGCTGTCGTAGCCAAGTTCCGAGAGTCGACCGGATTTTTCCAGTTTCAGCAGGTGTTCGCGATCTTTTCTGGCTTCGGGACCGCGATCCCACTTTTTCCAGCTGTCGCTCCCGGGGAAGCTGTTGTTGCGGTGCCACTGGGCGCGGATGAATTTGATGTCGCCCAGCAGACTTCGCTGGATCAGGTCGTTGGCGTTGTCGTAGAGCACGCTGTAGTGACGCTGGTGGCCGACGGCGAGCAGCAGTCCGCGCTGTTCGGCCATGCGGATCATCTGTTTGCACTGAGTGACATTGTGTGCCATGAGTTTTTCGGTGAGCACATGCAGTCCGGCTTCCATGCAGGCGATGGCGATGGGTGCGTGCTGGCTGAGCGGCACGGCGATAACGACCATTTCGAGGCCGAGCGCGTCTTTGTCTTTCAGGAGTTCGAGGTGGTCTCCGTAAACCTTGATTTCGCTGGCTTTGGCGGCACCGAGTTTTGCATTGAGGCCGATGCGGACTTCGGGGTGACTGCCTTTGAACGTGCGTTCCAGGTTGGCAGGCCGAGGATCGGCGATGGCCACGATCTGCATGAAGTCCGCAGGGTGCTCGGTGATCAGTACGTTGGCTTCGTCACCGCAGCCGATAAACGCCGTGCGAACGGGGGACCCGTTGAGCTTTTCGTAGTGGAAATAGAGAGCTCCGAGGCCGGCGGTTCCGACAGCGGCCGCCTTGAGCAGATCACGGCGAGTGAAGCCGACAGCTTCGTTGAAGTTGTCCTTGCCGATGGCAGACTGTTCCGGGGTGATATCCATGTTTGAGGACTCTCGTGGTATTGAGTACGCGGTGCGCGGTTGACGTTTCGCGCGGCGTTGTCTGGTGTGATTGGGGAAGAATTGGGACGAAAACGAGAGGTTGACGAACAGATCAGGGGGCTGTTCGCACTTTACCTTGCCTGCGGGAGGCCATGAACCTGGTGACGATGCCGTCGAGACCGAACCAGACGCCTGTGGGAAGGCAGGCGAGGGCAGCCAGAGCGAAGACTTCGATGAGGTTCTTGTTGACAATCAGGCTGTGTTCCGGGCCGGGTGCTTCCGGGAGTCCCGGGAGCGGTGGCATGGCAAGGTAGAAGCCGAAGATCATCAGGGCAGCGGCGGCAGCGGCGGGTCGAGTGAAGAGGCCCAGCAGCAGGAGCAGTCCCAGTCCTGCCAGTCCGCCGATTGTGGCCAGATCGATCAGTCGCAGGGCCGTCCATGGTTCCGGGGGTGGGCCGAGTTGAAGTTGTTGGAGTGAGAGCAGCTTTTGGGCTTCTTCCTGCAGTTCAGCATCGAGAGCACGGACGGGACCGGCGAGTTCGGAGCCTTTTTCGCGGGTGTCGGACCAGGTGCGGCTGAGGTGTTCGAGCTGGTATGGGAGGTCGGCATCGGCGAGTTTCTGTTCGTAGCGCGTGAGGAGCTGCTGGTAAAGAAGAATCTGGCTGATGCGACCGTCGATTCGTCCGGCGTTGTCCGGGTTACCAAGCAGGTGGGCGCGGAGTCGTTCTTTGTAAGAGAGGCGGGTGGCGCGAGCGTAGGCGGCATCGAAGGCGACGCGCCACGCGTCATACTGGGGGCCGGCCTTGCCTTCGACAGCCTTGTCCAAAGTTTGCTTTTCTGAAGGCAGGATGTGCTGTGAACCGTCGATGATGAGCAGCTTTTTTGTGGCGTCGTAGCGGATTACGGAGTCCAGCTTCAGTTGTTTGAAGTCAAGGCCTTCCGGGAGTTTTTCCAGCGGGGCTGAGCAGGTTGAAGCGCCATCCACGAGTCGGGCGAGTGAAGCCTGCTGGGATTCGTTCAGTCTGTAGTGGCTGCTGAAACGTGCGCGCCATGCATCCCAGCGAGCGGCCACGACGTCGGGGTCGAGCCACTGGGTGTCGTTGGGATCACCCGTCAGGGCCCGGAACAACGGACGCATGGGCCCCTGGGAATTTTTAAGGTAGCCTTCGGCTGACCATGGATTGGGCGTCCCGAGAGACCGGATTTTCCAGAGTCCCTCGTAAAGGAGTTGCCAGCCGATGGACAGACGCAGGATGACCAGCATCAGCACCGCGGCAACGGATTGGCGACGAATTTCAGCCACTGGACAGAGGCTCCGTATGGGGTCCCGGAAAATCATCAGGCGAATGAAAATTGAAATGGAAGTCTACACGAATTCAATCGGAAATTTCGACCGACCATCGTCAATTGGGAAAGCGGAAAGAATTATTCCGGCAAATGCGGGGAAAGGAAAATGGGTTCTGTTTGTTCTTCGTCCCAGAAAATCTGGTTGGGACGAATTCCGATGACCAGTGGTCGCAGCAGGGTGCCGCGATCCGGCAGGGGAGTGAGTATCATGGCAATTTCGGGCATTCGGCGACAACAATCAACCGCCTTTTGAACCCCAACAGCAAAAAAAGCAGTGGAAAGTGCGTCGGCGACGGCGGCTGAGGGTGCCAGCACTGTGACCGAGAGCACGCCTTCGGCAGGCCAGCCGGTGGCAGGGTCAAGGATGTGCCCGTACCGGCGGCCCTGATGTCGAAAAAACTGAATATTCGAACCGCTGGTCCCCATCGCCTGGTTGTGCAGCAGGAGCGTGGCCATCCGCTGGCGCGTGAAAAGCGGATTGCCGAGGCCGACAGGAAAACCGGGGTGTCCATTGTGTGCGCCGCGGGCAAGGATGCTGCTGTGTCCACCATGGATGAGGAAGTCAGGTGGTGCCTGGTCGCGACTGGCGAGCCAGAGGCCGGCATCGTCAATCGCCACCCCCTTTCCGATGGCTCCCGGGTCCAGACGAACCTCCGGGTGGTCGAAACGCACGGTCCCGGAACTCCGGTCCAGCTGCACGTGCCTGAATCCGCAGGCAGCGCGGGCAGCATCCACTTCGTGTGGTTCCGGCAATCTCCCGGCCCTGCGGGCCGCTCGCCAAAGCTGGGTGAGACAGCCGGAAGCCAGGTCGAAGCCACCGTTGGTGAGTTCGTGCAGACGAGCGGCCAGTTGCAGCAGGTCCTTCAACTGGGCACTCACGGGCACAGCCTGTTCGCCAGCCAGCCTGTTTACGGTGGAGATTTCGCTGTGTTCCCGATAGATGGACATCCAGCTTTCCGCGGTGTGGATGCGTTCGAGAGCTTCACCGGCGGCGGTGACGGGCGGGTTTTCTGAGGGATTGAGGATGACTGTGAAATCACAGGCCATGGCGCGAGTTGACAGGCGGAGAGTACTTCCACCGGCAGGAGGGCGTTGCAGAGTGCGGACTGCGGGTGTGCTGGGGGAGCCGGCCGGTCCGGCTACGGGGGAGCCGGCCGGTGCGGGAGTGGGGGTGGATGCCGGTGCGACGGCTGCCAGAAGTTCGCGACGAGTGGATTTTTGGGGGTCTTTGGCCATGACGCCGAGCTTCCCATTATTCGGGCAACACCGACGCCGAGCCAGCTTTTCGCTGCTGCCGCGGTCTTTTCCCCGGGATTCTTCCAATACTCAATCCCTGACTGTCGTATGCTTTCCATTGAAAGTCCAGCCCGGACATCTTCCTTTTTTTCGCCCGTTCTGCCGAATTTCCTCACATGAGCACGAATTCCCCACGAACTTCCGCTCCCGCCTACAGGCCTCCCACTGGTGCTCCCTGGTGGGTCTGGCTGGTGATAGGAATTTTTGGGGTGGCGGTCGCCGGAATGCTCGTCAGCCGCATTTCTCCGGAAGACGGCCAGCAGCTTTTCAAGGACGCTCTGGCCGCGGGTGAAGTCGGCAATCGCGATCTCCTTCAGCAACGGCTTGAAAAACTTCGTAAATACCCGGCCTTCGAAGCCCACGCGCAGTTTCTTGATGGCGTTTTGTTCCTCGGCAGAAGCATGCCGCTCAAGGCAATCCCGCTTCTGAAAAAAGCATCGGAAAACCCCGAACTCCGGGCCAAAGCACTGCTCAGTCTTGGGCGGGCCTACGGAACGTCCGGACAGCTTCAGGCCGCGATCACGACCCTCGACTCCCTTGTCGGTGATCCCGAGGTTGGCAATCAGGCCAGATTTATTGCCTGCGGAATGCTGGCCACCGCTCAGGCCTGGGACGCCGCCATCGTGCATCTCCGGGAGCTGCAGAAAGTCGGCTACGAGAAGGCCAAGGTGCTGTATCAGCTGGCGGAGATTGAGTTTGATCGGGGCAATTACGCGGAGGCAGAGACGCTTTACGCGGATGCCATCGAGGAATTCCCTGCCGACCCCACCAACAGCGTCAAGGCATCACGGCTGCTCGACTGCCGCCTCCAGCTGGGCACGCTGAAGGACTCCGACAAATACATCGGCATGGTTGATAATCAGATTACTGCCGCCCTCTACCGCTCTGAGGATCTGATCGCCTCCGGAAAACTCAAGGAAGCGCGCACAGCCATCGAACGTGGGATGCGGGAGGCCGAGGGGAGTCCGATGATGGCCTTTCAGATCGGCAAACTGGCGCTTGCGGAAAAAGACAAAGACGCAGCCAAAGGAGTGCTCAACGAGGTCCTTGCGGCCTGCATCCGATTTCCCAGATCCATCGACGGGATGCGAGTTCTGGCACAGCTTTCGGAACTGCTTGAAGATGGTGACCTGCTCGACAAGTCCCGGCAAAACCTGGAACGACTCGAAGCGCTCCGCGAGGAAATGCGGGCACTCATGCCGACCGTCAGCAGCACGATCACCGAAATTGAACCTCGCGTCAGACTCGCAGAACTCGCCCGCGAATGCGGTGACGCAGAACTCATGCAGAAGGTCTTCCGCGGTTTGCTGCTGTTCAACCCCGATAAGGAGGGAGAACTCACACAGCGACGTATGCAGATGGATGAAGTGCCGCCGATTTTCGTCCCGTTTGGCCGTGAAGTGAAACTGCCCACAAACCGCGGCCAGGCACCCCCGGGACTGCAGGGTGAACTTCCCGGTCAGGCTCCGCTGGGCCAGGCTCCGCTTGTACGCCCGCCCGTTGAGCCAAAGCCAGGCCCGATGTAGCAGCCCCGTTCAGTTCATTTCAGCAGCGGCTTCCTGCAGGGCCATCGTCTGCAGCCACGTTTCGCTGGAGCCTGGTTCTGGCTGAGCTGCCGGGGAAACGACCGTTCTGTGAATGAGCATGGCGGCCTGCCAGTTTCGCCATGCGGTTCGATAGTGCGAACGGCTGAGAGCAGTGGCCGTACGCAGCTGGAGTACAAGCCATAAGCGGTCCGGACTGCGACTGGTATCCGGCTGTGATTCGCAGGCGTCCAGCAGATCTTCGGCATCCTGATGGCTGCCTGAGATCACAGCTTCAAGGCAGTGGCTGAGATGCAGCACGAGAACGAGCCGATCGGCGGACGCATCGTCGGAGGAGATCTCTTTGGATTTCCAGTCGGCCTGCCGCAGATACGCGGCTGCAGTGGCGGTGTCGTGGCGGAGCAGTGAGAAGAGCGTCAGCAGCAGCCAGTCGTTCAGGCGGGGGGCCTGGGGAGGAACGCTGGATGACAGGTCTTTGATTGAGTGTTGCAGGAGCCGTTCGGCGTGGGACAGATCGCTGCAGGACAGCAGAGCAGAAAACGCCGTGCACGCGGACGGGCAGGCGAGCTGCAGGAGGCGGTGAATGACAGTTGCGCAAATGCCCGACACAACCGGCAGTTGAGCGGACCTGGAGCTTTTGGGGGCAGAAGCAATGTGCACGGGCGGAGTCCTGAACGATGAAGATTCCGTGGCCGCGGAATCAATTCCAGGGGACTCTGTCAGTGCGAGAGAGAGAACGTCAAGTTTAACTGATGGGGGTTTGGGTGGGAAGTGGAATTTGGGTGAGATTTTTGAAAATTCGGCGTGACAGGTGCGGGGAGTGGGAGGCGAGGCGATTGCGTTTTCCTGCATTCCTCATTTTCCCACAAATTCCCTGCCCTGAAACAGTCGGCACGCTGTGACTTGCGGCTGCAATTCGTCAGAATGCCGGGACCACGGTGTCCTGATTCCGCCCGGTTTTCTGCAGGAGAAATCTCAATGTCCCACCCCGCAGCGTCATCTTCCAGCTTTCCTTCCGTCGCTCGCCGCGGTTTTCTGACGGCCGCCGCAGCAGCCGTCGCTGCTGTTCAGGCGACTGCGGAGGACGAGTACGGTCCAAATGCCGGGCCGGTTCGTTATCCCGATTACCGTCTCGTTGAGCGGGACAAGCGGTTCGCGAAACTGAAGCTGGGCAACACTCCGATCCAGCGACTCTACCACAGTCCCAACATGCTCTGGGCGGAAGGCCCTGCATGGAATGGTTCGGGCAGGTATCTGGTCTGGAGCGACATTCCCAACAACATTCAGCATCGCTGGATCGAAGACGACGGCCACGTGTCTGTGATTCGCAACCCTGCGAACAACAGTAACGGCAACACGTTCGACATGCACGGCCGTCAGATTTCGTTTGAGCACCTGACGCGAAGTGTGGCGCGCTACGAGCACGACGGCACCCGCACGGTGCTCGCCAGCACCTTCAACGGCAAATCGCTCAATGCCCCCAACGACGGTGTGGTGCACCCCGAAACCGGTGACATCTGGTTCAGTGATCCGGGCTACGGAGCACTCATGGATTACGAGGGCACGCTTGCCGACACTGGTTCGGTGCAGCCCTACCAGAAAGAGGCCCTGTATCGCTGGGAAGCCAGCACCGGCAAGCTCTTCCAGGTGGCTGACGACATCTTCAAGCCGAACGGCGTCTGTTTTTCACCGGACTACAAAAAGCTCTACGCGGCCGACACCGGTTCCTCCCATTACCCTGATGCTCCCAAAGATATCAAGGTCTGGGACGTGATTGACGCCAAAAAGCTGGCCAATGGCCGCGAGTACGCCTCAATGAATCTGGAAATGCCCGATGGCGCAACGAAGGCGGGCTTTGCAGATGGCATCCGCGCGGACATTCACGGCAATATCTGGGCGAGTGCGGGCTGGGTCGGAGACGGCTACGACGGCGTGCACATTTTCGCAGCTGAGGACGGAGCGCGCATCGGCCAGATTCTGCTCCCGGAAATCTGCAGCAACGTGTGTTTCGGAGGTACCAAACGCAATCGCCTGTTCATGACCGGCAGCACCTCGCTGTACGCCGTCTACGTAAATACTCGCGGTGCCCATTTCTGTTAATTGTCGAAAAGGGTTGACCGGCGGTGAGCAGTCGGTGCCACTCGGCTGCTCACCGTGCCACGCTCTCTCTTTATTCCGTATCACGCCGGCTGCGTGTTTCGCCCTGTCAGTTGAACCCTGAACTGAGTCATCTCCATGACACGATTTCTTCGCATCACGGCATTCGCAGTTTTGACCATTGCCCTCGTCACCTGCTCGACATACGCTGCGGAACCGCCGGACGCGACCAGCTTCCATCGCGACCGTCTGGTTGCCTGGTGCATCGTTCCATTTGATGCAAAACAGCGAGGTCCGGCTGAACGTGCTGAAATGGTGAAACGAATTGGCATGACTCGCGTGGCCTACGACTGGCGCGAATCGCATGTGGCGACATTCGAAGAAGAAATTCTGCAGTACAAAAAGCAGGGGATCGAGTACTTCGCCTTCTGGAGCTGGCATCCGGCCATGGAACCGCTCATTCAGAAGCACGGCATTCATCCGCAGATCTGGCTGATGTTCGCCGCTCCGCCCGAAGGCTCCCACGAAGAACGCGTCAAAGCGGCTGCCACCGCGCTGCTGCCAATGGTCGAAAAAACGGCTCGCCTGAAGCTGAAACTGGGGCTCTACAACCACGGTGGCTGGAGCGGCGAACCGCGCAATATGGTGGATGTCTGCAAGTACCTGAAAGAGCACCATCAGGCGGATCACGTGGGCGTCGTTTACAACCTGCACCACGCCCATGATCATATCGCAGACTTCGCTGCCCAGCTGGAACTCCTGAAGCCCTGGCTGATCTGCCTGAACCTCAACGGCATGAACGACAACGCGCAACCCAAAATCCTGCCCATCGGATCAGGCCGCCATGACCAAAACCTTCTCAAAATCATCCTCGACTCCGGATACACTGGCCCCATCGGCATCATCGACCATCGCGAACAACTGGATGCCGAAGAAAGTCTTCAGCAGAACCTGACAGGACTCAGGTCCGTCCTGAAAGAACTGGGACGAACGGAGGCAGCAGAATCCTTCGGCCCGTTCTCTTCAAAGCAGCCATAGCATTCGAAGCAGGTTGAAAAGCATTTGCGGTATTCCTGCAGTGCGCAGCTGGGATAGTGCAACGGCGCGAACGCTGCCCAGAGTCGCGTTTCGCTCTGCGAAAGGACATTCAATGCCGTTCTTTCGCGGAGCGAAAGACGACTATCGCAGCCCCCGGCGGTGAAAGCGACTGCCATCGGGCTGCCGCTTGTGGCTTACTCTCTTCTCCCAACGTTCTTCCAGGTTTTTCCGTGTCTCAGGGACTTTTCGGATTTGCAGAAACGCCGGAGTGGCTGGCAGCGGCCCAGGATGATGTTCAGTTGGCTGAAGTCGTGTTCAATCTGCCGCTGGAGCGCCCTTACACGTATCGAATTCCGGAGGCGCTTCGCGGGATGCTGCAGCCTGGCCAGCGAGTGCTTGCACCGCTGGGTCGTGGGAATCGTTCCAGCACTGGTTACTGTGTGGACGTGCATGCGTCGGAAACGGGTCAGGTTCGTGGTCCGCTCAAGGAGTTGGAGGGGCTGCTGGATCAGGAACCTCTGCTGGACAGTTCAATGCTCAGCCTGACTCGCTGGATTGGCGAGCGATTCCTGTGTGGCTGGGGGCAGGTTCTGGACAGCGTGATTCCGGCTGGGGTGCGTCACAGGAGTGGGACACGGGAGGTTCAGCATGTGCGGCTGACGGACGCGGGGGTGGCCGCGCTTGCTGGAGGCGGTCGCTTCAGTGTTCAGCAGCGAACCTTGTTAACCCTGCTGCGGGAGTCCACGGCTCCGATCGCGGCAGCGGAATTGTGTGAGCGAGTGGGTTGTGGACCGGGCCCGCTTTCGACGCTGCGAAAGAAGGGATGGGTCGAAGCCATCCGCATCCGTTCCGACATTTCCGGCGACGACAATGCTCAGAGCATCCATGAAGCCGACCTCAACCTGAGCCTGCAGCAGCTGCAGGCACTCAATCAGATTCTCCGACCGCTCCGGGAAAGTCGCCACGAGACGCTGCTGCTTCACGGGGTGACGGGGAGCGGCAAGACGGAGGTCTACATACAGTCGATCCGGGAAGTGGTTTCGTATGGTCGGCAGGCGATCGTGCTGGTCCCCGAAATCAGTTTGACTCCGCAGACGATCCGGCGTTTTCGCAGTCGTTTTCGATCGGTGGCAGTGCTGCACAGTCACATGAGTGATGCGGATCGTCACTGGCAGTGGCAGCAGATTGCATCCGGGGCTGTGGACGTTGTGGTGGGAGCCCGGAGTGCTGTGTTTGCACCGGCACCACATTTGGGGATGATCATTATTGATGAGGAGCATGAGCCGTCGTTCAAGCAGGACAGCACACCTCGATATCACGCGCGGGAAGTGGCTCGGCGTCGCTGTGAGGATTTGCGGATTCCGTTGATTCTGGGATCCGCCACGCCGACGCTGGAATCATGGCTCCGCGCCCACCGTCGGATGGACACGCTGGTATCGATGCCCAGCCGCGTGGCCGATCGCCCGATGCCACCGGTCCATGTGATTGACACGCGGGAGGATCCGCGGATCAAGCGTGGCTTCAGCATCGGCCGGGCTCTGTACACGGCCATCGGCAAATCGCTGAATGAAAAGGGACAGGTGATCCTGTTTCTGAATCTTCGGGGCTATTCGCCGGTGGTATGGTGTCGTTCGTGTGGTGCCGGCATTAAGTGCTCGTCCTGCGACATTTCACTGACGTGGCATCGCGATGCGGGCAAAGCGGTTTGTCACAGCTGCGGATATCAGGCGGATCCTCCGTCAAACTGTCCGGCTTGTGGCAGCAATGCCGTGCGTTATCTGGGCACGGGAACTCAGAAGCTGGATGAAGAGGTGCAGGGACTGTTTGCCGGCGCGCGGGTGTTGCGAATGGACAGCGACTCCATGAGAAAGCCTGGCAGCCACGATGAAGCGCTCGACCGTTTTCGTCGCGGGGAAGTGGAGATCCTGCTGGGGACTCAGATGATTGCCAAAGGACTTGATTTCCCGAATGTGACGCTTGTGGGAGTTGTTGATACTGACACGATGCTGCGTCAGCCGGATCTTCGGGCGGCGGAACGCACGTTTCAGCTGATCGCGCAGGTGGCCGGGCGTACGGGTCGCGGGGAACGGGGGGGGCGCGTCCTTGTGCAGACATCCACGCCGGACGATCCGGCGGTGAAGTTTGCAGCCCGTCACGACTACATCGGCTTTGCCCGACACGAACTCACCGAACGCAACGAAGCCAAAGCGCCTCCGTTCACCTGTGTGACGCGCGTGATTTTTCGAGGACCTGACGAGCAGCGAACTCGGGAAACGGCGATTGCCGTCGCCGATCGGCTCCGTGCCGCACGCAGCGGTGACACAGTCGAACTGCGAATTCTTGGAGCGGCTCCGGCACCTGTTGTCCGTCTGCGAAATCTGTGGAGATTTCATCTCCAGATCTGCGGGCCCACGCCGGAACTCATCCGCTCGCTCTGGCTGAAGGTCGAAGACCAGCTGCAGCTGCCCGAAGATGTCGAGCTGGCGGTGGATGTCGATCCTGTCAATGCTCGCTGACCGCAGCTGACTGCCAGCCCCGATACCATTCAACAAATCGCTGCACACCGGTCTCGATCGGGGTTCGTGGAGCAAATCCGACTTCGCGCTGCAGATCATCGATATCTGCCCAGGTGGCTTCCACGTCACCTGGCTGCATCGGCAGCAGACGTTTTTCGGCGCGACGTCCAAGTGCTTCTTCAAGGACTTCGATCAGCCGCAGCAGTTCAACTGGCTGATTGTTGCCGATGTTGTAAAGCCTCCACGGTGCTGTCGGGGAACCTGCGGTGGATTCACCCGCAACAGGACGTGGCACCGGGAGCGTGTCGCTGGTGCGAATCACACCTTCGACAATGTCATCAATATACGTGAAGTCGCGCCGCATGCGTCCGAAGTTGAAGACATCAATCGGACGCCCGGCGAGAATCGCTTCGGTGAACAGCCAGATGGCCATGTCGGGGCGGCCCCACGGGCCGTAGACGGTGAAGAAACGCAGACCTGTTGTGGGCAGGCCGAACAGGTGGCTGTAAGTGTGCGCCATCAGCTCGTTGGCTCGCTTGGTCGCCGCGTACAGACTCACCGGATGATCCACTCGATCTTCAACAGAGAAAGGCACCTTCCTGTTGGCCCCGTAGACGCTGCTGGATGATGCATACGTCAGATGTTCCACGTGGTGATGGCGACAGCATTCCAGCAGGTTGACGAAGCCTGTGATGTTTGAATCCGCATAGACGTGGGGGTTAGTGAGTGAGTAGCGGACGCCGGCCTGGGCGGCAAGGTGGATGACGCGGTCGCAGGGACGGTCGCGAAACAGCCTCTCCAGACTACTGCGATCTTCCAGCCCAAGCTGCTCAAAATGAAACTGCGGATGATCGGCCAGCTGGGCCAGTCGATCCTGCTTGAGCCGGACCGGGTAGTAGTTGTTGAGGTTATCAATGCCGATGACGCTGTCGCCCCGCTCCAGCAATCGCCGCGTTGTGTGCATTCCAATAAATCCGGCTGCCCCGGTCACCAGAACTCGCGTCATGTTTCTGCCTCACTGCTCCCGCCGCACGACGATGTGATTTCGCTGACTCTCCTGAGCCTCGGGGAAGTCGCTGCGTGCGTGCACACCCCGGCTTTCGCGGCGTTCCAGCGCCGCTGCTGCCATCGCTCGAGCTGCCAGAAGCATGTTCTGAAGTTCCCAGCCGGACGGGTCGCTCAAGTCCCTCCGACAGACGTATCCGGTCCAGAAGTCCAGTTGCCTGCACGCCGCCGACAACTCCTGCTCATTCCTGACGATCCCCACACTGCGTCCCATCAGACTCCGCAGTGAGTTTTTCAGGTCCGGAATATCCAGCTGCTCGTGACCGGCGGGCACTTCCCGCTCGGCCTGCCATTCAACCGCCGGTACTGAAAACCGATCCGACATTCCCTCGGCGCTGCTCGATGCATTCCGCCCACACCGCAAACCAAAGACCAGTCCCTCAAGCAGACTGTTGCTGGCGAGGCGATTCGCGCCATGAAGGCCGCTGCTGGTGACTTCCCCGGCTGCCCACAGATTCTCCAGATTCGTCCGACCTTCCTCGTCCGTAATCACACCACCAATCATGTAGTGAGCCCCCGGACGTACGGGTACACGATCACGCGCCAGATCCAGTCCGAAATCCGCACACACTCGACTGATGTGCGGAAACCTCAGCTTCACCCGCTCCCGACCAATCGGTGACAAATCCAGATAAACACAGGGATGCGCAGTGCGAGCCATCTGCTCGGTGATCGCCTGGCTGACCACATCCCGGGGCGCCAATTCACCGGATGAATTGTAATCCTGCATAAAACGGTGGCCGCGGCAGTCGAGCAGATGTGCGCCTTCACCGCGAACCGCTTCCGTAATCAGGTGCCGTGAACTGCCGGCGATGTACAGCACCGTGGGATGAAACTGCATGAACTCCATATCCCGCAGTTCGCAACCGGCCCTCAGGGCTGCTGCGTGACCGTCCGCAGTGGCGATCGGAGGGTTTGTTGTCTCGCGGTAGAGCGCCCCGGCGCCGCCGGTGCAGAGAATTGTCTGTTTCGCCCATACAAATGTGCGACCGTGGTTGGCATTCCAAACCAGCGCACCTCTGCAGGTGCGGCCCTCAGTGAGCAGATCCAGAATAAAAGTCTTTTCCCAGAAATCAATGTGCTGCTGCGACTGAACCAGGCGCGTCATTGCCCGCATGACTTCCTGACCTGTGGCGTCACCCAAAGCATGGGCCACCCGAGCATGGCTGTGGCCACCTTCAAGGGTGAGTGCCAGATTTTCGCCCACTCGGTCAAACTCTGCTCCAAATCCAACCAGCTCCTGAATCCGCTGCGGAGCCTCACGCACCACGAGGTCCACGATCCCACTGTGACAGAGACCTTTGCCAGCAGAAATTGTGTCGGCCGCGTGACTGGCAAAATCATCCAGCGGATCCAGTACTCCCGCTATGCCACCCTGTGCATAAACGCTGTTCGACTGCTGCAGAACGTCCTTTGTCACCACCACGGTTCGCAGTGATGAGTCCACTGCAAGTGCCGCGCGGATGCCCGCAATGCCGCCACCAAGAACGAGCACGTCAGTGAACAGGTGCGGCACACGCTTCGGATGAAACGGCACCAGGCCACGCCCCTCGCAGGGAATCTCAACCAGCCTGTCCGCCATCAAATGACCTCCGGAGAAATCGGCAGCAAGTCATCCAGGCAGCGCTCAGCAGCCAAACGGGCCACAGCAAATGCGGCGGCAGATGCACTGATGTTCCGCACAAACATGCCCGACAAATCCGCTGTCGCCAGCATTCGCGCGGCGCTTGCCTCCAACACCCGCTCTGCAAGCCAGCTGCCACTGCCACTCACTAACGGCTGGATCAGCTCCCCCTCGCGACCAGATACCGCAAGCTCCCGCTGTAAAGTAATCAACTGACGCCGAACAGCGGCGACAATGAACTGCACCTGACGCTCCACCAGCCAATCCGCGATCTCCCGCAGCTGCCACATTTCAAGTTCGGTGGAATCGCAGCATATCTGGTGCGCGAGGCGATTCGCTGCCCACTCGCGCGTCGCAGGCCTGCCATCCGCCGTGTCGCAGTTTGCTGCATCCTCTGCTGTGTCACCAGTGAGCAGATGCAGGTCAAGCGCTGTCGCGAAAAACTCAGCCGCCAGTGGGATCTGAGCCACTTCGCCGTTCGGTTCGGAACGCCGCAGCGGAACAGAGTCCGCGAGGGCACAGATCGGCGTCCGCCGGACCCCGGTATACACCAGTTCGCCAGCCAGCAGACGCTCCATGTCGGTTCGCCCTGAAATCCAGGGATGACCGTCCAGCAGCGGTATCAGATCAGTCGTCGTGGAACCGATGTCAATCAACAGTCCCGCGCCGGACGGCACTGCTCGCGCAGACCATGTCGCCAGCGCGTGCCAATTGGCCGCTGCTGCCAGATTCCATAGCTCAACCGCGTCCGCTGGCTCTGCAAATTCACCGGATGTCAGCCAGACCCGGACTGGCACACCCGGATAAGCCGTCTCAACCGACTCCACAATCCGACGCACGCCCTCCGCCTTCGTCGCAAAACAGTCGGCCAGTTCTCCGGTCATCGTCAGTGCGATCATGTCGGGATGTGAATTTTGGAGCAGTCGCAAACTGCTGAGCTTCGCAGACAAATCCTGCGGCGCACGCCAAAGCGGAAACGCCACGCTGGCGGACTCACCATCCGCTGTCGCCGCTTTAATGTTCGCTCCACCAATATCGAGCCCAAGAATCTGCACTCGTGTTTTTTCCTGAGTTTTTATGTGAAGGGTGAAAACTGGTCAGACATCGGGCCGCAGCCCGGGGGATCCAGGTCACGCGCTGAAATCAGTCTGTCGATCCTGACATCAAAACGCAACCAGAGCCATGAGGAATTCGAATTCAGAGGCGTTTCACCCAATTCGGCATTTCCCGGTTGGCAGTTCCTTCGAAATTCGGCAGCGGATAGAATTCAGGGAAGCTCATTGACCGGTTCCCCGGAGCCGAAGCGGATTTTCTTTGCCCGGAGCGTGTGAAAAGTCATGCCAAACCTTGTTCTTTGCGGTCTTCCGGCATTGCCTGAGCGTCCCGTGGATGGCCATAAGGGGACCTTTGGCCGAGTTTCTCTGGCTGGTGGCTCGCTGGGGCTCACCGGAGCTGTCTGCCTGTCATCCGTGGCAGCACTGCGTTCGGGCTCCGGACTGGTAACGGCCTGCGTGCCACGCTCCGTGCAGCTGCTTGTTGCTGCGTTCGAGCCCTGTGTGATGACACTGGGATTACCGGACGACGTGGCAGGGCTGCTGCCGCCAACCCCGGCGGTCATCGATGAGATTCTGCAGGGACGGAACGCTGTGGGTTGTGGTCCGGGCCTTGGACGTTCTTCTGCAGCGGCAAGCTTGACTCGTGCCTTACTGCTTTCAGCCGCCTGCCCGCTGGTGCTTGATGCGGACTCCCTGCAACAGGAACTTCCACCGCTGCTGAAACAGCAGCGCCGCTGCGCCTGCGTGATCACTCCCCATCCAGGTGAATTTTCACGAATGACGGGCCTGAGCAGTTCAGAGATTGCTGGCAGCCGAGAGCGTCTGGCGGCTGAATTTGCTCGCGAATACAACACAATCGTGGTGTTGAAGGGGCACCGAACTGTGGTCACCGACGGGTCCCGCTGGTTTCTCAACAGCACCGGCAATTCCGGGATGGCAACAGGGGGAAGTGGGGATGTGCTGACTGGGATTCTGACGTCGCTTCTGGGACAGGGTTTGCCTGCCTTCGAAGCGGCTGCGATTGCGGTCCATGTGCACGGGCTGGCAGGCGACCTTGCCGCTGAAAAGTACACGCCACGCGGTATGATCGCTGCTGACCTGCTGAACTGTCTCCCGGACGCCTGGAAACAGCTTCAAGCGGCTCCTGAGAACTGAAAGTTTGCGTGAAATGGCCGATTTCAACGATCAAATCGCGCATTTCCGTTCCCGCTCTCGGGGAATGGTGGTGTTATGCTTCCTGCCTCTGAGAAAAGAAATCCGGCTACTTTTGCACGGCTTGTCAGTCCGAAACTGCAGAGACAGAATCAACCCGGCGGCCTGCGCAGATCGTGGCGAAAATGTTGAATTCTCAACGATTTGCGTCTTCTCCTGGGTGGCCGGATGGCCCCCTCTCCTCTCTATCACGGTCGGCGCAGCGGAATGACAGACTCCCCAGGTTCCTCCGGCAGTATCATTGACAAGATCCGAGCGGCAAAGGCGGCCGGAACCACCGCCTCACCTGCTCCGGCCCCCGCACCATCGCTGCCGGAAAGTTCTCCTCCGGTCGCTGCTGCGTCTGCTCCGCCACCGGCCGCCACAGCGGCAGCACCGAAAAGTCCGGCCGACATTCTCGCGTCCATTCGTGCTGGCAAGGGCGGTGCCGCCGCCGCGCCGGCCGCGGCCAAACCGTCTGCTGCGGCACCTGCTGCCGCGGCACCCGCCACGGGTGCTCCAAAGTCCCCCGCAGAAATCATGGCAGCGATCCGCAGCGGCAAAGCTCAGGGTGCTGCCCCCGCCGCGGCCGCGGCCCCTGCTGCTCCCGGGCGCTCAGTGGCTCCTGCTGCTGCCGCCCCTGCAAAACCGGTGGGCCTGTCTCCGGCAGAAATGATCAAGGCTGCCCGATCCGCGGAATCCGGTGCTCCGGCGGCACCCAAAGTCGCGCTTCCCTCCAAGCCTCTTCCCGGCAAGGCGGCCGCTCCGGCCGCAAAGGCCACTGCAGCCCCGGCCGTCGAACGACGCTCGGCACTGGGCTCGCTCCTGGCAACGCTCTGCAGCCCGATCGTGATTGCCTGGAGCTCCTTCGTTGCCACCGCAACCGCTTCAACTCTTGCACTGGCACGATTCATGATGCCCAACGTGCTGGTTGAACCGCCCACCCGCTTCAAAATCGGTCCCCCCTCTGATTACTCACCCGGAACCGTATCCACCAAGTGGCAGGCCCAGTTCAACATCTGGGTTGTCAACAACGACGTGGACGGCGTCCGCTGTATCTATGCCCTCAGCACTGTCTGCACTCACCTGGGCTGCACTCCCAACTGGCTCGAAGGTGAACAGAAATTCAAGTGCCCCTGTCACGGTTCCGGTTTTTACAAGACTGGCATCAACTTTGAAGGTCCCGCTCCCCGACCGCTCGAACGCGTCGGCTTGCGGCTTGCCGAAGATGGGATGCTTGAAGTTGATAAAAGTGTCAAGTTCCAGCGGGAACTTGGTCAGTGGACCAACACATCCTCCTTCGTGGGTGTTGGCTGATCCTGTTACTCCCCACTGCCGACGGGCGGTGGCGACTTCTTTTGCTCTTTCTGCCTTTCCTCCATGGCGAATTGAGGGGTTGACGTGTCAGTCGGCGACTACATTCGAAACTCACAGATCTGGAAAAGCGTCTTCCGCCACCCGGCACCAACCGACCGCCGTAACCGCGTCGTGGTGATGCTGACGAACTTCTTCCTGCACCTGCACCCGGTTTCCATCAAACAACAGGGCATTGCGCTCTCCTACACGTGGTGCATGGGAGGAATCACCTTCTTCCTGTTTCTTGTGGAAACCATCACCGGCGTGCTGCTGATGTTCTACTATCGGCCCACGCTGGAGTGGGCGTTCTACGACATTCAGGCGCTCCGGGACGTGCAAACGCTTGGGATCATGCGCGAAATTCACCGCTGGGGTGCTCACGCGATGGTGATTACTGTCTGGCTCCACATGTACCGCGTCTTCCTGACCGGAAGCTACAAGCCTCCCAGAGAGTTCAACTGGGTCATCGGAGTGATCCTGCTGGTACTCACCCTGCTGCTCTCCTTCACGGGTTACCTGCTTCCATGGGACCAGCTGGCAATCTGGGCGATCACCGTGGGGTCAAACATGGCCAAGGCCACTCCGTTTCTTGGTGTCGAGGGTCCCGGGTTTCAGGTGTTCAACACCAGCGGATACGAACTGATTACGAACGCGTCCGACGCGAAGTTCATTCTTCTTGGGGGCCGTTTCGTTGGCGAGGCAACGCTGAATCGGTTTTACATTCTCCACTGCGTGGCAATTCCGCTTGTCGTCAGCCTTCTGATCGCTGTTCACTTCTGGCGCGTCCGCAAGGACGGAGGCATCAGTCAGCCGCTCTGATTTTGCAGATCCCTGTGTACTGGACTGGTAAGCACCGAACTTCTTTTCCCGCAGAAACCCCAGCAGAGTAATCTCTCGATGTTAGATGCTCATCCAAATCTCACCGCCAGTGTGCTCACAGGACTTGGCTGGTTCTACCTGCTGATGTTTTTGCTGAACGCTGCCTGGACGCTCCGCAGCTACCGCGAAGACGGCGAACTTGGGTTCGGCATTCCCGTCGCAGCGTTCTGGGCCACCCTGAGCTCAATCCTGCTCATGCTTTCCCTCTACCACTTCACATATCCGCCTGAAGGATTCCTCATTGAGTTGCCTCAATCCTTTAAGGTGACCTTTGACCGCTACTTCTCAAACCCGGTGTTCTATTTCTTCCTCTCGATCGTCGGCCTCTGGGCCATGATCGCGCTTCGCGAATGGTGGACGAAGCCGAAAGTCGCGTTCGCCCTGCTGAACGTCTCACTGCTCTTCATGGGACTCAGCCTGACAGACTATGACTTCCGTCAGATCGTGGGCAAACCTGACAACGTCCCCATCGTCGCGATGCTCTTTATCGTTGCCTTCTGCACATGGATCTATTTCCGTCGCGCCGTTGACAACGATCGCCGCATTGAAGAAGGACGACCGCTCTTCGAGCAGGAAGACAACGAGAAAGTGCTTGTGTGGCCGGACCTCGTCTACACGGAACTCATCTGCATGGTAATCCTCACCGCCGTCCTCATTTTCTGGGGCATCGCGCTGAAAGCTCCTCTGGAAGAACCCGGCTCGTCTGTGAAAACCCCAAACCCATCGAAGGCTCCGTGGTACTTTCTGGGTCTGCAGGAGATGCTGGTTTACTTCGATCCGTGGCTTGCCGGAGTTGTTCTGCCAACCATCATTCTTGGTGGTTTGATGGCGATTCCTTACATCGACTTCAATAAGGCCGGCAACGGGTATTACTGCTTCAAGCAGCGAGCATTTGCCGTAACGACGTTTTTGTTTGGTTTTCTGCCCCTCTGGGTGGCACTCATCGTGCTCGGCACATTCCTGCGTGGTCCCAACTGGAACTTTTTCGGGATCTACGAATATTGGGATGTGCACAAAGTCGAGGCCGCCAACAACGTGAACCTCAGCGAATTCTTCTGGAACGGGCTGGGGCAGGGGCTTCCGAAGGGTTCCGGAATTGGAACCATTCTCCTTCGCGAATTTCCTGGGATCCTGCTCATCATCGGCTACTTCGCCGTCCTCCCGCCGATCATGGGACTCACAATCCTCAGAACCTACTTCGTACGGATGGGAGTCTTTCGGTTTCTTGTGTTCTCAAATCTCATTCTCTGGATGGCGATTCTCCCGATCAAGATGCTTCTGAGATGGGCGTTTGCTCTGAAGTATATTGTCGGTATCCCAGAGTGGTTCTTCAATATCTGACGCATATCGTTCTTCCCCTCAGTTCTTCCATCACAAGGCTCGGCCACAGCTATGCCAGCAACAGACCACTTCCGTTGGAACCAGCAGAAACTGCACGCAGTCTTTGCAGCCAGTTCCGTCGTACTGCTGCTCGCGGTCTACGCCATGCTCCGTCAGGATCAAGCCGACGAATGGCGCGGAGTGCAGCGAAACGTGTTCACGATTGACGCTGCGATTCGGCAACGTGAACTGCAAAAGCTCAAGTCGCCCGAATACATCAGGCAGCTCGAAGAGGTCGAATCGCAGCTGCAGCAGGCGGCCACGGACGCCGATCTCCAAAAACAGGCGAAGGCAGATCTCTTCCGAAAGCTCGAAGAGCAGGGCCGACTCGTCGAATCGCTCGAAATCGACCTGAAGTTTCGGAACTCAAACCGCGACGAAGCCCGGGCAAATCTTGATCTGGCCGTTCGCGATGGCCTGAACGACATCGTCATGTCTGCTCGCAAGGCAGAATACGAATCCCGGCAGCAGCTGTGCGACGACCGGCAGAAAGAGCTTGACGCAGCCCGCGTCGTCCTCCAGACGCTCAGCGTGGAAGCGAAAGCGATCACAGTGTCCGTCGATGAACTTGAGGCCGGTCGCACAAAGCTGGTCGCCGAGTCAGATCGCATCACAGCGCTGCTCGAAAACATCGCTCCGACCGACAAAGTCTCCGCCTTCAAACGAGCGTTGATGGAGATGCCCATCATCGACGGCTTCAACTCGCATCTGAAAGTCGTGCAGGACTGGCTCCCGAAGCTGAAGATCACCCTCGGTATGAGCAAGATCGCTCGCTTTGATCGCTGCCGATCCTGCCACCAGAACATTGATAAGATCACAGGTTCGGGCGGCCCGGCCTACCCGCCCGGACACCCGGAAACTGAGGATGTGCTGCAGTGGGTCAAGGCCAACCAGTATCCGCAGCCGTACTCGACTCACCCCAATACCGCACTCTACTGCACCGCCTCCAGCCCGCACCCCGTGGCGACATTTGGCTGCACCATCTGTCATGATGGTCAGGGTTCCGGCACCAGCTTTGGAAATGCTGAGCACACGCCGAACGATCCGCACATCGCAGAAGACTGGCATCACGAGTACGGGTTCCATCCTAATCACTTCTGGGAGTACCCGATGCAGCCGGATCGCTTCATCGAATCCACCTGCATCAAGTGTCATCACAACGTGACGGAACTGGGTATTCATCCGAAGTTCGGCGCCAGTGCTCCGAAAGTCTATCGCGGTGACCAGCTCCTGCGAAAGTACGGCTGCTACGGCTGTCACGAGATTCATGGCTACGACGCAGGCGTTGCGATTGGTCCTGACCGCCGGCTCGAACCACAGACCGAAGCAGAACTCGCCAAGATTGCTGCCGACCCGACTCAGGTGGCAGGAAAGCTTCGCAAGGTTGGGCCCAGCCTCCGACACATCTCGTCCAAGACGTCTTCAGAGTTCATCCAGTACTGGACAGAGATTCCCAGTCGCTATCGCCCTTCCACAAAGATGCCGCAGTTCTTCAGCCTGTCTGATCATCTCGGCGACGCAGACAGAGATCAGACACTGCAGTTCGAAGCAGCCGAGCTGGCGGGGATCGCCGAGGTGCTCCTCTCCACCAGCCAGCCAATTGATCTGCTCAAGCCGGCGGAAGGCTATCAGCCCAGCGTGGAACGTGGCCAGAAGCTGTTTCTTGAAAGAGGCTGCCTCGCCTGCCATCAGCACAGCACAGTTCCGGAAAGCAAACAGGATTTCGGACCGAATATCAGTGACATCCACCAGAAAGTCACTCGCAATGCCGGCAATGCTGGCTTCAGTGACTGGCTCTACACATGGATTAAAGAGCCAGAGCGGTACCACAAGCGTACGCAGATGCCTAATCTGTATCTTGATCCTTATAAAGATGTCGATGGAACAACCGTAATTGATCCGGCTGCGGACATCACTGCGTTCCTGCTCGCTCAGGGAGAGCCCGGAACGTTTCCTGTCAGGGAAGTCGCACCGGAAGAGCTGAACAAGCTCGTCGAAGTCTACCTCAAAAAAGGCCGCTTCGGCGTCGTGAAGGCTCAGGAGATCATCACCAGCCGTCAGTTCCCCGACAAACTTGCGGATGTAATCGGTGACGAAGCAGTCCTCGCGACAGCTGATGGCGCCCCAGTGGCCGATGAGGCTGCATGGCACAAAATGAAGCTGGCCTATGTAGGTCGCAAGACGATTTCCCGTTACGGCTGTTATGCATGTCACGACATGCCGGGATACGAAGACGCGCGGCCGATCGGGGTTGCCCTTCAGGACTGGGGTCGCAAGGACACCAGTAAGTTGGGATTTGAACACATTCGGGAGTTCCTGCACCACCATGGTGAGCCAAAGGGAAGCAAGTTCTCCAGCACTTCTGAGAGAATCCTGAGTGCTCACAAGAAAGCGGCTGCTGGTGGTCTGGAAGCCGGCCAGTTTTCTCCCGAGGAAGCTGTCTCCGAAATGTCCGCTGCGTTTTTCTACGATAGTCTCGAACGGCATGGGCGACCGGGCTTCATCTGGCAGAAGCTCAGAGCTCCACGCAGCTACGACTACGAGAAGACGGAAACCAAAGGTTACGATGAACGACTTCGGATGCCTAAGTTTCCGCTCAAGGAAGATGAAATCGAGGCGATCGCGACGTTTGTACTTGGTCTTGTTGCAGAGCCGCCTGCCTCCGAATATGTTTACACCCCCGACGAGAGGCAGAAGACTCGAATCGAAGGAGAGTTCCTGCTCGCCAAATACAACTGCACTGGCTGCCATGTTGTCGAGCTGCCTAAAGTTACCTTCGCTGCAGACCTCGGCTCGATAGAGTCAACTCAGCTGGATGCCGGCGACCACCCGGCAGCTCTTGAACTGCTGTTGAAAATGCGGCCGGCCCGGCAGGGGTTGACTGGCGAAACGAAGACAATCAAGCTGGACGAAGAGAAGCTCAAGCTGCACGTGGCTTCATTCCACGGTTTCGTGGCTACGCGTCCCGACCCTGAGGAAACCGATCCGGAGCTCCGCGAATATGGCTTCGACGTCTGGGAGCCCGTTGAATTCGGTACGGGTGATGAAGCGAAGCGTCTGCTTCCCGGAGCGAAGGTCAACTTCCCCGAATCGCGGCTCATTTCCATCCAGGATGCACGTGGCGGGCAGTTCGCGGAGGTGCTCGTCGATAAGCTGCTCACTTACAGATATGACCAGCGAAACCTTGCGTGGCAGGCCTCTCCGCCACCGCTCTATCAGGAAGGCGTCAAAGTCCAGACATCGTGGCTGTACGAGTTCCTGCTTGAGCCTGGAAAGATTCGTTACACGACGGTACTGCGGATGCCCAAATTTAACATGAGCCCCGCAGAAGCCAAAACGCTTGCGAATTACTTCGCGGCCGTTGATGGCGCCGAGTTCCCGTACGAGGAGCAGGCTCCGAAGGACGTGGACTACATCGAATCCCGATCAGCTCAGCTGACTTCTGCCGGTCATCTGGATCTCGGACAAAGTTATCTTGGACATTCCTGGGATCTGCTCAACGGGCCTCTCTGTATCAAATGCCATTCAGTAGGTGCCAAGAAGTTCAAGGTTTCTGACCCTGCCAAGGACATTCAGGGACCAAACCTTGTTGATGTGCAGAATCGACTGCGGTCAGACTGGGTGAAGCTGTGGCTGTATCGGCCGTCGTGGATCACACCTTACACGTCCATGCCTGTCAACTTCCCAAAGAATGCTGCTCAGTTCCCTGACCGGTTCAAGGGTGACCCCGATGCTCATGTCGTTGGTGTTCGAGATGCCCTGATGAACTACAGCCGGCTCCTTGAAGAAATTGGTCCAACCGTTTACCAGCCGCCGGGGCAGCCAGTGACCGCTCCTGCACCAGCGGCAGGGGGTGAGGAAGAATGAAATCCCTGAAGCTGTTTTGTGGCCTTGTCATTACCGGATTCAGTGCTGTCAGCATTCTCGGGTGCGGCAGCTACGGTGGTGGTGCCGGTGTTGTGCCGGAGGTGAGCTTCATTGCTGCGGGTGGTGCAGAGGAAGCCAGTACAGAGTCTGCGGCGGACGCGACAGCTGAGCTGCCTGTTGGCAGCCTCAAAGGTCGCGTTGTCCTGAGCGGTGGGGCTTCCTCGCTGCCGCTGCTGATTGCAAAGGGAAGTGCGGTGAAGGATGCCGAGGTCTGTGCCGCTGAGGACGTTCCCGACGAGCGTCTCGTGCTTGGCCCGGACAACTCCGTAGCGAACGTCTTCGTTTATCTGGCCAAAGCTCCTAAGGGGGCAAAGCCTGCGGTGGTTCCGGCGGATCCATTCCTGTTCGACCAGAAGACCTGTCGTTTTCTTCCCCACGCGACCATTATTCCTGTGAAGCAGACAGTGAAGGTGCTCAGCAACGACAGTGTGGCTCACAACACTCACACATTCCCGAATAAGAACGCCCCCACTAACAGCACCGTGAATCCGATGGATCGTGACGGGCTGGTGTCTTTCGCCTACACGAAAGCTGAAGCCGTTCCGCTTGCAGTGAAGTGCGACTTTCATGCGTGGATGAGCGCATGGCACCTTCCACTCGATCATTCCTTCGGTGCAGTCAGTAACTCCACCGGCGAATTTGAAATTGCAGACATCCCCGCCGGCAAGCACTCCTTTGTTGTGTGGCACGAAGCAGCGAACGGTGGCTTTGTGCAACGCAAGCTTGAAGTGGAAATTAAAGCAGGTGAAACAGCAGAGGTCAGCGTTGACTACCCTGCGTCCCTGTTAAAGCTCTGATGCATTCATCTCCCCGATCACTGTTTCAATTGAGGCTACTGCCATGTTCAGGGCGTCCGGACTGACATCCTTGAGTATCGCGGGGCTGCTGCTTGCGGCGGCCTCCGGCTGTTCAGACTTCCAGTCCTCGTTTGCCCCCAGCAAACGCACTCTTGCTCTTATCCCCGAAGCCCAAACCGGCCAGCAGGGTGCTCCAGGCGTCACACCACTCGTGGACGAGAAGTTCGGAGATCCGCAGCATCTGAAGGCCTGGATGAAGCTCCCGGTGGAATGGGGCGGAAAGGCGTCGTCGGTCTCCGCTTTTGAAGCAGGCGATCAACCATTGATTCGCCTGACTGTCGATGAGGAATCGCCTCTTCCGGAGAAAGCCGGGCGTCTGGTTTTCACCTCAGGCACTCTCGCCGGAAAATCCTTCGAAATCACATCATGGGATTCATCGGCCGGGACGGCAATTCTCGCATCCGCCCCCGAGACTGCTCCCGAGGCAGGGGACTCCTGCACTGTAGATGCCGGGAGCCTGCTGCAGTCCGGACGGGTGCTCTACATGCGGCACTGCAGTCACTGCCACGGTACTGCCGGCGACGGGAATGGACCAACGGCCCAGTACCTCTACCCAAAGCCGCGAGACTATCGCCATGGTGTGTTTAAGTTCACATCCACGATTGACAGTTCAAGGGCGACCCGCGACGACCTGCTGCGAGTGTTGAAGTACGGCATTCCAGGCACCTACATGCCGTCGTTTCTGCTGATGAAGGACGAGGAACTTCATGCATTGGTTGAGTATGTTCGTTTTCTTGCCATGCGTGGCGAATATGAGCGAAAACTTGTGAATGAACTCGCCTCCGATTACAGCAGCAAGGCCGTTGAGTCCCGCCTGCAGAGTGAATCCAGAGGCGATGTCGTCAAAGAGTTGCAGGAGTTCCTTGGCGAAGAGATGGCGGGGATCGCCGAGAGCGCAGGGGACGAACTGGCCGAGACGTGGACAGTTTCAGAAGCAGAGGAGTCGCGAGTGGCTCCGTCCGTTCCGCGGGTTGAAGACACCCCCGAGTCTCGTCAACGGGGACGGGATCTTTACCTTGGTAAGGCGCTGAACTGTGCAAACTGTCACGGGATTGACGGAGCCGGAAACGGACCTCAGACCATTGCGTTTGAAAAGAACCCGGAAACAGATGAGCTGTATGGTGAGGCGGGCTTGCACGACGTCTGGGGCAATCTGAATCAGCCAAGAAACCTGCAGACCGGAATTTTCCGGGGAGGTCGGCGTCCCATTGACGTGTTCAATCGGATTTATGCTGGCATCAAAGGCTCTTCCATGCCGGCCTTCAAAAATACTCCTCACGAAGACATCTGGCACGTTGTGAACTATGTGCTGAGTCTGCAATTTGAATCTGAACCTGGTGCTGCAGGCACCGCCCCCGCGGAAGCTGTCGCTTCTGCCGCTGACGGATCACAGAACTGAATTTCTCTCTTCTCCGGAGTTTCTGCGGTGAAAAAGTTCTGGGCTATTTTCTTCTGGTTCTGGCCGCTGGTGGCTCTGTGGCTGTGTGCCGTCGCCCCGGCGAATAATTGGTGGTTTCCAAGCCCCCCGCTCTCGACGCTTGGCCACCAGATCGATGGGCTGTTCTATCTGATCCTGATCATCGTCGCCGTGACCTTCATCGGCACCCAGTTCGCTCTGGGCTATGCCCTTTGGAAAGGTGCGACGAAGGGAAGCGGAGACAAAGCCTGGTTCTCTCACGGCAGTCACAAGCTGGAGATCATCTGGACGATTGTCCCGGCCTTCATTCTGGTGTTCATCTCGCTGACACAACTCGACGTCCTTGCAGAGATCCGAGTCATCAGCCATTTCCCGAAGGAGGCTCGCAAGGCCCCTGCCGCCGAGGTGATGGCGAGGCAGTTCGAGTGGCGTATCCGATACGCCAGGCCGGGAACTGAGCTGATGAATGAACCTCGGCCGGGCGACCTTTACTACGTCAATGAGGTCCATGTCCCTGCTGTTCAGCCCACGATGATCAATCTCAGAACGCAGGACGTGCAGCACGCTTTCTTCGTTCCCCGTCTCCGTGTCAAGCAGGATGCGGTTCCGGGCTTGATCATTCCTGTGTGGTTCGAAATCGAGCAGGCTGGGGAGTATGAGCTGCTGTGTGCCGAGCTCTGCGGCTGGGGCCACTACAAGATGAAGGCTCGCATCATCGCTGAGACTCCGGAACAGGTACAGGCATACCTCAGCCGTCTTGAACAGGAGCAGAACGAAGACGGCGTGGCAGATGAGCAGTCCAGCCAGTGAGTTGTTAAATCATCCGTTTGTTTTTTCGGATCCCGAACACGTTTTTGGCGGTAACCAACATGGCCACCATCACTCCGGCCCTCGAGACACATTCGCAGCATGACCATGACCATGCACACGGTCACGGGCATCACGAGCAATCGTTTATTTCGAAGTACGTGTTTTCGACAGACCACAAGGTGATCGGGATTCAGTTCCTCATCACCACAATGCTGATGCTGATGGTCGGCGGTGCGCTGGCGCTCGCTGTCCGCTGGCAGCTGGCGTTCCCGTGGGAAAGCATGCCGATCATTGGAAGACTGTTTGGTCTGTTCCAGACTGAGGGCGGTCAGATCAGTCCTGAGTTCTACACGATGCTGTTCACAATGCACGCATCCGTGATGATCTTCCTCGTGATCATCCCGGTGCTTGCCGGGGCATTCGGCAACTTCCTGATCCCGCTGCAGATCGGAGCGGACGACATGGCGTTCCCGGTGCTCAACATGCTGAGCTACTGGTTCATGTGGCCGGCCATTTTCTGTTTTGGGATCAGCTTTGTCGCCGGTGGCGCAACTGCAGGCCCAGGAAACGGCTGGACCTCGTACCCGGTCCTGTCTGACATCGCATCGGCTGCCCCAGGTTCGGGGGCTGCTCAAACATGGTGGCTGTTCGGCCTGACGCTGGTCGGGGTGTCCTCGATGATGGGCTCGGTCAACTACATGACGACCATCATCAACATGCGTGCTCCTGGCATGACCCTCTTTCGCATGCCATTGACCATCTGGTCGATGTTTATCACGGCAATTCTTCAGGCTTTTGCTCTGCCGGTACTTACGGCCGCTGGTTTCATGCTGGTGTTCGACCGGCTCCACGAACTGCTTCCAACGTCAATCCACTCCGGGTTCTTTATCCCCTCCGGACTTGTTGTCAACAACGCTGCTCCCACCGTCGGCGGTGGACAACCGCTTCTCTGGCAGCATCTCTTCTGGTTCTACTCGCATCCGGCCGTTTACATTATGCTGTTGCCCGCGATGGGGATGGTGTCGGACATGCTGGCGTGCATGAGCCGTAAGCCGGTCTTTGGATACAAGCCAATGGTATACTCGATGGCTGCCATTGCCGGACTTGGATTTATCGTCTGGGGACATCACATGTTCACCAGCGGCATGAACCCGGCGCTCGGCATGACTTTCATGACTTCCACCATGATGATTGCGCTGCCATCTGCAATTAAGGTGTTTAACTGGATTGGCACAATCTGGGACGGCAACATTCAGTTCAACGCTGTGTTTCTGAACTGTGCGGCCTTCGTGGCCCTGTTCATTGTGGGTGGGCTCTCTGGTATCTTCATGGCGGCGGTGCCTGTCGATATCTATTTCCACGACACTTACTTCATTGTCGCCCACTTCCACTACGTGCTGTTCGGAGCGACGTTGTTCGGAGTGTTTGCGTCAGTTCAGTTCTGGTTCCCGAAAATGTTCGGCCGGATGATGAGCGACCGCGTTCAGAAGGTCCATTTTGTGCTGACGTTTATCGGGATGAACGGGACATTTTTCCCGATGCACCTGCTGGGCATCGCCGGCATGCCTCGCCGCTACGCTGACCCTTATCTGCATGGATACCTCGAACACCTGCTGCCCATGAATCAGTTCATGACAATTTCTGCCATTGTGATGGGCTTTGCTCAGTTCCTGCTCCTTGGAAATTTCTTTTACAGTATTTTCTGTGGTAAGAAGTGCGGTCGCAATCCGTGGAACGCAAACGGTCTGGAATGGTCGGCACCGTCTCCACCGGGGCATGGTAATTTCGACGTGCCGCCAGTCTGCTTCCGCGGCCCCTACGAATATTCGTCGCCAGAAGCCGACGCGATGCGCCAGGACTTCATTCTGCAGACATCTCCGCCTCCAGCCGGCGTGGTTCGTCCCGCGGTCGCCCATCACTAGTCGCCGGTGTATCCCAGGAGTCCTCCTTTGAACGTCAGGCAGCCAACTTCGCTCTCCACAGTCAGGTCGCTCGCGACCCTGACCTGTGTGGTCGCGCTGCTGCCGATCGGCATGGGTTCCCTGGTGACCACCATGAAGGCGGGAATGGCCTTTGCTGACTGGCCGTCGTCCGACGGCCAGAACATGCTGCTGTACCCGTGGTTCAGTGACTTTCGCAGCAACCCGGAGAAATTCGTCGAGCATGGGCATCGCCTTGCCGGGATGCTCATCGGGTTCGTTGCCGTGGTCCTCGCCGGTGTGGGCTGGAGAACCGGGACCGGCTGGATTCGCAGCTTTACAATCGGCATTCTGCTGGCAGTGATCACCCAGGGAATGCTCGGCGGAGCCCGAGTCCTGCTGGACGCCCAGGTGGTTGCCATGACGCATAGTCTGACCGGAGCGCTCTTTTTCTCTGGCTGCGTGATCTTCCGGACCCTGCTGATGAAGAACTGGTCGCTGTGGATGCGGCAGGCAGAGAATCGACTTGGAGCGGTCTCGTTCGCAGCAGCCGCATCGTTCCCCGCTTTGGTGTTTTCGCAGTATGCACTCGGTGGTGCACTGCGGCATCTGCACATGCTCAGGACGGAACATGCACTGGGAGCCGTCGCAGTATTGCTGATAGGTGGTTTCACTGCAGCGCGTCTGCTCACGTCCGGTCACTATCTGCTGCGGCTTTGTGGCCTGCTGGTCGCCTCCACGCTGTCACTTCAGCTATTGCTTGGGCTCGGAGCGATGATGACTCGATTCGGTTTCACCGACATCGGCTACGTCGCCGTGGTGGGATCGCTGGAGCAGGCGGTTGTGTGCAGTCTGCACACTGTGGCGGGAATGTTCCTGTTCGCCTCTGCCAGTATCAGCTCACTCGCGGTCTGCGGGTTGTACCGATCAGGGTCTCTCACAGCCGTGGAAGCTGAGATTTCCGGTTCACCTGCTTCAACCGGACGGAGTCCAGCATGAGTGTGACTGCGTCTCTGGATACCGGTGTTCCCCTGAGCGTGGATCGTCTGGCAGACTACCGTCAGATGGTGCGTCCGCGAATCCTGCTGATGTCTGCAGTTGCGATCGCTGCAGGTTTTGTACTGAGTTCGGCTGAGCGGATTGACTGGTTACTGCTCCTGATTGCGACACCGGCCATTTGTCTGCTTGTCGCCGCATCCAGCGTTCTGAATCAGGTGGTTGAAGTAAACAGCGACTATCGCATGGCGCGAACCAACGGTCGTCCTCTGGCATCAGGTCGCATCTCGCGTCGCGAGGGGTTGATGTTTGGGGTTATGCTTGCGGTCAGTGGGGCTGTGTGTCTTTGGATTTTCGTGAATCCTCTCACCAGCATCACATCGTTCCTGACGATGCTGTGTTATGTGTGTGCCTATACACCTCTCAAAAGTCGCTCCGTATTTTGCACAACCGTGGGTGCTGTTCCTGGTGCGATGCCCGCAGTGCTTGGCTGGCTTGCTGCTGGTGGGTCACCCGGTGTTGAGTGTCTGGCACTGTTTGCAGTGTTTTTTGTGTGGCAGTTCCCGCATTTCCTGGCCATCGGCTGGATCTACCGACACCAGTACCACGACGCCGGTCTGAAGATGCTTCCGTCGTTCTCCGACGGCGGTCGCCTCACTGGTTTAATTGCTCTTCTCTATGCGGTTGCCTTCGTACCGGTGGCTTGTCTGCCCAGATTTGTGGGTCTGGCTGGTTCCGGTTATCTGGCAGCAGCGTTGGTTTTGTCGCTCGGCTATCTGTGGTTGACTTTGCGTTTTGCGCTCTCGCGTTCTGAATTTCGGGCTCGGCGGTTGCTGGCAGGGTCGCTCATCTGCCTGCCTGTGCTGCTGATCTGTCTCGTGTTTGATTTTCTGCGGCTGACGATCTGACCGATCTGCCTGCCGTCCGTTCTCTAACCCAGTGAATATCCCATGTCTCACTCTGCTAAAGCACCTGCCCTGCGAATGGGGATTCCCATTCCCAACTCCAAACTGGGAATGTGGCTGTTCCTCGGCACCGAGATCATGTTCTTCACAGCCTTCATTGGCTCGTACATCGTGCTGAGGCTGGGATCACGCGGCTGGCCGACCGACTACAATGATACTCACATCAATGTATTTCTTGGTGGCGTCAACACATTCGTGCTGATCGTCTCCAGCTACTGTGTGGTCGTGGCCCATGAGGCGATGGCACTTAAGAACTTTGCCCGCGCCCGCAGCTTCCTGTGGGTCACTTTGATTCTGGCATTCCTGTTTCTTGGCATCAAAGGTGTTGAGTACAAGGGCAAGATTGACCACGACATCCTTCCCGGGCGGATCCCGGAAACGGCCTCTCAGGCCGTGAAGAAGGTCAGCACCCAGCTGGAAGAACTCGTCCGCAGCCGTTTTTCCCGATACATTGCTGCCGGAGTGGTGTCTTTCAAGCAGCCCGACGACATTCTCACGGTTGCCAACCTGATCCGGGAAGTTCCAAGCGGGACCAAGCCTGGTGTGCTTACCAATGAAGAGTTCGAACAGTGGAGGGTGTCGGCCACAACTGACTATGCGTTGTTTCTTAAGTGGCAGGACCTGCACGAACACGTCGTTGCCAAAGTGTCACTCAAGTATCCAGCCGCTCCTGCCCAGTATCTCGATGCTCGCGGACAGCTGAAGGCCGGAGAGAAGCCTCCGGAGATCACGCTTGATGAGACGAAGGCGTTTCTTGCGGAGATGAAGCAGAACCCTGACTACGGAGCCCTTGTGTCAGCGCATGTCTTCGACCCGCATCCCATTGTTTACGGCAATATCTTTGCTTCGACCTATTTCATCATGACGGGTTTCCATGCTATCCACGTGATCGTGGGCATGATCCTGTTCATTATGGTGCTGAAGCAGGGTTCCGCGTTGAACGAGAAGTGGACTGACTGGGTGGAAAACAGCGGCCTTTACTGGCACTTTGTCGACCTTGTCTGGATTTTCCTGTTCCCGATGCTGTATATCATCTGACTCCGAGACCATCTCTGCAGGCACTCGGACATTCTCCCCACCAAATTCTGCTGAACAGGTTCCGAAATGTCGGACGAACATCATTCCGGCCATCACGTCAATTACCTGACCATCTTTTTTGTGCTGTGCGGATGCACGGCTCTATCGGTGGCCTTTGACGTTCTGCAGTTTTCGAAGCCTGTTACAATGGTGCTGGTGCTGGCGGTTGCCTGTGCAAAAGCACTTTGTGTGATGATGTACTTCATGCATCTCAAGTTCGAGGGAAACTGGAAGTTTGTGCTTCTGGCGCCAACGACGATTCTGGCCATCGGTCTTCCGCTCGCTCTGTTCCCCGATGTCGGGTCCTCTTACTACACGTCAACGGCGCCCCAGACAGGTGTATGGTCGGAGGAGATCGCGGAGTATGAACGGCACCACAAAGCTGAGACTGGGGAACAGAAATAGCGGCTGTCCGGGACCACGAAATGCTCTCGATCAGCAGCACAGCCAGCCTTGACGAACATCTCAGTCGTCCTGACGACGCCGTTCTTGAGACGCTCCGGCGAACCCCTGGCGACTTCCTGGTCGCGGGCGCCGGCGGAAAGATGGGTTCGCACGTTTGTCTGATGCTCAGACGCGCCCTGGATTCGATCGGCAGGTCATCTTCAGCGGTCTTTGCAGTCTCCCGCTTTTCGGTTCCTCAGACTTGCCAGCTGATGCAGCAGGCGGGTGTCATTACGGTTCCCTGCGACCTGCTGGACCGCAGATCGCTCGAATCGCTGCCGGAAGCCCGCAGCGTGATTTTCATGGCTGGGCAGAAGTTCGGCACATCGGGGAAGCCTGAACAGACGTGGGCAGTCAACACGCTGCTGCCGGCACTTGTGGCCGAGCGATTTGCGCGGTCGAGGATGGTTGTTTTCTCGACTGGTTGTGTGTATCCGCTGACTGCAGTTTCGGGTTCGGGGTCTGCCGAGGAGGATCCGCTGCTGCCACCGGGAGAATATGCGGCATCCTGTGTGGGCCGCGAGCGGATCATTGGCTATTACTCGCAGATGAATCAAATGCCGGCTCTGATGTTCCGGCTCTGTTATTCGGTCGAATTGCGATACGGCGTGCTTTCGGACATAGCGCGGCGTGTTTTTGCCGGAGTCCCGGTGGACGTTCAGATGGGCTGGGTGCAGGTGATCTGGCAGCGCGATGCAGCAGCCCGGGCAATTCGTTCGTTTGATTTCGTTTCCTGCCCTCCGCCAGCTCTGAATGTGACGGGGCCGCGGCGTCTTTCCGTGCGATGGCTGGCGGAACAGTTCGGGACCCGTTTCGGACAGCAGCCGCTGTTTTCCGGTGAGGAATCTGCGACGGCGTGGCATTGGAACGCGGCAAAGGCGACTGAACTGTTCGGGGCTCCGGAGACTTCTCTGGATCAGATGCTGGATGCTGTTGCCGACTGGATCAGGGCCGGCGGTGAATCGCTCGGAAAACCGACACATTTTGAAGTGCAGGATGGAAATTACTGAATTACGAAAAAGACTGCTTTCCGGTCTTGTCATTCCTGCTCATCCGCTGGCACTGAACTCTGCGCGGCGGCTTGACGAGCGTCGTCAGCGAGCCCTGACACGTTACTACCTTGCCGCTGGAGCTGGCGGGTTGGCTGTGGGCGTCCATACCACTCAATTTGCAATCCGCAGACCTGAGGTGGGCCTCTTCAGGCCGGTTCTGGAACTGGCGCAGGAAGAAGTGAAGCGTGGCCAGCGTGCGGTTGTGACAGTCGGCGGCATCTGCGGTTCAACAACTCAGGCCTGCCGCGAGGCGGAGTTGCTTGCGGAGCTTGGTTACGATGCCGGGCTGGTATCGCTGGCGGCGTTTCCGCAGGCTGATGAAACCGCGTTGATCGAGCATTGCAGGGTGTTATCCCGCGTGCTCCCGCTGATGGGGTTTTATTTGCAGCCGGCGGTTGGTGGACGACTGCTGTCACGTTCCTTCTGGGAGCGTTTTTTCGAGATTGAGCCGGTCGTAGCAGTGAAGGTGGCTCCGTTCAATCGCTATCAGACGCTGGATGTCGTTCGGGCACTTGCGAACTCGGGCAGGCGGGATGTTGCCCTGTATACGGGCAACGACGATTCCATTGTGAGTGATCTGGTAACGCCGTTTCGGTTCGGTGGCCGAGACCTGCGATTTGTCGGTGGCCTGCTTGGACACTGGTCCGTCTGGACCCACCGCGCCGTTGAGCTGCTGGCGCGATGCAGGAATGAGCCGGCATCTGCAGAACTGCTGCTTCTCGGGTGCGAAATCACCGATTGCAACGCAGCCTTTTTTGACGCAGCCAACAACTATCGCGGCTGTATTGCCGGCCTTCATGAAGTGCTGCGGAGGCAGGGACTGCTGGAGGGCACGTGGTGTCTCGATCCCGCAGAATCGCTCAGCCCAGGTCAGGCCGAAGAGATCGACCGTGTTTACCGAGCCTGCCCGCATCTCTCAGACGACGATTTTGTCGCTGAGAACCTGTCAGAGTTTCTGAGTTGAGCCGGGGGGGGGCCGCAGCCACGCGGCTGAGCGGTAGGGCGGAAGCCCCCGGCTGTGTTTCGCACCGAAGGTGCGCTCGCTGGTGAGTGCGTTGGTGCGACGTTGGCAGGTGCCTTTGCCCGCAGGCTGCCGCCATGCGGCTGAAGTTGCGAGCGGTTGGGCGGAAGCCCCCGGCTGTGTTTCGCGCCGAAGGTGCGCTCGCTGGTGAGTGCGTTGGTGCGACGTTGGCAGGGCCTTTGCCCGCAGGCTGCCGCCATGCGGCTGAAGTTGCAAGCGGTTGGGCGGAAGCCCCCGGCTGTGTTTCGCACCGAAGGTGCGCTCGCTGGTGAGTGCGTTGGTGTGGCGTTGGCAGGGCCTTTGCCCGCAGGCTGCCGCCATGCGGCTGAAGTTGCGAGTTCCAAAGGTGCATGGCACCTTTAGCAAAAATCCCGGAGATTTTATTGGTAT
>Ga0169931_10001520_pt1 | contig 38229 bp, 32 predicted proteins | sample Kivu_15m_20L_FD_129675 | JGI IMG/M metagenome (GOLD analysis project Ga0169931, IMG submission 129675) | Freshwater microbial communities from Lake Kivu, Western Province, Rwanda to study Microbial Dark Matter (Phase II) - Kivu_15m_20L... | ecosystem: Environmental > Aquatic > Freshwater > Lake... | reverse complement strand
TGTGCGGCGCACGAAGACGACGCACGACGCACAGACGAGGCTCCAGGCGACTGCCTCGGAAGCGCCGTAGCCGGCAAGTTCGCGACTGATCGGTCGGCCCACGCCCGAGACGACCGCCGTGACACCGAGCAGCACCCACCACCAGTGGTGACGATCGAGCCGGGCGGCCACGCGCAGCGCGAGCCAGAGGCCGGTCGCGACGAGGGCGACACCGGTGATCACGCCGATGAACACGTCGTTCTCGCCGAACACGACGTGCAAGAGGAAAGCGACGTAGCGCATGCCGGGCATGAAATAAAAGACGTCCTCGCCGCCGCGCAGCGAGGACTCAAGAAGTATCGATCGCGCGTATCCCTGAAAAACCAGCCAGTCGGCGACCCTGTCACGGAAGATCTGCATGCCCCACCATGGATGCGTCGACAGGTTCGTGAACCGGCGCAGCGTGGCGATGACCGGGCCGAACATCAAGGCGGTAGCGGTCGCAACAGCGAGCAGGCCCCGCGAACTGAGGAAGCGACGTGCGGCAGCGGCAAGCACGATGCCGGCAGCGAGAGCGCGCGCAGAAGCACGATCGAGGAAACTCACCCTGTCGACGATCGGTGCGAGTACGAGTGCAGCGGCGATGATGATCCCCCCGCCGACGACGGCACGGCGCCGCCGCCACAATGCGGCACCGGCGACGAACGCGATGGTCGCGATTCCGGCGAACTGACCGACGTCGATGACGCGCATCGCCGCAACGACTCCACTGCGAACGTACGTAGTCGAGACCGATGTCATCGCCTGTCCCGGACGCGAGTATTGATAGCGGACTTCGTTGAAATCTGTGAGAACCGATGCGTCGGAAGTGCGGGACAACGCAGGCAGTTCCCACGGGCCGTCGTTGCGCGGCTGCGCTGCGATTCGTGCGACGGCGAGCGTACGGCCGTCGGCGAGTGTTGCATCGAGGTGGTACGTCGGGTGACGCAGCGTCCTGTCGGGCACGTCGATCGACACGTTGAAGCCCGAGCGGCGCCACGTCGGTGCGGCGAACGCGCGGGCCACGTCGGGCCGGTCAATGACGTCGGCGGCGATCGTTCGGCGGCGACCGTCGTCATCGCGGAACCACACCGACCACGCGGTCACGGGGCTGCGCGCGAGACGATCCACGGCCCAGCCGCGCACGATGAGTCGCATGTCGCCCGACGACGTTCGCACGGGTTCGCCGACGTGCAGTCGCGCATAGGGTCCGCGGGGATCGGGCTCGATGTCCGGAACGACGGTTCCGTCGACATCGTCGCGGAACGTCAGGTCGAGGCGCAGCGAGTGCCGGCCTGCGTCGAGCGGAACGAACACGATCGATCGCAGCTCGCTCGACGACGACGTGAACCGGTACGGACTCGACATCGTCAGTTCACCGACGTACTCGATCGGCACGACCGCTTTTCTGTCGAGTTCGATGACGCCCGCATAGCCGGCGGTGAACGGCAAACGGTCGAGCCACGTGGTTTGGTAGCGGGGAAACTCGTTGGCGAACGGGAGATTCCAGTTCGATGCGTAGCCGCCCTCGAACGCATCGAGTCGGTCGGGTGGCCCGCCGAAGTCGATGACGTCGTCGATGCGGCTGATTGCGCCGATACCGAGCTGTTTCTCGATGTCGCTGCGCCACAGGTGATTCCACGAGCGCTCGCACGTGACACCGTCGAGCGGCTCCCACAAGCCGCGGTAACACGCTTCGAATCCGGCACCGAAGGGCACGGCGGCGAACGTGAAGACCTTGCCGATGACGAGCGTCGCAACGACGATGTTGACGAGCCGCGTCCGACGCGCGACGAGTCGACGCAACGAATCGCGGGTGTCACGGTGTGCAAGGACAGCCGCAAACACTCCGATGGCAACGACTTCGCCGATCCGTGTGAACGGCAAACCGTCGAACTGCAGGCGCGCCGAACCGGGCGCGGCGAGGAGAACGAGGAACCCGAGTGCAGTTCGGCGAAGTCGTGGCGTGCGTGCGTCGCTCATCAGAACAACCGGAGATCCTCGGGCCGGCGGCCGCGCAGTTCGTCGTAGTTGACCTCGCACCATGCAAAGCCGCGGCTCTCGGCAAGGACGCGTGCCTGCGGCTTGATCTGCTGGGCTACGAAGATGCCGCGAATGTCCCCGAGCGACGAGTCGGCGCGCAAGCAGTCGATGTACCGGGTGAGTTGTTCGACGCCGTCGATTTCACCGCGGCGCTTGATCTCGACGGCGACCGTTGTTCCCGTCGCATCGCGGCACAGCATGTCGACGGGTCCGACCGCAGTCGGGTACTCGCGCCGCACGAGCGTGAGACCGGTCTCGATCGTGGCCGGCAATGCGGCGAGCAGTTCCTGCAGGTGCGCCTCGACGCCGTCCTTCGACAGACCCGGATCGTCGCCGAGTTCGTGCGAACTGTCGCTCAGCACCTCGTGCAGGTGGATGGTGAGCGCCTCACCCTTGGGGTTCGTCACCACCCAGTGGTCGGCGAATTCGGCGATCGTGTTCGGCGCGTTCATCCAATTCAACGGCTTGTACGCGCCACCGTCGGAGTGGATGGCCACGCAGCCGTCGCTCTTCACCATGATGAGGCGGGTCGCCTCGGGCAGCGAAGCTTCGAGGCGCCCCGCGTATGCAACCGAGCACCGGGCGACGACGAGACGCACCTTCGTAGTCTGCCCGCGCGCCGCGCCTGCGGGCGGTGCCGGCGACGCTCGCGGTGCCTGCGGTCAGCGTCCGATGTGGGTACGCATCCGCTTTTGGATGACCTCGCGACGCTTTTGCAGGTCGCGATAGGTCATGCGGTTCACCGACGAGTCGACGCCGAGCCCGGCTTTCACGCTGTCGAGGTTGATCTCGACGGCAGTGTGGTCGATGCCGAGCTCGCGACCGAGTCGCTCGCCGTGGCGTTGCGCAAAGAGCATCGAGATGTGCGCGATTTCGCCGAGGAGGTCGAGGTCGGGTGCAAGACGGGCGATCGCGCCGTCGAGGAACACCATGTTCTTCACGTACAACATGAGCTCCTTCGGTAGACGTGCCCCGTAGCCGAGCAGCGCCTTCACGACCCGCTGCACCTCGGCGACGAGTTCCTCGCCGGTGAGCGTCGTCGGATCGACCGTCGGCTGGTCGAGGCGCAGATCGCGGATCACCGCATCGAGGTCGGTATCCATCGGCAGGGCACCGAGGTCGCGCAGCGCGGCCATTTGACCCTTCACGTCGTTCGTCGTTGCACCGAGCATGAGCCGCAGGAACGCCGTGCGTCGCGGTCCGGTGAGACGACCGACGATGCCGAAGTCGAGCAGCGCGGTTCGCCCGTCGGGCAACACGAACAGGTTTCCGCCGTGGAGATCGCCGTGGAAAACGCCGTGCAGCAGCGCTCCCTCCATGAACGCGATCATTCCGGTGCGAATGACGCTTTGCGTATCGATGCCCGCCGCACGCATTCCGTCGACGTCGTCGAATTTGAACCCCGACAGGCGTTCCATGACGAGGAGACGACGCGTCACCAGGGACGGATGCGGACGCGGAACGACGTAACCGTCCTGGCCGAGTTCGCGCAGGATCGTCGCGATGTCGATCATGTTCGCCGCCTCGAGCCGGAACTCGAGTTCCTCGACGATCGTTTCTCCGAACAGCTCGACGAGTGCCGGGGGATTGGCGAGTGCCGACACCTTGATGCGTCCGACGAGGTGCGGTGCGAGCCACGCCATGACGCGCAGGTCCTTGCGCACGAGCGACCGTACCGACGGACGCTGCACCTTGACGACGACGCGTTCGCCGGTGTGCAGGGTCGCCGCATGCACCTGGGCGATCGATGCGGCGGCGAGGGGCGAGCGGTCGAACTCGGCAAAAACGTTCTCGAGGCGCGTGCCGAGTTCCTCCTCCACGACGCGGCGCACGACGTCGAAGCCCTCGGCCGGCACCTGATCCCGGCACAACTTGAACTCATCAACGAGTTCGCGCGGGAACAGACCTTCGCCGCTCGAGATGATCTGGGCGAGCTTGATGTACGTCGAACCGAGACGTTCGATCGCCTTGCGCATCCGGCGCGAGAGATCGGAACGGCTCGATTCGGGCGTCGGGTAGCGGCGCAGCTTGCGGCGAACGAGCCACGGCAGAAGGGCCCGACCGAGCACCGCAACGACGACGACGAGCCGCGCCAATGGCGGTACGCGGGGGGGAGTGATGAGCCGGGGCAGATCCCGTGCCGCCTGTGCACGCAAGGGCTCGACGTCGCCGAGCCAGGTCAGCAACCTTCGCTCGACGTTCCATGGCGCAGCCTCGGTGAACGCGGCCCACGAACGGTCGGACGTGTCGCTCACGGTCGGGGTGTCCACCGCGTCAGTCTGCCCGTGCCCGCGCGATATCGGCGTGCGCTGCTCAGCGAAGTGATGTGAAGTTCTGCACTGCCTCGAGGATCGGCTCGGCGAGTTCCGTGCGGCATACGAGAAGATCGGGGAGCCACGTCTCGCGGTCGTTGTACACGAGCGGTGAGCCGTCGATACGCGACGCGTGCAGGCCCGCTGCACGCGCCACTGCGACCGGCGCGGCCGAGTCCCACTGGTGTTGACCGCCGTCGTGCAGGTACACATCGGCGACTCCGGCAACGACTGCCATCGTCTTTGCCCCCGCCGAACCGAGGCGTGCACCGTCGAATCCGAGTGCCCGGGCAACGGCGGCGGTGATCGCAGGTGTGCGCGTCCGGGACACCACCATGATCGGTGTGCGCTGCGCCGGGGGCACGGCTGCAGGTGCCGGGTGGGTGCAGTACGTGGTGGCCAGCGCGGGAAGCGCTACCGCCGCCGCGGTGAGATCACCCTGCGGACCCGCGTGGCGCGACCACAACGCCACGTGCACCGCCCAGTCGCTGCGCCCCGGCTCGCTGAATTCGCTCGTGCCGTCGAGCGGATCGATGATCCACACGCGAGGCGCCGACAAACGCGCAGGGTTGTCGGAGCCCTCCTCGGAGAGCACGGCATCGTGCGGTCGCCAACGCCGCAAACTCTCAACGAGGAACTCGTGTGCCACGGCATCGCCGGCGTCCTTCACGTCCCACGGGTCGACGTCGCGGGCCTCGAGTTGGTTGCGCAACGCGATGAGGTGGCGTCCCGTTTCCGTGGCGAGGTATTCGGCGAGACGATGATCGTCGGCAACGATCTCCGGCGCCGGTTCGGAATGACCTTCGCGGTGCAGCGAACCGAAGTCGAACGTCACGGCAACCGGCGACCGAGATCGATCGCGCGCCGAACGAGGGAACGCAAGCGTGCCTCGTCGACGCCGCCGCGCACGAGATCGGCGATGTCGTACTGCAGTTCCTCGGCTTGCGCGTTCATCGAGTCGTCGGGGGCGGTGCGTTGCGTCACCGCCGTGACTGCAACGAGCACGATTGCCGCGCCGGCGGCGATGAGCCCGGCAGTCATCACGGCGCCGATCGTGTTGTCCCGGATGGAGAACACGATCATTCCGGCGATACCGCCGACGAAGCACGCTGCGCACGCGAGGCGGATCGCGCGCAGTGTCGGATGCGGCGGGATCGGCATCGTCAACTCCGTGTCAGTGGCTTGTACTTGATCCGGCGCGGTTGGTCGGCGGCGACGCCGAGTTCCTTGCGGCGCCACGCCTCGTAGTCCTCGAAATTGCCCTCGAACCATCGCACCTGACTGTCGCCTTCGAATGCGAGCACGTGCGTGGCGATCCGGTCGAGGAACCAGCGGTCGTGGCTGATGACGACGGCGCAACCGGGGAACGATTCGAGTGCCGCTTCGAGTGCGCGCAACGTGTCGACATCGAGGTCGTTCGTCGGCTCGTCGAGCAGCAGCACGTTGCCGCCGCGGCGCAGCAACTTCGCGAGGTGGACGCGGTTGCGCTCACCACCGGAGAGCTCACCGACCTTCTTCTGCTGGTCGCTTCCCTTGAAGTTGAAACTGGCGACGTACGCGCGCCCGTTGATCTCGCGTCCGCCGACTTTCAGCACGTCGGCGCCGTCGGTGATTTCCTCGTACACGCTGCGGTCCGGATCGAGCGTGTCGCGGTTCTGGTCGACGTAGCTCAATTCGACGGTGTCACCGACGGTGATTGTTCCCGCATCGGGGCGTTCCTGTCCGGTGAGCATGCGAAAGAGCGTCGTTTTGCCGGCGCCGTTGGGACCGATGATGCCGACGATGCCCGCGGGCGGAAGTGCGAACGAAAGATCCTCGATGAGCAGCCGGTCACCGAACCCCTTGCGCAGATGTTCCACGGTGATGACGGTGTCACCGAGACGTTTGCCCGAGGGGATGGTGATCTCGAGTTTGTCCGGGCCGTTCTCGGCTGCCGATGCCTCGGCGTGCAACTTCTCGTACGCCGCGAGGCGTGCCTTGCCCTTCGCTTGGCGCGCCTTCGGTGCCATGCGCACCCACTCCAATTCGCGTTGCAACGTTCGCTTGCGGGCCTCGTTCGCCTTTTCCTCGCGACCGAGACGTTCCTGCTTCTGCTCCAACCAACTCGAGTAGTTGCCCTGGAACGGAATGCCGCGGCCGCGATCGAGCTCGAGGATCCATTTCGCCACGTTGTCGAGGAAGTAGCGGTCGTGGGTGATCGCAATGACGGTGCCGGGGTACTCCTGAAGGAAGCGCTCCAACCACTGCACGCTCTCTGCATCGAGGTGGTTCGTCGGTTCGTCGAGCAGCAAGAGGTCGGGGCGGGAAAGCAGGAGCCGGCACAGCGCGACGCGGCGCCGCTCACCGCCGGAGAGTTTCGCAACCTCGGAATCGTTCGGCGGGCAACGCAACGCGTCCATCGCGATCTCGACGTTGCGCTCGAGGCTCCAGGCGTCCGTCGCGGTGATGCGTGCCTCGAGTTCGGCTTGTCGCGCGCCGACCTTGTCGAAGTCGGCATCCGGATCACCCCACATCGCCGTCACCTTCTCGTATTCGGCGAGCAGGTCGCGGATCGGCGCGACACCGTCCATGACGTTGCCGAGCACGTCCTTGGCCGGATCGAGTTGCGGCTCCTGCTCGAGCAAGCCGACGCTGAAGCCGGGCGTCAGTCGTGCCTCACCGCTGTAGCCGTCGTCGAGTCCGGCCATGATGCGCAGCAAACTCGACTTGCCGCTGCCGTTCGAACCGAGAACGCCGATCTTGGCGCCCGGATAAAAGGAGAGCGAGATGTCCGCGAGTACCTGACGATCAGGCGGGTAGAACCGTCCGAGTTTGTAACAGGTGTAGATGAACTCGGCAGTCATTCCCGTACAACCTACTTTCCTGTACGGTCGTAGGGCGAGCGACATTCACGCTCGTGATCAATCACTGTTCATCACCCCAACAACGGAGGCCACACGGTGGAACTCTTTTCCGGCGATTACTTCCTCAACTTCTTCATGCGTTACCTGCACGTGCTCGTCGGTATCGCCTGGATCGGATTGCTCTATTACTTCAATCTCGTTCAGGTTCCGGCACTCGCCGCGTACGGCGACGAGGCGAAGGCGCGCAGCATCACCCTCGACAAACTCGCCCGCCGCGCACTGTGGTGGTTCCGCTGGGCCGCCATTGCGACCCTCGGTACGGGCATCCTCATCACCGGTCAACCCACCTACTACGACAACTTCCTCAACTGGGAGGGCGCCAACTCGCTGAACGCGAAGAACGCGGCGATCACCGTCGGCATGCTCTACGGCCTCACGATGGCCGCCAACGTGTGGATGGTCATCTGGAAGAACCAGAAGGTCGTTCTTGCCAACGCGGTGAACGTCCTCGGTGGTGGTGCAGCGGATCCTGCGGCAGCCGGAGCCGGACGCAAGGCCCTCCTTGCGTCGCGCCAGAACCTCATCTTCTCGGTGTCGATGTTGTGGTTCATGGTCGGAACCGCCCACTTCTACGGCGAGAGCTTCGGCAACGCGACGAGCTCGAGCGCGCTCACGTACGTGCTCGTTGCCGTCGTCATCGGTGCTCTGCTGCAGTTGAACGCTTTGGGCAAGTTGGGTGGCACTGCGGCGACGAACAAGTTGCTGTGGCCTTACGAGTCGCACAAGAACGCATTGATCACCGCGGGACTTCTCTGGGCCGTGTTGTGGATCGTCTCCGAGGTGATGTTCGGCTGATCGCCGGGCCACCGACGGGTCTCATCACCCTGTACTGACTTCGGGCCTCGTGCCCGCTGTCGAAAGGGTGGGTCATGCGACGCATGACCCACCCTTTCGCGCCATTTCGCGAAGGTGCAAAAGAGTACGATGACTGCCGTGACGGTCACCTCGAACCCCCCGTCGGGGGAGGATTTCGGCGCCAACTCCTGGCTCGTCGAGGAGATGTACGAGCGGTACCGCGACAACCCGGCAGCCGTGTCCGATCAGTGGCGCGACTTCTTCAGTGACTTCAACCCGGCGGGCACGGCGCCGGCAACTTCCGCCGCACCGAACGGTTCCGTTACGGCAAACGGGGCCGCCAAGCCGAAGAAGTCGGCACCGGCGATCGTTCCACACCAAGCCGTCGAACCGATTCGGCGCGCCGAAATCGTCGCCCCCGGCGAGCCCGAGCCGATGCGCGGCGTCGCCGCGGCGATCGCTACGAACATGGACAAGAGCCTCGTCGTACCGACCGCGACGAGCGTGCGCCAGGTTCCTGCCAAGTTGCTCGAGGTGAACCGGCGCGTCATCAACGGCTACCGCCAGCGCACCGGGCAGAGCAAAGTGTCCTTCACTCATCTCATCGGCTATGCCGTCGTGCGTTCAATCGTCGACGGCGTTCCGAACATGAAGAACGTGTTCGTGCCCGACGTCGAGGGCAAGCCACGTTTGCAGCGCCACACGAACGTGAACATGGGGCTCGCCGTCGACGTCGACAAAGGTGACGGGCAACGCACGCTCGTCGTGCCCGTGCTGAAAGCCGCCGACACGCTCGACTTCAACGGGTTTCTGCTCGCGTACGAGGAAATCCTGCGCAAGGTGAAGAACAACAAGTTGACGCTCGAGGATTACCAGGGCGCCAACGTCAGCCTCACCAACCCGGGAACGATCGGCACGCTGCAGTCCGTGCCGCGCCTGATGATCGGCCAGGGCGTCATCGTCGGCGTCGGGTCCATCGACTACCCGGCCGAGTTTGCCGGCAGCGACGAGCGCACGCTCACGCGCCTGGGGGTGTCGAAGGTCGTCACGGTGACGAGCACGTACGACCACCGCATCATTCAGGGTGCCGAGAGCGGCCTGTTCCTCAAGCGCCTCGCCGAATTGCTCCTCGGCGAGCACGGCTTCTACGAGGAGATCTTCCGCAGCCTCGGCGTGCCGTACGAATCGGTGCGATGGCGCAGCGACGACAACAACCTCGACGATTCCGATTTGCAGGCGCACAAGCAGATGCAGGTGGCCACCCTCATTCGCGTGCACCGCGTGCGCGGGCATCTCATCGCCGACCTCGACCCGCTGCGCTGGAAGGAACCGCGCATGCCGAAGGAGCTCGACCCCGCGACGTACGGGCTCACCATCTGGGATCTCGACCGCGAGTTCGCCACAGGTGGCGTCGGCGGCGTGAAGAAGTCGACGCTCGGTGACCTCTTGCACGTCTTGCGCGATGCATACTGCCGCACGATCGGCATCGAGTACATGCACATCCAGAACACCGAGGAACAACGCTGGGTGCAGGAGCGCGTCGAGGGACACGGAGTCGACGCCTTCGAACCCGATCGCCGCCGCATCATGGAGCGCCTGAACGCCGCCGAGGCGTTCGAGCGCTTCCTGGCCACGAAGTACGTGGGCACCAAGCGTTTCGGTCTCGAAGGTGCGGAGTCGGCGATTCCCATTCTCGACAAGGTGCTGTCACTCGCCGCCGATGCCGGCATGGACGGGGCAATTCTCGGCATGGCGCATCGCGGTCGACTCAACGTGCTCGCCAACGTCATGGGCAAGAACCTCGACCAGATCTTCTCCGAGTTCGAAGGACACATCGACCCGACGTCGGTGCAGGGATCGGGTGACGTCAAGTACCACCTCGGCAGCGTCGGCACGTTCACGTCGCCGACCGGTCGTTCGCTGCACATCGAGCTCGCATCGAACCCCAGCCACCTCGAGACCGTCGATCCGATCGTCCTCGGAATGGTGCGAGCGATGCAGGATCGCATCGATCCGCCGCTGGCGTACAGCGTGCTGCCGCTGCTCATCCACGGCGACGCCGCTTTCGCCGGTCAGGGAGTCGTTGCCGAGTGCCTCGCCATGAGTGACACGAGCGGCTACCGCGTCGGCGGAACGGTGCACCTCATCATCAACAACCAGATCGGCTTCACGACCGCGCCGGAGTACGCGCGCTCGTCGCAGTACTGCAGCGACGTTGCCAAGACGGTCGGCGCACCGATCTTCCACGTGAACGGCGACGATCCCGAGGCGTGCGTGCGGGTGGCGAAGATGGCCTTCGACTACCGCCAGCGTTTCCACAAGGACGTCGTCATCGACATGATCTGCTACCGCCGCCAGGGTCACAACGAAGGTGACGACCCGAGTTACACCCAGCCGCTCATGTACAAGGCGATCGCAGAGCGTCGCAGCGTGCGCAAGCTGTACCTCGAAACCCTCGTGAAGCGCGGCGACATCACGGTCGACGAAGCCGAGGCGGCGCTCGGCGACTACCAGAACAAGTTGCAGGGTCCGCTCGACACGGCACGCGCCAAGGGCAAGTCAACAATGAAGGTGCCCAAGCCGCCGGCACCCGCCGGTGTGCTCCCGCACGTGAATACCGGCGTCGACCGTGCAGTGCTCACGCAGATCTACGACGGTCTCGGCGCATACCCCGCTGGATTCACCGTTCACCCCAAGTTGCTGAAGCAATTCGAGCAGCGAGACGAGATGTTCCGCGGAGCGGGCGAAGTCGACTGGGCACTCGGCGAGGCCCTCGCCTTCGGCTCGCTCGTCATTGAGGGAACGCCGGTACGCCTTGCCGGCGAGGATTCGCGCCGCGGCACGTTCAGTCACCGTCACGCAATGCTCGTTGACTACATGAACGAGCGGAAGTTCGCCCCGCTGCGCGCATTGCCCGGGGCGCGTGCTCCGTTCTGGGTGTACGACTCGCTGCTCTCCGAGTACGCCGCGCTCGGGTTCGAGTACGGCTACTCGCACACCAACCATGACGCGCTCGTGTTGTGGGAAGCCCAGTTCGGCGACTTCGTCAATGGCGCACAGATCATCATCGATCAGTACCTCGTTGCTGCCGAGGACAAGTGGGGACAACAGAACGGGCTCGTTCTTCTGCTGCCGCACGGCTTCGAGGGCCAGGGTCCCGAGCACTCCTCTGCGCGCCTCGAGCGATTCCTCCAAATGTGTGCCGAGGACAACATTCAGGTTGCGTATCCGACGACTGCCGCCCAGTACTTCCACCTCCTTCGCCGTCAGGTGCGCCGCGACGTGCGCAAACCGCTCGTCGTCATGGCGCCGAAGCAACCGTTGCGCATGAAGGAGAGTCGCTCGAAGGTCGACGACCTCACGAGTGGTTCGTTCCACGAAACTCTCGACGATCCGTTCGTCAAGGATGCGTCAGCAGTGCAACGTGTCGTGTTGTGCAGCGGCAAGGTGGCGTGGGACGCCATGTCCGAGCGCGACAAGCGCGAAGCACCGGCCGCGATCGTTCGCATCGAACAGCTGTATCCGTTCCCCGAGACGCAACTGCGCGACATCCTCCGTCGCTATCCGAACGCACGACAAGTCGTATGGGTACAGGAAGAGCCCGAGAACATGGGCGCTTGGCACTTCGTCGAGCACCTCATCTGGCGATTGAAGAGCGAGGGATACGACCTGCGTCATGCGGCGCGCGTTGCCTCTGGCAGTCCGGCGACGGGTTCGAAGGTCATCCACGACCAGGAACTCGTCGACCTCATGGACGGCGCATTCAGCGCGTGGTGACCGGCTCGCAGCGCAAGGGCGCATCGTCGTCGACGGTGACACACGTCGTCGTCGACGGCAGCAACATCGCCACCGAGGGGCGCAGTGCGCCGAGTCTGAAACAGCTCAACGAAGCGGTGCTCGCATTCCTCAAGGAGTTCCCTGGTGTAACGGTGACGGTCGTTGTCGATGCCACTTTCGGTCACCGCATCGACAAGAAGGAAGTTGCCGAATTCCAGGAAGCGATCGCCAACTCCGAGCTCGTCACGCCTCCCGCGGGGGCGCTCGGTCGCGGCGACGGCTTCGTGCTCACGATCGCCGACAAGGTTGGTGCAGCGATTCTGTCGAACGACAGCTACCAGGAGTTCCACGACGTCTACGAGTGGCTGTTCGACACCGGTCGGCTCATCGGTGGCAAGCCCGTTCCGAACGTCGGGTGGGTGTTCATTGCCCGCAGTCCCGTTCGCATCAAGCTCGACCGGCCGGCACACCGTCGTGCGTCGACGGCGGCGTCAAAGTCGACCACTGCCGGACTGCCGCGACCTGTCCTGCCGCGAACGGTGTCGCGTCCCGCAACGGGGTCGATTCCGCGTCCGCCGACTCGCCCCGCGCCGCCAAAGGCCGTGCGTGGTTCATCGGCGGCAAGGGGAGCACAGCGGGCAAAGTCGGGCGAGCGACACCAGAACGATCGACCACCCGGCGAGCGTCCCGCGAAAGTGCCATCGGCGGTGAATTCCGCGGAGAAGTACGACGCCTTCCGCCAGCGCAATCCCGTCGGTACGAAAGTGAAAGGCTCCGTCGAGTCGTACGCCTCGCACGGCGTGTACGTGCGCATCGGCGACGTGGCGGGGTATCTACCGCTGCGACTCATGAAGGACCCGGCGCCGCGCACGCCCCGTGAGCACGTGCGCATCGGACAGGGATTGTCACTTGCGGTATCGGGATTCAACGATGCGCGGCGCAGCATCGAAGTGAGCCTCATGCCCGTAGAACATGCAGTTGTGCCCAAGGTGCCCGCCAAGCAATCGACCCGCAGCGTCGGCAAGCCGTCGACGAAGTCGACGCGACCACTGACGAAAGCAGTGTCGCGCACTGCAAAGGCCCTCACGCGCACGAAACGCGCGACTCGCCGTCGCGGTGGATAGGGCTGCGTCCCGCGATTCCTTGGACGAGGAGACGCCCGTCACCATCTGCTAGAACTTGGGGGCGCCTTCGGGGCAGAGTTGTCCGCGAGGTCGTGACCGACCGTTCAGTCACCAGGGGGAATCGATGGATCGCTTCATCACGTTGTTTGCATCCGGCCTGTCACTCGGGGCCGTGTATGCACTCGTCTCGCTCGGATTCGTCCTCGTGTTCAAGTCGACCCGCGTGCTCAACCTCGCGATGGGTGAGTTCCTGATGATTGGTACATACATCGGGTATTTCTTGATCACGTATCTGGGTTTTCACTTTATTCCGGCGATTTTGATTGTCGCGGCGATCATGGGAATGCTCGGCTTGTTCGTGCACTACGGAGTCATGCGAAATCTCGTCGGACGCCCGTTCTTCGCCATCGTTCTCGTGACGATCGGTATCGCGATCATCATCCGTGGCGTCATTCTCGTTGTTGCAGGACCAATTGAGCGTCCACGCATGAAGGGTCTGTCGGCGATGCCCGTCGACGTGCTGGGTGCAAAAGTCGAGGTGTACAACTTCATCATTCTTGGGTCTGCCTTGGCACTCGTGTTGGGTTTCTATCTTTTCTTCAGACTCTCCCGTCTTGGCCTGCACATGCGTGCCGTCGCTGAGAACTTGCAAGCGTCGTCGGCGATGGGCATCAGCCCCGACCGCATTTACGCACTCGCCTGGTTCATCAGCCTTGCGATGGCCGGTGCGGGCGGTGTCTTCTTCGGTCACTACACCGCCTCAATCGATTTGAATCTTGCAGCCATCGGCATCCGCGCCGCTCCGGCGGCCATCGTTGGCGGTCTCGACAGCATCGAAGGTGCCATCGTTGGCGGTCTGGTTGTCGGAACTCTCGAACAATTGGGTGCGGGATATTTCGGTGCCGACTATCGCGATGTGATCCCGTTCCTTATCCTCACGATCATGTTGTACGTCAAGCCGGCCGGGCTGTTCGGTTCGCCCGAGCTCGTGCGTATCTGATCCACCACATCCGTTAGACGACTACGAGAAACTCACAGAGGTCACGAATGGCTAGCGAAAAGTTCATCACCGAATACCGCCAGGACATGCGGATCATCCGCACGCGTCCGCAACGCGTGTGGGCAATCATCATCGCAGTCGGTCTAATTGGACTGCCGTTCTTGCTCACCAATGGCTGGAGCCCGCCAGCAAACTTGCCATGGGGCGCTTGGATGACGGTCATTAACCTGTCGCTTACTGCGATCATTGGTGCGGCGGCTTTCAACCTGCTCGTTGGCAATACCGGTCAGGTGTCGCTGGCCCATGCCGGACTGCTCATTTTCGGAACGATTGTGTCCGGGTGGTTCGGGCCGGTTCTGGGTTGGAATTTCTGGCTCGTCCTTCCGATCTCGCTTCTGCTGGGTGCGCTGGCTGGACTTGTAATCGCGTTGCCGGCACTGCGGTTGAAAGGTCTCTATCTGCTGCTCGCAACACTTGGCATCTACTACTTCGGATATTTCGTCTACAAGGCGTTTTTGATTGCGAACGTCGGATTTCAGCCCATCATCTTCCAGATTCCTCGGGTGCCCGGATGGTTCCCGTGGTTGAACGATGGAGATACCGGACTCGCTGTGTCCAACAACTTCCGCTGGTACTGGGTGATCATGCCCATCACTGCATTGTCGTTGTTGTTCATGTCCAACATCATTCGCACCAGCGAAGGCCGTGCATTTGCCGCCGTGAAGGCACGCGACACGGCTTCGAGCCTGGTCGGCGTATCGCCGGTGAAGTCGAAGCTGCTCGTGTTCATGGTGACATCTGCATTTGTGTCGATGTCAGGTGCGCTGCAATCGTATTTTCTCAGTGCGCGTGGGGAAGACTCATATCCATTCCAAATCACGCTTGACTACGCGATCATGATCGTTCTCGGAGGATTTTCATCGATCCTTGGTGCTGTGTTCGGCGCGCTATTTTTTTACGGTGGGCCGGTGTGGATCGACTGGATCCGCCAGGAGACCCCAGTACTTCGGGACATCACCTTCCTCACCAGCTACCGCAGCGAGATCAACCTTGCAGTGTTTGGTTTGCTCATCGTTGTCGTTCTGGTTCGGTCACCTGAGGGCTTGTCAGGTGCATGGAAACGTCTCAAGGCATACTTCGCGAAATGGCCGTACTCACTATGAGCACTTCAGCAAATAACACTCCTCTCGTCGAGGTCCGCAACATCGAAATCGTCTACAACGGCGCAATCCTTGCCGTCAATGGCGTGTCGATCGTCGTTCCGCAGGGCGGCTTTGTGTCGGTGCTCGGCGCCAACGGTGCCGGCAAGACATCGCTCGTTCGTGCCATCACCGGCAACCTCGGCATCGTCGGCGGTGCAATTACCGCCGGAGAGGTGCTGTACAACGGCGAGCCCATCACTAAGGCCACGTCGCGAGACATCGTCAAACTCGGCGTCGGCCAGGTGCCGGAAGGCCGTCTCGTGTTCGCCCGACTCACGGTCGAAGAAAACCTGCTCTGCGGCGCGGCGACGCGCAAAGACAAAGACAAAATGGCCGAGGACATGGAGCGTGTCTGGACGCTCTTCCCGCAGATCGCCAAGCGCCGCAAGGAGAATGCCGGCTGGCTATCGGGAGGAGAGCAGCAAATGGTGGCAGTCGGTCGCGCACTGATGACCCGACCGAAGTTGATGGTGCTCGACGAAATGTCGCTTGGTCTCGGACCTCTCGTTGTGCGCGAGATCTTCGGGTTGCTGCAGCGGCTCAATGCTGAGGAAGGTCTCACCATCCTCATGATCGAGCAAAACGCCCGGCTGGCAATGGAAGCGTCGCAGCACTCGTACGTGCTCGAAACCGGTCGCATTGTGCTCGAGGGTCCAACAGCCGAATTGCGCAGCAACCCCCACGTCGAAGAGTTGTATCTCGGTGGTGCCGGTGACGCGCGCGAGGTGTACGAGGCGATCAAGCGATTCCGGAGGGCAAAGCACTAATGGCTGGCAACGCAGTACTCGACGTCAAGAACGTCACCGTCCAGTTCGGTGGCTTGCGCGCGAACGAAGACGTGTCGTTTGACGTGCGCCGCAACGAGTTGTTCGCACTCATCGGCCCCAACGGTGCCGGCAAGACCACGATGGTGAATGCAATCACAGGTGTGTACCAGCCGCTCGCGGGTGCATCGGTGCAGTTCACCGATGCCAAGGGCGAGACGCATGATTTGCTCGGTCGTAGGCCCAATCAAATCGTGAAGATGGGCATTTCGCGCACCTTCCAGAACCTGGGTCTGTACCCGGAAATGTCGGTGCTCGAAAACCTGATGCTCGGTCGTTACGTGCACCGCAAGACCGGAGTGTTGTCGGCTGGTTTCTTCACCCGAAAGATGGTGCGCGAAGAGATCGAGATGCGCGAAATTGCCGAAGAGATCATCCACCTTCTCAAGCTTGAGCGGGTTCGCTGGGAGGCCGCGGGCTCGTTGCCGTACGGCCTGCAGAAGCGAGTCGAATTCGGTCGCGTGCTCGCCATGCGCCCGCACCTGCTCATGCTCGACGAGCCGATGGCCGGTATGACGGTCGAAGAAAAGAAGGACATGGTGCGCTTCATCTACGAAGCGCTCAACCAGCTTGACATCACCGTATTCATTATCGAACACGACATGGGTGTCGTCATGAGCATCGCCGACCGTGTCGCGGTGCTCAATTTCGGCAGTCGCATCGCACTCGGCACACCCGATGAAGTGCAGCAAGATCCGGTCGTGCGAGCGGCCTACCTGGGGAGCCACTGATGACGACGCACGCAACAATTCTCGACGCACTCGTCGCACGGGCGCAATCACACGGTGATGATCGTGCGCTGTTGCAGAAGTTGCGCGGTCGATGGGCGCAGACGACGTGGTCGGGGTACGCCACGGCCGTTGCCGAAGTCGCGGAGGGCCTTGCCGGGCTCGGAGTGAAGCCTGGGGACAAAGTTGCGGTGCTCGTCGACAATCGCCCCGCGATGGCGTATCTCGATCTGGGTAGCCAGGCAATCGGTGCCGTCAGTGTGCCCGTCCTCACGGCGGCGCTGCACGACGACGTCGTCGACGTACTCACTCGTCTTGCGCCATCGGTCGTCGTCATTCAGGACACGACATGGCTTGACGTCGTACTTGCGTCACTGCCGAACGTGCGTCACATCGTGCACGTTGATACCGCCGGCATCTCGTCATACCAGGATCCGCGTCTCGTCGACTACGCCGAGATGCGGGTGAGTGGCCGCAGTGCCGGAGCGTCGCTGGAGTCCCTCTCGCGTCGCGCCTCGTCGCTCGGGGCCAACTCAATCGTCACCATGGTCGCCTCGTCAGGCGCCACCGGACCGATGCGCACGTTCGGCTTCACCGCGTCGCAGGTCGTCGATGGAGCTTCCGTCGTCGCTGCACGGTTCCCGTTGAAGGCGGGCGAATTCGTGCTTGCCCAACAGCCGTTGGCCGCGTCGGGTGAACGGGCGGTCACTCTGTATTCTTCGATCATCACCGGTGCCGTCGTGGCGTTCCCTGAAAGCGTCGAAACCGCCGCTGCGGCTGCCGCCGAAATCGAACCGCACTTCGTGCATTCGCCGACAGCTCTGCTTGATGCATCGTCGTTCAACTCGTTGCAGCGCCTCGACCGCAACCGCGGCTTGAAGAAGCTCTTTGCACGCGGCTGGCGCAAGGCGTCCTTCGGCGGTCAGCAAGCGAGCGGATTTTGGCACGGTTTCGTCGGCCGGTTCATTGTGCGTCTGCTCGGTGCGCGCCGGATGCGCACGGTCCTCGTCAGCGGTTCGTCGGTGCAGGTGCGTACTGCGCATTTCATGCGCGCGCTGCGTCTGCCGCTCGTCGATGCGTACACCGTCTCGGCGTCTTTCGTACCCGTGATGCTCGCTTCCAACGTCGATGAAGGTTTCGAGGAAATGATCGATGGTGTCGAGACCGAAGTGACGGCAGCGGGTCGCCTACGCATGCGGGGACGACTCGTATCGCAGGATGCGCTTGGCAGCGGATGGTACGAAACGAACGATCGCGTGGCGCGACGCAACGGCAAAGTCGTCGTGCTCGGACCGGCAACACTCGACGCATCGCTCGAATCGGCGCGCGACATCGAACTCGTTGTCGCTGCGTCGCCGTACATTGGTCGCGCCGTCGTCACGAACGGTGCGGGCGGAGTCGGCATCCTCATCGAGGTGGAGCCACTGGCTCTCAGTGACTGGGCGCAGACGAACAAGGTGCCATTCACGACTGTGGCGACGATTCTCGACAACGCGACTGCCCAGCAGTTGTTCGTTGATGAGGTGAAGTCGCTCATGGAACGCCTGGCGTCTCGTCCGAACGTGTCCGAGTTGCGACTGCTGCGCCGGCAACTCGGCGTCGACAGCGGTGATCTCACCGCCACGGGCAAGTTGCGGCGCAGTCGCGTCACCGGACTTGCCGACGTCGTCGTCGTGCGCCTGGGATAACCCGCAGAACAGTGCGGTCACTGGCTCCGGGGTCACCGACGACCGCGCGACACGGAGCCTCACACGTCTGAGGTAGTCGTCCCCAGCAGTGCCAAGAGTTCGGGATCGTGCGCACAAGCGCACCAAAGGGTGCGTTGCCGTCACCAAGCCGGCGCTACCGGCAACACATGAACGGCCCGCATCACGGGCGAAAACAATGGGAAAAATGTGAACGAAAAGTTCCGAAAAATCGTGCTGTGGCGGTTGACACTTCGTCTGACCGTTTGGTAAACAGTAGGAACCACCTGCACTTGCCGGTGGCCAACCTACAAGGGGGAAACCAAGAATGACTCACAGAGCATCTGTGAAGCGCAAGGTCCTCGTTGGTGCAGTACTGGCGGTGTCCATGTTGGCCACCGCGGTTCCTGCATCCGCGAAACTGAGCGTCAGCGCTGGTCAGAAGTGCACCAAGCGCAACGTTGCCGATAAGGCATCGGGTCTGGTGTGCATGCCGACCAAGGGCGTCCAGACAAACCTCACCTGGCAGAAGAACATGCCAGACAATGAGGCGAGCGGAATCACGAAGACGTCGATCAAGATCGGCTGGATGGGTGACATCACCGGACCGACTGCATCTGCGCAGTCGATCAACTATCGCGGCTTGCAGTCGTACGTGAACTACCGCAACAAGAATGGTGGCGTACTCGGTCGCAAGCTTGAGCTCATTGCCCTTGACGACAAGTTCGGCGCCACTCAGGCGGCGGTCAACTTCGATCGTCTCGCATTGACCGATCGAGTGCTCGTTATCGCCGGAATGGGCGGCTCACATATCACAGGACTCGTCGATGCAAAGATGTCGGCTCTGAGTGACCCGATCATGATCGTGGGTGCACAGCAGACGACTGTCGTTGAGCAAAATAGCGCCAACTTCTACTCGTGGATGCAGTCGTACAGCGATATCGCTGACGTCGCGCTCGCGAAGTTCACACGCCTCCAAGGCGGTGACCCGAAGAAGATCGTTGCTGCGACCTTCGCCCTTGCGGTTCCCTCGGGCACCGAGTACGGCGAGTGGATCAAGAAGAAGGTGACGGCCAAGGGTGGCAAGTACTGCGGTACGGTCACCGAAGCCGGTACCGCCACGGACCACACTGCGGCAGTTAACCGATTCAAGGCTCTCCTTCAGTCGTGTGGCGCGAACTCGGTGGGTCTGCACGGCTCGCCGGCATTCGCCAAGTTGTACGCCGACGCTGCTGCCAAGGCTGGACTCGACACGTACCCACACGTCGGAATCCACGGCATTGCCAGCCCGTTTGTTTATGACGGCATGCCTTCATCGATGTTCAAAGCCATTCAGGGCGTGCACGCATTTGCCGGAGCCGGCAAGGCAAACAACACTCCTGGCGGCCGCATCATCAACCAGTGGATGCGCAACCAGCAGTGGTCAGGAGACATTGACAATCCGAACTTCGTCCACGGCTGGGTGAACGGCATCGTCGTGTCGCAGGCCATTGAGAATGCTTGGGCGAAGAACGGTGCTGTAACCCGCACCAATCTGCGATCGGGATTCAAGTCAACCTTTGACACTCAGGGATTGACGTGTCCGATTGACCTTCGTACGAAGAACTACAGCCCGTGTGCAGCGCCCATGACGTGGACGCCCGGCAGGGGTCTGGTTCTTGAGGGCTCGCTCGCCAATTGGCGTAAGGGCTTGACGGGTGACATCCGTCTCTAATTCAGAGATCAAATAACTGGGGCGAAGGTCCGGGTGCGTCAGCACCTGGACCTTCGTCGTTGGTAGCGCAATCCGTGACTGTCATTTGTGTTCGGTCAACTGTCACAACGGGTGCAGGGGTGTTGGTCAGCCACCCCCCCGGGCTTCGATGAGCGAACGCGGGCGGCAATCGGTGAGAATGTTCGGGTGACGACCCGCCCCGCACAGAGTCGCAGAAAACGACGCGACGTAGCGATCACGCTTCCCGTTGAAGGCGGGATGTCCGCCCCGCAACTCGTCGACCTGGCGACCCGTGCCGAGGCCGAGGGATTCCATTACGCCGTGTGCGGCGAGGTGGCGAGCGTCGATGCGCTCGTCCTGCTCGGGGCGATCCTGTCACGCACCGCACGCATCAAGGTGGCCACCGGCATCATTGCAACCACCTTGCGTACACCGCAGATGGCGGCGATGGGTTTTGCTTCGCTGTCGTCGCTGGCGCCCGGCCGCGTCGTCGCCGGCCTCGGGGCATCGAGTCCGATCATCGTCAACAAGTGGAACGGCAGACCGTTCGAGAAACCTCTAGCGGCGACCCGCGAGTTCATCGACGTGTTCCGCGCCGCGTTGACCCGCGAGAAAGTGTTCTATACCGGTAACCACGTGCGCAGTGACGGCTTCGCCCTGCAAATCGATCCGCAGGGCGACATTCCCGTCTGGTTGGGCGCGATCAACGATCGCATGCTCGAGTTGGCGGGGGAGATCGCCGACGGTGTGTTCCTCACGTGGTGTCCACCATCCGAAATCGCCGAGCGACTCGACAAGGTGCGCGTCGGTGCCGATGCTGCGGGGCGTGCACTCGACGACGTCGAGGTGACGTGCTCGTTCTGGGCGTTTGCCGGTGACGACACGAAAGCGGCGCTCGAGAGCGCGCGTCGTGTCGTGCTGCAGTACGCCATGGTGCCGACGCACCAGCATGCCTTCGTCGGCGCATTTCCCAGCCTCACTGCCGCCGCCGAGGCGTGGAACGGTGGCGACCGCAAGGCCGCACTTGCGCTGCTCGACGACGATGTGGTGCACACGATGTGCGCCATCGGCACCCCCGAGCACGTCGCCGATCGCGTCGGTGCGTACCACGATGCCGGTGTCGACGTGGCGATCATCCTGCCGATCTCGACCCAGCCGGGCAATCCGCAGCCGGCGGCGAACACCTACTTCTCCGTGGCGAAAGTGCTGCGCGAGCGCGGCACGCTCGTTGCCGGATCCACCCCCGAAAGGAACAACTGATGGACATCGAAATCGGAGTACCCGGGCAGATCATGCCGCCCGCCGACAAGGCGATCGAGATTGCAAAGAAGAACGAAGCGGCGGGTTTCGACGCGGTGTGGTGGCCGTGCCACCTCATGGGCTGGCACAGCGATTCGGTGTGGACCGAGGACATCACGCCGCTGGCGAAGTACCAGAAGAACCCGCACGTGTACTTCGATCCGCTCGTCATGATGGGTGCCGTCGGCTCGCACACCGAGCGTCTGAAGGTCGGCGTCGTCGTCACCGACCTCATCCGTCGTCACCCCGCCGTTGCCGCCGAGATGATGCTCACCGTCGATCACCTCAGCAAGGGTCGCGCCATCTTCGGTCTCGGCTCGGGTGAGGCGATGAACGTGACGCCGTACGGCATGGATTTCTCGTCACCCGTCGGCAAGCTGGCCGAGGGTCTCGAGGTGCTGCGCATGTTGTGGCGCGCCGACGGTCCGATCAACTACGAGGGGAAGTTCTTCCGGCTCGAAAACGCCGTGCTCGGACTCGAGCCGTACAAAGGGGTCGAGCCGCAGGTGTGGACGGCCGCACACGGTCCGAAGATGCTGCGCATCACCGGCGAGCAGGCCGACGGTTGGTTGCCGACGAAGTTGGACACCGGTGTGTACAAGTCGTCGCTCGAGACGATTCGTCAGGCGGGTGAGGCGAAGGGCCGCGACATGGACGCCTTCACTCCCGGCATCCTCGCGTACGTATTGGCCGCACCCGACGAGGCCACTCTGAAACGCCTCCAGGAGCATCCGCTCATCCGTGCGCTCATGGTCATGTTGCCCCCCGACATCTTCCGCCGTCTCGGTGTCGAGCCGCCGGTCGAGGGATTCCACGGCATCATTCCGGCCGCGATCGAGCGCAGCGAGGCGATGCGAATCATCGACGCCATCCCGCCGAAGGTCGTCGATTACTACTGCTTCTGCGGTACGCCCGAGCAGATCGCCGACCAGATCGCCGAGTACCACGGCGTCGGTCTGCGCCACGTCATCATGTGGAACATCACCGCCTTCGGTGATCCGTCGCTCGCCGGATGGTCGTTCAAGGCACTCGATGAAATCAAGAACAACCTGCGCAGCCGATAGGAGACACACAACCATGGGCAACAACACGAAAGTCGTCGAGACGTACTTCCGCTGCGTCGACGGCGAGGACTACGAGACTCTCGAGGCGCTGTTCCATCCCGACGCGGTGCTCATGGCCGCCGGCGGCGGCGAACGTCGCGGTGAACGGATCATGAGCTTCTACCGCAACGTGTTCAAGAAGTTCCCCGTCCACAGCGATGCTCCGACACGCATCCTCGAGATCGGCGACACGGTTCTCGCCGAGATCCACTTCACGGGCCGCAGTGCAACCGGCGTCGACGTCGAGTTCCCGGCGGTCGACGTGTTCGACCTGCGCGACGGCAAGATCGTGCGGCTTTCCCAGTGGGTGGACACCGCGGCACTCGAGCGCAAGCTCGGCGCCGGCTGATCAGCCGCGCGCGGCGCGGAAGATCTGGTCGATGTCGTTGATGCCGCCGTCGACGCCGATGCGTTGACCGGTGACGTAGCCGAACGCGGGGGAAAGAACGGCGACGACCACCGCCGCGACGTCCTCGGGTTGGCAGGCCCGCTTGAAGGGGAACAACGACTCGACGTCGAGGGCGTCGCTGCCCGAGCCGGTCATCGCCTTCACGAGTTTGTCGCCCATGTCGGTGATGACGAGCCCCGGGGCGACGATGTTCACGCGCACCCCGTTGGCGGCCTCTTCCTTCGCGAGTGTTAGTGCGAGGGCTTCCATCGAGGTCTTGCCCATGTTGTACGGGGCACCGTTGGCGTGCATTGCACCGACCTCCGCCGACGAGATGAACACCACGTCGGACCGCGGGTGACGGCGCAGCGCCGGTAGAAGCCGTGCGGTGAGGTCGTGCGGTGCGATCGCGTGCACCGCAAGAACCCGTTCGACTTCGTCGCGGGTCGTGTCGGCGACCGGAAGACCGCGACTGGCAATGCCGGCGTTGTGCACCACGATGTCGATGTCGCCGAGTCCGGCAAGCGTCTCGTCGGCCATGCGGGCGACGTCGTCGCGCACCGACACGTCGGCCTGCACGGCAATCGCCTTGCGCCCGAGCGCGGTGATTGTGGCGATGACCTCGTCGGCTTCCTGTTTGCCCTTGCGGTAGTTCACCGCGACATCGGCACCCGCATGCGCGAGTGCGATCGCGATGCCGCGTCCGATTCCGCGGCTCGCACCGGTGACGAGTGCGCGGCGACCGGAAAGGAGTTGCGTCACGGTGACGACCTTAGAGGCGAACGGCGGCGTCGAGTCGCACGACTTCGCCGTTCATCATCTCGTTCTCGGCGAGGAAACGCACGAGCTGGGCGAAGTCGGCGGGGGTACCGAGGCGCTTGGGGAAGACGTTGAGGTTGATGATCCCCTCGCGTCGCTTCTCGTCGACGCCGGCAAGCATCGGGGTGTCCATGACGCCGGGGCAGATGTTGTTCACTCGCACACCCACGTCGGCAAGGTCGCGGGCGAGCATGAGCGTGAGGGCGAGCAAGCCACCCTTCGACGCGGTGTATGCGGCCTGGCCCTTCTGGCCCTCGATTGCTGCCACCGACGACACGTTGATAATGACGCCGCGCTCGCCGGAGTCCCCGGGCTCGTTCTTCGCCATCGCACCGGCGGCCTGCCGGATGACGTCGAATGCGCCGATGAGGTTGATCTCGATCGTCTTGCGGAACAAGTCGAGGTCGAACAGTTTCCCGTCGCGACCGACCATGCGCTGGGCCGGGCTGATGCCGGCGCAGTTGACGTTGAGGTTGATGCCGCCCATCGCCCGAACTGCGGCGGCGACCGCCTGCTCGACGTCCTTCGTGTTCGTCACGTCGCACGGGGCGAAGGTGACGTTCGTGCCGAGTTCCTTGGCGAGCTCGGCACCTTTTGACGATGCGAGGTCGATGATCGTCGCCTTGCCGCCGGCTGCCGCGATCATGCGGACGGTACCTTCGCCGAGACCGGATGCTCCGCCGGTGACGAGGGCGCGTGCTGCGGAGAGTTTCATCGTTGTGGCCTTTCGGTAAGTGATGGGTGATTCGTTCGGTGGATGTGCTGCGGCTACCGCAGGCCGAGTTCGGCGCACAACGTGTCGCGCAACTTGAACTTCTGGATCTTCGTCGACGACATCGGCCATTCGGTGACGAACCGGACGTATCGGGGGATCTTGTACCGAGCAATCTGGCCCTGGCAGAACGCAATGATCTCGGCCTCGGTGGCGCTCGCCCCGGGGCGCAGTTCGATGAACGCAGCCGCCACTTCGACGTACTTCTCGTCGGGGACACCCACCACTTGGGCGATGTTCACCGCCGGATGGGTGCTGAGGAAGCTTTCCACCTCGATTGCAGCGACGTTCTCGCCACCGACCTTCAGCATGTCCTTCAGTCGACCGAGGAAGGACAGCCCACCTTTTTCCGTCATCGCCCCGAGGTCACCGGTGCGGAACCAGCCGTTGTCATCGAGCCCCGTGTCGCCCGATTCGGGGCGGTCGTAGCCGTCGAACACGAACGGCCCGCGCACGATGATCTCGCCGCGCTGGTTTGCCGGTATCGTCGCTCCCGTTTCGGGATCGACGATGCGTACCTCGATTCCGGGCAGGGGAGTGCCGGTGTGGGTGCAGCGCTCGTCGAGGCTCTCGTCGGGCGAGTTTGCCGAGATCGAACCGGCTGTTTCGGTCATGCCGAACCCGCCGATCTGGACGCTGTGCGGCATTCGTTCCTGCATGAGACGCAGCATGTCGGGATTGGCGACGTTGAACACGGTACGCAGTGAGCGGAAGCTTTCGCTCGTGTATTCGGGATGGTTGAGCATCTGCATCGTGATCGTCGGGAACGCCGGGAACATCGTGGTCACCTGCTCCTTCACCACCTGGCGCAACGCCGCTCCGGGCTCGAAGTGGGTCATCGACAGCCACGTGCCGCGGCAGGTGAGCATGGAGAACAGCGTCTGCGTCGCACTCGAGTGGAACATCGGCAGCGGCAGCCACATCTTTTCGTCCCCGCGGAACTTCAGTCGCTCGACGACGGCAACTCCCTGTCGCATGAACGCTTCGTGCGACAGCACGCATGCCTTCGGCATCGCCGTGGTGCCGGACGTGTAGAAGAGCACCGCCGGGGTACGCACCGCCGTACCCGCGAGTCGGTCGGCGACCGCCGCGGTGTCGACCGTCGCGGCGAGACGATCGAAGCTCGCACAGTCGATGTACGCCGGATGGTGCTTGGTGCCGAAGAGGACGCACCGCTGCAGCTGCGGGTGCGCAGCGAGCTGCAGGGGACGTGCGGCGTTGGCACCGGCGAGACCCGGAATTGCCTCGTCGAGCAGGTCGGTGAAGTTCGTGTGTTCATCGATGAGATCGCTCGTGATCATCACCTTGATGCGGGAGTGACGACTCACGTAATCGAGTTCGCGGGCCTTGAATCGGGCATTGATCGGAGCGATCGTCGCCCCCGCATAGAAAATGCCGAAGTACAACTCGGCGTACTCGATGCAGTTGGGCAGCAGGACGCCGACGCGGTCGCGGGGCTCGACGCCGAGGGCGATGAGCGACTTGGCGATTGCCACGGCCCGTTCGTGAACCTGGCGGTACGTACGACGATCTTCGGGGAACGCGATGAAGTCCTTGTCGCCCACCGCATTGACGGCGTCGATGAGCGTGTCGCCGATCGTCTTGGTGCTTCGCGTCGTGAACGAAATCGCTGCCATGGTGACCGTGCAAAAACTACCAAAGCACGTCCCGATGAGTCCCATCGGGTTACGCTTCGTGACGCCATGGACGTCGGTGTTTATTTCGATTTGCGCAATCCGCCGGGGTGGAGGCGTGACTGGGCCGGGCACTACGCGGCGACGCTGGATCTGGCGTCGGCTGCCGATGACATGGGCATCTCCCAGATCTGGCTGTCCGAACACCACTTCTTCGAAGACGGCTACCTACCGCAACCATTGACGATGGCCGCCGCGGTCGCCGCGCGCACGAAGCGTGCGCGCATCGGTACCGCCGTGTTGCTCCTCGCACTTCGTCATCCGCTGCTCGTCGCCGAGGAGACCGCAATCATCGACATCCTCTCGAACGGACGCTTCGACCTCGGTGTCGGGGCGGGCTACCGCATTCCCGAGTTCGCGGCGTACGGCGTGGACCTTGCGGCCCGCTACACGCTCGTCGAGCAGCGCATCACCGAGGTGCGCGAACACTGGACGGGTGGCACGATGACGCCGCCCCCCGTGCAGCAGCCGATTCCCGTCTGGGGCGGATTCTTCGGTCCGCGCGGTGCGCGCATGGCGGGACGACTGAACATCGGTTTGCTCGCTGCGTCGCACGAACTGCTCGCCGACTACACGGCGGGTCTCGTCGACGGTGGCCACGATCCCGCTGCGGCCCGGATGCGCGTCAACGTCGAGATGGTTCTGTCCGACGACCCCGAGCGCACGTGGAACGAGATCAAGCCGTTCGTCGCTTACCAGTGGACGTCGTACCGCCGCTATATGGCCGAAGGCACCGACCGTCCGACGCCGCGCGACGTCGACCCCGAACCGTTGCGGCTGCCCGGCAAGGACGGATCGGCCCCGCGGTTCCAAGTGCTCACTCCCGCCGATGCCGCGGCGTTCATCCGCTCAACGTACGCGGGCCTGCCGCTCGAGCAGGTCTACATCTGGGCGAGCATCGCCGGGATGCCCGACCACGTGACGCAACGTCACGTCGAGTTGATGTGCACCGAGTTGCAGCCGCTGTTGCGCAACGCCTGACGCGCGCCACACGGGTGCGGCGCCATGCACGGCACCGCGAGAACTCAGTGGATCCGTACCTCGGCGCCTGATTCGTCGGTGATCGAGATTGCTGCCATCGGGCACATCCGCGCCGCTTCGAGCAGGCGTTCGATGGGCACGTTCTCGGCACCCGGCAGGACCACGGCGGTGTGCTGCGGTCCGAGCGCGAACGCCTCGGGTACCGCGGCGATGCACAGCTGGTGACTCATGCACTTCGAGTCATCAACGGCGACCGTGATTTTGCCGCTGCTCACGCGCGCGCCTCGTGCGTGATGTGGAGTTCCTTCAGGCCGCGCGCCGAGAGGATCGGCACCCACTCGAGTTCGCCCTTCACGAGCTTCATGTTCGGCAGCCGCGTGAACACCTTCTCGAGCGCGATTCGTGCCTCGATGCGCGACAATTGCGCGCCGATGCAGGTGTGGATGCCCTTGCCGAAGGCCATGTGCGGGTTCGGGTGGCGGGTGACGTCGACCTCCTCGGGGCGGTCGAATTTGCGTGGATCACGGTTGGCCGAGGAGAGGCACAACAACACGCGGTCACCCTTCTTGATGGTGACGTCACGCAGCGGGAAGTCGTCGAGCACCCAGCGGTGGAGGATCTTGATCGAACCGTCGTAGCGCAGCACCTCCTCGACCGCGGTTTTCATGAGCGAGGGGTCGGCGACGAGTTTGCGGTACTGGTCCTCGCGAGGAAGAATCGTGCCGACGAACGTGGCGATGAGATTGGTCGTCGTTTCGTGGCCCGCGAACAAGATGAGCGCGCACATCGACTTGATCTCGGCGTCGTTCAGTGGTTCGTCGAGGGTGCTCTCGGAATGAACGAGGGTGCTGATGAGGTCTTCCCTGGGTTCGCGACGGCGAAGTTCGATGAGGCCCTGGAAGTATTCGGACATGTCGTCGAGAGCCGCACGGGCCTTCGTGTAGCGATCGTCGCGGATGTCGGCACCGGCGCCGAAGGCGATGAGCGCGAGGTCGTCGGACCACGTCTTGAACAGGTCGCGATCGGCGTACGGGGCGCCGAGCAGGTCGCTGATGACGGCCGCAGGCAGCTGGAAGGCGACGTGCTTGATGAAGTCGGTCTCGCCCGAGGCGATGAACTTGTCGATGAGGTCGTCGGTGATCGCGTGGATCTGGGCCTCGAGCATGGCGATTCGCGCGGGGCGAAACGCCGGGGTGACGAGCTGACGCAAGCGAGTGTGGGAGGGCGGATCGGTGACGACCATCCATTCGCCGATCATCCGCAGCAGTTCATCGGACTCGGCCGTCGCCGATTTCGCCTTGCCGATGAGCGGCCGGACGCGGTCGGAGGAAATCTCGGGACGGAAGAACAACTCGGCGACGTCGTCGTAGCGGGTGACGATCCATGAATGGTGCCTGTCGCTCCAGTGCACGGGGTCGTTCTCGCGCAGCCAGGTGAAGATCGGGTGCGGGTCCTGAAGGGCTTCCCGCGTGAGCAGGTCGATCGGTTTCGTCACCATGTCAGCGTCACCATGTCATCATCGCCATGTCAGCGTCACCTCGTGTCGTCGCCACTCGTTGTCCTTGTCCGGACGAAGATATTCGTCGGCGCGGCATTGCCCCGCAGCGTCCGGTTCACCTAACCTACTAGTCGTTCAGTAAGTGGAACCGATCGGGGGAGATGCAGTGGCCGACTATGACGTCATCGTGATTGGTGCGGGGGCGGCCGGACTCTCCGCCGCGGGTCTGCTCGCCAAAGAGGGCAAGCGCGTGCTCGTCCTCGAGCGCTCGAAGTACCTCGGCGGTCGTGCCCAACAGGTGAACGACGAGGGCTTCCGGGTGAGTCTCGGGGGCCACCTCATGGAAGACCCCGGTTCGGGATTCGTGCGCATCGCAAAGGAAATCGGGCACGTCATCGAGACCGGACCGCTGTCAACGAACATGGCCGTCTGGGACCACGAGAAACTGCAATGGGGAAGCATCCGCGACCGTTACGCCGGTCAGAACCGCGCCGACCTGAAGAAGGTCATCAAGGTACTTGAGGAGACGCCGTACGAGGAATTCGACAAGTGGGACGACCGTCCGCTGCGCGACTGGTTGAACCAGTACACGACCGATCCGGGTGTGCACGACCTGTTCGAGTTCACGACGTTGCTCGAATGTATGACCGAGCGCTGGCACGAACACTCCGCCTCCGACAGTCTGTACGTGCGCAAGTTGCACTACGGCGAGGCGCGCAAGGCCGGTTACTCGTTCTGGCCGAAGGGTGGCTGGGACGGCATGTTCAACGGCGTCGCCGCCGCCTCGAAGAAGCGCGGTGCCGAGATCCGCTTGTCGAGCCCGGTGTCGCGCGTCGTCATCGAGAACGGAAAGGCCAAGGGCGTGCTCGTTCCGAAGGATGCGGTGCTCACGAACACGATGTTCGAAGAAGATCTCATCACCGCCGACCACGTCATCTCTACGGTCGGCGTATGGAACGTGCTCGACATCGTGCCGGCCGAGGAACTTCCGATGTGGTACGCCGAGCAGATCCGCTTCCTTGCTCAGGACAAGTTCCGTCTCGCGTTGCTCGGACTGCAGATTGCAACCGAGGAGCCCTGCCCGGTGCTCGATCGTCTCGAACTATCGACCTGGCTGCACACGCCGCGCGCGCGACTCTCCGGATTCCTCTTCGAACAGACGGCGATGGATCCCGAAACGGCACCGCCGGGGCTGTACCTCTACACGATGGGCGGCGTCATCCCGGGCTCGAAGGGTCGCGACGAGGCGTGGCTGCGCAAGACGATGGACGACTACGAAGAGGACATGAAGGAGATGTACCCGGGCTTCCGCAAGGCCGTGTGGCGCCGTCGTTCGCTCATCTTCAATCCGCCGTTCGGCGTCGTGCAGATGCCCGGTCTCGTCGGTCAGTACCGTCCGCATTGGCGCTGCCCGAACATCGACGGTCTGTGGTTCGCCTCCGAAACCTTCCGCAGCCGCATGATCGGGACCGATCGCGCGGCCCGCGCGGCCCTCACGGTCGTCGAGGAGATCCTCGGTCGGCGTCTGTGGTCGATGGAAGAGACCTGGCGCTACTGAGCGTTTCCGCATGAGCGACGGCGCGACGAACGGCAAGACGCGTCACAAGGCGGAGCGTCGCGCCGAGTTGTTGCGTGTCGCGGCACAGGTCTTCTACGAGAAGGGATATACCGAGACGACGTTGCAGGACATCGCCGACCGGATGAACTTCACGAAGCCGGCGATTTACTACTACGCGAGCAGCAAGGAAGCGCTCTTCGTCGAGATTTACGAGGAGATTGTGGTCGGCGCGATCGACCATGCCCGTGAGCTCGCTCTCGAGGAGGGAACCGGGCGCGAACGCTTCGAGAAGCTCATCGCCGCGCACATGTCGATCTTCCTCGAGAACGTGCGCGCGAACGCCATTCTCGAGGTGGCACGCGGTTCGCTCACCGCCGAGACGCAGGCGCGGATGAAGTTCCTCGAGCGCGAGTACTCGTCGCTGCTGCGGCGCGTCTACTCCGAGGGCGTCGAGGACGGTTCGCTGAACGACCTCGATCCGGGCGTCGTCGTGAACACGGTGATAGGGGCGTGCAACTCGATCCACCGCTGGTACCACCCGAACGGCGAACTCACCCCGAAGAAGTTCTCCGAGGGGATTCTTCAGTTGCTCGGATCAGGATTCAATTCGCGCAAGTAGCGTGCCGCGCTTCACCGCGGTGCCCGGTGCAACGAGGAGTTCGGTCACCTTGCCCGCCGCGCCGGCGAGGATCGCGGTTTCCATCTTCATCGACTCCATGAGTGCGATCGTCGTGTCGGCACTCACGGTGGCACCCGGTTCGACGACGTAGCGCAGCAGCGTTCCGGCCATCGGCGCGATCGGTCCCTCGGACTGTGTCGCGCGTTCGGTGTCGCCCAGGCCGAGTGAGACACCGTCGGTCGCGTGTGCCTCGAATGCGTCGTCGCGATACGTCGGCACGACGACGGCGATCGGGCCGTTCGTCGTGTTGATCCGCAACACCTCGACGGAGACGGTGGGGACGGTGGCGACACCACCGCGACGGCGTGCCGGCGGGGGTGCGTAGCGCGGAACGGTGTTCATGTCGATGACTCCTTCGTCGACCATCGTCGTCCAGTGGTTGCCCTCGCGGAACCGGGCGTGGTTCATGACGACCTGCGAGAAGCCGACCGTCGTGGGTATTCCGCCGACCCGGAACTCGGACAACACACGGTTCATTGAGGCGATGGCGTCATCGCGTGACGCACCGTGAACGATGAGCTTGCCGATCATCGAGTCGTAGAACGGCGTCACCTCGGAACCCACCTCGACGCCGAAGTCGTTGCGGATTCCGGGGCCTTCGGCGAGAACGAGGTCGGTGATCTCGCCGGCGTACGGCCGGAATCCTTCGTGCGGATCCTCGGCGTTGACGCGGAACTCGATGGCGTGGCCGCGTACGTCGATGTCGCGCTGCGCGATACCGATCGGTTCACCCTGTGCGACGCGGATCTGCAATGCGACGAGATCGACCCCGCACACCGCCTCTGTGACGGGATGTTCGACCTGCAGCCGCGTGTTCATTTCGAGGAAGAAGAACTCGCCGCTCACCGGGTCGACGAGGAACTCGGCGGTGCCGGCATTGACGTAGCCGACGTGGCCGGCGAGGCGGCGGGCCGCCTCGCGGATGCGCGCCGAAAGGTCACCGGACAGGAACGGAGCAGGGGCTTCTTCGATGAGCTTCTGGTGGCGGCGCTGCACGGTGCAGTCGCGGGTGCCGAAGTCGACGATCGTTCCGTGCGTGTCGCCGAGGATCTGCACCTCGACGTGACGGGCATGCTCGACCAGTCGCTCGACGAACACGTCGTCCTTGCCGAAGGCTGCGGTGCTCTCGCGACGCGATTGGGCGACCGCCTCTGCGAGCTGATCGATTTCGCGCACGACGCGCATGCCGCGACCACCCCCGCCGTGCGCCGCTTTCACGACGAGCGGCACACCGAGTTTCTTCAGCTCGGCCTTGCTCGGAAGCGTGTCCCCGTGAATGACGATTCCCGGCACGATCGGCAATCCCGCCTCGACGGCGAGATCGCGGGCCCGGCGCTTGTCGCCGAGTTCGCGCATGACGCGCGGGGACGGACCGACGAAGGTGATCCCCGCCGCTGCAACCGCGTCGGCGAAATCGGCGTTCTCCGAGAGAAATCCGCAGCCCGGATGCAGGAGTGTCGCTCCGGCACTCTTTGCGCCGTTGACGACGTTGGCGATGTTCAGGTACGACGCCGATGCCGGCGCGTCGCCGATGAGCACCGACTCGTCGGCAAGACGGGTCGCCGGTGACGTGCGGTCGGCGTCGCTGACGGCGACGGCGCAGCGCAGCCCGAGGTCGCGACACGTGCGTGCAACACGAACGGCGATCTCACCGCGGTTGGCGACAATCAGCGTGGACATGGCGACTCCTCGACATCCCGTCCGGCCCTTCTCCATGTTGGGGAATCGACCGGCCGTGGTGAACTTCTACTTTACGTTTATTCAGTATAGTGTGGCGGTGTTCACGGTACCCGGTGCGGGACCCGCACAGGTGCCGGGTGGCGACGTCGACACCTTCGTTGTCAACGCTGCAACCACGGACACCGAGCCCTGTCACGAGTCGAAGAGAGAAGGCGACACGCCATGACGCAGAATCCGCACGACGCACTGCTCGATGATCTGAAGAAGCGCCGCGACGAGGGTCGCTCGATGGGCGGCACCGACGGCATCGCCAGGCATCACGCGTCGGGGCGACTCACGGTGCGCGAGCGCATCGAGCGGCTCATCGACGCCGATTCATTCCACGAGATCGGAATGCTCGCCAAGCCAGAGTTGCGTCGCGACAAGCCGATCCCGGGAGATGCCGTCGTCACCGGGTATGCCAAGTTGTACGGCCGCAACGTCGGGCTCATCGGTATCGACTCGAGCGTCGTTGCCGGTACCACCGCACCCGTGAGCATGCGCAAGCAGAGTCGCGTCATCGAGACGTCGCAACGCGTCGGGCTGCCGATCGTCATTCTCTGCGATGCCGACGGCGGTCGCATTCCCGACGTCATGGGTTGGCGCTTCTCCGGTTTGCCGCTCGACTTCCAGAACTTCCTGAAGACGCCCGAGCAGTACCCGATGGTGCCGCGTGCCGCGGCGATTCTCGGCCCGAGTTACGGGGACTCCGCGCTGCACGCGTCGACGGCGCACTTCATCGTCATGGTGAAGTTCGGCTCGGTCGCATTGTCCGGTCCGTCGGTCGTCGGCAACGCCATCGGTGAGAAGGTCTCCGACGACACGCTCGGCGGACCGGAGATGGCCGGTGCAGTGGGCAACACGCACATGGTCGTCGAGACGGAGGACGATGCGTTCAAGGCGCTGAAAGCGTTCCTGTCGTACCTGCCGAGCAACGCGGCCGAACCCGCACCGGTCGCGCCGGCGCGTCCGCCGGCCAAATCGCCGAACGACATCGTGAAGCTCGTTCCCGCCGACTCGCGCCGCGGGTACGACATGTACGCGCTGCTCAGCCACATCTGCGACGAGGGATCGATCTTCCCGTACGCCGATGCCTGGGGTCCGAGTCTCATCACCGCGCTCGCACGCGTCGAGGGTCGTCCGGTCGGCATGATCGCCTCGCAGCCGATCTCGGGCGCCGGTGCGCTCGATCCGGCGGCGCTGTCGAAGGAACGTCAGTTCGTCGATCTGTGCGACACGTTCAACATTCCGCTCGTCTTCCTGCAGGACGTCCCGGGTCTGCTCATCGGCACGAACGCCGAACAAAACGGCATTCTCCGCGCGTACGAACAGGCGGTGTTGCGCATCTCCGAGGCACAGGTACCGAAGGTTGTCGTCGTCTTGCGCAAGGCCTACGGCGGCGGGCACTTTGCCCTCGGCGGTCGCCCGACGCACCCCGATTTCCTCTACGCCTGGCCGACGGCCGACATGTCGTTCATGGCACCCGACACCGGGCTCATCACGATCAACCGCCGCAAGCTCGAAAAGGCGATGGCGGAGGGCGGCCAGGAGGCGTACGACGCCTTGCTGCACACGTTGGAGCAGGAATGGGCCGACGAGTGCGCGCCGTGGGAGTCGGCTGCGAACTTCCACCTCGACGACGTCATCGATCCGGCGGAAACCCGCAAGGTCATCGCACGTAGCATCGAAATCGCGTGGGGTGGACGCCCCTTCGTCGCGCGGAGGTACGCATGAGCGCAGTGGCCGGCAACGATCCCGATCTGTCCGTCGAGCACCGAGGTCGCGTCGCGATCGTGACGATGCTCGGTGAGAAGCGGTACAACGCCCAGCGCCGCACGTTCTGGAAGGCGTTGCGCGACGTGCTCGCGCAGGCTGAGGCCGACGCCAACGTCGCTGCGATCGTCATCACCGGTGAGGGTACGAAGGCTTTCTCCGCCGGCGGCGACATCATCGGCTACAAGCAGCTCACCACGACCGACACGCGCCGCGACTTCATCATCGATTGCATGCGCACGTTCGAGGCCGTCGAGACGTGCACGAAGCCGATCATTGCCGCGGTGAACGGAGTCGCCGCCGGTGGCGGTTGCGAGCTCGCATCGGCATGCGACATCGTGCTCGCCGCACCGAATGCCAAGTTCGCGGTGCCCGAAGCGAACCTCGGCCTCGTGCCGGGGTTCGGTGTCGGCCGGCTCGCCGACGTCGTCGGTGTCGGCTTCGCCCGCTACATGGTGCTCACCGGTGAGTTCGTCGATGCCGCCACGGCGTTGCGCGTCGGACTCGTCCAGGAGGTCGTCACCGACGGTCCGGTACTCGACCGTGCGATCGCACTGGCCGAAAAGATCGCGACGAAGGGCCCGCTCGCGGTGAGCGTCGGCAAGGCGATGGTCAACCGAGCGCTCGACTCGTCGTATCAGGCGGCCGTCGATGCGGTCGTCATGTTGCAGGGCACGAACGATGCCAACGAGGGGATCGTCGCGTTCGAAGAGCGCCGTCCGCCGCGTTTCACCCGGAGCTGACAATGGCCGATTCGCCGGCACCGTCGTCGTTCGTGGCATTGATGCGCCGCTACTGCCTCGACTACACGAACCGTCACGACGTCACGCAGGTGCCGGGCATCATGGAGCCCGACTACACGTTGCGCATGGGACAGCACGTCCTGTCGGGTCGCGACGACATGTACGTACCCGCCGCGAGCGCGCAGTTCCGCCAGTTCCCCGGCTTGTGCCTCACGGTGCACCAGATCGTGAGCAACGGCGAGCGACTCGCGATGCGCTTCAGCGAACACGGTCGCAGCGTGAAGCACGCCAGCCGCGCGGCGGCGTGGTCCGGCATCGGCCTGTACCACTGGAACGGCACGAAGCTCACGGCCAATGCCGTCGAGCAGGACTACTACAGCCGCAAGTTGCAGCTCGACGGTGCGCCGGCCGATCCGATCGAGCCGCCGGCCACCGCGCCGTGGGACGTCGTCGACGTTGCGGCGAATCCGCGTGCCGAAGCAGCGGTGCGATCGTTGCTCGAATCGGGCACTGCAACCGACGCCCTGAACACCGACGACGCGTGGTTCCGCACGAGTGCGCAGCCGCGATTCACCGACGCGACGTACCGCGTCGACGACATCTTCTCCGCCGGTGACGACGTCGCCTTCCGTGTCGTCGTCGACGGCACGTACGCCGGCGGACTACCCGACGCCCAGGCCCACGTCGGCAAGCGCACGCAGCACTACTACGTCGGTGTCGCCACGGTTGCCGACGGCACGGTGACCGCCGGTCGGATCATCACCGATCGACTCGGCCTCGTGCGTCGCCTCGCCGGATAGCCGAGCGATCGACGTCCGCGTAGCGCGGAACACCGATGAGCGTGAGCGTGCGGAGAATGTCCGCCTGCATGATCTCGAGCATCCGCTTCACGCCGGGCTGACCGTCGGCGGCGAGGGCGAAGAACCACGGGCGACCCGAGAGTGATGCCGTTGCGCCGAGCGCCTTCGCCTTCACGACGTCTTCACCGCGGCGAATTCCACCGTCGATGAGCACTTCGGCGCGGCCGTTCACTGCGTCGACGATTTCGGGCAACACGGCCGCGGTGCCGGCCACCGAGTCGAGTTGTCGGCCGCCGTGGTTCGACACGTAGACGGCATCGGCGCCGCGGTTGACGCACTCGATCGCGTCGCGCGCGGAGAGGACGCCCTTCACCGCCAGCGGACCGTCCCACTTGCGGCGCAGCCAGTCGAGTCGCTCCCAGGTGACGGTGGGGTCGACGAGTTCGCGACTCGTGTACTCGCCGACGGTGCTCGCGTCGTCGCCGGCGGCGACACCGCGCAGGTTGCCGAAGGTGATCTCGTTGCCGGTGATGAAGTGCTGCAGCCATCGCACGCGCCAGATTGCGTCGACGATGTTGCTCGGGCGGATGCGCGGCGGCAACGACATTCCGTTGACGAGGTCGCGTTCGCGCTTGCCGACCGCCGGAACGTCGATCGTGAGCACGAGCGCCTTGCAGCCGGTCGCCTTGGCGCGATTGACGAGCGAGAGAACCACTTCCTCGCTCTTCCACAGGTACAGCTGGAACCACAGCTTGCACGACGGGGCTGCAGCGGCGATTTCTTCCAGCGAATACGCCGATCCGGTGCTGATGCAGAAGATGGTGTCCATCTCGCAAGCAGCGCGGGCGACGGCAAGTTCGCCTTCCTTGTGCACGACGGACGCGAGGCCGGCCGGCGCGAGCAGGTAGGGCATCGACACCTTCTCACCGAGCACGGTCGTGGCGATCTCCTTGCGCGACACGTCGCTCATCCAGCGCGGATCGAAGGTGACGTCGCCGAACGAGTCGCGATTCGCCTTCAGGCTGATCTCGCCGTCGGCACCGCCGTCGACGAAGTCGAAGACCATTTTCGGCACGCGGCGTTTCGCCACGTCGCGGAAGTCGTCGTACGTGTTGTACTTCGGCATCGCCGTTCGGGTGAACAGCATTCGCAGGTTGCTCATGTTTGGATTTCCTCCCGGATGTCGTCGTCGAGACTCTCGACGACGTTCGTGACGAACCGCAGGCGCGGCAGGTCGAGACCGTGGCGATCGGCGATGTGCAGCAGGTCGCTGAACACGGCACCCACTTCGGTGGGGCGGCGGCGGTCGATCGACTGCAGGATCGACACGCGCACCTTCGTTTGACCCGTCGATACGAGTCGTTCGGCAAGGTTGCGCAAAACAATCAGCGCATCGTTGCGCGGCAGACCGACGAGGTAACCGGCTTGCAGCGGGCCCGGCAGGTCGACGAGTTCGATGCCCTCGGCACGGGCGATCGACGCCGCTTCGTGGGCAAGAGAGAGAAATGCCTCACGATTGCCCGGCAACTCGAAGATGCGGTGGTAATACATGCGCGTCAGCGCCGACATTCCCATTGCTGCGGCGGCGAGCACGGCCTTCGACCAGATGACCGACATGATGTCGTCGCGCACGACGAAGTCGGGACCGCCGAAATTCTTCGCCAGCGACTCCGCAGCGCGAGTCGCTGCAGCGCGGTTGCTGCCGGTTGCGGGACCGAGGTACGTCGCACCGTCGAAGGTGTGCGACACGACTCCCGGTTCGAGCAACGTTCCGCCAACCATCGACACGCAGGCGAGACCGACGTCGCCGAAGCGGCGGGCGAGCGGTTCGGCCTGGCGCGCGCCGTTCTGGATGGAAAACGCCGCGGTGAGCCGTCGCGGTCGGGCGAGGAATCCGTCGAGCAGCTCGTCGGTGTCGGGCGCCTTGCTCGCCAGGCACAAGTAGTCGCACGCATCGACGACGGCGGGATCGCTCGTCGCACGCATCTTCACCGTGCGACGGGTGCCGTCACGACCGACGACGACGAGACCGCTGCGATTCACCGCGTCGGCGTGTGCTTGTCGGGCGACGATCGTGACGTCGTTGCCCGCCTCGGCGGCCCATGCGGCGTACACCGAACCGAGCGCGCCGGCACCGAGCACCGTGACGTGAGCACCGGCCATGTCGTTCCCCCCGAACGTGTCAGCGCGGGCGGGTGCGATCGAGAGTCGTCTCGTCGAGCCCGCCCAACTTGTACTTTTCTACACGGTTCGTCGAGGTGCGGGGAAGGTCGTCGAC
>Ga0169931_10001519_pt1 | contig 38230 bp, 41 predicted proteins | sample Kivu_15m_20L_FD_129675 | JGI IMG/M metagenome (GOLD analysis project Ga0169931, IMG submission 129675) | Freshwater microbial communities from Lake Kivu, Western Province, Rwanda to study Microbial Dark Matter (Phase II) - Kivu_15m_20L... | ecosystem: Environmental > Aquatic > Freshwater > Lake... | reverse complement strand
TTTGATTGTGTTTTGTGATGTTTTTCATGCTGTAACATTTGATTTTGATTGGTTTGGTATTTGATGTGATTAGGTTTTGTGATGTTTTTCATGCTGTAACATTTGGTTTTGATTGGTAAGGTTTAAATTTTGACTACTAGAGGCTTTCTTGCAAAAGAAGTTTTATTTGTTTTTTCATGTTTTGATATTTGGTTTGGTTAGTTTTGATAACATATATAAATTGGTTTTTATTTTATTAACTTTGAAATTAGATTTTTAAATATGTTTATATTACACCACAAACTTAAAGAGAGTTGCTTGAACGGTAAAAGGCAAGTTTGCTAAACTTAGACCCGCTTTTTTTGTGGAACAGGTTCAACTCCTGTACTCTCTGTGTATTTTTATTACTTATGGTTATTTTTGATAATTTATCTACTTTAAAAAAAGTAAAGAATTTTACTGTAAATTTTGGTCCACAACATCCTGCGGCTCATGGAGTTTTAAGATTGTGTTTGAAATTAAATGGTGAAATCGTTGAACGTTCTACACCTCACATTGGTTTATTACATAGAGGTACAGAAAAATTAATTGAATATAAAACCTATCTTCAAGCTTTACCTTATTTCGACAGATTAGACTATGTTTCTATGTTAGTTAATGAACATGCTTATTCCCTTGTAATTGAAAAACTTTTAGGTTGTAATGTACCTATACGCTCACAATATATAAGAGTTTTATTTTCAGAAATTACAAGATTATTAAATCATCTTTTGGCTATTTGTTGCCATGCTATGGATGTTGGTGCTCTAACACCAATGCTGTGGGGGTTTGAAGAAAGAGAAAAGTTAATGGAGTTTTATGAGAGAATTTCTGGAGCTAGAATGCATGCCTCTTATATAAGACCTGGTGGTGTAGCTTTAGATATACCTTTAGGTTTGTCTCAAGATATTTTCAAGTTTATTACACAATTTAGTTCTCGTTTAGATGAATTAGAAGAACTTTTAACTGAAAACAGGATATGGAAACAAAGGCTTGTTGATGTAGGTGTTATAAGTTCAGAGCAAGCTTTAGATTGGGGACTAACAGGTCCTTTTTTAAGAAGTACTGGTCATGCTTGGGATTTACGTAAAACACAACCTTATGATGTTTATGATAAATTAGACTTCGATATACCTTTAGGAAAAAAAGGAGATTGTTATGATCGTTATTGTATTCGAATTGAGGAAATGCGTCAAAGTTTAAGAATTATATTACAATGTATTAATAATATGCCTAAAGGTAGTATAAAAACAGAAGATCATAAAATATTTCCACCCTCAAGATCTAATTTTAAATATTCTATGGAATCTCTTATTCATCATTTTAAATTATATTCTGAAGGTTTTAAGGTTCCTAAGGGAGAAGCTTATTGTGCAGTAGAACATCCTAAAGGAGAATTTGGTGTTTATATAGTTTCTGATAATTCAAATAAACCATATCGTTGCAAGATTAAAGCACCTGGTTTTGTACATTTACAAGCTATTGATTTTTTGACAAAAGGTCATCTTTTAGCAGATGTTGTTACTATTATAGGTACACTTGATGTTGTTTTTGGAGAAATAGATAGATAAGTAACTAATTTACAATATATTTTTTAATTATGTATATTGATTTTTATCATATTAGTATTTTCTTTTAATTTTTGATTAGTAAATCTAGTAGTTTAACTAAAACATCTTATCTAATTATATAAGAAAATATAGATTACAAGTCTTTCTAGATTTATAAAATATATTTTGATTTTTATGTGTAAATTACTTTATCGTATTCGATTTTTTTCCTTATTTTTTTCTTGTCTATTTTGGTTTAGAAATAATTTCTGTTTTATGGATTACGCTCACCCATGGCAAATATCCTTTCAAGATCCTGCTACACCTATAATGGAGGGTATTATTGTATTACATCATGATCTAATATTTATTCTTACTATTATAGGAATTATTGTATCCTGGCTTTTATTAAGAACTGTGTATCTTTTTTATCATAAAAGTAATCTTGTACCTTCTACAATAAATCATGGTACAGTTATAGAGATAGTTTGGACTGTTACTCCTAGTATAATACTTATGATTATTGCTATACCTTCATTTGCTTTGCTTTATTCAATAGATGAAATAATAGACCCTGTCATCACTTTAAAAGTAATAGGTCATCAGTGGTATTGGTCTTACGAATATAACGATTATTCTAATATAAATGGTGATTGTATCAGTTTTGATAGTTATATGATTTCTGACGATGATTTAAGTAAAGGACAAATCCGTTTATTAGATGTAGATAATAAAGTTATTTTGCCTATAAATACCCATATAAGAGCTTTAGTCACATCTGTAGATGTTTTACATTCATGGGCTATACCGTCTCTTGGTGTAAAAATGGATGCCTGTCCTGGCAGGCTTAATCAAGTATCAATTTATATAAAACGGGAAGGAAACTTCTATGGACAATGTAGTGAGATATGTGGTGTCCAGCATGGTTTTATGCCTATTGTTATAGAGAGTGTATCAATTGATAATTATATAAAGTGGATTGTTTTCCAATCAGAATTTAAGGATTGGTTTATAAATAAGATTAAAGTCTTTAATTAATATGACTTTTAGTTTACCTCAATTAATTTTCTTAATGTGTTTTTGTTTTTTGCTTTTTGGAGATATTTCTAATGCTACTCAAAATATGAATTTTTTCTTTAGGAAATTTAATGATTTTATAATTAGTAAATAATTTTATTTTATGTCTAACATTCAACGTCACCCTTTCCATTTAGTTGATTCTAGTCCTTGGCCTTTTTTAGTAGGTATTGCTTCTTTATCTGTAACTTCTAGTTTTGTAATGTATATGCAATGTTATTTTGGTGGATTTTATTTATTTATTCTTAGTTTTTTAACATTAGTAATTATTTCATTTTTTTGGTGGAGAGATATTATACGTGAATCTACTTTCCAAGGACATCACACAAAAGCCGTTCAAATTGGTTTACGTTGGGGCATGCTTCTTTTTATATTATCAGAAGCTTTCTTTTTTTTTGCTTTTTTTTGGGCTTTTTTTGCATCAAGTTTATCACCTAATTTAGATATTGGAGGCATTTGGCCACCTCCGGGAATAGATACTCTTAACCCTTGGGAAGTACCTTTACTTAACACAATTATTTTATTACTATCAGGAGCTACTTGTACTTGGGCTCATAATGCTATATTATTAGGAGACAGATATAAAAGTTTACTTTCCTTAGGTTTAACTATTTTTCTTGGTTTTTTCTTTACCATTTTACAAGCCATTGAATATTTTGAAGCTAATTTTACAATGTCTGATGGTATTTATGGGTCTATATTTTTCTTATCTACAGGTTTTCACGGTTTTCATGTTATTATTGGTTCTACTTTTCTTTTTATATGTCTTTTAAGGTTGTATAATTATCACTTTACTACTTATCATCATTTTGGTTTTGAAGCAGCCGTTTGGTATTGGCATTTTGTTGATTTTGTTTGGTTATTTTTATTTGTTTCTATTTATTGGTGGGGTAGTGTTTGACTTAGTTATCAAATAAAAATAAAACTTTTATATCCTTATTTGAGAATTTTTTCTAAATAGATGATAATGTTGAAGTTTAACTATCATTACTTTGTTTTTATTTGCGTTGATAGTTTAATTAGATAAAACTTTTACCTTCTAAGTAAATAATCATAGGTTCAATTCCTATTCAGCGTTTTAAAACAAATGTAAATTAATGATAAATTAATTACCTTCCAAGTAATATATGTGAGTTTGAATCTCATCATTTGTTATTTTATATCTATAAAAGGGGATAATTTAATGGTAAAATAATGACTTAGAAAGTCATTTTTCTTGGTTCAAGTCCTAGTCCTCTTATAGTTATTAGAGATGATGTCTGATAATTTACAGTATGTTGTTTCAAAAATAGATAATTTATTAAATTGGGGTAGAAGAAGTTCTTTATGGCCTATGACTTTTGGTTTAGCTTGTTGTGCTGTTGAAATGATGCATGCTGGTGCAAGTAGATATGATCTAGATAGATTAGGTATAATTTTCAGAGCAAGTCCAAGACAATCTGATGTGATGATTGTAGCTGGGACTTTAACTAATAAAATGGCACCTGCTTTAAGAAAAGTTTACGATCAAATGTCTGAACCTAGGTGGGTTATCTCTATGGGTAGTTGTGCAAATGGTGGTGGTTATTATCATTACTCATATTCTGTTGTAAGAGGCTGCGATAGAATAGTTCCTGTAGATGTTTATGTACCTGGTTGTCCACCTACTTCTGAAGCTTTGCTTTACGGGATTTTACAATTACAAAAAAAAATAAAAAGACAGCAAATAGTTTTAAATTGGTATCATAAATAAAACATGTCTAATCTATTTTTGTTAAACTTTAATAATATTTTTAAACAATACGGAATCAGTTTAAATTTTATTAAAAATGATTTTATTCTAAATGTTAATAATGTGGATTTTATTTCTATGGTTTTATTTTTTCTAAGAGATCATGAGAATTGTCTTTTTAAATTACTTATAGATATTTTTGCTGTAGATTATCCTGATTGTGAAAAAAGATTTACTTTAATTTATTGTCTTTTAAGTTTAAAGTATAATACAAGAATTTATGTTAAAATTAATGTTAATGAGTTAAGCTCTATACCTTCTATATCAAATATTTATAAATCTGCTTGTTGGATGGAAAGAGAGGTTTGGGATATGAATGGGGTTTTTTTTGATAATCATCCTGATTTGAGAAGATTGCTTACTGATTACGGTTTTGAAGGTCACCCTTTAAAAAAAGATTTTCCTCTTTCTGGTTATGTAGAAATGAGATATGATGATAGTCAAAAACGTGTTATTTATGAACCAATTGAAATGGCTCAAGAGTATAGAGTATTTCATTTTAAAAGTTCTTGGGAATAAGATTGATTTATGAAAATAAAAAAAAGTATTATTAATGATTATTTGATTAGAAACCAATCTAGTAAAAACGAATATAAATTAAGGGTTTTAAAAATTTTAATTAGATTAAAGTTTGTAGATTCTTTTCATTTATTGAATATTATTTTTAGAATAAAAAAACTATCTTCTTTTTGTAAAATAAAAAACAAATGTTTTTTCACTTCAAGAAACAAAAGTATTTATAGTAAAATAAAATTATCAAGAATTAAACTTAAAGAATACATAAATAACGGATTAATTATAGGTTTTAGTAAATATAGTTGGTAATTATTCTAATTTACTACAGTTATTTTTAATGTCTATAGCTTAAATGGATAAAGCGTTAAATTGCGAATTTATTCTTGTGGGTTCAAATCTCTCTAGACATTTAATATTACATTTGATTACTTTTAGGATAGGTTAATAAGTTTCGAACTTATTTATAGCAAGTTCAAATCTTGCCAAATGTATTAATATGGGACTTTAATTTAAAGGTAGAGTATTAGTTTTGCATACTAAAAATAAGAGTTCAATTCTCTTAAGTTCCAAATAATTGAGATTTATCAAAAATTTCTTTTATATCTTTTTCTTATCTTGTTTAAATTTTTATTTATAGAGGTGTCTCTTGCAAAAGACATTTTTATGACTTATAGGTTACGTTTTACAGTATATTGATTTATTTATATGAATTTTACGATGATTCTAACAATTCTAGTTGTAATCTTTAGTTTTCTATTTATAGAAGATATTTGTTCTTCACTTATTTAATTTGTTTTTTATTATTTATTTTAGGTTACGTTTTATTTGTTCCCTTTTTTTAAGCTAAGTTTTTATTGTATATTAGTTCTTTTGGTCTAATGGTCAAGACAGTACTTTTTCAATGTACTAATATGAGTTCAAATCTCATAAAGAACACAAGAGGATAATTTAAAGGCAAAATGATGATCTCCAAAATCATTTTTCTCGGTTCAATTCCAAGTCCTCTTGTTTTGTTATATTTGTACTCATTATGTTTATGATTTATTTTAAAGGTTTAATTATAATTTTTTATTTAAAGTTTTGTATGTAAATGTCTAATCTTTTTAAACGGATAACTTATAACAATAATTATTTGAATAAATTGAAAAAAAAATCATCTGCCTTAGGGAAAAATCCTCAAAAGAAAGGTGTTTGTCTTTTGGTTTATACTAAAACACCTAAAAAGCCAAATTCAGCTTTACGAAAAGTTGCACGTGTACGTCTGTGTAATGGTTTTGATATTATAGCATATATACCTGGAGAAGGTCATAACTTACAAGAACATTCTGTTGTTTTAGTTCGCGGTGGAAGAATTAAAGATTTACCTGGTGTTAAATATCATCTTGTTAGAGGTGTATATGATTTACAAAGTGTATCTTTAAGAAAAACAAGTAGATCTAAATATGGTACAAAAAAATAATCATTTATCATTTAAATTGTATGAAAACATATAAATACATGATTATTTTTTTTGTTAAAATAATTCTAAGAAATGGTTTAAAAGAGTCTTCAGAATTAACTATGCATAATGTTTTTCGAAATTTAAAAAGAATAACAAAAAAGTCCCCCTATATTACTTTTAAAAGTAGTTTAGATAAAGCTAAAGTATATTCAGAAATAAAATCAGTAAAAATTTCTGGAAGAAATTATAAAGTACCTGTAGAAATTAAACCTAGAAGACAACTGAGTTTAGTTTTTAAATGGATGACTTTTAACTCTTCGAAAGTAGGTAATTATACTAAAGATATAAGTTTAATGAAAGAATTGTTAAATACTTGTGTTTTTAATAGTAAAACTATTAAGAAGTGTAATGATTTTCATAAGATAGCTGAATCAAATAAAATATATATGCATTATAGATATTGAGTTAATTATGATACGATCAATATGGAAACCATTCTTATGTGAAAAAAATACGTTATATAGAATTTTCTTAAATAGTACTAATAAAAAAAGATTAGTTGTTTTCGTATATAAAAATTCTGTAATATTTCCTTCTTTTGTAGGAAATACTTTGTGCGCATATGTACTTTAATTAGCTTGATCTTTACGCCAAGATCTAGAACTAGCGAAATGTTCTATAAAGATATGACTCACCTATACAAGAAATTGAAAGGGAACAATAGCATGTCATCAAAATATTATATGTTAATATAATATAATTTCTAAATTTGTCAAGGAAAAATCTATACTGATTTAAGCCTAATTCGATTATGACTTATTCTACAAAATAATTTAAAATAAATAGTGATTATTTTTTCGATTATAGTTTAGATATTTTATGATTATCCTGTTGAGATTTAAAAGTAATTAAAGCAGATCGCTGATAAGAATATAATCAATAAATAATTATTGATTCGAATGAATTGGTTCCTAAAACAGATAGGCGGCTAATTAAATAACTTATGGATTACCTAAAAAAAGTAATTTTCAAGGTAACGGACGATCCATAGTATTATATAAAAATAAAAAGGGATACGGTTTTGTCATCTTTGATAATCATTTGAAGAAAAACAAAATGAGAAGCCGTATGCTATGAAAATAGCATGTACGGTTTTTGAAGGAAAGGTTTGATCTTTGTTAAATATATTAAATCTTTACCTTACTCTAATTTATAATGGAAAAAAATTTATCAGTTTACAAATATTTGAATATATGGTTGGTTATAGACTTAGTAATTTTTTGGTTAATAAAAAGAAAATTAGTATTAAATGATCTGTAAAAAAAATATTATTGTATCAAATATATCAAAAAATAAAAATTGGATTTCTTCCTGGTATGTTCATAAAAAAGAATATTCTAAATTGATACAAAAAGATTCTATATTGATCTCTTATATTCGCTCTTTTTTATTTAATAATAAAATTCATACCTCTACTGGTTTAAGATTATATAGATTTAGTGATATTATTATTATTGATTTTTATTTATTTTACGTCGTTTTTTTGATTAGGAAAACTTTTGTTACTTTTATAGAAAACATAAATCTATTTTTTTTAAAAAGTATTTTTTTTACTGTAAATAAATTATCTTTTTTAGACATTTCTAGTAATGGGTTTTATATTGCTTTTAAGATTGCTAGATTAATAGAAAAAGGATTAAAGTTTAGAAGCAAGCTTATTAAGTTACTACTAAAAAAGATAAAAAAAAATAGTATTGGTATCTACGTTCAATGTACAGGTAGAATAAATAATACAAATATAGCAAAAATTGATAAATTATATATAGGTTCTATTTCATTACAAAGTATAAATCTTTTTACCAGTTACGGTTTAGTAATTGCAAATACGGCTAAAGGATTGCAATCAATAAAAGTTTGGATTAATAATTATTAATATGTTATTTCCTAAAAAGTTTAAATTTAAAAAAATACAAAAAAGTCTAGTTTTTGGTATTGAAACAAATATAAATAATCCTTCTCTAGGATTTTATGGTATAAAATCAACAATTTGTGGAAGAATTACAACACAACAAATAGAATCTTTAAAAAAGCTTATATTAAAAAAAATGCAAAAGTTTGGTAAAGTAGTTTTAAGAATTTTTCCTTTTCTCCCTGTTAGCTGTAAACCTTCTGAAACTAGAATGGGTAAAGGAAAAGGATCTTTTAATTATTGGTGTTTTCCTGTAAAATCTGGTAGAATTATTCTTGAATTCCAAGAAACTTCTTTTATTGTAGCTTCTAGTATAAATAAATTGATCAATAGTAAACTTTGTTTTAAAACTAAACTCGTAAAAAATATATGATTTTTAATTACTGTTTGTTTAAAGTATCCGATAATTCTAATGCTACTTATGTTAAATGCTTTAATGTATGTTCGAAATCTAATAATTTTATTGGATCATCTTATTTTGTTAGTGTTAAGTATATAAAAGGAAAAGGTAGGTTTGCTAAAGGAGAAACTATAAAAGGGATTGTTATTAGATGCAGAAAAAAATTTGATAGACAAACAGGTAATTTTTTACGTTTTGATTTAAATGAAGTAATACTTTTTAATGAAAAGAACGAAATACCTAACAACCGAACTTTTGGTGTACTTCCTTTAGAATTAAGAAGAAAAAAGCTTCTTAAACTTTTGTGTCTATCTTATTGTTTTATTTAAATATAAATATGTCATATTCAAATATTTGGTACAAAAATATTATAAAGTTAGATTTATTATATAAAGTAAATATACTCAATAGTTATAACATTCCTAATTTAAAAGTAATTGCTTTTGACTTTCTTTTAAGATCTAGTTACAATAATTATCTAAATATTTTACATCTAATTACTATTGCTTTTTTATTAACATATCAGAAACCTATTATTAATAAAACTTATAAATTTATAGATTTTGTAAATAATAATAAAGATCTTTCTATAAATATTACAAAAATATTACGAAAAAGATCAGCTTTTGATCTAATAGATATTGTTAGTTTGTTAGTTGTACCTAATTTAAAAAAGCAGAAGTTATCTTTATCAAATAAAATCGATATTAATATCTTTCCTATTAATTTATATAGTTTATCTGCTTTTCCACAGTTTAAAGATCAATATATGGACTACTATTTTAATAGATCTACTTTATATTTAATTTTTGACTTACTACGTTTTAATATTATGAATTTAATGGTTTCTAGTTTTCAAATTATTAGTATAAATATGTTTAAATTATAGTATTTCTTATTATTTTTTTATAAAAGTCTTTTTAGTTTAAAGGAAAAACAATTGTTTTGTAAATAATTGATTTTGGTTCAATTCCAAAAAAAGGCTTCTATTTTTGATAATTTTATGTAATATATAAGAGTCAATAATTTAAAGGTAGAATTTTTCACTCATAATGAAACTGTTATAGGTTCAACTCCTATTTGACTCACGTTATATAGATATTATAATGAATAAAAACATATTGGGTGCTTTTTGCAATTTGTTAACCTTCAAAAATCAAAAAAGATTATCTATTTTTAAGATTGAATTTTCCTTTTTATATATTAGATTATTATCTCTCCTTTTAAAAGAAGGTTTTATTAGAGGCTTTTATGTAGATTTTATTAATCGTAAAAAGGTTATATTTATATTGCCTAAGTATGCGAATAATAAAAATCTTTTCATTTTTAAATATTTACATAAAGCTGATTTAACACTTAATTTATATTTAAATAGTTTTAATTATATAGTATATTCTACAAAAAAAGGTGTTTTTATTAAAACTAATAATATAAACGTAATAGGTATAGATTTAATACAAATTACTGTTATTTGATTTGTAAGCCTTTAATGAATGTTAATATTTTCATTTATAAAAATTATTTGTTTTTTGTAGGAAATTTAGGTATAATGTATCTTCAGGTCTTTAGTCTTTTAAATATATTAGAAATTTATTGTAATAAGAATACTTTTATAAGTAAAACTTTATATAATGATTATATAACTCTCATGGTTAAAAATATATTCTTTTTAAGAATTAAGAAGATAATAGATGATTTCTATAGAATTATTAAAAACAAATTACTTCTTTTTGGTATAGGTTTTCGTTGTTGGTCTTTTACCAACTTTATTAATTTAAAATTGGGATTTTCTAATGACAATTCTATTGCTATACCTTGTTATATTAAATTTATTTGTTTGAAATCATCTCTTCTTTTATTAAAAAGTTGTGATAGTGTTAAGTTAAATAAATTCCTTATTCTTTTACGTAAATTACGGGTTCCTGATATATATAAAGGAAAAGGATTACTTTACGTTAATGAAAAAATTTGTCTTAAACGTGGAAAACATAATTAAACTAGTTGCTATGCCTTATATTTTAGGTGTTTATTTGAGTAATAATTTAAATGCTATTTATGGTATTACTAAGATTTATGGTATTGGTTTTTATATTACAAAACTTATATTCAACGATTTAAATATAAGTTATAATTCTAGAGTTAAAGATCTAACACAAACTATTTTAGTTAAAATATTTAGATGGATTGATACTAATAAGATATTAATTGAAAGTTCTTTAAAACATAAGTTAAAAAAAAGTAGACTTAGAATGTTTAAATTGTATAAAAGGTTAGACCTTATAAAAAGATAGTTATGCTTGTGAAATCTATATTAAACCTTAATATTATATTAGTTAAAGTTAATATAAGTTTAAGTTCTAATAACACAATTATCTGTGTATCTACTTTAAACGATAAAGTTTTGTTTTGCAGCTCCAATGGATCTTTAAAAGTTAAAGGAGCTAAAAGATCTACATCTTATGCAAGTCAAAGAATTTCAAATATTCTAGGAAAAAAATTACATTTTTTAGGATATAAATATATTTATATTGTTATTAAAGGTTTTGGAAATGGTAGATATACATCAATAAAAGGTTTTGATTCTACGGGTTTAATTACTCTAAATATTTTAGACAAAACATTTATACCTTTTAATGGTTGTAAAGTGTCAAAAAAGCGTAGGATATAATTTTTTTAAACTCAAGGCTAAGTAGCATAAAGGTAATGCAATGAATTGCAAATTCTTTGATAACGATTCAATTTCGTTCTTAGCTTACTAAAAAAAATTTGTTATGTTATATATATTTTCTCCTTTAGAACAATTTGAAATAATTCCTTTATTTGTTTTATTTCTTGGAAGTAAATTTGCATTTACTAATTCTTCTTACCTTCTTGTTTTTATTTTATTCTTTCTAATATTATTTTTTTTTCTTTGTTGTTCAAACAGTACTATAATACCAAATAATTGGCAATCTATTTTAGAGATAATATTTGATTTTATACAAAATGTTATTTATGACTCGTTAGGTAATAAAGGATTAAAATTTGTTCCTATTATTTTTTCTATATTTAGTTTTATTATTGGGTGTAATATGTTAGGTCTCATACCTTATAGTTTTACAGTAACTAGTCATATTATTTTTACGTTTAGTTTAGGTATGACTACTTTTGTAGGAATTAATATTATTGGTTTAAAGCAACATAAACTACATTTCTTTAGTTTATTTTTACCACCAGGTGCTCCTTTAATATTAGCTCCTCTCTTAATACCTATAGAAATAATATCCTATGTTTTTAGAGTTGTTGCTTTATCTGTGCGTCTTTTTGCTAATATGATGGCGGGGCATACTTTATTAAAAATATTAGCAATGTTTGCCTGGAAAATGTTATCAATTGGAGGTATTTTTTTAATTATACAACTCTTTCCTTTATTAGTAATTATAGCTATTACTGGTTTAGAATTAGCTATTGCTTTTTTACAAGCTTATGTTTGGACTACATTAACTTGTCTTTATCTAAGTGATGCCTTAAACCTTCATTGACCTATTGTATTTACAATTAACGTTTTTACCAACAATGTTGTCTCTTTTGATAAGTATACCTTTTTTTGGTATTTTGTTAATAACTATTATTCCTAGTAATAAGGATTTCTTAATAAAACAAATTGCTTTTTTTAGTTCTTCTATTACTTTTGTGTTTTCTTTACTTTTATGGATTTTTTTTGATAATTCGACTTGTAATTTTCAATTTATTGAATATTTTAATTGGACTATTCTTTTTAATATAAATTTTTTTCTTGGTATAGATGGTATATCTTTATTTTTTATTATATTAACTACATTACTTATATCTATTTGTATACTTAGTAGTTGGATAAATATTAAAAAACAATGTAAAATATATATGATTCTTTTTTTATTAATGGAATCCTTTCTTGTTATCGTTTTTTCAACTTTAGATATTATCATTTTTTATATATTTTTTGAAAGTATCTTGATACCTATGTTCCTTATTATTGGTATTTGGGGTTCTCGAACTCGTAAATTAAAAGCAGCATATCAATTTTTTTTATATACTCTACTGGGTTCACTTTTTATGTTGTTAGCTATTTTTTACATTTTCTTTGAAACAGGTATTACAGATTTCCAAATACTTAATACTATTTTTTTTAGTGAAGAAAAAGAAATATTTTTATGGTTAGCTTTTTTCTTATCTTTTTCTGTTAAAGTTCCTATGGTTCCATTTCATATTTGGCTTCCTGAAGCACATGTTGAAGCCCCTACTTCAGGTTCTGTTATACTTGCTGGTGTTCTTTTAAAAATGGGTACTTATGGTCTATTACGGTTTTTAATATGTCTTTTTCCTTATGCTAGTGTATTTTTTACACCTTTAGTTTTTACTATGAGCGTTATAGCTATCATTTATACTTCTTTAACTACTTTAAGACAAATAGATTTAAAGAAAATAATCGCTTATTCTTCTATAGCCCATATGGGTTTCGTTACTATAGGTATTTTTACTTTTAATCTTTCTGGAATTGAAGGAAGTTTGATTATCATGTTAAGTCATGGTTTTGTATCAAGCGGTCTTTTCTTATGCATTGGAATTATTTATGACAGATACCATACTAGACTTATTAAGTATTATTCAGGTCTTACACAAGTAATGCCTATTTTTTCTTTCTTTTTTCTTTTCTTTTCTGTTTCAAACCTAGCCTTTCCTGCTACAAGTAGTTTTACAGGTGAGTTTTTAACACTTATTGGATGTTTCTTTAATAGTACCATTACCTCTTTTCTAGCCTTAACTAGTATGGTTTTTTGTGCTGCTTATTCTCTTTGGTTATGTAATAGAATATTATTTGGTTCTTTGGTTTCAAGGTATATAACTTATTATACTGATATAAATAGACGAGAATGTGCTTTACTATTACCTCTTGTATTTTGTATAATTTGGGTTGGGGTTTATCCAGAAGTGTTCATAGATCCGATACATTTAAGCGTAGTTAATTTATTACAAAAGCTTTAATTAATATGTCCAAAATGATGTTTTTTAACAATTTTATAAGCATTTTACCTGAGTTTTTTTTAGTTGTTTCAATAAATATTATTCTTATATATTCAGTTATTTATAGTACATCTTATTTTTTTGATTATCCTTTACTTTTAATTAATAGTTCTTGGTTATGTATACAAACTTTGTTTTATACATTATTTTTGAATATTAATAATTATCTTTACAATATTGTTATATTTAACGACTTAGTAATTATAGATTATTTCAGTGTTATATATAAAGCATTTATTATTGTAGCATCTATTTTTATTATTTTGATGTCTTTGAAATATAATCAGTTAGAATTTTTAAATAACTCAGAATTTCCAATAATTATACTTCTAAGTATTTTAGGTACTTTGCTTATGATATCTTCTTATGATTTAATAGTTTTATATTTAGCTGTCGAATTACAAAGTTTTTGTTCTTATATATTGGCTTCTTTTAAAAGAAATTCAGAATTCTCTACAGAAGCTGGTTTAAAATATTTTATTTTAGGAGCTTTTTCTTCTGGCTTCTTATTATTTGGATGTTCTTTAATTTATGGTTTTACAGGCACTACTAACTATAAATTATTGTCTTTATTGGTTCTAAATTATGATTGTACTTTTTCAAGTAGTAGTGGTATTATTGTTGGAAGTTTTTTTATTTTAGTAGCATTTTTATTCAAAATATCAGCAGCTCCTTTTCATATTTGGTCACCTGATGTTTACGAAGGTTCTCCAACAACCGTAACTGCTTTCTTTGTTATAGTTCATAAATTAGGTCTATTAGTTTTTTTCTTAAGGCTTTTTTTTGGTTCTTTTTATGGTATATTGAATTTTTGGCAAATATTTTTAACGGTTACCTGTCTTTGCTCTATGTTAATTGGTAGTTTTGGTGCTATATGGCAAATTAAACTAAAAAGATTATTTGCATTTAGTAGTATAGGTCATATAGGTTATATACTTATAGCCTTATGTTGTAGTTCTTTTGAAAGTGTATATGCCCTTATTTTTTATTCTCTTATATATATTATAATGAATATTAATGGTTTTATTATTTTGTTGATATCTCGTAAAAATTCTAGTTATAATAGAGTTAAATATGTAGAAGATTTACTTACTATAGGGAAAACCAATCCTTTTTTGGGTATATGTATAGTTGTTACTTTTTTTTCTATTGCTGGAATTCCACCTTTGGCTGGTTTTTTTAGTAAAATGTTTATTTTTTTTAGCTCTATCAGTCAGAATATGTATAGTTTAACTATTGTAGGAGTTTTAACTAGTGTTATTTCTTGTTTTTATTATTTAAAAATAATACAAATAAGTTACTTTGATAAATTTAACATATGGTTTACTTTAATAAAAATAAATAAAGAATCAGCTTTTTTGATTAGTTTAACTAGTCTTTTTTTAGTTATTTTTTTTATTCATCCTTGTTTTTTTACTATGCTAATATATTTATGTATTTTTGATTTGTATTTATTATGATTCTTTTATTGTATTCATATTTATATATGGATGAATGACTGAGTGGTTTAAAGTATTAGTCTTGAAAACTAACCTATCTAGTTAGATAGCGTGAGTTCGAATCTCACTTTATCCTCTTTAACCTTATTTAATGTTAAACCTTTTAACACACTTTGAAGAATTAAAATTTAGATTATATTATGCATTTTTTTGTTTTTGTAGTACTTATTTATCTTGTTATTTTTTTGTACCACAACTTATAAATATAATTTTAAATTTTCTAAGTTTTTTTACTAAAAATAACGATTACGATTTTACTTTTAACAATATTTTTGAGGTTCTTGATACATATACTCTTATATCTTTATATACGAGCTTATTCTTTTGTATTCCTATATTTTTGTATTATATTATAGGATTTTTTGCTATAGGTCTCTATCTTCATGAAAAATTATTTTTGTTTAATATTCTTAAAATGATTATTAGGCTTGTTTTATTGTCTCTTATAGTATGTTATTCTTTTATAATTCCATATACTTTTTTCTTTTTATTTGAATTAAGTATCTTATATGATACAGATTTTGTTATATTGAAAAGTAATATTAATTTATATGATTATAGTATATTTGTTTATAAAATCTTATTTGTTTATTCTTATGTTATTTTTCAACTTCCTACTATAATATTGATTTTATTTTATTTTAAACAACCTACGTCTTTATTTTTTTTTAAACATAGGAAAATTTGGATTATTTTATCTATTATTTTTGGATGTTTTTTTTCATCATCTGATTTTTTGAATTCTTCTTTAATTATAGTTATTTTATTCTTTTTCTTTGAAATTCTTGCTTTTTCTTCTACATTAAGATACAAATATTCAAAAACACATGAATATTTATGATTTTTTTGCTTGTTTGGTGAAATGGTAGACACGAAAGACTTAAAATCTTTTATCTTTATGATTTATTGGTTCAAATCCAATAACAAGCAGATTAATTATAAATATTTGATAAATGACTAAAAGAATTAAATCTAAGTATAGTGTTTGTAAAAAATTAAAAAATGTTTACAATAATTTGTGGGGTTTATTATCTAAAGATTATCTTCGATCTGTTTATACTAAGAATAAAATAAATATGACTCCTTTTGGTGAAGTTTTGAATGTGAAGCAATCGTTAAGAATGTTTTATTCAAATATAAAAGAACGTTCTTTTATTTTTTATATGAAGACGTCTACTTTGTCTAACTCTATAACAGTAGATAAATTAGTTTCTATACTTGAAAGTAGATTAGATTCAGTTTTATTTCGTAGTTGTCTTGTAGCTTCTTTTAACCAAGCTAGACAATTGATCAATCATGGGTTTGTTACAGTTAATGGATTGCAAGTTAATTCTTCTAGTAAAAAATTAAAGAAAGGTGACATTGTAAAATTAAATGATAAATTTGTAAATAAAGACATAGATATCTTCATAGGCATAATACGTTCTCGCTCATTACCTAATCATTTAGAATTAGATTTAAATAATTTAAGTATTGTTTTTTTATGGGATGTTAACTTGAAAAGTAGTTATTTTCCTATAAATACTAATTACTCTGATATCCTAAGATTTTTTAGATAATTCTATTTGTTATTTCTTACTATTTTTATTCTTTTAATCTTTACTTTATTAATGAATCAAATAATATTACAAAGTGCAAAACAAATAGGTGCTGGTTTAGCTACTATAGGTTTAGCTGGGGTAGGTGCTGGTATTGGTATTGTATTTGCTGCATTAGTTAATTCTTTCGCTCGAAATCCATCTTTAAGACAACAATTGTTTGGTTTTACTATTTTAGGATTTGCTTTAACTGAAGCTATAGGTTTATTTGCTCTAATGATGGCTTTTTTAATTTTATTTGGTTAATTTTTATTAAGATATTTTTTACTTTTTAGTTTTAAGAAAAGATAGCTAAGTGGTTTAAGGCGGTAGATTGTAAATCTATTGATATTTTTCTTCATAGGTTCGAATCCTATTCTTTTTATATATATCTCACGAATATGATGAAATGGTATACATTTTAGATTTAGAATCTAATGGGTTTATCCCTTAGTGGTTCGACTCCACTTATTCGTAAGAAATTATTATTTCTATATTTAAGTCTAAATAGCTCAAAGGTAAGAGCAAAAGATTGAAAATCTTTTGGTTGATGGTTCAAGTCCGTCTTTAGACAGCTCTATTGTTTACCCTATTACTATAATTAATAATAGTAACTAAACAATATACATATATATACAAAACTTTCAATTATGATTTTTTCCACTTCAGAACTTTCTAATATTCTTGAAAAAAATTTGTCTCAATATTATACTAAATTGGATGCTGACGAAATAGGTTGTGTTTTGAATATAGGCGATGGTATAGCTAGAGTTTATGGTTTAGGTTCTATACAGGCAGGTGAAATGTGTGAATTTATTGGTTCAGCTATTAAAGGAATGGCTTTAAATTTAGAAGGTGATAATGTAGGTATAGTTATTTTTGGTAATGATAAATATATAAAAGAAGGTGATTCTGTAAAACGTACTAGTTTCATTGTAGATGTTCCTATAGGAAAAGAATTGTTAGGTCGAGTAGTTGATGCCTTAGGTAACCCTATTGATGGTAAAGGCAGTATAAAATCTTCGTTACGAAAAAGAGTTGAAGTAAAAGCTCCAGGTATAATACCAAGAAAATCTGTACATGAACCTATGCAAACAGGTTTAAAAGTTGTAGATGCTTTAGTACCTATTGGAAGAGGACAAAGAGAATTAATTATAGGCGATAGACAAACAGGTAAAACTGCTGTAGCTGTAGATGCTATAATTAATCAAAAATACATACATGACGGAGACGACACAAGTAATAAGCTTTATTGCATATATGTTGCTATAGGTCAAAAACGTTCTACTGTAGCTCAAGTAACTAGTATTTTAAGATCTACTGAAGCCTTAAAATATACTATTGTCGTAGCAGCTACAGCTTCGGATGCTGCTCCTTTGCAGTTTCTAGCCCCTTATACTGGTTGTACTATGGGAGAATATTTTAGAGATAACGGTATGCATGCTTTAGTAATATATGATGATTTAAGTAAGCAAGCTATAGCTTATAGACAAATGTCTTTACTTTTAAGAAGACCTCCTGGTCGAGAAGCTTTCCCTGGTGATATCTTTTATTTACATTCACGTTTACTTGAAAGAGCTGCTAAAATGAGAACTAGTGCTGGATCAGGCTCTTTAACAGCGTTACCTGTAATTGAAACACAAGCTGGTGATGTTTCTGCTTATATACCAACGAATGTAATTTCTATAACAGATGGTCAAATTTTTTTAGAAACAGAACTTTTTTACAGAGGAGTTAGACCTGCCTTAAATGTAGGTCTTTCAGTTAGTAGAGTTGGATCTGCTGCTCAAATAAAGGCGTTAAAACAAGTAGCTGGTACTTTAAAACTTGAGTTAGCACAATATCGTGAAGTAGCAGCTTTTGCTCAATTTGGTTCTGATTTAGATATGGCTACACAACATTTATTGAATAGAGGATCTAAACTTACAGAGTTATTAAAGCAAAGTCAATTTTCTCCATTAACAATAGAGCAACAAGTATTCGTACTTTTTGCAGGAGTTAAAGGATATTTAGATAAAATAGATGTTGAACAAATAAGTTTCTTTGAAAAATCTCTTCTTAATGATTTAAATTCTAATCAAAAAGATATGCTGAATATTATTAAAACTAAAAAAGTAATTAGTCCTGAATTTGAAAAGGATATGCACGATTATATGTTTAACTTTGTTGAATCTTTTAAATAATTTATTTTATTCTATTTATTATATTTTCGGAATGTTACGTAGCTTGGTTTATCGTATTTGTTTTGGGTACAAAAATCCGTAGGTTCAAATCCTATCATTCCGAATTTATAAAACTATACTAACTAATTATGTTTTCTTATGATAATTATAGATATTCTGTTGAGAGTTTTGTAGAATTAAAACAACTAATTAATTGTTTTAACTCATTTGAACACCGTATTGTTGAAGGTGTTGTTTTTAAATATAATAATATTTTTTTTCTTGATTTTGGATTTAGATCCCTAGTAAAAATAAAAACATCTAACCTTATAGGTAACTCTATTTCTATAAGAAATATTAGATTTAGTAAACTTTGTAATAATATCTATTTTAATTTTTTTAAAATAAAACAAAGCAATATAAACTTTTATAATAACTGGTATATATTAAAAAAAGCCTTTCAATATAATTGTTTTGTTATAGGAAGATTTTTAAACTTATTTAATAGAGGTTCTTGTATAGGTGTTTTTGGATTTATAGGTTATACTTTTAAAAAGAATTTATTATCAAAAAAAAAGAGATTAACTTCTATATATATAATTACTAAGATTAATTTTATTACTAAAGAATTTTTAGTATCTCAAAAAGTAATAAAGAAGTTAGCTTATAGAAGTCTATTTAAAATATCGTCACTAATAGTATATATATCTAACAATTAGATTTAAAGGTGGACATATCTTAGTGGTATAGAGTTAGATTGTGATTCTAAAAGTCATGAGTTCAAATCTCATTGTCTGCCCCGTATCTTTTTTTGAAATAAAACAATATGTTGTACAAAAATAGTTTACGATCTTCTCATAGAAAAAAGTATAAAATATTAAAAACTTTTTTAAATTTAGTTAGATTTATTGGTTTATTTAGTCATAATAATTTGTTAAATTTTTATCATATTCAACACTTTAATTCTATAAAATATATCTTTTTGAAAAATACTTTATATTCTATGAATTTAAAATTATTTTGTTGTAGTAATGCTTTACTTACTAAGAATTTTTATTTATTTAACATTCCATCTTTTTTTAAAAAGAAACTATTTTTAGGTAATATTTTAGTTATTTATTCAACCAAAAACACTTTTTATTTGAACAAACATATTTTTACAGAAAAATATGTTTTATTACCCTTATTCAGTTTCTTTCACAATAAATTTCTTTTTCATATAGATAAAATTAAATTAGATATAGCAATGAACAAATACGAATACACACGCAAACATAAAGAAGCATTAATGTCTCTAATATCTATTTTAGAGCGTAATAATAATTCTATAGCTATCCTGAATAATACTTTTAAAACATCTCTAGCTTTTCATTATGAAGCACTTAAAAAAAATAAACGTTCTGATTCAACTAAGTGATGGTTCTAGTATAAATATATGTTGTTTTAATTATAAAAGAGAATTTCTATATGAATACGATCTCAGATTCGATCTAACCTTTTATTCTAATATTAATTCATTAGAAGAATTAATATCTAAAAAAAAAAAGTTTGATTTATATAAATATAAGATTTAATATAAATGAATTTATATTTTATATTATTTTATGCGAAATAGAGTAATTGGTTAACTCTTTAGGCTCATAACTTATAAATTGCAAGTTCAAATCTTGTTTTCGCTATATTTATATAATTATTTATTTACGTTTTCAGATAAATGCAAATTTTTTTTCCCCTTAATAAAATGAATAATTTTATTAATCGGTTTTTTTTCTCTACTAATCATAAAGATATAGGTACTCTTTATATAATATTTGGTATTATTTCTGGAATAATAGGAACTACTTTGTCAGTTTTTATCCGTATGGAATTAGCTGGTCCAGGTATTCAAATTCTTTCAGGAAATAATCAACTATATAATGTTCTAATTACAGGTCATGCTTTTATTATGATTTTCTTGTGCGCACATGTATTCTTATATAGTTTAACTTTTTAGCCCAAGTTTGGGATTAGCGAAATATCCTATAAGGAGATTATTAACCTAAATAAGAGATTGAATAGGGACGTTAGCATATAAATATATAAACAAAATTCTATATAACTCTAAATTCATTAAGAAGAAGCATCTGTTGGCTGAAATATAGTTCTTGTATGGATTGCATTTCCAATAATCTATAAATTATTTAGATTTTTTAGCTATCTTGTTGAGATTAAAAGAATGTCAAAACAATTCGCTGATAGAAATATGTTCAATAATTCAATTATTGATCTGAACAAAAGGACTTCTAATGTGGAATTGGCAACTATAAAAAAAATCTGTGGATTACCTAAGAAAAGTTATATTTACGGTAACGGATAGTGTTCATATTACTTAGTTGAAATAAAGAAAGGAATACAATTTTGTTTATGTATTAACTATATTAACTTTATAAAGAGGTTAAAAAGACTAAAAGAATTAAATGGATTGTCAAAAAATTAAAGTTTTTAAACTAGATTTATATATAAATAAACATAGAATAATTTTAAAATTGAAGAGTCAAGGTTTTTGTATTGTTAAAGACTATAAACAAGGTCAAATAAAACCAAAAGGCAAAATTTATTGGATTAATTTAGGTGTTCATGATATCATATTAAGATATAAAGGTTTAATGCTAGGTATTTTTAGCTTCTATTATTACTTTTTCTCAAAAAATAAAAATAAATTTCAATTTATTAAATATATATTATTACATAGTTGTGCTAGATTGATAGCTAGAAAATTAAAAATGAATTCAGTGGCTAAAGTTTTTAAGATGTATGGTTCAAATTTAACTATTAAATTTGTAGATATTAAAAGTATATTTAGGAAATTAGAATTGTGACTATTGTTACTAGAAAAATACAATTTTTTAGACAGAAACAAGTATTTGATTAAAATGAGATAAATATTGATATTTTTTGACATGATTTTAATAAGACAAAATAAGAAGCCGTATGCTTTGAAAGTAGCATGTACGGTTTTAAAAGGGAAATATTTATATCTAAAAATAGGGATTAATATTTTATATTTTATCTTACTATGGTTATGCCCGTTCTTTTAGGAGGTTACGGTAATTGGTTTATACCTATAATGATAGGTGCGCCCGATATGGCATTTCCTAGAATGAATAATGTAAGCTTTTGGCTTCTACCTCCTTCTTTGATTTTATTATTAACCTCTACATTAGTAGAGATAGGTGTTGGTACTGGTTGGACTGTATATCCTCCTTTGAGTAGTATATCTGGACATCCAGGAGGAGCTGTAGATTTAGGTATTTTTAGTTTACATGTTGCGGGGGCATCTAGTATACTAGGCTCTATTAATTTCATAACAACTATATTTAATATGAGAAGTCCAGGTATGACTATGCATAGAATGCCTTTATACGTATGGGCGGTACTTATTACAGCATTTCTTTTAGTATTATCTTTACCTGTATTTGCTGGTGCTATAACAATGCTATTAACAGACAGAAATTTTAACACAAGTTTTTTTGATGCAGCAGGTGGAGGAGACCCTGTTTTATATCAACATCTTTTTTGGTTTTTTGGCCATCCTGAAGTGTATATTCTTATTCTTCCTGCCTTTGGTATAATAAGTCATATTGTATCTACATTTGCTAGAAAACCCGTTTTTGGGTACGTGGGCATGATTTATGCTATGTTGAGCATTGGTTTATTAGGTTTTCTTGTTTGGGCTCATCATATGTATACTGTTGGAATGGATATAGATACAAGAGCATACTTTACCGCAGCCACTATGATCATAGCTATACCTACGGGAATTAAAATTTTCAGTTGGATCGCTACACTTTGGGGCGGTTCTATTCATTTGAAAACTCCTATGATTTTTGCTATTGGATTTATTAATTTATTTACTATAGGAGGTCTTTCTGGAATTATACTATCAAACGGCGCTTTAGATATAGCATTTCATGATACATATTATGTTATAGCCCATTTTCATTACGTTTTATCAATGGGTGCTGTTTTTGGTATGTTTGCTGGATTTTACTATTGGATTGGTAAAATAACAGGTTATAATTACCCTGAAAATCTAGGTGTTGTTCATTTTTGGACTACGTTTGTAGGTGTTAATTTAACATTCTTTCCTTTACATTTTCTAGGTCTTTCTGGAATGCCTAGAAGAATACCTGATTATCCTAACGCTTATATAGGTTGGAATTATATATCCTCCTTTGGAAGTTATATTTCAGTATTTAGTATTATAATATTTTTCATTGTTATTTTTGAAACTTTAACTAATATGGATAAGTGTCCTATTAATCCTTGGGCATTTGTAACATCTACAAAACCTGTAAATTACGTTTATACTCTGGAGTGGACTGTAGGTTCTCCACCAGCTTTCCATACATTCAACGAATTACCTCTTATAAAAGATACTATAGTTATACAAGTAAAAAATTAAATATCACACTTGTGTATTGTTGATTTATTATTCTCTTGTCAAAAAAATCTTAGTAAATTAAAAAACGAAAAAAAGGAGTTGAACCTTCAATCTTAACTTTGGCAAAGTTACGCTTAACCAATTAAGCTATTTTCGTTAAAAAAATCTCTCTAAACAGGAATTGAACCTATAATTATTTGATTAACAGTCAAAAGCTTTCACCTTTAAGCTATTAGAGATTTTATTATGATTATGAGTGTGATAGGACTTGAACCCATGACTTTTCTAGGAGAAAGTAGCACTATTTTTGCTCTTCACAAACTTCACATGTATTTTATAAAAAACATGAAGCTTTAGTTTAGATACTTAATATTTTAACATGTAAAGTTCAAATAAACAAAAATGGAATTTATCTAAAAGTTCTTTATAAATATAAATTCTATAATTAGGTAAAAATTTAAAACCTTTAATATAATTTATCTTTTAACATTATAAATTAAAATGATATATTTAATAATACCTTATATAGTTATAATATTTTATGCTTTTTTTCTTTTATAATCAATTATATAAGTATATAAGAGAAAAATAGTTTTTAGAAAATAATTATAAATACAGATTCGCACTTAAAAGCTAGATGCTCTTCCATTCTGAGCTACACACTCTCATAAAAAATAAATAGGATTATCTACTTGTTAATAATGATAATGAAAGTACTAAACTTAGGAGAAACTTTTTAAATTTTTGTTTATATTTAAGACGATTTTTTATCAAATTAGTAGTTAAAAAAATAAACAGTTGAGAATTAATTTTTTTTTGAATTAATAAAATTACTTTAGATTCATTAAGGATTAATCTTAATAGTTTATCATTAATATTTGAATTTAATAATTTAGTATGTAAAATAAAACTATTAAATAGAATAAATTTTATATTTTCTTCTATGGATGTAGATATATATTTAATTTTATGAGATAGAAGTTTTTGTTTACTATAATAAGATATAATATGTATTAAAGTTTTTTTACGAGTTTCTTCATAGAAATCAAATTCTTCTTTTATTTTATTAGAACGTAAATTCAATTCAATACAAATAGTATCTCTTGTAAAGTTATAAAATAAAAAAGAAAAAACAATAAAAGAAAGCAAAACAAGGATTTCTTCATTAAACACCAAAATTTCCTTAGAAAAAACAATAAGAGTAAGTAGTAAAAAGAATTCAAATTTTTTATAAGTCATACTTTAAATTTCTTGATAAATTTTGTTTGTTTAAAACTTTTATTAATTTATTGTTTATTATATAAATGATAAACTTTTTTTCTATTACAGCTTTTAACAATTTAGTATTTACTTGTAAAAAAAGACCAAGATTAACTTTTACAAGATTCGATATAATCCACAGGTTACTAAACTTTAATATTTTACTAATATAGGAACGGAAGAAAGTTAATACTGTAAATATAATATTATCGTAGATTCCATAGATGTCAGAAACATTTTCTTTTTTTTTATTTATATCATAAGCTAAAACTTTTAACATCTCTTTTCTGAATTTAAGATTTAAAACTAAAAAAGGTAAAATATAATGCAGCAAAAGGAGATAAAATACAATGAAACTCAAACAAAACCAAAAGAATTGTGTAAAGAAAGTCATCAGGTCAAGTTGAGGCATGTAATTTGATAAATGAGTGTTAAAAAAATGTTTACTTAAATAAAAAAATATATAAATTGTTTTAGTATAATTTAACACTTATATTACTATAACTTATAAATTACCTATTAACGTAATGATCTATCACGAATATAAGAAATTTGATTAAAAGTTTTCTTTTTACATTGATGCTTTCAGTAATTAGATAAATATAACGTAACTAATCAATATGCAATAAATCATTACAATTGAAGTATAATAGGTTATATTGTTTTGGTCCTCTCGTACTAAAAACAAATCTTTAAAATTTCTATACAACCTTAGCAGATAGGGACCAAACTGTTTTACAACGTTCTAAACCCAACTCACGTTCCATTTTAATCGGCGAACAGCCGAACCATTAAGATCTTTTTCAACCTTAGGATATGAAGAGTCGACATCGAGGTGCCAAACAATTCTGTCGATGAGAACTCTAGAGAATTATTAGCCTGTTATCCCCAAAGTACCTTTTATTCCTTAAGCTATGACTCTTCCATAAAAAATCATAGGATCATTATGACCGACAAAATATCCCTGTTTAACTTGTTTGTTTTACAGTCAAGTAAGTTTATGCCATTATACTCAAAAGCTTGGAAACTCCAAACTTGAACTTACCTTAGAAGATCTCCGTTAATCTTTAGGAGATTACCGCCCCAGTCAAACTAACTTTTTTAAAGTATCATAAATAAACAAACTTAGTCAAGCAATCAAAAAGAGTGGTATTTCATAATTGTCTCTGTAGTTAACTAATGATGTTAAGACATACTAGCGACTACCACTTATTACTACACAAAAATCAAGCTAAAACAATTTAAAAATATAGTTAAGGTTTATGGGGTCTTTCCGTCTTACTAAAGTAAAAGCGTATCTTCACGCAAAATCTAAGTTCACTGAATTTATTCTTGAGACAGTAGGAAAGTCGTTATATCGTTCATGCAGGTCAACAATTAATTGACAAGGAATTTTGCTACATTAAAATCGTTAGAGTTACGACTGCCGTTTATTGAGGCTTATCTTAATAGCTGTAAACAAATTAAGTTTAACTTTTCAACACTGGGCAGATATCAGACCTTATACATCATTTTACAATTTAGCAAAGTCTTGTAGTTTTAATAACTAGTCGCTATCCTCAATAATATAACCTATCATAAAAGTAGGTATTCTTTATCCCGAAGTTACAGAATAATTTTGCCGAGTTCCTTAAAAATAATTTAATCAAACGTCTTAGTAAAGCAATTACTAGTCTTCCTTTGTTGGTTAAGTACGGTATATATTAATAAAAAAGTATTTCTAGACAACAAAAACAAACAATTAGAAATTATCAAAAAAAGTTTATTATATATTGTGTCATTTTTTATAGCCTTTAAATCTTCATCAAATAACAACTATATTAAATAAATTCTTAGAAACCGACTAAATCTACGTCGATTAACGTTGCGTAGAAAACCTTAGACTATAAGACGACAATGGTTTTTACATTGTAAACGTTACTAATATTAGCATTCTCACTTTTTATACTTTCTTCAAATTTAACAATTCGAATTTTTAAGCTTAAAAAACGTTCTACTACCACTTATTCAAAATAATAAGTTTATAACTTCGGCAGAAAACATAAGTCCTTTGTATTTTCAATACGATCAAACTTAAACATAAGTTATAGATTAGTATGCTATTACGCATTCTTTAAAGGATAACTGCTTCCAAGTTTACCTTCTAATTATATTAGTTCAATCATTACTTTTTTCACTAAGTATTTCTTTTATGGGCCTTAGTTAATAATCTGGGCTGTATCCCTTTTGACTAAGAATCTTATCACACATAGTCTAACCATAATTTTATTATAAGTAAATATTTATAGTTTCTTAAAACTAAATAAAAGGTTAATTTCTTAAGTTTAAATAGAGCTTTACCCTTTACCTCAAAAACTTGGCTATACCTAAATATATTTCGTAGAAAACCAGCTATTACCAAGTTTGATTGGTCTTTCACCCCTAATAACAAGTCGTCTCAAACTTTTGCAACAGTTATGAGTTGAGCCTTTAATCATAAATTATTATGTATGAAGCTTGCTTGTAATTAGATCACTTGGATTCGGGTCTTATAATTATAACTAAAAGTTTTTTTAAACTTGCTTTTACTTTGCTTACTTTTAAAAATTTAAGCTTGCTATAATAATAAAGTCGCTAATGCATGATACAAAAGGCACACCGTTATATATACAATATATTTCGATTGATCGTAAATAATAGATTTAAGGGTCTTTTCACTTCCAATTAAGGATTCTTTTCATCGTTCCTTTACAGTACTTTTCACTATAGGATAAATACAAATGTTTAGAGTTTGAAGTATGGTTCTCCAATATTCAAAAGAAATTAAAATTATTTTACTTAAAAAAATATATGTAAATATACAGGACTTTAACCTTTTATAGCAAATTATTTCAAATTTTTCATCTACATGAGATATCTTTTACTCTAATTCGTTTTCACTCGCCGCTACTCACAAAATCTCGTTTGATTTATATTCCTTAGGTTATTAAGATGTTTCAATTCACCTAGTAGATAACTACATAAAACGTATGATTTATCCAAAGAAATTCATGGTTGGAATTAGACTGCGTATTTAACCATGACCTTTCGCACTAAAACGCTTCGTCTTTATAATGTATAAACCTAGACAACTATCTAATATTCAATAACCTACACTTCGTATCAAAAAAACAAAAATTGTTTTTTTATATAATCTAATAAAATTATAGTTACCTTCAATAAAGAATATATAATATATCACAATTTAACTATAGAGTTCGGGATGAGATCTTGTAATTATGCAATACAAACTTATTAGATTATATAAAAGTTGACTTTGATTATAATAAATATAAATAGAAAACAATAGTCATATAAAATTAAACAAAAAATTCCAACAGCAGATTCCTCTACCGTTACCTTGTTACGACTTCAACATAGTTATTAAATATATTCTATAAATTAATAAATAAAATCATGAAAGAAAGAATAATGTGTAATAATAAACTATACATTTTCAAAAGTTTATCATTCTTAAATACATAGAATAGATTTATTTTCCAGGCTGTGACGGGCGGTATGTACAAGACTCGAGAACTTATTCAACGTTTTATACTAATTAACGATTACTATTGGTTCCATCTTCATATTTTCGAATTGCAGAAAATAATTTGAACTTCGATAATTTTTAAAGATTAGCTTCAATTTTCATTAATGCAACTTATTGTATAATTACCATTGTAACACATGTAACAGCCCAATTCATAAGGGTCATGAAGATTTGTCGTAATCCTTTCTTTCACTTTATATATAATAAGCGATATTTTTTAAGTGCATATATTTAGCAGAAAATATTAAATATGAAAAAATACATTAGCAATAAAAATAAAGGGTTTCGCTCGTTACTGGATTTAACCTAACATTTCACAACACGAGCTTACGACAACCATGCAACACCTGTAATCTCTAAAGACTTTTTTACAAGTGTAAAGAATATACAAAAATTGGTAAGATTTTGCGTGTACTGACGAATTAAGTCACATGTTCCATCAATTGTGCGAGTCCCCGTCAATTCCTTTGAATTTCAACGTTGCCGACATACTCTTCAGGCAGAATACTTAACGCGTTAGCTAAGTCTCTGAAAAGTTCCAAAAACGAGTATTCATAGTTTATAGCAATAGACTACACGGGTATCTAATCCGTTTTGCTACCTATGCTTTCGTAAAACAATGTCAGTATAAAACAAGATTATTGCTTTCGCTTTTAGTATTCTTTCAAAAATCTACAAATTTTATCCCTCCTTTTGAAATTCTATAATCTTTTTTTTTACTCAAGAAATATGTAATTAAAAATAATCTAAATATCATTTAGGATTTAATTTTTAACAGTCAATTACCATCTACTTACATTTTACGCCCAATTATTCTGATTAACGCTAGGTCTTTTCGTATCACCGCGGCTGCTGGCACGAAATTAGCCAGACCTTATTCATTAAATATGTCATAATCACTATTAATAAAAAAACTTTACAGCCATAAAACTGTCATCATTTACTTTATATTGCTAGGTCAGACTTGAGTCCATTGCCTAAAATTCCTTACTGCTGCCTTTTAAAAAGTCTAAACTTTGTCTCAGTTTTAGTGTGATTGAACATTTTCTCAAATCAATTAAGGATCTTTGGCTTGGTGAGCATTTACCTCTCCAACTACCTTAATCCTCCATAGACTCATCTTAAAGCAATAAAATCTTTAATCGGCATTAAACCAAACTATAAGGCAGATTTCTATGTATAACTCACCCTTGCGCTACAAGAAAAAAAAATTTTCTCTTATTCAACTTGCATGTATTAAGCATACAAAAAGCGTTTAATCTGAGCCAGGATCAAACTCTAAGATAAAAAAAATTCAACTTAAATATATGTATAAACTATTGTTTTCTAAAAATATAATTGAAAAACCTGCCAAAATAATAAAGTTATATTAGTTTGAAGAGTATAAAATTAACCCTCTTCTTAGGATGAAAGGATTTGAACCTTTAATTATTGATATCAAAAACCAATGCTTTGTGCCATTTAGCTACATCCCATAAAACTAATAAACATAAAATATAATCAAGTAAACCCTTAACCTCAATTAATAACTAATGGTGATAGAAAATAAGATAATGTTAAGGTAAATGAAAGACTATTAAAAAACATACAAAGCCTTAGATATTAAAGGTTCAAATCCTCTATGAATAGAAAATTAAACAATATGATATAATGCATAAATATCAAAATGATAGAACTAGCTAGTATTGAACTAGCGACTTTGCGCTTATCAGGCACATACTCTAACCACTGAGTTATAGTTCTTAAACTAATTTATATTTAAATATCATTTAACTTGGAATTTTAAATTATCCATCAAAATACAAGACAAAAATATAAAATATATTTGAAAGTCAATAAAAACATCAAATAAAAAAATAAATATGCTTAAACTTATAAACAAAATTAAGTATATAAAAATCAAAAAGGCATATTGATTTATTTTACCAGATTGAATAAAACTAACCTTTTTACTTAATAATAAAGTATATTTAGACAATGTATCAGGACCAAATATTTCAAGGAATCCTTTATCTAAAACTTTATATGTAGTATTAAAACCTATTTTTAATAAAAAAGAAGCTATTATCTCATTTTGAAGTCTATCAAAAAACCATTTTTTATTAAAGAAAGTGTATATTAGATTAAAAAATCTACTATGCAAATATAAACTGATAAAAAAATTAGGCAGTAAATAAAATACTATAACAGAAAAAACACCTCCTATAATACTTAAAAAGAAAGGTATAAACTTTATATAGCTAGGTATAAAGTCAGCATCTAACATATTAGAATTTAAAGGTAAAACTAAAATAGCATTATTCCAAAAAGGTGTACCTAAACCTATAAAAAGATCTTTTGTAAGAAAACCTAGAAAAATACTGAAAAATGATAATAAGGCTAGAGGCAAAATCATAAATAAAGGAGGTTCACTAACTAATTGCATAGAATTTTTAAAACCATTAGGGTTTGATAAAAAGGTCATATAAACTAACTTCAAAGAGTAGAATGCTGTTATACTTGCAGAAAGAATACCTAACCAATAAGAAAAGGTTCCTATAAAATTATACTTTGCGTAAGTTACTTCTAGAATAGCATCTTTGGAATAAAATCCAGTTAAGAAAGGAAAACCTATTAAAGCTAAGGAACCTATGACAATCATAATATAAGTGAATGGTAGTATTCGTTGAAGACCACCCATTTTCCGTATATCTTGTTCATCAGATAGAGAATGTATAACGGAACCTGCGCTTAAAAAAAGAAGTGCTTTAAAATAGGCATGATTTAATACATGAAAAATACTTATAGAGTAATTAGATAAACCACAGGCAAAAACCATATACCCTAACTGACTACACGTTGAATAAGCAATTATTTTTTTTAAATCATTCTGAAAAATACCTATAGTTCCAGCAAAAAAAGCAGTCAATACACCAATAAAAGCAATAAAAAAAAGAGTATAATAAGAATATTCATACAAAGGAGAACAACGAATAATCATAAAAACCCCCGCAGTAACCATAGTAGCTGCATGAATAAGAGCTGACACAGGAGTAGGACCTTCCATCGCATCAGGTAACCAACTATGTAATCCTATTTGAGCAGACTTACCCATAGCACCCATGAACAAAAAAAAACTAACTAGAGTAACAGCATCTATACTAAAATTTAAGAAAGAAAGAGTATAATTGAAAGTGTAAGGTAATAAGCTAAAGATAACAGAAAAATCTAATGTTTTAAAAACAATATAAATTGATAAAATTCCTACAGTAAGAAAAAAATCTCCTATTCTATTAATAATCATAGCTTTAATAGCGGACTTATTTGCTTGCAATCTAGTAAACCAAAAATTAATCAACAAATAAGAACATAAACCAACACCTTCCCAACCAAAAAAAAGTTGTAGTAAATTATCAGAGCTTACCAGCATAAGCATAAAAAAAGTAAATAAAGATAAATAAGAGATAAATCTTGATTGATGAGGATCATGACTCATATAACTAATTGAATACAAATGAACCAAAAATGATATACAACTAACTAAAATACACATAGTAATTGATAAACTATCAAAAAGAAAACCCCAAGAAGCATCTAAAAGTTCAGAATCTATCCAAGGAGATAACTTAAGATAAACTGGACATCTATTTAATCCTACTTCATAAAAACCTAATAAAGATAATAATAAAGATAACAATATACAAAAGTTAGTAATAAAGGCAACACCTTTAGAAGTTAGAAGTCTGCCAAAACACAACGATAATAGGAAACTAAAAAAAGGGAGAAATAAAAGAAGTAAATACATGGCTAACCTTTTAATAAATTTATATATTCTATAGAAACAGTACCTCTTATTCTGAAAAAAACAACATAAATGGCTAAACCTATAGCAGACTCTGCAGCTGCTACAGTAAGTATAAAAAAAGCAAATATTTGTCCTAAAAAATCATCTAAAAAAATAGAAAAAATTACAAAATTAAAATTTACTGCTAATAATATAAGTTCAATCGACATTAATATAATAATAATATTTTTTCTATTTAACATGATACCACATAATCCCACAAAAAATAAGGATATAGCTATAATAATAAACTTACTTTGGTCTATAACCATAAACTAAATAAAAACAATCATAATACTTTTTAACAAAAATATATTAAAGATTTTAATAAAAGTAACCGCATACAAATATAAATAATCATCATGTATATAATCGTCTATTAAAGTACATAACCCTGTAAAAAAATGAAAAGACAAAAAAAATACAACTATAGGTATAAGATTTAGACTATCAAAGTAAAAAACAGAACATAGTAATATCAAAAATAGGAAAATAGCAAACCTTTGAGTAATCCAATGATTTAATTTCATGAAAAGTAACAAATTATAAATATTCATAGAATTTAACAAAAATCTAAAGTATAATTAAAAAACAAATAACAAATAGTGATATAGAAGAAATCAAAAAACCAGTAATAAAAATATTATATAAATTTAAACCTATACAAAAATCCCATAAAAAATGACGGAATCCATTTATAGTATGATAAAATAAAATGAAAATAATTAAATAATAAAATATATTTGATAAAGAAAGGAAAATCAAATAAAAATAATATGTTAAATTAAATGAGATAAAAGAATACCATGATAGAAAAAGAACAGGGTAGAGAAGAAATAAAGAACTAAGACAAAAACCTGCAATTCTATGAAAAATAGATAATATTGATGTAATATGCGATTTATATAAAAAAAGATGTGGTGATAAAGAACGATTAGACTTATAATAAAACATAATAAATAAAGTTATAGTTTTTAAAAAGATTAAGGAAAAAAGTCAAAGCCTAATAAAAAACCAGAAATAAAGAGTAACCAACCAAGAGAAAAAGGTAAGAATATTTTCCAACCTAATCTCATTAATTGATCATACCTGTAACGAGGATAAGTAGCTCTTACCCAAATAAACAAAAATAAAATAAAAGCAGTTTTCAAACCGAACCAAAAAACTTTAGGCAAAAAAGTATAACTTATAAAATTAAAAGGACTAAGCCAACCTCCTATAAAATATATAGTTATTAAACTGGACATTAAAATCATATTAGTATATTCCCCTAGAAAAAATAATACAAAACCTATAGCTGAATATTCTGTATTATAGCCCGAAACAAGTTCAGCTTCAGCCTCAGGTAGATCAAAAGGTGATCGATTTGTTTCAGCTAAACCAGAAATAAAAAACATAATAAATAACGGAAATAGAGGTATAATGAACCAAATATTTCTTTGAGATTCTACAATGTCTAAGAAGTTAAGAGATCCTACACAAAGTAAAACACAAAGTGCTATAATACCAATAGAAACTTCATAAGATATCATTTGGGCCGTAGAACGAAGACTTCCTAAAAAAGCCCATTTAGAATTACTAGACCACCCTGAAAAAATAATACCATAAACTCCTAAAGATGAAATAGCAAAAACATAGATAACTCCTACACTTAAATCTGCAATAACTAAATTATTGCCAAAAGGTATAACAGCCCAAACAACTAAACTTATTAAAAAGGTCGTTATAGGTGCTAAAATAAAAATTAAAGTGTTAGCACTACTTGGAAATATAGTTTCCTTTACAAAAAGTTTAAGACCATCAGCAAACGCTTGTAATAAACCAAAAAAACCGACAATATTCGGTCCTTTTCTCTGATGCATACTTGCCATAACTTTTCTCTCAAGTAAAGTAAGAAAGGCCACTGCTATCAACAAAGGTAATATGATACCAAGAGATTTTAATAAAAGATTAAATAATACAATAAAATTAATAAACATATTAGGATCTAAATTCTCCATCTAATAGAATCTTGGAAATTTCTATTTATTTGTTTGTAAATATATTGTCTTTTAATATCGTTTCTTTTATGTAAAGTAAGAGATATGGCACCTATCATAGAAACTAGAAGAATAATTCCTGAAACAAGAAACAAAATAGAATAATAAGTATAAATATAATAACTAAAAACAGCAACATTTGTGTAAGAAATAGAAGATATAAACCAGTTATTCATATAATTATTAAATATATAAAATACATTTACAGGAATTAAATAATCATAAACAACTAAAGAAAATCCAACACAGAAAATAGAGCCAAAAATGAAAAATAAAGGAATATATCTATACATAGAGAGGTCTAAACTTACAAGTTTAATATTTAACATCATTATTATAAATAAAAATAAAACAGCGACAGCGCCAACATAAACGATAATAAATAATATAGCTAAAAATTCAGCTCCTAAAATTATAAACAAACCTGCTAAAGAAAAAAAAACTAAAATAAGACTTAAAACTGAATGCACGGGGTTTTTTGAGGTAACAACAGCTAAAGAAAAAATGATTGAAAACAGAGAGAAAATATAAAATGATAGATTGTTCATAATAAGATCAAAAACTAAAAATATTGTTTTATTTATAAAATATTCTGCAAATAACAAATAGTTAGTAATAAAAAGAAATCATTTATAAAAAAACTCAGTTGATAAATTTTCAATGATTTCTACATCCCATCTATCACCATTTTTTAAAAGTTTTTCTTTATTATATAATAGTTCTTCTCTTGTATCAGTAGCATACTCAAAATTGGGAGTTTCGACTATAGCATCAACAGGACAAGCTTCTTGACAAAACCCACAAAATATACACTTACTCAAATCAATATCATAACGAGTAGTTTTTCTACTACCATCAAAACGAATTTCAGAGTCTATTGTAATAGCTTGTGCAGGACAAATAGCTTCACAAAGTTTACAAGCAATACATCTTTCTTCACCACTAATATATCTTCTTAAAGCATGTTCGCCTCGAAATCTAGGACTTATTGCTCCTTTTTCAAAAGGATAATTCAAAGTTACTTTTCTTCTAAAGAAATATTGCATAGTCATCCAAGCACCTCTAAATAATTCAGTAAAATAAAAAGTTTTAATATAATAATTCATAATTAAAATAATTAATAGGGAAGTCAAAAGGGTTAAAATAATTTATCTTTAAAAAAAATTAATAGAGTAGATCTTATTATAAAATAAGAAATAAATTTATAACAAAAAAATACATAATCCAATGAAGTGTTATTTCCTAAAATAGAATAAGATCCTTTATCATAATCAAAATTACCACTTTCAATATGAATAAAAGGTATAAAATTGGCAATAAATTCTTTTAAAAAAAATCTTTCTTGTATAATAGAAGGTATTATAACAATACAAGGTTTTTTATTATAGTTAGTAATTAATAAAGAATTAATTCTTTTATTTAAATAGAAAGGTTGTAAAGACCTTAAACTAAAAAAAACAATGAGTTTTTTTATCTTATCATTAAAAATAGTACTATCATTAAACTTAGATGGTAGTAAAAAAGCAATATCACCTTTATTAAGTATAACATTATAACAAAGAATACTACATCGATTTAAATATTCTACAAGGACATTTGATCTAAATATAGCAAAACCGTTTCTAATACCTAAAGCGTGGGAATTCAATACACAATTAAATTTATTTTTTTTTGATCCCCACAAACTTTGAATTGTTATATATTCAAAGAGATTTAGATTCGTTTTAAAATACAATTTATTTTTAGTTATTCCCATTCTAAAGCACCTTTTTTCCATTCATATACAAAACCTACAGTAAGAATAAATAAAAAAATAAACATAGACCAAAATCCAAATAAGGGCAAAGATCCTATATTGATACACCAAGGAAATAAAAAACTTACTTCAAGATCAAAAATAATAAATAAAATAGCTACAAGATAAAATCTTATGTCAAATCTATTACGAGCATCATCAAATGGATCAAAACCACATTCATATGGAGACAATTTTTCATTATCTATCTTTTGAATACTAATAATAAAAGATATTAAAAAAAAAGAAATTGATAATATAAAACAAACAAACAAATAAAAAATAATAGATGTGTATTGAGATATGTACATACTAATAAAAAACTTGATTAAATAACATTTACTAATACTTTAGCGAAAGTGAGATTTGAACTCACGACATTTAAATCATGAATTTATTGTTCCACCAAGCAGAACTTAATCGCTAAAATATACGAGGGCGATGGGATTTGAACCCACAATAATTAATGTGACAGATTAACATTTTAACCAATTAAATTACGTCCTCTTATATCTACTCATAAAAACATAAAAATAAATAATATATTTATTTTAAGTAGTATTGGATTTGAACCAATAACATTTTCTTTGTAAGAGAAATACTCTACCATTGAGATAACTACTTTAAAAAATAATTAAACTAATAAAGTTTAAATGGAGTTTTATCTAAAAGTTCTTTAGTACATTTAGACATATTTAATGAAGATTGACTAATAATATCTGTTTTATAAAAATTATCAAAAAAACTAGATATAATATATGAATTACTTAAAATAACAAAATTATATGAAAAAATTAAATTATTATAAGAATTATAAGATACTTGATTTAAAGAATATTCAATAGGAGGAAGTAAAAGATTTAAATAAAAATTAAAAATATCTAAAGATGAACCCATAAACCAAGAATTAAATATAATATTAAAAAGAACATTAGAAGAATTTTTTGAGTACCCTAAAGGTAATATAGCTGGATAGGAGTATTGATATCTCCCCTCACAGTTACCAAATCTAACGTTTTTTTCAATAAAAGAAGTAGTAGGCAATATCATATCTGATTTCTGAGCATTTAAACAACCATGGTGACCTATAAATACACTAAAGCCTGTACGAGAGAAAAAGTTAAGAGGTCTAAACTCTTCTATAATAAACAAAATATCTAAATTATTATTAATTGAATTATAATTATAATTCATACATAAATCATAAAAACAGAAATCTTTTGAATTTAGATTAAAAAAATTGAGAATATCCCACGAACGATTAAGAACATTTAAATTAGATAACAAAATATTAGAAAATATGTTAGAATTTAAATTCTTTAATTTATTTAAAAACATTTTACCAATAATTATCATAGGATTTTTTGATTTTCTAAGATCCCGGCAAAAATAATTATTTCCTTCTAACAAAGAAATGAATTTGACACTTGAACAACCTAAATGTATAACAGGAAACATTAAATTTAAATGAGAGCCAATATAAGCTACACTAAATTTACCTTGTAAATATCTTTTTCTAAGATGATAGTTTAACAAAACTCCATCAGTCCTAGGGTTAAGACCTAAAATTAAACAAACATCACTTTTATGTATATTACTAAAAAGCGTATTGAATTTAAATAAATTATGAAAATCAGAGTTTAACCAAGAACAACTATTATCGCTTAAGACGTGTACATTTGACAAATGACTTAATGTTTTAATAAATACAAGGGATTCAAAGTCACAAGAAGGTCCTACAACTAAACCTATATTTCTTGATTCCTTATCTGCAAAGTTAGATAATTTTTTATATAATATATTCATAGCTTTAGTCCAAGAAACGATATTAAAACCTTTTAACTTATCTTTAATTAAAGGATTTACTAATCTTGAAGAACACAATCCATCAAAAGCATATCTAGCCTTATCTGAAATCCATTCATCATTAATAGATTCATTTAAACGAGGCAGAATCCTAACAATATCATAACCTTTTACATCTACTTTAATATTCGAATGAATGCTATCAAAAATATCTATAGATTCTATACTTTTTAGTTCCCAAGACCTAAACAAGAATGCATAAGGTTTAGAAGTTAAAGCACCAACAGGACATAGATCAATAACATTACCTGATAGTTCTGAAGTAAATAATTTTTGAATATAAGAACTAATTTCTATTGAGTTAGCTCTACCTATCGTACCTAAATTAGGAACACCTATAATCTCATTAACAAATCTTATACATCTAGTACAATGAATGCATCTAGTCATAACAGTTTTAATCAATGGACCACAATACTTATCTTCAGTAGCT
>Ga0169931_10001518_pt1 | contig 38253 bp, 67 predicted proteins | sample Kivu_15m_20L_FD_129675 | JGI IMG/M metagenome (GOLD analysis project Ga0169931, IMG submission 129675) | Freshwater microbial communities from Lake Kivu, Western Province, Rwanda to study Microbial Dark Matter (Phase II) - Kivu_15m_20L... | ecosystem: Environmental > Aquatic > Freshwater > Lake... | reverse complement strand
TTTGAAAGTAATGATAAGTTTGCATTACGTTTAAATGCTGTGGTTATTTTGTCGTTATCGCTAAGTTCATCAAGAACTTTGCGATACTTTTCTTTAAGTTTGAATCTTTCAAAGTTTATCATTAAAAACTTTCTCTAATATTTGAAGAACTTCTTTATTTAGCGTAGGCAAACTTGTATCATTTATATCCATCATTTGTTTAATTTTTTGATTAACTATGTTGAATTGCATAAAAGGCTTATTGTTTTTATGCACAGTGTATATGTCATGCTTGGTATACTTTTGGTAATAACTTCCTTCCGGATTAGCGGTACACCAATCTGTGCCGTGTCCTACAAAACAAAATTTAAGATGTTGAATATCCAATTCTTCTGGTGTGTGGTTATCTTTAAGTTTTGGAATAAAATAAAGCTTGTATTTTTCATCTTGATAAAGAATATTAACTGTTATTCCGTTAATTAAATTGCCATTTTGTTTTGCTTTTTGAATTAAGCTTTTATTCTTGGACTTAAGATAAGAATCAAATTTCTCAGAGATTTCTTTGAAATTTTTACTTCCTAAGTCAAACGGTTTGATATTTTTAAAATCAAAGCGTTCTGGTTTATCTTTGTAGAAGGATGCAACATCAAAAGCGTATTGCAGATCTTCTTTGAGAGCTTTTGGTTTGTTTTTTATGAAACCAAACAAAAAATCAATAAAAAACTGTTGTTGTTTTGAATTTTTTGTTTCAAGAATTTTTTCAATATATTCTTGTTGTTTTTTAGTAACTTTAGTTTTAAGAAAAGTTTTTGTAGTGTTGATTTTTTCAATAGGGCTCATAACTATAATCCTTTAAATCTCACAACATCACTGTGATCAATCGTGAAATTGTATTACCTACAACAAGCTTTAATATAAAATGCCAGAACAGCATTTACCTTTGGTTCGATTTCTGGATAACTCTCCAAAATACGATAAGGAATTTCACAAGCAATTCCACTATCATGGCTTAGAGTAAAACAAAAGTTTCTATCTTTGCCGATACGGTTTTTATCTACCTTAAATCCAATTTCAGTCAAATGGTCGGCAACAATTGAATCACAAGAAGGATATACTTTTGTAGTCATTTTTTTCCTTAAATTTTGAAAGTAGAAGCTGAGTCCCAATTGAACAAATCAAACAATGGTTTTGGTGGATCGTTTTCGTCAAATGTGACCATAGGATGACCATATCCATTAGCATCAGCCGAAAATTCGGCACTATCATAATGATCACCATCATCATACTGTTCTTGACTGCATTCGACTTTGCAAAAGTACAGATCTGGACCGTCGTTGCCATGAGCCGCAACAACCATTCGAACAATCATTTTATTTTCCTTTATTACTAGGGGGGAGCGTGTTGCTCCCCCCTAGTTGGTATTAGTTATCTCCAACTTCGTACTCTATACCACATTCCGTTTTTGCCTTGTGCCGAAGCATCTCCTGTGAGGGTCATGTTACTACTTGGTTTACAAGTTTCACAATTAGGAGAAGAGCCATATCCTACGCCCTCAAACGAACCAATACAGCCCCAAACATGACCTGTGATGTTATTTTGCGCCATATAGTTTGCTTCTTTTTGACATTGTTCTTGATCAGATTGTGAAACTAAATTGGTATAAGAACGATTAACGCTTTGATTAGAATGAGTAGGCATGGAGTAACTTTTTGAAACAATAGGCATCGAAGACTGTTTGTGTCTCGGTCTTGCTTGCACATCAGAGCAGATCAAGGTAACGAGTAAAGATCCAATAAAAATTCTCATTTTTCTCTCCTTAGAAAAAGTTTAATAGAACACTAAAAAATGCATATAAAAACAACAATTTTTCAATGGGTAATGCCTCGTCAGATCATAAATTTTCTCCATAAATACAATCGAAGTTTAATCTACAATTCGAATCATTCTCTGTTAGGATTACCTGTCCAAATTCGTAAACATTATTTGGATTTGGTTCTTTGATTATTTCAACAATTCCCAGTTCATTGAAATGATTAACAAGATCTCTCATGTTGTTAAAAACATAGGCTGGAGAGACATCAGGAGTATCAACCCATCCGCTATCGACAACTAGCACTGCTAAGAGTTTCATTAGACTAATCCTCTTCGTGAATTTCAACAAATTCAGCACGATCATATTCAAGGCTTTCGAAACCAATTTGTTCCATCTGTTTGTCACTTACATGAAATTTCTCGCCCACGCTGTTTTCTGTTCGCAAACAAATAGCAATATCGACAATAGCACCGTCTGGTTTTTCAAAGCCCATAATATTTCCGCTGCAATCAAATGAAGGAACCCAATCTGCATCCACATGAAAGCCGCCAGTGACGTTAAAAAGATAGTGTCTATAAGTCTTGGTATTCATTAATTCTCCAGTTTAGTTTTTTGTAAAATTACAAATTTGTGTAATTGGCTCTTAAAATCGAAAAAATTTGCTTAAAATCTTGGTCGCTAGGTTGTTCATTGTTTCTGCCTGCAACAATTAGTCCATCTTTAGTTGCGTTGTAAAGTTTATTTCCATGCTCATCAACAAACCCAACTACATTATTAAACAAATGAACGCAATTATTTAACTCTTTGGCCCACTCGTTTGCATCAATGTTTTCAACAATCTTCATTGTAAAACCCTTCCTGATACTCAGTTGGAAAAACTATTGTCAAACGAGAATCATTCTTTAAAGCTTTATTGTCATCTCGTTCAAACTCGGGATGATCTTCATAGAATTTTTCCAAAATTTCATTTACTCGTTCTTTGGGTGAAAGGCTATGGTAACAATCCATCCAAGAAAACAAGCTTAAAAATCCTTTAAAAAAACTATTCATCGTCTTCCTCGATTCACGGGGTTCTATTGTTGTGTTATATGAGGTTCATCTTTTTGCCAAAAATAATGCGTTTTTATCGCTTTAACTGGATTTGAACCGTATTTCTTGTGGCAATTTGGACACAGTTCGATCCAGTAAGCAACACTTAACAATTTCAGGTCGTTATTTCGAGGGATTTTAATTTTAATCCCACTGCTTTTGTACCAATGATAGCTTTTTGAATCATGACCACAAGTGCAAACTATTTGACCTTTTTTTGGCTGTTGCTCTGTGAATTTCTTGTTCATAAATCTTAGGGTTCCAAAAACATGGGGATTGTTTTTAATTATTGCTATTTCTCAATGACTACACTCTTTTTCATTACGTTCTATGGTCTTTTCGATAAGCTCATTTATGAATTCTAGGTCGTAAATTTTCATTTTGTATTCTTCCATGAGCTTGGCAATTCTTTCGCTTAATTCATAGAACTTTGCGTTTTCCACGACCGCTCTCCTAGTTGGTATCGGAAAAATCAATTTTTGCTTTTGTTAGTAATTTCTTTACTTATGAAAAAGCAAGAAAAACTTACACCAACAGCAAAACCAGACAGTGCGGCACTTAAAAGAGCACTAACATATTGGTAATTGGTTACAAACACAGAGCCTCCATGCTTATATCCGTCATTATACCACTTAAAACTTTAAAGTCAAGAAAGGCTCAATGCTAGTTTGGGAACATGGCAATTTTTGACGTGAACTACCCAACCCCTAAAGGGATTGGGCTTCCTGCTTCGACCTCAGTTGCCCTTGATTACTCTCAGGTCTTACACCAAGTCCACAGGCTATTCCCGTAGTTCCTACGGTTCTTTTCGCTTCATTGAGTATATTAATCGCAGCATTCGTGTCACGATCATGCTTGATTTTGCACTTAGGACATCCCCAACTGCGAACACTCAATGGTAAACTTTCTACCACAAAATTACACTTTGAACAAGTCTTGCTTGAAGGAAACCACCTTCCTACTTTAACCACTGTTCTACCGTACCAATTTGCTTTGTATTCAATTTGACGAACAAATTCACTCATCGACACATCAGCAACACTCTTGCTCAAGCACCTATTCTTCATCATGCCACTTACATTCAAGTCTTCCAAACAAATCACTTGGTTCTCGTTGATTATTTGGCGACTCGCTTTATGCAAGTGGTCATTGCGGATGTTTGCTATCTTCAAGTGTAATTTTGCTAATCGTTTTCTTGATTTTTCTTTGTTCTTACTTCCTTTGTTTCTTCTGCTGTGTTCTTTGTTAAGCATCCGTAGTCTAACCTCAAGGTTCTTGTAACTACGAATGTTTTTATACTTCTTACCATTGCTCAATGTTGCAAGATTACTGATTCCGAGATCAACTCCGACCTTGTTCTTGTTTTTCTTAAGAGGCTTGATTTCTTTTTCTACAAGGATACTCACGAAGTATTGACCAGCCTTGTTCATAGTCAATGTTGCGTGTCTTATGCTGCCAGTGATGGGGCGATGCAACCTAATCTTTATGCCTTCGTTGAATTTGGGAAAATGAATCTTGCTTTCCTTTACTTCTACAAATTGAGGCACAGTGAAACTTTGTTTATCCCGCCTGCTGTGGAACTTTGGTAGTTTTGCTCTTTTGCTGAAGAAATTATTGTACGCTATGTCAAGACACTTAAGTTCAAACTGCAATACTTGGCTGTTGGTTCCGTATAGCCAATCCTTTTCTTTCTTGAGGTTAGTGAGTTCTTTGGCTTGTTTGTAGTAGTTGGGGCTTTTCTTGGTATTGATGTATGCTTGTTTTCTCTGGTCAAGAAAGTGGTTGTACACGAACCTACAGCAACCAAAGTGAATGGCTAGTTTGTTTTGTTGTTCCTTGTTGGGATACAGTCTGTATTTGTAAGTGTAGTGAACCATAATTATGCAAAGGTTTTAAACCTGCATAATTATGTATGCACCTAACTTGAAATTTTTTCACACTAAACCGCCATTCATCCCAGCCCCTAAAGGGACTGGGTTTTCTGGCGGGATTCGTATAAATGGGTTGTTCCACCAACAGTTGCCAACTGGTTGTGTTAATGTCAAAACAATAGCCATGCAAGTAACTGTGAGAATCATAGGCGTTGCGACGAATGTACACTTTGTATTTTCGTCCATCAACATTTAAAATACGCTCATAATGCCAAGACTGCGATTCATTATAGAATCGCTCAGAGATTAGTTGATTCATTATTCTGCTCCTTTTTAGAAGAAACGATATTCTAGTTGGTATCGGTTTGGATCATCAAAAGGTATTCTAACCGTGCAGTTGCGTTTTGAATACTTTGGGTTTTAGCCAGATCGCCAAGCCAATTAACAGGCGTGTGTTCACGGAGCCTTTGAACGTGTTCTTTTAGCCTGTCAACATTGTTCCACAAATCGGCATCATCGGGCGGTCCAAAAACACTTGCAAAAGATGGGTCAGACTCGTAGTTTGAACAATATTGTTCATAAGTCATTTCCATCCCACGATAATTAGGATTGACCATCAGTTTTTCTCAGGGTGATACGCTTGCCATTACCAGCGTCAACTTGTGCCCCTGCTTTCATCGCCATGACGCTAATATCAATATTGAATTGATCCCAGCCTCTAATCTTTGCTCCGTCCCGAAACTCTTGCTCTGTGAGTTCGATAATATCAGGATTCGGGTTTTTCATTTCAGCCAATGCTGCGTATAAGGCAGCGTTACCTAAACCAAGCATGGAATGTTCCTTTCGTTTCGTTTCGTTTAAGAATCCGTTTCCTGACCATTAGTAACTTCTTCAAAAATCTGATCAGCATTATCTCGATACCAGTCACGAACCTGTTCGTGAATATAGAAATAAATAGCACACACTCCGCCCTTTTCGGTGGGATCGTTACCCACGCCAGCGTTCTCGTAGGCTTCGATCAAATCACGCTTGTGGAGATACCACGTATCGTCAATTTCCTTGGTGTAGATCGGCACGGCACCGTCGATAATCTCATGGAATCGACCGTCATAATCCAGATCGTTGCTCAGGCAAGGAGTCTTATCTGGCTTATTATCCTTGATGTATTCAACGAGCATATCACGGGTTTCTTCAATCGCATCGTCAACTCGCTCTTGCAGTGTATCGTCAATTTCAAAGTTGCGTTTCATTTCTTTTTTCTTTTTGATTGGGGGGAACGATACCCTAGTTGGTATCACGCAAGGTACTTGTTCATAAGACGATACATTTCGAGCAATTCTCGTTTTTCTTCTGGTGTGCTTACGACAATATTGTGCTTGTTACCAAAGTTTTCCAACTTCAAGTAGTTACCCCAACTTCCATCTTCTCCTAAATCAATATTGTGAATATTTTTAGCATATTGTTCTGGAAGGTTGACAGGGAGGTTAATAGTGATGAAACTGTCTGCCCAAATCCAGTTATCTTTGGCAACACTTTCAACAGTATCATCGAACATGATATTTACATAAAAAGTTTTTTGAGTTGGGGTAAGAAAATTATCCCAATCCACTGCCTTGAAAGCGTTGGCTAATTCAGCGTCTTTAACCAAGAAAAGGGAATCCGCTTGTTCTTTGATAAGATGAATCAAAAATTGAACAATATCTTTATTAGTAGTAGAGTAGTCAGCGACAACGGCTTCGAAGTCCATATCCGCATGAGTTTTTTTGAGTTCTTTACAACTCAAACAACAGTTAGCAAAAGCTAAAAGATTATCGTACACTAATATTGTATCTCTACAAAGTTTACGACACTCGGCAGCATACGATTCCAAAGACTCAACGAATTCATTAACATCAAAAGCAACAGTGTTCATTATTTTATTCTCCTGTTATTTCTTTCCACTAAGGTTTGGGGACAGGGTTCTAGTTGGTATCAGTCTTTGGGTAAAATAATTTTCAAATGAGCCAAAAGGTTCTGTAAATCTTTCTTGTTTACTATGATACTTGACTCTTTATAAAAAGGCCCAGCTTCATCAGCAATTGGTGTATTGTAGTTGATAACGGCGAATCTAATCTGTTCATTGTCATCATTTACGGTCCAGTTGTTGGGCAAATCAATTTGAATAAGATCACCATTTTCAGTGTCGATGTTGTAGCGTTTCATAAATGCTCCATTAGGCCCGTCCGCTAGGCCCGATAGCAAGTCAGGGGCGAATCCACTTCGGGCCTAGCGTGACGGGTTAGTTGGTATCAGCGTTTTCGTTTTCTAACGATGCCACTTCCTTAAAAGTAGCATCAATATCTGAGAGCATTGAGCGGTTTAACCACTTGTCTTGACGATCCCACAAAAATCGTTTTAACAACTCCAACACTGTATCGTCATTCCAACCTTGCTCAAATTTATAATGCTCAATAATATCATCAAGAGTTTTCACAATACACCCTTTTTCCTATGGTAAATAATCTTTCAAATGTACTGCCGTCAATATTGTCAATTTCTTTTTCGTAATGCCAATGTGTTCGAACCTTTGGATCGTACACGACCATACTGAGATTGTCCAGATTGGTTTGACCTGCCTTTGCGATTGAAAAATAACGGCATCGAACCCATCCACAAACGTCCCTTGTTTGGGTTTCAAAAACCTGTTGGGCTGTTTTGGGATCGTTTACAAGTTCGCAATCGCCAAGAATCAAATCATGATCAGCGGGATTGTAATAACGCACTCCATATTGCTTTTCGCCTTTGATTCTAGTCTTGACTTGCCAATATTTGTAATGCTGGCCTTTGCTCAAGTGAAAACGAACTTCATGCCAAATTTTACAAACAGGTTTAGTCATAGTTTTCATATTAACAATCCCTTTTACGCCATAGTTGGTATCAACGACGTTTGGCATTTTTAAACTTGTTTAATAAACCTTTAAGCTCAACCATCGCCACAGGAACAATTCGATTTCCATCACAAACAATGGCATCATCATATAATTCTGCCGGTGATCCGAAATCTAGCACCAAGAAAACATCGTCGTGATCAACACGTGAAGCAAATATTAAATCACTCCACGATAATCGTGTACGTATGCCCGTTCCATTTTCTCTACACAGTTTCTTGCCGGTTAAATGCTTTTCTTCATCATTGCAGTGGCAATAGCCTTGTTCAACAACGTGATCGTCAGTGAGTCGCCAATTAGCTTCATCAGCATCATAAACAAGCAAAAATTGCTTGGGTTTAATGAGTTTTTTATAAGCCTGTCTGAGTGTTGTTTTAATCATCCTCGTCATCCTCGTTATCCATTGGTGGAAACAGTTCGTCAAAACACTTGCCACAAGTACCGCTAATAAGAAGTTCTCGTTCGGCTTTACTCAAGTAGTGAAGCAAATCTTGAATGTATCCTTCACGATTCATCCACTTATTGAAATCATCTTCGTTGCATTTGATATCAGAAACATTGCCGCACATTCGACATCCAACAGAAATTATATGATCAATCGTCATCGCTTGTCTCCAGCATTTCTACAAGGGATTCAAATTCACCTTCATTCAACTTTTCAAAGAACAGTTCGATGGTTTTTGGTTCCATCATGCTGATCTTCATAACCAATTCGGGAATCGTAATACTACTATCCTTACTGGCGATCTTGTTCAATTCAAGAATGTTACGCCAAACGCTGGTGCCAACTTGAATGTAACGAGGTTCATCTTGTCGAGCATCAGCAAAGTAATAAATCTTATCAAGATCCTGCTTGCTGATATTTTGCAAACCGTGCAAGCAAATCGTTTCGATTGCGCCTTTCACCAACTCTTGACACAGCACAGGTAAACTTTTTGCATTGGCAACAACCTTGGGCTTATTATCATCATATTCAACCTTGACGCTGCCCAACGCTCCAGATTGAGCTATGCCGTCACTGGCAACCATCGTGCTGTAGTCGATACTGTAGTAGGATCGGGCCGACCCTGCCGAAAACGCATCGTACAGGGGCATCAATCCTGCATTTATATCATCAAGTTCATTTTTTACAACGTGATGAAGCGTATAAAAAGAATGAACACTTGCGCCCTGAATAATACAGTTTAAGAGAATACGCTTGTTGACTTGATCTTTGAGTTCTTGACTTAGCGATTCATAATCGTAATTCTTCTGCTTGGTCGAGTTGTTAAGTTCAACTTCAGCTTGTTCATTCAAATGGGCGTCGAGCAAATTCTCAGGAATATCAAACGCTTCACTCACGGCCTTGATAGCTAGTTCTTTGAGAGTATCAGTGTGGCCTTTTTCAAGATTAGATAGGTCTGCGAAAGATTGACAAATCTTCATTAAGTCATAATCAATGCCAAGCTTTTTCATTCTCTCGCAAATGTAATCAAAAGAAAAACGAGAAAGTGCATCTCCAAAAAACACCATGTTTCGATTTTTCTTGAAAACATGGAATTCACTGTCATTCTTTTTGAGATTTAGCCAGAAATTACGAATTTTTGGATTTACATAAAAGTTGTTGTCGTACATTTTAATTCTTTGGCTCAGGAAGTTGCTCTGGTTTTGTTGGGCAAAACGGTTGTGGTTTAGTGGGCTCAGGTGTTCGCACAGGAGTTCGAACAGGTGTAGTGGTTGTTGACATGTGTGCTCCTAGTCGGTATCACTCTTTGAATATCAAGCCTTTTTGAATCAAGAAATCGGTAATGATTCTTTTATCAGTTGATCTTGGTGAACTATTTCTATTACCAGAAAACTGTGATACTGTTTTATTTTGTATGCAAATAGCGTACATCAACTCATTTGTTTTACTATTTGCCATGCCTACAATTTGACATTGCTTTTTAAGAACTTGATTCGAATATGTAGAAAGACAATTATTTAACTTTGCTCCCCAAGCAGTCAGATCGTGATTGGTTTGGGGAATCATCACACGAAAAATATCAAACTCATATTCGTTTAACACATCAACTTCGGGATCATTGTTCAAAAAGAAAACAGGATTTTGAATACGATCATATTCTCTTTTAAGATGGTCGTGAATCTCCTCACAATTATTTGCGATCTCAATCATTCTGATATCAAAATTCAAATTATTTTTAATTTGAACGTAGTATCTTCCGATATCAGCAAGCTGAGATTTATTCGATGCTCCTTGGAGGAAATTAAGAATTTTTCTTTGACTATAAACACCTGTCTTTTCTATGCTATAGTCCCTCAAAAATATATTCAAATCCTTGAAACAGTTGATGTCTGAGACACTGGGATCTATCAACTTATTTTCAATGACGTAAAAAATATTATCGTTGGCTAAAACTTCTTTAAGTGCTTCTCCAAAAAACAAAAAATTGTAATTAATAAAATTGTTATCTTCCTTGAACATGTGCTCAACAGCAAGAGATTTTAGCTTTTTTGAATAAAATCCAAATGCTTCCTCTAGGACAGTGTTAAGGTTTTTCTTTTGATCAAACAAGCCAAAATACTGTGTTGGGCAATTAGCATAATTGTAGAAATAAAATACCTGATCGTGATTTCTTTTATTCAGAACGCTTTTGCTTTGATCTGTCTCTTTGTTTTGATAAAGCAAGTAAAAACCATCCTCAGTAACAGCGTATGCTTTTTTCGCAACAAGTTCTTGTAAAATAATAGAGGCTTGATCACTGTCAACTCTGGTTTTGATGTTAAACCAGAAGTTGAACATACTCTTAAACTCTAGGCTGTTTTGATCCAAGTCGATGAACCTATCCCCGATAACGGCAGGGAGAGGATCATCTTTGTAATAAACAAGACCATTGCGAATGCAAAAGCCCTCTTTGCTAATGTTGTTGTTTGGATCAACAATATTAGAAACAAAAGCAAAGTCTCCATTGTCTATGCCATTGCAAATTCTTTGAAACCTATAATCATCATTACTTATTGTGTAGGTATTCCCGTTATCGAGAATAATGACACTATTAGACAATAGATAATATTTCATATCAATTAGTTCCTTGTTTGCGAATAAATTCAGACTTGGAGTTGATATAGTAAACATACTCTCTCAAAAGATTCTGCTGCCAATGATTCTGTTGTCTAAGCAACGGATAATTCTGAAAGATTTTTTCTTCCATCTTTTTAATTTTTTCATGCTCTTCTTTTGCCTTCAAGTAAGCAGGGTAGTGGGTAGTCAGTATCGTTGAGGACACTGACAGATTACGATTTACTGCTCTTGAAGGATACATTTCGAATAACTCTGCAAAATCAGGACAGGTAATTAAGTCAATGTGGTTCTTCAAAGACAGCAACACACTGTTAATATCGCAAAGAAACATTGATCTAATCTTATCTTCGTCAATTGGAAAAAATTCTGACAAGTTGTTCACAACTGTTTCGAATTCCCCAACATTATCAAGCTCAATAAGCTTTTCATAATCTCTTTTACCACACTTAACAACGACAGTGTTGGACTGCTGCTCCATAAAACTTATCATTTCGATAAATTTCTGATTTTTGCCGTCGTACCTTTCATCTCTTGCAAGGGGCACAACAATATAAAAATAATCTGAATCCTCAACCTCTGAAAGTTTCTTTGTTTCCACGCCAGAGTTTTCAACACGATCCTCGGTTCTATAGCCTCCTTCAATCATCTTAAGTGTTCGCAGATTCACCTCATCGCTGAGTTTAACCCTAGCGGTTCCTCTTGCAGTGTACTCACGATTTTGCACAACAAGCTGACTAAGAAGCGTTGCCTTAGTGCATTCAATGATATCGTCATAATCTTTATTTTCGCACGAAACTAAATAAACTCTCTTAGAGCCACTTGATAAAAGTTGTCGCATTCTCCTTTTACGCTTGTTGTCGGTGCATTCGTATCCTTCGTCATCAATAATGATTGAAACTCCGTCATCGACCAAAATCGCAGTTTTTTCTTCACAGTCCAGAAACTCTCTGGTCCTCTTCTTGTTCAAATTATACATTTTAATTTGCGAAAACTTATTGCAAGTAAAGGCATTCGCAAGATTGAACTCAAAATTAATTCCTTTGAATGAATACTTGAATTTAAGGTCATCTCTTTGAGGAAGATAACTATAATTCAGCATCTTGTGCATATCTTCATAGGTTTTGATGTAGTCAATCAGATTGTTGAAGGACTTATTGAAAGCCTCAACAACAATTTCGCAAATATCATTAACGGCATTCTTGGAAATATCATCAATCTTGCTCAGATTGCGTTCGTCTGAGCTAACTTCTTCTCTTGAAGCAGCCACATCGATAAATCCATTTTCGACTTTAACAAATGTTGTGTAACTATTGTTAACAATACTTGTAACGCTCCTAGAATTAGAAGAGTAATGACAGTGCTTGGAGATATCATATGGGATACTATCAATCAAAACAAAAAACCTTTTAGTGTAATCTGTGTTGAATAGAGATCTAGTAAAATTAGAGTCTTGCACTAAAATTGTGTTGTTCTTCTTAAAAGAACAAACACCTTTAAGGTACTCGACCGGAATTTCGACGTTAGTAATTCCCTTTAATTCAGGCTTTACATCCCAAAACAAAGTGGTGCGATAAACAGCAGAAACAAATCGAGAAATATCAGTTTCCTTAACAGGAATTTGAACCTCAACACCGTTTGGCTCAGAGGTTTCAACTTCTTCGATAAGTTCAAATGTGCCATTACGATTTCTGCCAGTGTGTGCCACATAGGTAGATTTTGTGCCATTAAAAAAGCTAACAACAACAAAACTATCTGTGTAAGCCCATGCACTTTTTGCGCCCAGTCCGAACCCACCTGTTTGCGTATTGTCACTACGCTTCGTGCTTATGCCGTAATTAACAAACACATCACGAACACGCTCCTTATTAAGACCAACTCCATAATCACGGACCTTCAAACAGCTATCAAGTTTTGTAGGCAAAGTCACAGTGATAGGATTTTTATTTCCCGACTCTCTATGAGAGTCTCTGGCGTTGCTCAAATACTCTTGAGTAAGAGTTTGAATTGGATTACTGTAGAGCCGATTTCGAAGAATGTCGATAATCGTGCTAACATCGCCAATTGCAAAGTCGTGACTCTCAAGACTTTCAGAGTTGGTGTGAATTGTTGAAGAAGAAGTTTGGAGCTTCATTGGTAAATTCCTTAAGTGTTAAATTTGTTCAATTATAATAACAATCATAACAATCGTCATCGTCATCATCGTCATAGTTGGTATCGAGGTGAGGATTTTCATCCACAAAAACTTGTTTTGCCGTGAAATACAAGAACAGGAACATAAACAATTGATTTAGCATAAAAATTTTCTATAAAAAAGCACCCAAAGCATTGTACCAAATTATCTGGGACAGTCAAGCTAGCGTTGGGTTAGTTAGTATTTGGATCTAAATCTCGGGAAGAATATGTTCCGATGCTCAATTTGCCATTGTTGTTGTCGAGCCAAAAATAAGAATTTTCTTCTAGTCCGTTTTCTTCAACACATTTAATGCACTTTTTAAAGCGATTCTGACAATTCTTATAGGGTCCATGAATCTTAGGTTCAACATCGCCCCAGACATGAATGAAGTAATACTGAGTCATGATTTTTTTCTCTCAATTTTATTTGCGACTTCTTGAATTAGATGTTTTTTGTTCACAGGAGTTAAAACGCTTCTATAGCCATTATCTCCAATGATGTAAACACAAGCATCGAGATTTTGCATCAGAATATCAAATAAATTTCGACATTTATCTTGTTCTGATGCTTTCGGCCACACTTCTCTCGCAACAATAGTTAGTCCAAGTTTTGTTTCTTGGATATCTATTACAATTCCTAATTTATCTGGTCTTAATTCTATATCATCATTATTTTTGAAATAAAAGCACTCATAAACTTGACACTCTTTTGGTCGCTTTTGATATATTGAACAACCAGATGCACAAACTTGGCTACAAGTTTGATACATTGGTTTTTCTAATTCAGCAACACCCAAAACAGTGCAGCAAGCTTTGCAATCTCCACAAATATGTTTTGATTTTTTATTATTCATTACATTTTTAGCGATAAAACATCACCATTTACTTTACAAAAATAACTATTGCTAATTCTTACCCTTTGAATGTTGTGTAAAGAATCATGGTACTCTGACCATACATTGATCCTATAAAAACTATCAAAAACATTCACAACTTTAACCTTTAGACAATTTTTAGGCTTGTCTACAATTTTCCACAACATTTCTAAAATTTTTTCGTCAGTAACTTTGAATGGCTTTGATTCAGGTTCTTTTAATGCTGTTGAGTTCATTTTTCATCTTTCCTTTGAAGATTTAGTGGCATTAATTGCATCATAATCACTATAACCTTGTTGCTTTAAGATGCTAAATATTACGGCATCCTCTTCACTATGACCACGATTTCTCATATCTTGATAATCGTTTCTAACAGGTTGGCTGCTAGTTGGTATCGAACTTGTTGTAACGCTTGTTCCAGAGTCTGTGCAGGATCCAATTAAGCTTAAAAACAAAAATCCACAAATAAAAACACCAACAATTCCATTGTTGTTTTTCATTTTTAGTTTCTTTCTTTTAGGCAAATGAGTGAGTGGAAGCCACATGAATTATACACCGTATTTTCCTCAAGTCAAGTCAAGAAAATTACAAATTTTTTGTATTAGCAATTGTTATGTGGTAAGAATTTCTTTTTAATCCTCCAAATTTAGTATCATCTCGATACTCAGATAATCCTAATTCCATTCTTATTTTGGATATATCTAAGCTATATGCGTCAAGCCAATAATAAATATCATCATTTTGTATGATTGGACTATATTCAAAAACTATATTTTTGTTTTGATACTTTCCCCAAAACTCCATATGTAATGGAGTTTCTTTATTTAATCGAACAATTGTTATGTGTGCTTGATATGCCTGAGCTTTTACATTTTTATATTTTGGTATTAATGTTCTATAATAATTACTTATACTTTGATCTATAATCGCAACTACTTTTAATTTTGGACCATATTGAACAATTGCATTTGATTTATACAAAATCATACATTTATGTTTATAATTTCAAAATCAAAACTTTGAAGGTATTCTCCAAAATAATTTTTGGCCGCAATACTTGGATCAACCCAATCCGGAACAATTATTTCATATTTTCCTTCTATATCAAAACTTTTAGTTTTTTCTTCATTCCAAAAATTATTTTTTTCTATTATAAACTGTTTAACATTTGAGAAAACTATTTTTTTCATTTGGAAAATCCTTTTTCCAAATTATAACTTTGCTTTTTTGCAAAGTCAAATATTAGAATTATAAATTATCATTGCTGTTGTTTGGTTTATTTTAATCAAAACCATATCCACTTGATTCTCGTCGGCTATATTCTTGCCAACGTCTGATTCAGCAAGAGCGAATGCAATATTTTCTACATTCATTTGATTAACAGGTTTTGACCAAATTTTAGAAAAACCGTTTGAGACAATTTCTTTAATGTTATCTGAGTTTTTCGATAAAAAATCAGTTCTCCAACTAATAAGCAATTGTTGAGCTTCTTCCATTGAAAGCTCTACAATACTTTTTTTGAGAAACATATCTTTATGATCTTTCTTCTAAAACATAAACTTGTTTATGTTTTGTTATCAGGGACACATATTCACTGTTGTCCCAAACAAATTCATTACAATCGCTTTCTCGTCGCCAATATGGATCACGAATTGGATTGTAAAACAATTTTTCCAAATTGTCAACAGGAACATTTTTTAATAATTTCAATTTATTGCATATAACCTAACCACTAACATCATGCACACCAGACTGAAGCACTTGTTTGGCTTTGTTGGGTGGCGGCGAGGATATAAAAAATCGAGGGGGGAGAAATTCTCCCCCCTCGATTTGAAATCAAGCCACCTTGCGACGACCACGCTGAAACTTGACGCCCCGGCGAACGGCAAGCTGCTGAAGAGCAGGCACAGAGAGTTGTACACGCTCCGTCTTGCCCTTGTCAACACCGCAACGACGCACGCCCTTCACGGTGTGACTCTTCAGATACTCCCAAGCACCCGTCAGACCGTGCTGCCGCAGCAACTTGGCAACCGCCACCTCGGTGGCATGGTTGTATTTATAAGAACCCTCGGGACGAGCATTATTGGACCGACCATCAACCTTCTTGCGAGACATAAAAATTCTCCATAAAAAACCCAAAAATAAATTCCACAACACAGCGTTGTGAAAACCTGCCCTTTCGGGGCGAGTTCGTGGCACTAGTTGGTATCATCTTCGAAGCAAATTACATAATTGTTTGACTGTTCTTTCATAGTGTTTTTTCTTCTTCCTTTAAAGGCGGATCAATTTTATTTGATCCCTCATTAGTGCTGTAGTATGGTGTATTGGCTCTTAGCAAATCAATACAAGAGTAGACAGTTTCTTTTAAAGATTCAGGCTTTTTCAATGTTTTCTCTAAATCACACTTCACTGTTGCAAGAATCTTAAAAAGATTTATATTTCTCTCTGAAGTCTCTTTTTTTTCAGATTGTATCTTGCAAATTTCTGATTCTAATTTAGTCAACAACTCAGATGTTAGGTTCATTTTTTAAACTTTGTAGTATTTTTCACACCGAGTAAAAAATTTGATCATTGCATTTTTAATTTTGCGAGGCAAAATTGGTTCGTTTTCACCATGAGCAAAAAATCTTATCTTGCAAGTTTCTTCATCGTGTATTCTTTGCATTAAAGTTTTTTGATTATCATCATCTTTAGGTTTATTTAAAGTCATGGCTCTTCCAATGGCAATTTGAAGACCCATATCCTTAATAAATCTTTCATTTTTACGACATAAAGACCAACCAACACCTATTTTTCCATTTGAAAGCTTAATAGCAACAACAATGCCTCTTGGAGTGCGATTGTTGTCTCTTACATACTGAATTAAAGTTTGTTGTGGAATTTTGCAATCTTTCATTTTTATTTCTTTCATGACACGAGTATCCGAACTAGTTGGTATTAGGATCTAAATCACCTTGCTCTTCGATTTGCTCTGTTGAGAATTCTGATGGTTTCTTTGGCATTACTTGGAACCATCACAAGACTGGGAGCAGTTTTGTGCTCCCAGTCCATGAAGCCAACTGCGTGAGCTTCCGAACTACATTGTTTACAAATAATATTACGATTTGTTTCAATGAGAAATTCATAACGGTCAATTCCGACATTGTTGTTGCAATAAATACAATTCATAGTTTTTCACAAAGCGAGTAAGAAGTGAATCGAAAATATTAGTTGGTATCAGAAGAGTCGCCTATACGCATAATGCAACCGAAACCTCCATCTGTGTAAGGCCACGGATCAAAGATGCATCCCGTTACCGGAATGGCATCTTTTTTTTGCCATTTGCCTCCTTGAAAAATTGGCTTCTGCGGATACCAAAAAATTCCATCTGAGTCTTTAACCAAATAACCGGGATACAAAAAAACTTCGGTTTCTTGTTTAGCTTTTGTATACGTAGCATTTTTTTTGTTAGAGAAAAGTTTGATTCTAGAACATTCTAAAAAAATAATAATCAAAAATAAAAAACAAACAAAACCAATCAAATGACTTTTTTTATTTTTCACAATTCAATCCTCAAGAATTGATAATTGTTTTTTTATTTGTAGCAGTTCTAAGTAGAGAGGCTATTTTTTCTGGCGGCATCTTGAGGGGATTTTTTTGCTGCAAAAAAGTCACAAATGACTTGTTCGATTTTTTTGTTCCAATCACAAATATTTACATTTTTTAAATTTTTGTTACTTAAATATTTTAAATTTTTTATTTTTTTGCAATTGATGAAAAATCTAAAAAACTCATGTTATCTTTAATATAAAAAGAAAAGTAATCAGATTTGATTTCTACTTCTAATTCCTCGCACATCAACTCGTAGTCTGTGAACTTTCCATTTTCATAAACACGAAAATAAACATCATCTTTTGGTGACCTCATGAGAAACCCAACTGTTCCTTTTGCGTTAATTTCTTGCATGTTTAAAGTCCTAATTTCTTTTTATAATCTTTGTGTAATCTCCATCGTCTAATGGAATAAGAAACTATACAAAGGGGAATCTCTTTTCCTTTTTCATCACAATGATAAACTAAGCCAATTTTTTGCAGTATATCCATGATTCTGGAGACATATCTTCTTTGAGTGTTTGATGTTTTTTCTTGATTAAAAAACAACGAAGCCAGACTGTTTTTTGTGTGAATTGTTTTTTGCCCTTGGCGGGATAACAATTGAAGCATTTTAAATTTGCTAAAGAAAATATGTCCACGATCTTTTTCTTTGGTGTTCATATCATTAATCTCCTAAACTCAGGAATAATTTATTGGACTTTCGTTCAACCAACTATGGACCAGCCTTAGTGTAAGAAAGTTTTTAATAGTAAAGGGTGTGATTTCCATTAACATCGCATCTTAAATTTGATAAATCTTCAAAAAAGTCTTCAAATAATTCTTTTTTACAATTTTTTGAAGCAATTACAACACAAGACATTAATTCTCTAATGTCGCCTTCAATAGCATCAGTGCCTTTTCCATATACAAGAGAGCCGTGATAGTTAGTATGAGATTTGAGATTCAAGCCTAAAAAATCATTAACCTCCATTAGATGTGCTACTGTTTTGTTGGTCATTATACTTCTCCTTGTTTAACAAAATTTACCAACTCAATACTCCAACTTACTTCATTAATCCATTTTTGAGAAAAAGCCCAATTGCTTGCATCAAAGGAAGACTTAAATAATCCAAATATTTTTTTATCAAAACTACTAAATTTTACAATTACAACAAACATTTTTAGTTATTCCTATTGTTGTAACAGTGTCTTCCACAATAAAATTTGTCCTGATTAATTTTTTTTGATTTCAAACATATTTGATGTTGATGATTCGATCTTTCAAAAGTTTTATTGCATTTTGCACAAACTAAAGAAATTTTTTCTACGTGACTCCACTTCCCTCCACTCATCAATTTTCTCAAACAAGCCTTCCCGCAGGTTTTAGACTTTGTTTTGCTAAAAAATTGAACATCACAAACTACACATTTTGATGGTTTTTTTCTTCTAATTAAAATATAATTTGGATGATTTTTATAATTTATTTTCTTTGTCTTTACGACTATCTCGCCTTCTTCAGCAGCTTTTTGCAATAATTGACTCACCGCCTGTCTAGTGATGTTATATTTTTTTGCTATTTGAGTCATCGTCCATCCGTCACGAGTCAGACTAGCAAAGTATTTTCTACGATCTTTTGCCTTTGTTGATTGCATCATAACCCCTTTTTTTTGCTTTATGATTAAACAACTATACAGGAGGGTTTCTGATCTGTCAACTATGCTTTGTCGAAATTAAATTGTTCTTGAATTTCCGTGTAGAAATTTAAAAGTAGGAAATCTTAGACTAATTCCGCCTTCTTGATTCTTACTCTCGGCAAAATATTGAACAGTGATTGTTTGGCCAAGAATTTTTTTTGGATTTCTAAAAAATTCTTGACGTTGTTCAATTGTAAAACCACTACCTACTCTAACTTCATGTTCTTTGTGCCGAATAGTGACACAACTAAGCATATTTTCTTCATGTTCCTTGTTGTCTTTAACATATCGAAATGGACCCATTTCAACATTCACAACTTCATATTCATCATCAAAAAAGCTTTTGTATTTGAGAAGATCTTTGCTTCGTTTGCCCTTGTAAGGCTTGTTGGCACGAAGCATCAAACCCTCCCAACCATTCGCTGTCGATTTCGCAACCCAATTGGTAAAGTGGTCGTCGTCCCGGATTTTTTCCTGTTCTAAAACTGTGAGGCTTGAATTTTTTGTTATATTTTCAAGCAAATAATCGTATCTGTGGGAATATATTTTCTTTGGACTTCCTTTTTTGGAATAAAATTCTTCATGACTAATGACATCAAACACTTTATATGAAGGATTTTCAATAGTATGATTCTTCTTGCGAAGTTCTTTCATAACACCTTGAAAATCCTCATTTCCTTGTTTGTCAACCAAACAAAGCTCACCATCAAATACAATGTTTTTTAGCCCAAGAGCCTTAATACTATCTGCAACCACGTTAAGTGTGTCAAATGTATTGCCCGTGCGGCTGTAGAACATTGATTGACCTGTCGAGTCTACAACGGCAATACATCTTGCTCCGTCAATTTTACGACTCACATACCAACCATCGTTCCAATTAACATTTTTTGGATCATATTTATCTGCAAGAGCCACACTAAACTCTGGAATATGGTCTGGAATAGCCTTATTGATAATTTTATCACCGGCACGTGTTTTCAAATCTTTATCCAAAACGCAATGAACAAGTTCCTCATACTCGCTATGATTTTGAATAAAACTATTCACAGCACCAATTGCATCATGCCCAGTGATTGACCTGTTTCTTAGATCGTCTAGTAAGGAAAATATATCTTCATAAGATTTTCCTCTAAAAGAATTTTTCTTTTTTAGATTGTCACTTGTTACATAATATTGCCATAAAGGATGGTAAGTATACTTTAAAATACCTAAAACAAACTCTTGTTCTTTTCCAGAGCCTTGGCAATACTTGGCGATGATATTTTGCTTATCCAAAGTGCTACTAGTAGCCCTTAAATCACAAACCATATCCCAAACATAATTAAAATAATGTTTCATAAAATATTCCTCAATCCCACCAAGAATACAAATGATTATCGTCCGCAACAAATTCATCAGCTTCACGACATAGATGCACAAAATCCAATAAGAGATTTTTAGAAACCTTTCCCTTGTAAGATAGACCTTCTATGCTTACTCTGCAATCTTGTCTTTCGTGTGAAACAACATAGCCGTGTGCCGTGACTTTTGAATGACTTCTCATAAATTCCAAAAAATCGCCCGCCGATGGAGATAGATTTTGAACATCTTCAAGATCAATAAATCTATTATCGACAAGAGACTCAAATTGCTTTAATGTCAAATTTTCAAAATGTTCTACCCCGCCAAGCCATTCAGTGGGTATGTTTTTGCCAAATACAATTTTGTTTCTTTTTTCGTAATCACTATTTAAGTTAACCAAATTCACAATCATTTTCTCCAAATAATTTTCCCAATCTTCACGAGTTTCATGTACCGTAATACCTAATTTTTCTAGAGATTTTTGCAATTCATTTGCTTTTTTTCTTGCAACTTTGAGGCTCTTTGAATCTGTGTCAAAATTAGCAGCTATGTGTCCCTCGTCAACCTCAATTTCTAAATCATAATGGTCATCATTTATCATGATGGCAATGTAACAATTATTGTCAGGTATATCTTTAGAAACTTGTTTTGCAAAATCTTCAATTTTCATAGTAATTTTAAATATCCTGTTACTGAGTCAATTTTTTCACTAGAATCAGGGCCAATCGCTAGGCACGTTATAGTTGGTATTCCGTTAAACTCTGTGAGCCCTTTGTCGGTGACAAGATGACACTCTAAACCCAAGGCTATCGCCTTATCGTTTATTGCCAGCAACTCTTGTTCCGAATCCACGCCAACACACACTTTTACAAAGCTATCGTCTAGCCACTTCTTTTGCAACTCCGTGAGAGCTTCATTTTTTTCTAATTTTCTTGTAAGAAAAGCAATCGAAGCATGACTACCTTGAGCGACCATTTTTCCTTTACGCATATTCAAGTCCTTTCGCATAACTATAACTTGTTTTGTATTCATAGATGAACCATGTAATTTTCAAAGTTATGAGACTTGGTAGAATAAATCACTCTTTTGAAGCCCAACTTTTTTATCATGTCCATGCAACCATTACATGGCCTGCTAAAATCTATTTGATTTTTACGATTGATTCTTGTATTTATTATCGTTAAACCCTTGCAGTTTTGTTCGCCAATTTTCAACACAGCACTAAGTTCAGAGTGGGTTCCAACCATGCTCCTGATGCAATGCTTTTGTTTATTGATGTAATTGAACCTTAAATTAATAGGATGAGTTTTAGGGCTATTCACGCCAATAGACAGTATTCTTTTTCCATCGCAAATAAAAGAAAAGTGTCTGCACCGTTGGTTGCTTTGGTTTTTTCCAGCCAGAGCGTAGGTGATCTCGATGATCCTACTAAAATTCATGAGTTAATCTTTTAAACTCAAAAGCAAAATTTAATCTTTGAGGTAAACTCCTTCGACCTCATAATCACTGCTTTTTTCACTAAAAATATAATTACCAGCAACATCGAGTGCTATTTCTTTTGCCTGTTCTGCTGTTTCGGCTTCAACATCAATGTCGTGAAAACCATAAGCAATTCTACAAACACTTACAGTGAACTTTTTCATATATTACCTTTTTTATAAAACTAGTCTTTAATTAATCCACAAGGACCACCTGATGATATAAACCATCCTGTGGGTCTACAACTAAAACTCTTTTTATCAATTTCAAGTAAAGCCCTTCCAAGAGCAACTTGTAATCCTATTCTTTTATTATAATTATCCTTTTCAGAGCAGACAGCTTTGCCTTCAAACTCTTGGCCACTAGGGGTTTTTATTTGAACAATAGTTTTTCCACCTTTTTCCAAGAAAGTATCATTATTTTTATTTCTAAAATGTAAAACACGCACTTTATAACCAGCTTGTCTTAATGATCTGACGTTTTTCATTTTTGAACTTCCGCATTAGTTGGTATCAACGCATACGCTTGACCGGCTTTGTAGGCCATGAGGTTAAACACGGTTTTTTCGACCTCCAAAACTGTTCCCGCATATCCAGCCCAAAATGCAGCAGCTAACGGTGTGTCTTTTTTTGGTTTTTTTGACTTTTTTTCATACAAAACGACTGATTTAATCTTTGCCAAATGAATAAAATGATCCATTTGAACTTCGATTTCTATTGAATTTTTTCTAATTCGATTGTGCATTTAATTTACTTTTTTGTAAATGAATTGATTGAATATTTTGATCACAAAGAAGGTTCAAAAACAGATTTTTCTAGGAGTTCCTTGCATCTATTTTTCATGTTTTGTGTTTCATATTGTGTGTTTATAATTTCCCATTTTCCTAATAAATGACGATTGGTAACAGCACGTGCTATGTAAAAAATTTCTTGATCTTCGCCACAATATTGAACCACAACAACATTTGAATCATTTTCTAAGGTTTGAAATTTTGTTTTACTAAATATCCAATTTTTTAATTCATTAAAAGTATTATTTTCTTTGTTTTTTAAGTTAATTTCAAATACTAATATATATTCTTTAATATTTTCATAAAATATTTTTTCTCTAACATAGTTGATAAAATTTTCTTTATCAATTTGAGAATCAATTTTTAGCGTGTAAGTTTTTACTTCTCCGTTTTGTAAACACGCAAAAACGGGTCTTATTTTTCCGCTGTATTCGAAGTCAAGTCTTACACCAGTGGCGAACATATCTAAACAATCTTTGAGACAATCCATTTTGCTACACCTACTTCCTGTTCTTGAACTCGTTTTGATATGGCACCCATTTATTGCTTGTAAAACAATTAAATATCGCTATAGATGCTTCCTTAAGGCTTTTCTCAGATCCGTTTATTTCCGGATCTTCTAGTTTAGACCATAAAAATAAATCATCTTTACGAGTTAATTTGAAGCCATGAGATTTTGCCCACTTGCTTATTTCAGCCCAAGTCATCTTCAAAATCTTTCTCTATTGTCCAAACTTGTTTTGCTCCAATTTCTATTAGAGCACGATAAGCAACAGCAAGTCCCCAATCCCAAGAACTGTTCTTTAAACAGTCGGGTGTGTCTTGTTTTAAAAACACACAATTATATGCGTCTTTTAGAGATATTGTTTTTTTATTTTGAAGTTCTTGAACGATGCTGATCACAGCAAATTTTTTGCCATCATCATCAATGCTGCGAGGCCAATCATCCTCTGTGCCAGATCTTCTGAGAACTTCCAAGTAATTGGGAACGAACAATTCTGCTGACTCCATTCTGACCGGACAAAACCTCCAGTGTTAGAATTTTATCAAAAAACCTCCCATTTTTCAATGGTTTGAATCAAAAATTATCTTGATCTCACTCCTCGTATTCGTCGTAAAACTCTAAAACGTGAGGAGCGTCAAAAAATTCTCGTTCAAAAATCATGGTGTTTACGCTGATGGGGGCAGCAATCATGCAAAAGCCCGGCACTGTTCCTTCTATGTGCCAAGATTTATTTAAAACAAAATTTCGTAGTTCATTAAAATTACTTAGTGTTGTTTCATCATCTGAGTTATCGCCCGTCTGGTACCTAATGAAGAATTTGTTTGTACTTTTTTCAACAATACGAACAAATTCTTTGATAAAACTATCATTTTGTTCAAATTCAACAATATCATGTGAACTAACATCTGGAGCAAATACCGGTATATTTGCAATTTTGGCCAATGTGTCTCCAGTCTGATATGCCCAAACACTTTCACCTGCTGGACCTTTTTTTTGATTCAATGTAAAATGTATTTTGATCATTCCTGATTCGATACACTTTTTGGTTATTTCTTTATAATCATCTTTGTTCATGTAACACCTAAAAATTTTGTAACTTTAAAATTTACCAGAAGAGATGACCAAATTAGAACAGCAGCGAGAATGTTTTCACTATACTAATTTACAACCTTTGTGGGCGATAGACAACATTCGTAAAAGGGATAAAATTCTTTAAATTTTTGAATAGTTATATCTTTGAGTTTATATTCGCAATCTATATCAACGTCATTATTGAACAATTCTTGATGAATTTCATTTACATAATCACTATGTGCCTTATCTAATGAGTTTTCTCTGCCGTTGCTAAAATGAAACAAAGGCTTGCAGTTGCCCCAAGTTTCGATGCAACCAGCAACCGATTCTTCTGGCGACAATCCTTCGGGATTGTTCAGTCTGAAGTGGTGAGAATCATAAGTAATAGGAATTTTTGTTATTGGATGAAAAACATTCAATAGTTTTGCAACGCTCCAAGCAGCCTCACGATCATCATTTTCTACAACAAGTCTTTTTTGACAATTCTCATCAAGTTTATGAAAATTATTCAAGAACCTACGGCTAATTTCTTCCCTAGTTCCATCTTTACTATTTTGAATATGAATATTAATTGGCGTATTGTGATCTGCACTCAGGTTGAAACGATCCATCAAACTACTCATAAAATTTAGTTCATCAATAGTTTTTTGCACAACTGCCTCATTTGGAGAAGCAAGGACATTAAATTGATCCGGGTGAGCGGAAATTCTCACGCCCGTTTCTTTGATTGTATTCTCAATATTGTCAAAAACATCTTGAATATCGTCGTAATCAGGCAAATCCGTTAAATCAACATTTGCCTTTTCAAATGTGATCAAGGGCATCAAGTCGCTGCTAAGTCGATAGCACAAATTATTTTCTGAGCAATATTTGATTGTTTCGTTGGTAACAATCATGTTGTTCAGGATGCGACTACTCAAAATTTCTAAAGCTTCCTCTCTTGGAAGAGAAATAAAACGCTTAAAAGTCATTTTTTGAAACTTCAAAGGCGGGTCACGTTTTTGAAGTTTCAGACTGATACAACATAACCCTAGTTTGCCCACAATTAGTCCTCTCCGATAATTGCTATAATGTCAGTTCGTTGTCGGGCTTATATTTTGAAATATTCTACGCAGGCATATTTGGAAATCCAAAAAGGAGAACAGTTTCGACGTTTTCTTCCGGAACAATAAAAATGCAATTATTTAACATTTGATTTGGTGGAGTCCAACCCAAAAGGTTAGCAGCGGCCATGTATATAAACTCTGATTCGTAACTGGGACAATAATAGGCTGGATTGCTAACAAAAACGGCTTTGTGCATTATGTGTCTCTTCACGTTTAATTCATGTGAATTTTGATGATTGAAACAGAATAATTTTTTACCTTTAAGGGCTTCCATTAGTTCAAAGAAAAGATCGGTTTTTTCGTCTGATTCTTGTTTGCTCAAACAACCTCCATGCCTTCTTACTCCCAAGAAATCAGCAAGATCTCTGTGAAAAAGATCTATGTCTTTTTGATTGAGTTTCTTCAATTTGTTTTTATTCATTTTAGCAGCAGATCGCTCTCCTTGTTGCCTACTAAACCACCTAGTTGGTATCAGTTTTTGAGCCGCACCTGACGGGGATACCGCAGCAGCATCAGGTATGCTGCCTGAAGTGTCTCGGTTTCGTCAAGGCCAGCAGCGTAAAGCCACCGGGACAACATCGCATCAGGCTTGTTAAAACCCACGTTGTCTCGCTCTCTGGCACCATCACAAACACCCAACATCTGTGACAAACTATCCTTGATTGATTGAACAAGAACCGGAGTAAACTCTGGAAAATTAAACTTTTTCTTACCACCATTGGTAACTTTGTTCATTTCTCGTTCAACAATCAAATCCACTTTTTTCTTAGCAGCATCTTTACGAGCCTTTGCATCTAAAGCCTCGGATGCAGCCTGCTTTGCATCAAACTCGGCTTGTAAAGTAGCCATACGAGCGGCATACTGTTCGTCAGTCTCGCCTTCATTAGATGTTAATTTTACTTCTCCAATATTTGCATCAATAGCATTATTAAAAAGATCAATCTTTTCAGCGATTAATTCGTGGATGTGACGATCCAAAACATGATCAGAAACCATGCGAACAATTTCGCACGGCTTGGTCTGACCAATTCGGCAAATACGATCCTCGGCCTGAGCATTCAGTGCAGGAGTCCAGTCTAAATCGACAAACAATGCTTTCCACGCTCGGGTCAGAGTCAAGCCCACGCCACCAGCAGCAATGGTAAGACCAATGCCCTTGAGTTGACCTGATTGAAAACGACGCACAATATCTTGACGATCTTCGGGCTTAGTAGAACCAGTAATAGTAGCCCAACCTTCACGCTCGGCAAGCGTGTCGATAGGTGTCCTGTGAGCGGAGAAAACAACAAGCGGAATTTCTTCCTCTTCATGATTTTCCACAATCTCTAACATGGCCTCGATTCTGCTTTCAGCAAGTGCCGAACGAATCTCAGAGAACATCTCAAAAGGAGGAAGCTCTTTAGCGTCTAATAATATTTCTACTTCATCAAAAACTTCATCAAGCTTTTTTCTAAGATTCCTTGAAATGCTATCTACTGTTATTGTCGAATAAGATTTTTTTGGAAGGTCTGGCAAAACTTCTTCTCGTCTACGTCGCAACATAACTCGTCGCAAAAGTTCTGGAACAGTGGGAGATACGCTACCAAATGTGTAGCCTCCCCATTCATTTTTATATGCGTTAAATGCACGTAAAAATCCCATCCAATTGCCAAAAACTTCACGCTCTAAGTGTAATGCAGAAAGAACCCCGTAGAGATCAAATGGACGATTCATCAATGGGGTTCCTGTGAGGCCGATGGTCTTATTGGCTTTTTTAGACAATGCGTGGATAGACTTAGATCTTTTTGCTTTATAATTTTTGCAAAGATGAATCTCGTCACACACAAGAACAAAGTCTTTGTGAGGAATTTCATTAATATTTTGAGGCAAAATATCGTAATTTACTATAATTAGTTCACCAGCTTCGGGAAATCTAAAAGATCCTCTTCCACTTAAAACAACAGGAAAAAGATCGGGTCGCCATTTTTTGGCTTCATCTCGCCAATTAAATTTTAAACTCGCAGGACAAACTACAATCGTTCCAATGTCTTTTGGCAATGCAGCCAGTGTCTGCACAGTTTTTCCCGTGCCCATTTCATCCCCTAACAAGCACCTATTTTTGCTTGTCAAAAAAGATGCACCTGTAACTTGAAATGGGAATAGTCCTTCAATATCAATGGAAGACTCAACGATCTCTTCTGTTTTTTCTTGAACACTGTTTGCCAGTTCAAGAATTTCATTAGCAATTTTTACACCAATTTGGTTGCAAACTTGAACAACTCTAGTAATATGTTGTAGTTCTAAAGAAACGCTCCAAAACTTACCTTCACGATTAAAAGTGGCACCATATAAACTTTTAACAAGAGTTACAGCATCTGGATGATAAGGAAAATAAATTTCACCATTTTTTGTAATCTCTGCACGTTCTGGTTCTATTTTAACTGGCACATGAGATTCGCAATAAGTAGCCCAACCAGTTTTGCTCTCACACGCATATCCGTGATTCGTTTCTACGGTTGTGTTGCAAACGACACATTTTTTGGAAAAACGATTACGAATAGTGCGAAAAATTGGATTGTTATCTTGAGTAATAGTTGTCATATTTTTGCCTTTCCAAGATATAGTTGGTATTGAATGAGGAAAAACGGCTTTAGTTGATCGAGTTTCTTGTTGACATAATAAACTGATTTATTACTTTAAGTATATTCATATTGAACTCCATTGCATCTTTTTTTGTGCAAGCCACCAATTTTATTGTATCTTCGTCCCCTTCTGCTATGACATAAATAGAATCTCTAAGGAGTGTTTCGTGGTAGGTTCCATAAAATGAAAGGCCATTGTACAAACAAATTTGAAGAATAAAATTTCTTAAAAAAGCCTTTTCGTTATTTCTAAGTCTTCTTTGTTCGAAAAAAGGAACACCAACATCAAGTCGTGTTCCTTTAAATTTTCTTGAATTATAAGTTAGCCAACCTTCCAAATACTTCTCAACATAATACTCAGGTGTTGTGCTACACCAGTCTTTGAGAAAAGATTCTAACTCTTCTCTGGCGTGTGGAAACACAAAAACGTCAGTGACCTTGGGGGCTTCGACGGGATAGTTGGTATCATCCATAAATCACTTCTCCATAAACACAGCATTGAGCAAAAACATCAGCCGTTATAGCATCGTCATTGATATATAAAAAATCTTCCCAATGATCACGATACTTTGATGCCATAACTTGCATACCAACACGGATACTATTACAATCTAAAATAAAATCTTTTTCTCCTCCAGAATCACTATTTGGATCATCGACTAGAAGTGTCAGGGAACATCCCTCTGTTACTGGTATAATCTGTGACCAATGGTAGTAGTCTTTTGGATCTTGCATTTTTCCGCCTTTGCGGAAATCTATAAAAGAAAAACCATGAGCAAGATTTTTTGATTTGATATCACGTAACCAAGATGAATAACCATTTTCAAAAAAACCTACAAGAATATCTTGTATTCTTTTTTGAGAAATATCTACTTGCATGGATATTGTTGCAAAATTATTAGACATTTTACATACCTCAATAAACATAAAAAACAAAAACACGGACACCGGCCATTATACATATTAACCAAAATTAGTCAATCATCGACGTAAAGCATCATAGAAATGGATAATTTATGCAGATAACGACATAGGAGTAGAAAATTATGAATGCAAAAATTATTAAAAATATTGACATTTAGTTTTTACTCTTTGATTTTCGCATAAGTTTTTTTTGCTTGCGCAAGTTAACTAATATTCTCCAAAGTTTTTGATGACCATGATCATCACCAAACTCTAGTTGAAAATTTTGAACAATCATATTAAACTCATCTGTATATGGCAGCTTGTCCATGCTTAAAGATTGTTCATTGTAAAGTCTCATCAAATAACTGGTTTGTTTATCAGTGAGCTTTTTTTCTCTCGATGTTCTCATCGTCAGTTCCTTCTGATTTTTGTGAATCTTTTTTAATTATTTGATTTTCAGTGCAAGGAGCCCAGAAAAGATCAGGATCTTCATCCTCATCAATAAACTGGATTTTGTCGTCGATCATTTATACTCCATAACCTTATAAAAGTCTGATTTAAAATTTTTGCTTTTCTTAGCTTTTTTAAGTTCCTCTGAGTTCTCTAAAAGAAACTTTAGATCTCTCATCATCCTAATTGCTTGTTTTGGAGTAAAAGCAAGGTTGCTTACCTCAAAATCATTATTAGGATCTATTCTGATTGAAAAAATAACCACAGGTTTATTTTTTGCAGAGCCAACAGTTACGGAGAGGATCTCGCTCTCGGCAACCATAGTGGTATGTTTTTTTTGATTCATTCTGATCTCCTTCGAGTAGTTGGTATTGGATCAATTCTTTTCTAGGTAATTTCGCAAATCAGCAATGTCGCAATAGTGCATACCAGCAACACTTCTAACATCACTGGAAATCATACCTTTTGTGCTTAAAACTAAATACTTTTTACCTCTAGAACGAAGAACTTCAATAATCCTAGCAAAATCTGAGTCTCCGGACACAATAACCGCCATGTCGTAATTATCAACACCTGTAAGCATGTCAATAATCATGTCGAGATAAACACCGCTTCCATCAAAGGAATCATACTCGTCATCAAGAGGTTCAGACTTTACTCTGAAGCCCATATGCGACAAAGCCCTCATATAAGAGACTTGTCCTTCATTGTTGTGATCAATAGATGTGTAATAGTTGGCATCAGCTATGTCCCCAAATTGAGTGAGCCAATTTAATAATTTTTTGGGATCAACAAACCAATGAAGCTTGTCTTTTTGCATGTAAAAAAAGTTTGATCCATCAAGAAACACAGCAACCCTTGGGTTTTCTTTTTCTTGATAAGAACCTTTTCTAATTTCCATGTTTCTATGAGGCTCTTTTCTAAATGAGTTATATGAATCAAAGTTTTGACCATCAATTGGGTTCAATCCATTAACAGCGATAGGAGCAGACATCTTGATTTTCATCTCTTTCATTATCTAAATAAACTTTTAAAAATGCCACTTCTGACGGTATTGGGCACAGCCCTTACTCTATAAGTATACGCATACAATTGCCCAAAGTCCAGTGGGGGTGGGGGTATTTTTCCTTACAGTCAATAAATAGTATTATGGGGTGTGACGAAGTTGTGTACTATGAGCCTTGGTATCAAAGTTATATTGAGGCTTTAAAAGAAAATGATTTAAGAAAAAAGATTTACAAACTTTATGATACTTTAAAGTTTGACAAAATTAGTTCAAGCGAGCCCTATGTTGTATTGGCAAATCTTATACAAGATGATCATGAACGTATAAATCTTTACACTAAAGCATTAGAAATAGACGGTAATCCAAAATGGGATATAAGTTTAAAGCATATTTTAAAAAAAATAAAACTAAACTATGACACTAATAACATTAGTGATAAACCACCCTCAAACATAATAACAAAAAAAATATTTATTGTTATTAAAAAAAATTGTCATATAAATAATTTCAATATAAAAAATAAAAAAATATTATTAGATTATAATTACAAAAATTTTACTTATGATTTTGTAATAAACAAAAATAATGAATTAAAGTTAGGGTGTAAACACAATTATCTCGCAGACTACGACGCTTGGGTTTTTGGTGCAGGTCGAATAAAAATAGATGAATTTGGAAATGTTTTAGAAATAGACAATTTTTCGGGTCATTTTCTCCCCACAGAAAAGCAATTTTATAGTTTTTTAAAATTCTTTGAAAAAAATAATATACAAATTAATGACGCAAAAATAACTGTCTTTAGAAATAAGAATACAATTCTAAAAAATTGTCATACAAAATTATTATAAGTAACTCGTACAATGTTTACATCTTTTTGCATTTAAATCTACAAAAGAACAACAATTAGGACATTGTTTAAAATTATTATTTTTTTCTCTTCTTATAATATTTCCTATAATTCTGACGTATATAACGTACAGTATTATTGATATTAGAAGAAAGTCTATAAATACGCCAAAAAATTTACCAAACTCAAATTCTAAGCCATCAATCGGAACAAAAGTCCATCGCCTCCATGATTCGCCTGTATTTTTTGTAAGAAATCGCACCACAGGCATAACCAAAAAATCACTTATGCCTGTTACTACGCTGTTGAACGAGTTGCCAAGTATAAAACCTATTGCCAGTTTGAGCATATCGTCTTTAAAAGCAAATTCTTTATACTTTTTAAATTCATTTTTGCCTATAAAAGATTTAACATCTTGTTCCATTGTTAGCTCTTGGACAACAATTTTGTTTTTTGGCATTTGTTTCCCCAAACACCATAAACATCAGGTTTCTCAAAAAACTCAAATACTTCTACATCAAACTTTCCTAAGTCTTTCATTAGTCTAGGATGATCTAATATTTCCAAAAACCATCCCTTTTTCATTACCCATTCATCTTTAATTTTTTTAATATCATTCTCTGTAAAACATGTGGTGCCAAAGATCTGGTTTTTTGGCAAGTTTCTTTTTGCAAACTTAATTGCTTTTTCTTGAGAGTCAAAACAAGGAATTAATACTTTGTCTTTTGTTTGAACAATAACAACGGGCACCCATCCTTGTGTTTGACATTCTGCAAGTATGTCTTGCAGATTCATTTCTCCCAAGGTGCTAAAAACAAACCAAAAATCGTTCATGCTCAAGCCTTAAAAGGTAAATCTGGTCTTACACGAGTTGGACGGAACCACTTAATCTTCACTTTGTTTTTGCCCTCTCCATACCTAACAGCATGAGGATGGCCCCCACGAATATGAGAAAATTCAAGCTCTTTGCCGTCACCGTGTTGTTTTTGTTGTTGAATGTTTTGAAATTGATCAACAAACATTTCACTTGTGCCGATGTTGAATCCTTTTTTGCCTCTTCTTACCGCTCTTTCACATATTGTTTTAATTGCTGATTGATCTTGAGCAGCAACAGCTTTCTTATATGCATCTTTGTCTGAACTGAGAATATCTGGAACTACCAAGCCATCTTCAGGACTATTAGCCAAAAACCCTGCTGATATAATGACTTTTAACAAGTTTTGTAATCTATCTCCCATTGTAAGATAGATCATCTTTTCTAATTCAGGCAGTTCATTAAATGTTTCATCAATTACTTGTGGAATTGTTTGTTCTGGCTTGCACCTTAAAACTATACTATTGCATAAAGTTCTGTCTACTCCTTCTTGTTTAATTCTAAAACCTTCATCTAAAAACATCACTAAAGAATCTTTTTCTGAAAATTCATATGCAGAGTCACTAATTTTTGAAGGTAACTTTATTCCAGAAGATTTTATCATATCTAGAATTTTTGAAACTTGTTCAAAATTAGTTTCTTCTCTATTTAACTTGGAAAATAGTAGACTTCTGCAATATACAGGCATACCCGCAGCAGCATTTTCTACAAAAGTAAGACCCAGATTATCCGTGTATCTAACGTCGATCCTCTCTGCGAATCGAAAGCAAACAACATCTAAATTAGATGGAACTTCGATAAACAATGATGGAATTTTATCTAAATTTGTCTTACATAAAGTTCGTGTCATCTGTGGATGGATGTTGTAGTATGGTTTTCCATTACTTATCCAAGCACGTTCTAGTGTGAGACGTAAAATTCTTTTTATTTTGTTTGATTCATTTCTAAAATTAGAAGTTAGTATATTTTCTAATTCAATTTTAAATATATCATCATTGGTTAAATTTCTAGAAAATCTTTTATTTGATGAACTAAACCTCTTAAATTCATCAAATTGAGTTTGCCAATTATAAAATTCCATAAAAATCCTTAAAATAATTTTTGTATGTAATCGATTTTAAAGTTAGAATCTAGATTAGAAGAAATAATTTTTTTAATTTTATCTAAGATATCGCTCTGCTCTTGTAAAGAGTCAATAAGTTTCTTAGGCACAGGAGCAATTGCAGCAGGGGCAGGGACGGGAGCAACCGTAGGGGCGGCTGTGGAGATGATGACAGGCGGCGTTGCTGGCCTGATATAATCGCCAACCAGCAACCCTTTTTTTAGTTTGCCACTTTGATGCATATTGCTACAGGCTTTTCCAATTTTTTTTCTGTCGAGATGAGGGTAGCTTCTACAAACGTCTGATATATTAAAACTAAAGTCTAAGTGAGGGTTTCTATTGTTTCTTATAAAAGATTCGATAGCTAATTTTTCTTGTTTACAATTCTTTGAAATCAAAATAGGCGCAGGCTCAATATCTGCATCCACAATAATAGATGAATCTTTTTGATTTAAAGATACAGACTCTGTACCTACTTGTTTTTCTTCTGAAATTATAGATGGACTAACTTGATAAAGTCCTTTACCTTTTCTAATTACAATACCTTTTTTGACAAGAGAAGATAAAATATTACTCATTTGTGTTTCATTAGTTTTAACACTAGAAACATCATTGAAGTCTCTGCATATAGTTGCAAGAGCAAACCCAGCAGATTTACTTCTGTGCCAGTTGTGGAGGAAATCGGTTATTGTTCTTGAGGTAGCTTTTTCGTAAGTAAAATCTATTGACATATTTTTGTCCAAGGTTTCTTGATTATTGATTGTAATAAAAGATTTATTTCTTTTTTTTGCAATACTCACAGATTGTTTGAAGGCGAAAAAATCTATTTTGTCAATTAGCCAAATATGACCACTCTTAGTTGCTTTAATTTTCCCAGATTTAATGTAATTTAACACAGAGTTGTTGCAAACTCCTAAAATGTTTGCACACTCCATAACTGTGAGATTTTTATTTTCATTTTCCATATATTTTTTTACAAAATCTGGATCTGTAGTTCTTAATCTGGATAAAAAATCAAAATCATCAAGAGTATCCATATATTTCCTCAAAAAATATTAATGCAAACCACGAATAGCTCTTTGGTCTGATTGAAAAGTTCCGTCCATAAGACGATCACCGCCAGTTAGGAAAGCCTTGACTTTTCTTGGATCAGCAACTCCAAGTTCTCTTGCAAGATTAAGACAAGGTGTAACCCAATCACGATTACCGCCTTTTGTGTCAATTTCTTTCTCTAAAATTTTTCTCAAAGTACTTTCTGCGGGTCTTGGGAACTGAATTTCATTAACGCATCTGCTGCTCAAAGCACCGGGTTCACCGCTGCCAGTTCCCATCATGTTGTCAAAAGCTCTTTTGTTGTTTGCAGTGCAGAAGAAAAGGATTTGAATTTCTCTCACTTGAGTTTGACGAAAGTTAACTTTACGAAGTTCACCACGGTCGTCTAACGCTCCTAACCATATTTTTAAACCTTCTTCTGATGCTTTTTCTGCTTCTTCCAAAAAAACAAGTCTAGGATACTCCACCAAATCGGTGAAGAACAACTTTTCAATACCAGCTTTTGTGGTGCTGGTTGCATCAAGATGCAGAACAGCACCGGGACCAAATAATTTCTCTACAGCACGTAGTGTACTGGTTTTACCACAACCGGGTTCTCCATATAGAACAGAGTGGTATCTGCTCTGTCCGTTTGTGTCAACTGCACGCTTTATAGCCGATAAGACGGTCCTTATTTGTGGCCCAATATCATACAAGTCAGAGAAAGCTGGATGCTTAGACAAAGAATCGTTACTATCAAGAAGTTCATCTGGAATTTGAAGATCTTTCCAATCAAGAATCCTATCAGTATCAGCAGCAAGAACAGTTCTAACCTCGCCTATATTAGGTTCTTTTATAGGAGATTGATTTTCTTTGAAATCAATAACTGGAAGTTCTTCTAATATTTCTTCATCAAAGGAAACATTCCATGGATCATCAGCAAATTTAGCTGCTAATCCAGATTGAACGAACATAGCTTTGATATCTTCCCACTGCTTGTACTCTACTTCACCTTGCCTTCCTCTGCCGCCAGTTTTTTCAAGAGTGAGATCACAAACAAATCTCCAACCCGACTCTGTTTTAACCGGTTCGTGGTGCTTTCTGGAAGTGACTTCCCAGCCACGACCTCTACTGCTGTTTAAAGCCCTGTCGATAAGAAAATCGACTTGAGCTTCAATTTTTTGTTGATTAGTTTTTTTAGATATATAACGAACAGCTTTTACAAAATGTGTCATTTTTCAAATTATAAAAAGAAAATAAAGCCACACCGACCATAGCCAACATGTATTGTACGCACGAAGGTCGTGCCTGTCTAGTTGGTATAAAAAAACCCGGTCAGAGCCATTTCTGGCTCCGACCGGGTTTCTCGGCAAGAAATTTTACAATCCACTCATAATAGGAATGAATTGTCAAATTTTAGTCCATCACTTTTCAAAACAGCGTTCACAGGCGTTCCTCACCTTTATGCGATTTTCGCATACCGCTTTTCGCCTGTTAGTGACATTCGTGGTCTATTTGGTTGCTCGCATTTGAAAGGTATAGAAAAGTTTCCTAAGAAATTCTACCTGTTACCAGTAGTTCATCTCTAAGTTGGCTTTTTTACAGCTTCATTTACTTACACCAAACATTGGCCTCGAAATTCCTGTATTTTTTTGTGAACAGGTTTCACATCGTTTCTGAGGGATTTTTATTTCCCAAGGCTCAACATCACTATGCTGTCATCGCCATGACTGTTCTGATTGAACAGAGGGTTTGTTTAGTTTGCTGTTGTTTTGCTAAACTTATCCCGTGATGCCTCAAGGACCGTTTCTTTGAATCTTCAAAGACTCAAAAATCTCTTTTTGAGTTGCGTTCTTTATTTCATCAAAGACGATTTTTAGACATTTGTTCTTAGAAAACATTTCTGTAGACTAAGTTTATTTTGCCCAAACATCCTATCTACGATGCCTATCATTGAGTTGCGATTCTAAATTCCATCTAATTTTTAGAAAAAGATTTTCATTAGAATCACATCGTGCTGGCTTTCAGCTTTCGCCTTTGTTTGCACGATCCCCGCCCATTTTGCGGATTAGGCTTTTGTCATCGTGGAAATTTTTGTTATCCATCGATTAACCCAATGATCTTGACTATTGACCACTGTGTCTCCACAGCGGCAAGGACTATTCGTTCAAATTTTCAAAGAACTGTGTTGGTGGTCAAGGTTTCCCTAAACCGCCAACACATTAAGTATACTCAAGTTTTTGGCCTATGCAAGAGGGAGGCAAAAAAAATTTAGGCAATTTTGTGGGGCAAAAAATTTGCATAGGGTTTCTTGTCGCAGAGAGATCTTTTGGCTTTTTTTTCGAAAATTTCATGACGATCTACCGATACATTTTTTGGTGCCTCTATCCCTATCTTAACCCTGCTGCCTTCGACAAACAAAACTGTGATCACAATGTTGCCGTCGATGATGATTTTTTCGCCTTCTCTCCTGTTTAAAACCAACATCTCGATTCCTTTCGGGCTTGTGTGCCTAAAAAATGCCGAACAAAATGGAATGAACCTGATGGATTATAGGAGTCAAGTCAAAAAGGTCAAAGAAGTTGTTGGCGGTTTTTTGTCAAAAAAGTTGATTTTTAATTGTTTTAAAGATAAGAACTTCTGCGTCTGTAAAAGCTTTCAATAAATGCTGTTCTTCTTGTTTGGGGCCATATTTTTTCCTTATATCAAATAACAAACTAGAAAAATTTTCATTTTTTATTTTTAAAGCAAATTCTTTTTGTGATTCTATATCTTTATATTTCTTCCAAATACATAATAATTTATCGTAATTTTCACTCACTAAACTTGTAATTTTATAATACTGATCTGCTACCTCTGGAAAATAAGTCAATAATTCATCTTTTTCTTTTCTTAAAGCAAAAGGCAACAAATGTTTAGGATTAAATAATTTATCGCCCTCTCCACGAATTTTGTGAAGTCCCAAGTAAGAAGGAGATTTTATTTTCCATCTATTCTTTTGTTTGTCACATATAACTACACCCTCAAAAGTGGGATCCTCATTTGATTTATTTTTTAAAAATGTTTTTATTTCTTCTATAGAAGAAAAATAATAACGATCCACTAGATTAAAAATTTTAGAAAAATCTTTTATATCATTTAATTCTTCTGTATCCCTGAATACAGCTAATAGAAATAACTTTGGATTTTTATAAGATCTTACAATTTTATTCCATGGACTCACAAACTCACAAACATAAGTTAAATTACGGTCTAAAGATTTATCTAAATCTTGTAAACAAGACAATTGCAAGCTTTTACATATTGCTTGCTCCCAAGTAAAACTCTGAAACTGTATGAGTTCATTGGCGAAAGATCCACGAGTGTTGACTCTCCATTCATTGTTAAAAAAATATATAATAATTAAAGATCCATCCTCTTTAGATTCAACTGTAAAGTTGCTGAAATCAAATTTTTTCATGCCATCTAAATGTTCTCCCCAATTAAAAAATCTTGGAAAACTTCTTGCAACTAAAGACCAATCGTTTGTATTTAAAACTAATCCACGACATTCACAAACTATAGGATCAAATTTTGGAGAATCTATATGATTATAATTTAAAATAACTAAAGGTAAATTTTCATGAAATAAAAACTTTATTCTTAGATCTTCCTCTAGGTATTTTAAATTTTGTTTATCTTTTAAATGTTTTTGAACAAGTAACATATTATCGTTTAGGATTACATGGCAAACAAGGAACAGAATCTATAACCTTACAGTACTCATAGTAAGGACCGCAGTGTTCGCAATAACCCACCATAGGATGAATGCCAGAATTGCAAACGGGACAAAACTGAGAAACTCTCACAGAGTTATTTCTTTTTCTTTTCGATTTCTTTTCTTTTACTCTTGTGACTGCATAATAAGAATCACGCATATCTGTCATTATGTATTTAACTGCCAAATACTGGAGCGATCCCAATACCTCGCACACCGCTGTGATGGCAGTGAACAGCATTGCACATGCGGACCCGGCATTGATCGTGAACTGCTTGCCAAGAAGCTCATTGCGACCGAGCACGAGATC
>Ga0169931_10001517_pt1 | contig 38270 bp, 32 predicted proteins | sample Kivu_15m_20L_FD_129675 | JGI IMG/M metagenome (GOLD analysis project Ga0169931, IMG submission 129675) | Freshwater microbial communities from Lake Kivu, Western Province, Rwanda to study Microbial Dark Matter (Phase II) - Kivu_15m_20L... | ecosystem: Environmental > Aquatic > Freshwater > Lake... | reverse complement strand
TCATTGCAACCGGGGAATGTGCAAGATCCGTTGTCTTGGTTGGCCGCAGGATTGTAATTACATGCAGCCGCATTGGTGCAGCCGGGTATCGTAGCCGCAGTGATAGTAAAATTGACATTTGATATGTCGAAGAAAATGTTGTTCGCGGCTTTCACTTTGATGCGCGCCTGTGTGGTGGCTGTGCCGGGCACGGTGATGGTTTGGGTGCCATCGTTGGGGGTGTTGGCCAGCAGCAGTGTGGGATAGGTGAAGCCACCGTCAAATGACAGATAAATGTCCACATTGCTGCATGAGATGGGCGCAGCCGTTGTGTTGGCCACGTTCCAAGTGACGGTTTGGGTGCTGCCTCCTGCCCATGTCACCGCTGTGTTGGGCGCAGTCACAACAAATGGGCCTCCGATATTGTCCACGGTGAAAGCAAGTTGCGCATCTACAACTCCTCCGCCATTGGCTCTGTTGTCGCGCACGGTGCAGCGGAATGTGAGTGTGCGGTCATATGTGGGCAACAACTCGCCCAGTGGGACGGTATTGTTGACCAAGTTGGATAGTCTGGGAAAAACGCGCGTAGGTGATGTTTCCGGATCCCAAGTTCGGAAAATCGGTTGGTTGCCGCTTGGGCTGTTCAATCCTCCGGCTGATGTGGCAGGCCCCAAGTCAAATTCTTCCCAGCAGTAGGTGATGGCATCGCCATTGGCATCTGCTCCCGTGGCGGTCAATTCAAATGGTGTGGAAATGGGAATTACCCATCCGCCCGCGGGAATGGTCACAGTGGGCGGGGTGTTGCCTGTGGCTGTGATGGTCGCACAGCTGTTTCCAAAACCTGTCACGTTGTAGTTGTACATCTCCGTGAAGCTGATATTGTGGAAATAGTCATCGGAGTTGTTCTGCAAGTTGGGCGAACAAATACCCGCATATCCCATGATAGTCGAGGCCGAGCCGGGCTCATATGCTGTGGAAGCATTGCGGTTGCATGAGTTATTTTGCGTGTGGTTGGCTCCGTATTGGTGCCCCATTTCGTGGGCCACATAGTCTATGTCAAATGGGTCGCCAACCGGTGAGGGTTGACCTGTCACTCCGCCTGCCTTGTTAGAAGTGCAAATGCAAGCTAAAAAAGCCACACCTCCGCCACCGGTGCTGAATACGTGGCCAATGTCGAAGTTTGAGTTACCAATCACACTACTGCAAGTCGTGATATTTTGATCTAGCATTGCACCCCCATCTGTGTTAGTGTAAGGATCGGTAGCAGAATTCAAGAAAATCAAACCGTTGTTGCCCGCCACAATCTGCATGCGGATGGCCATATCTCGCTCAAACACACCGTTTACACGGTTCATCGAAGTAGTGTAGGCTGAATTCACGCCTACGACCGTGCCACCGTGAAAAGTGGCATATTCACCCGTACATGCCAAAGCCAGCATGTATGTGCGCAGGTTGGTGCCGTTGGTGGTTTTGAAAAGTCCGGGGTCGGGCTTGGGTTTTTTGTCGCCTTTTTGCTTTCCCTCTTCTTCCTTCGAATTATCCTCCGGGTCTTTGGTCATGTCAAATTTTTTCTGACCATTGAAAGGCTGCAATTCCTGCATCACCTTGGTGTTGGTGTCATAAAACGCCCCTCGAGTGTAGCTGATATATATGTCTAAATCCTCAGGGGAGTATGGGTCAATGAACCACGAGTTGCCGGGTGTGATAACCATGGCATGAAATCCCTTGGGTGTAAAGTCCAGCTTCACCGTGGCGTAGGCTTTGTCGCCCACTCCTTGGCCCGTGTAGGTGCGGATGTAGGGCATCTCGGCTTGCAGTGCAGGTGCAAACAGTGGTGTCTCGGCTATGCGAAAGCTCCATGTTTCCCCATTGGGGTGGGGCAGCGAAATGATGAAGTCAGAGTTGGCCGGCTGCACCTGGTCTTCATGGGGTGCCTGCAGCAGAAAGTTTTTCAATTGTTCAAAACTAACGCCTACTGTGCGATAGTTGGACGGAACGATTTGGCGGTTGTCGCGAACCGGTTCCAAGGTGTTTTGAAACAAGTTTAATTGGCCTTTGGATTGGCTGCTCAACAATACAGCTGAGGCCAAAATAAGTAACGTTCTTTTCATCATTTTGAGCGTTTGGTGTGAGATTTCGGTTCGGTCAAATATATCGAGTTAACTCTTGTTCTGACGTTCGCGCTCAACTGCTTATTCACCGGGAAAGTTTCAGAAAATGACTTTTTTTCTTTGAAAAATGCATTTGGTTCGACCAAGGTCAAAAGGTTGTTGATTAAATAAAAAGCGGGGGGGTGATTTCACCCTAACATCATCAGGATTTTTTTTCCTTGTCGGCTTTGCGCTCTTGGGCTTTTTCGGCACGCTCGCGTTTGGGCTTTTCGCGTTGCTCGGCTTGATTGGCAAGCGTCATGGCGTCTTGCTCTATCCATCGAACCATAGCCGGAAAATCGCGTTGTGTGATTTGCCTTCCTTCGGCTGTGGTTTGCAGACTTTTGACCGGAAATTTGTAGTTCAATCTGATGCTCAGGCTGAAGTGTGCGTCCAACTGCTCTGATGGTTTGGTCAACACCGCGGGGGCTTCCGTGGTCTCATAGCCGGGCACCAGCCACGGGCGCAGGCCTTCGTTCGAATCAAAATAGCGCTTGATAAGCAATTGCTTTCCCGGCAAGCGTTTTTGTGCCGACCACCACAGGCTTTCGGTTTTGCGCATGGCCGCTTCGGTTTCGGCTATGGTGCCAAATGCGCCCAATTCGTCCAGGATTTGAGCGGTATACAAATCCATCGCTTCTTCGAATGGCAAGTCACTCAGAATGGCCTTGATGCCCAACTGCGTGCCCAGCAAATTGGAGTATAAATCCTCGGGCGAAAAACTGCTGTATCCCTCCGGCACCAGCGGGACATATGACGCCCCGAACCAAGTGGCTATCTCATGCCACAAAGACAAATCATATGCAATGGCACCCGCAAGCTCGGCTGTTTTCTCGCGGGTCAATTCGGTCTGAAGATGCAGGGCGAGCAATTTTTCACCGCCTTCTTTGCCCAGGTCCAACACCTTGCTCAGATTACCTGCTTGTGCCTCGTTGATGTAGCTGAACAAATAGCCCGTCCAGTCAGCACAATCGCGCATGTGGCCCGTGTCCTCAAATCCTCCGTTGCGGGTGTAGATGATTCCATTGTCTTCTGTGCCACCGCCCATGAAAGTGTGGTTGCCCAATTGATCGGGACTGATGATATCTGTCTTATTGAGAAGTGGAATTCCTGCAAATTTCACCTTAGCTCCAAACAGGCAACAAGTCCTGATGACTTTGGGAGGATGATTAGTCATCTCTTTCACCGACAGCAAAGGGGGCAGTGCCCTGCTGCTCATTGCCACCGGAAACCAGAACATCATCAGGATCATGCGCACTCCTTTGACTTTTGTCATGAACCTGATTATGCGCGCGGCTTGAGTGCTGATGTCGTGTGCGGTGCTCATTGTCAGCCGCGAAGGTACGGGCTTCATCTTGGTCTAACGCATTCTTTGCCCTTAGCTAACATTTCGCTGCCGCAAAGCTTGCTTGCAGTCCTGAGTCCCACCCGGGCGTTGCTCTTTTCTTGTTGAAAAACGCTCGTCTGCTCCCGGTGCCGTGAGCCCGGACGTGGCCTATTTTGGCCTCGTTCTATTTTTTCCCCTTCTCACTGCACCATGGCCCAACAGCAAGAATATACCGAAGACAATATCCGCTCACTCGATTGGAAAGAGCATATCCGCCTGCGTCCGGGCATGTACATTGGCAAACTGGGCGATGGCGCTTCGGCCGATGACGGCATCTATGTGCTGCTCAAAGAAGTCATAGACAACTGCATTGACGAGTTTGTAATGGGCAATGGCAAATCCATTGAAATCAGTATCAAAGACCGCGAAGTCCGTGTCCGCGATTATGGCCGCGGCATTCCGCTGGGCAAAGTCATAGACTGTGTGAGCAAAATCAACACGGGTGGCAAATACGACTCTCGCGCTTTCAAAAAGTCGGTCGGTTTGAACGGTGTGGGAACCAAGGCGGTGAATGCCCTGAGCCATTACTTCAAAGTAGAATCTGTGCGCGAAGGCAAGCAAAAAACTGCTGAATTCAATCAAGGAAATCTTACACTGGATGCACCGCTTGAAGAGTCCGCACATCGTCCCGGGACGCGCATCACTTTCGTCCCCGATCCTGACATTTTTCCCAACTTCGAGTTTCGCATGCAGCACGTGGAGCGCCTGATTTGGAACTACGTTTATCTCAATCGCGGTCTTACCATTGTCTTCAATGGCACCAAATATTTTTCAGAAAACGGCCTCAAAGATCTGCTGGAGAACAACCTAAGTGTCGAAGCCAACTATCCCATCATCCACCTTAGTGGAGAAGACATCGAAGTGGCCATCACACACACCAACAGCTATGGAGAGGAGTACTATTCCTTTGTCAATGGGCAATACACGACCCAGGGTGGCACGCACCAGGGGGCATTCCGCGAAGCTTACGTCAAAGTCATTCGTGATTTTTACAAGAAAGAGTACGATGCCGTGGACGTCAGATCGGGCATAGTGGCCGCCATTGCGGTCAAAGTCATTGAGCCCGTCTTCGAGTCCCAGACCAAAACCAAACTGGGGTCCAATGACGTAACCCCCGAAGGACCCTCCATGCGCACATTCGTGCTGGATTTTTTGACCCGTGCGCTGGACAATTATCTGCACAAAAACCCCGAAGTAGCAGATGAACTTCAGCGCAGAATCATCCAAAGCGAAAAAGAGCGAAAAGAACTGGCGGGCATTAAAAAACTGGCCCGCGAACGCGCCAAAAAAGCCAGCCTTCACAATCGAAAACTCCGTGACTGCCGTGTTCACTATGCCGACAAGAATGATAGAGCAGGCGAGAGCACCATTTTTATCACCGAGGGTGACTCGGCCAGCGGTTCCATCACCAAAGCTCGTGATGTCAGCACCCAAGCCGTGTTCTCGCTCAAGGGAAAACCCCTCAACACCCACGGCCTGACTAAAAAAGTGGTGTATGAAAACGAAGAATTCAATCTTCTCCAGTCCGCACTGGACATAGAGGACGGCCTCGATACCCTGCGCTACAACAAAGTCATTATTGCCACAGATGCCGATGTGGATGGCATGCACATCCGACTGCTGCTCATCACGTTTTTCCTTCGCTTTTTTCCGGAGTTGGTCAAGGCGGGCCATGTCTATGTGCTCCAAACGCCTCTTTTCCGCGTGCGCGACAAGACGCAGACCATCTATTGTTACTCGGATGAGGAGCGTCAGCAGGCCATCCAAAAGTTGAAAGGCAAACCCGAAATCACCCGATTCAAAGGTTTGGGCGAAATCTCACCCGATGAGTTCAAAAACTTCATTGGCGATTCTATGCGCATAGACCCCGTGGTGGTCAACAAGGAGGTCCACATCGACCAGATTTTGGACTTCTACATGGGTAAAAACACGCCTGAGCGGCAGGACTTTATTATCGACAACCTTCGAGTAGAGAAGGACTTGGAAACGCAAGAAGCTTAGGCGCCCGGCTCACAATTGGTTCTCTTTGATTGATTATGGGTTGTAATCATTAAACAGCCGCTATCATTGCCGGACCAATGAGGATTTGCAAACCAAACTACGTATCCTTGGTTGCCCTTTCGAAGCTGCTTCATCCTCAAAGTGATCGAGAAGAGTTCCCAAATCCACCGGAATACAGAGACCGAAAATGTTATAAAAAACATACCAGAATTACTAAACAAATAAGAATAACATTCTGACCGAAGCAATTCCTAAACTTCCCATGAGAGGCATCAAGGTCACTAAAAAATTTATTTGAATAATTTGAAATTTGACGAAATTGGAGACTATGGAGATTATCTCTTGGTAGGTAAAGACGGTATTGAAGTTCATTTTTTTCTATTCAAAGGGCTGGATCCTGCAGAAAATTACGGACAGGTATACTTTAGAGTCAATCACATTGATCAACTCCACCAAACGTTTTTGGACAACAGAATTTCGATTCACCCAAACGGACATTTGGAAAACAAACCTTGGGGTCAAAGAGAGTTTTCATTGCTTGACCCGGATAATAATCTCCTAACTTTCGGACAGGGTATTGATATATGAATACAATGATTGACAACAACCTCCGTTATACAAAAGGCGGGGGTGCATTTCTTTGGAAGTGAAGTTTTCATTTAAGCTGCGCACAAAGACTCAACTCTCGCCCCGAACTGACGAGGAATAGTTTCTCGTCCCGTGGACGGATGCGCACCAAACGTTAAAAGTAATAGTAAAAAGCGACCATGATGCCATGAAAACCATCAAACGAATAGCGCTGACCCTATTGTTTATTACATTCATTGTACTTCTGTTTCGGGGATTTTTATTCAGACATCTGATTTCATACAAATCTTTGGGACAGCGCGCCAAATATTCAGTTACGGAAGCAAGCCTTGTTGAATGCATTGACGAAAGCTTTGTAAAGGGTAGCGACATAGAGATCAAGCAAATTATCATACTTGGACTTTCGATTACTTCAGATCAACTTAGCTTTTCTGCATCGGAGAGCGATACAGATCCCAACAAACTCATCATAACCAAAAAAGCACATTGTGTTGGTTACGCTTGTTTCTTTGCAGCAACGTGCAATCATTTACTGGACCAATTTCACCTTGACGACACTTGGGTTGCAAAACCGCAAATTGGACAACTGCATTTTCTTGGCACTAACATTCATGAATATTCGAATTCACCTTTTTTTAAAGACCACGATTTTGTGACAGTTGAAAATAAAAAAACCGGTGAATTCATTGGTGTGGACCCAACCGTGCATGATTTTTTGCGCATCGACTTTGTCACCTATTTCAAGTGACAAACGAATAGAACGTTCAACAAATTTCACTCCCTTCTATTCTCTAACAAATGGGGTTTTTGGTTTTCTTGAAGAAGTTAATTGTTGAGCCTATTTAGCCGGTTATCCGGTTATGGTGGCAATTGAAGCTTAGCGCTGAAAGTCTTTATCTTCGTCCGAAATAAACAGTTAAATGTCATGCCTGAAGGGCATCGAATAAGAAGACATTAGTACTTAGTAAACACCTCCACAAATCGGATATGACGCATTCCTTTTTCAAAATGGTGATGATCACAGCTGCTATCGTATTCCCTACCGGAATACTTTCTGCCCAAACTTATAACATGCCAAGCGAAGAACTTGAGCACGAAGGAACTTGGTTGCAGTGGCCGCATCAATTCGAATATGGCGTTATCTATCGAAATAGTTTGGACGACACTTGGGTTGCCATGACACAGGCATTGGTTACCGGAGAGAAAGTGCACATCATAGCTTACAACACAACAGAGCAAGCCAGAATAACGAATCTGCTCACTCAGGCCGGTGTTCCCATGGCAAATGTTGATTTTTTTGTTTTCGAATCCAACGATGTATGGGTTAGGGACAACGGGCCAATTTTTACCAAAGACAACAATGGAGATTTAGTGATTGAAGACTGGGGTTTCAATGGTTGGGGTGGAGATTATAATTTCAATCACTGTGATCCTATACCCTCTATTATGTCTGCTGCCATCGGTATGCCGTTGATAGACCTAAACTCTGTTATGATTAATGAAGGCGGTGCCGTGGAAATTGATGGTAACGGAGTTATGATGGCTACAAGAAGTTCGATGCTTAGCCAATCTAATCCACCTGGCATTTTCTCCATTCGCAATCCGGGCATGACGCAGGCACAAGCAGAAGACATTTTTACCCAATATCTGGGGGTAACAAAGTTCATTTGGCTAGACGGTTATTTCAGTATCTACGATGTCACAGATGCCCATATAGACGGTTTTGCAAGATTTGCCAATGGCAATACGATTGTAACCATGAGCAATGCCGATCTGACTTATTGGGGACTCTCATCCGGTGACATAGCTACTTTATTTGATGCGACTGATGTGAACAACAACGCCTACAGTTTTACAATATTACCTCTCACACAAAACGATGTTACAACCGCTTACGGATTAGATTTGGGTTACAAGGGTTCATATGTAAATTACTATGTTGCTAACAATGTGGTTTTGGTGCCGCATTACAACGACCCAAATGACGCAACGGCTAATTCAATTATTCAAGCACTTTACCCAACAAGAACGATTGTTGGCATAGACTGTCGCAACCTTTACGAGTACGGAGGCATGGTCCATTGTGTAACTCAACAACAACCAATTGCCGGTATTTCAGGAATACAAGAGCATGGACAAGGCAATCGGGTAAGGGTATATCCCAACCCATTCTCCAATGAGGCTTCAATTGTATTGGACTCGCCCATTATAAATGGACAGCTTTTCGTTTACACTTCAATGGGACAGCAAGTTAGAGAATCTCAAATTGTTTCCGGTCAACAATTCGGGATATATAGAAACGGACTTGTAAACGGAACCTATTTATTCAAAATAGAAACGGGAAATCGAACAATAAGAGGGAGTTTTGTAATAGTGGATTGACCTGAGCGAAAACAAAAAGAACTTTGAGCAGACGTTTTAAGGAAATGTCTGTTTAGAGTTTGAGTTAAGATTGATTTTTCAGACCGGTTGCAGCGCCCCCAAACGGTCCGGGATAATAGGATGAACCTGTACAAGCCGAAAAGAATCTTCACGAGCAGCAGCATCAAAAGTTCAGCGCCACCGAATGCAATCTCAGAGCCCCTAATCAAAAGTGCCAAACGATGATTTTAAAGCCAATAACAATTGAGACACCAAGATTAAAACTGATTGGATATTCATCTCGCGATGTGACTTCTATTTTTGAGAAGCTGAGCAGAGTGGAGGTGATGAAAACACTTGGACACAATTCTGAAGAAGACTACCAGAAAGAAGAATACAAGCATAGAAATGGATACTCTTCCTATAACAGAGATTTCATACTCTTTTTACTCATGGAAAAGGTAACGAATAACATTATCGGACGTTGTGGACTTCACAACTGGAATAGAGAGCATAATCGAGCAGAAATTGGCTACAACATTTCCTCAGAAGAACATAAAAGAAAGGGTTTAATGACTGAAGCAGTCAGCGCAATTATTGATTATGGCTTTAATGAATTGAATTTGAATAGAATTGAAGCACTGGTTGGATGTAAAAACATACCGTCCATTAAAATCATTGAAAAACAACTGTTTGTCAGAGAAGGGTTGCTAAGGCAGCACTGCCTTGTTGGTGAAGAATATGAAGATTCAATTCTGTTTTCAATTTTGGACAGTGAATTTGCTGTAAGAAAAGAAGAAAAGAGAGTAGGAGGCAAGCCGGTTTGATGAGCAATGCGGGTAGTTTCCATCATGGAGCTTGGCACTTATCTTATAGAGCGGGGCTGCCGGACGGTGAGGATTGCCGTTCGAAGCGTCTTCTTTGCCTACAGGATGGATAGACTCACCGGAAAGAGTCAGAATACTTGGGGGGAAAATCATTTGGGGAGTATGTTGACGAAGCGGAAACGAAGTGCCCGTGGCGGAACTTGAATGTTGTCAATTTCCTGTGGATTTCCCGCCTTTTCGTTGATAAATTCACTTCTGCCATCTACACTAGCTGCCCTAATTTGCACCGGCTTTGCAGCCATCCGCGTTGCCCAGGACAACGTGCTGATTGCACTGCTATTTTTCTGCTCATCCTACATCCCATCCACCCATCACCCGCATGATCGAACCGGAAGATAATCCCGAAGAAACCGAAAACAGCAGCCTTAAAAACATCATTCGCGTTGATGGGATGTACAACGATTGGTTTCTCGACTACGCTTCTTATGTCATCCTCGAGCGTGCCGTGCCGCACCTGCATGATGGACTCAAACCCGTGCAACGAAGGCTCCTTCATTCTCTGGACGAGATGGACGATGGCCGCTACAACAAGGTAGCCAATGTCATAGGCAACACCATGAAATACCACCCTCATGGCGATGCCTCTATCGGTGATGCTTTGGTGCAAATGGGCCAAAAAGAACTCCTGCTCGACATGCAGGGCAACTGGGGCAATATCCTCACCGGTGACAACGCAGCTGCGCCCCGTTATATCGAAGTTCGCCTCAACAAGCTTGCACAAGAAGTGGTCTTCAACCCCAAAACCACCACTTGGCTGACCAGCTATGACGGTCGCAACAAGGAACCCGAGACACTCCCCGTCAAATTTCCTCTCCTACTTGCTCAAGGCGGAGAAGGCATTGCCGTGGGATTGGCCTGCAAGATTCTGCCGCATAATTTCATTGAATTGCTCGATGGATGTATTGACGTCCTGCGCGGTCGCAAAACCGACATCATGCCCGACTTCCCAACCGGGGGCATGGCTGATTTCAGCAACTACAACGATGGCCTTCGCGGAGGCCGTGTCAAAGTCAGGGCCCGAATCCGCAAAGAAGACAACAAAACCCTTATCATTCACGAAGTTCCCTTCGGCACCACTACCTCTTCGTTGATCGAGAGCATCCTCAAAGCCAATGATAAAGGCAAGATTAAAGTCCGTAAAATCGAAGACAACACAGCAGAGCAGGTCGAGATTGTCGTCCATTTGGCTCCCGGAGTTTCTCCGGATAAGACCATTGACGGCCTCTATGCTTTCACGGACTGTGAGATGAGCATATCGCCCAATGCGTGCGTTATTGAGTCCGACAGACCATGGTTTATGGGCGTCAACGAAATGTTGCGCAGATCGGCCCTTCGCACCAAAGACTTGCTCCAACGCGAACTTGAAATTGAGCGCGATGAGTTAGAAGAACAATGGCACTTTTTTTCTTTAGAAAAAATCTTTATCGAAAATCGCATTTACCACCAAATCGAAGAATGCGAGACATGGGAATCGGTCATCGCCACCATCCATGCCGGGCTGGCTCCGCATATTGGGCACCTGCGCAGGCCTGTCACCGATGATGACGTCACCCGACTTACTGAAATTAAAATCAAGCGCATCACCAAGTTTGATGGCTTCAAAGCCGATGAACGCCTGCTGGCGCTCACAGAAGACATTGCACGGGTCAATCACCATCTCGATCACCTGACGGAGTATGCCATTGACTATTTCAAACGCATCAAAGAGAAATTCGGCAAAGGGAAAGAGCGCAAAACGGAAATAAAAACCTTCGACAACATCGAAGCCGCCAAGGTGGCTGTTGCCAATGAAAAACTTTATGTCAATCGCGAAGAAGGATTCGTGGGTACCGGCCTCAAACGTGGCGAAGGCGAGTTCGTAAGCGATTGCTCGGACATAGATGATGTCATTGTTTTTCTGGCTTCGGGAAAGATGATGGTAAACAAAGTCACTTCCAAAGCGTTCTTTGGCAAAGGCATCATACACGTGGGTGTCTGGAAGAAAGGTGACAAACGAACCGTGTACAATTGCATTTACCGCGATGGCCGCTTGGGCAAAATCATGGTCAAGCGATTCTCTGTGACCTCTATCACGCGTGACAAAGACTATGAAATCACCCGCGGCACAGCCGGGTCCGAGGTGCTCTATTTCTCAGCCAATCCCAATGGCGAAGCAGAGGTAGTGAGCATCACACACAAACCGATGCCGCGAATCAAAAAGCTCAAGTTTGACTTTGACTTTGCCGATTTAGCCGTCAAAGGCCGCGATGCAGCCGGCAACACCTTGACCAAATATCCTGTGCGCAAGGTGGAAATGAAGGAAAAAGGCATCAGCACCCTTGGAGCACGAAAGATTTGGTACGATGAGACCGTTCAGCGACTCAATGCCGATGCGCGCGGCCGTTTCCTTGGCGCCTTCGAACCTGAGGACAAAATCCTCGTTCTGCTGGACAACGGAGACTATAAATTCACAGGCTTTGACCTCAGCACCCATTTTGATGAAAATATGACACATCTGGAAAAATGGGAACCCGAAAAAGCCATTTCGGCTGTGCACTATGACGGTGAAAAACAGCAATGGTTTGTCAAGCGATTCCTTCCGGAGTTCGCTACCAAGCCCGTTCGCTACATCACCGAGCACCCCGATTCCAGGTTGGCTTTGGCCACTACCATTTTTCACCCGGTGGCACGTGTGCGATTCAACAAAAAGTTCAAAGAATCGCGCGACAAGGCCGATGAATTGGTGGATTTGGCCGAGTTCATTTCGCTCAAAGGAGTCAAAGCCATTGGCAATCGCCTCCACACGTTGCCGATTACGGAAGTCACTCTCGAGCCTGCTGATACTGAACGCGAGGAAGCTGCCCTGCAAGCCTTTCATTCGGCCAGAGAAGCCGAGCGCGTGGCCGCGCGTGTTGCCAATCAGGAAGCCGTTGATGAAGAAGAACCCCCAATGGAAGAGGCTGAAGAGCCCGTGCGCCAGAACCCTGCTGATGTGGAAATGGAAATTGAACTTCCCAGTGAGACCCGTGAGAAGCGCAAAGAAGACAAGCCCGGCACTCCTCCCGAACAACCCACTTTGTTTGATTTCCAATGAGGTCGTCATTCGCGCATAGGGCGGCCCAATTCTTCTCTGCGGCTTGCCTTTTATGGTTGACAGCTTGCGTGCCGGCCACTCGCGATGTCCGCCAAGTGTCACCCACCATCACAGACGATTCACATACGCTGCCGGGATGGCTTCTTCCGGGCAACTTGGCCATTATTGATCTCTGCAATGAGCAGACTTTTACAGAGGAAGAACTGCGTAATCAATTGCAGGAAATCAAGTATGCGGGCTTCGCCTGCGTTCTATTTATCGGAGTTCAGTCAGTGGCGCAAGACCATCGCAATTTGCCATGGAGCCAACGTCCTGTTCTCACCAATACCTATCATTCTGCACCGCTTGAATCAACGGAGAAATGGCAACGTCTCTGTACTTATGCCCACGATATCGGTCTGAAAGTTTTGCAAGACTTCCAACCCACTATTCACCACCTCACACACGAGCAGTTTCAGTCCCGTCCGGGTGATTTTTTCTCTCCGGATACTTCGATGTCTTATACCGGGCCCGTTCATCTTCGTCAAAATATTTCTGCCATTCGTGATAGCGTTGAAAACAACCTCTTTACCCGCGCCCGTGCGACCGGCTGCGATGGATTTCTGCTTTATTCGCCCGAATATTTCTCTAAAAACTTAACCGCGCGGCTGCAAGACGAGGGGAAAATAGTTGTGAATTGGGAACGACCTATTCAAGGTAGCGATTTGGTGTTGATTCCTTCGGATGTTCCGTTACAAAGTCTGTCGTTCGTTTCAGCGAAGTCCGTGCCCATTTGGTTATGTGGCTTGGCTGATGAGCCCGAGTCCGGCACTGCATACCGCATGATGCTACCCGGACCTGCAGCGGCTTATTGGTTGTCCGATGGGTCGGCCGACAGGGTCAGTTTTTTGGCATCATTCAATAGGCTCGACCGCGAAATCCAAGCTCTCAATAATGGCCGAATGGGCGGGCCATTGTCGCGCGTTAGTACCGACCGTGAGCCCTGTGTCACAGCATTCAGGCGAATTGCGGGCGGCAGCGGAGCCATTTTTCTTCACAATCGCTGCGATTATACCGTGGACTTCAAAATTCTTTCTCCAATGGGAGGTATGTACCACAACACTCGAGACTTCCGTTTATTGTCTGATTTTTCGCCCAATAGGGTAGTGCTACAGGCTGATCGCTACACCATTTTTGTCCGCAAACCTGACACCGGTGCGCCATGAACATCCGAGACAATTCGTTGGCTTCACTTTTTCATTACCTGAAAGCAGGACTCCACGGTATCTATGACGACCGAGAGGCCCTCAACATCACACGCCTTTTTTTCGAAAAAACTTTTGGTCTTAAAGCCGTTGATATTGTCCTTCAAGCCGGTCGCCAATTCAGCGAAAGCGAAATCTTACAGGTGCATTTTGCTTTGAAAGAGTTAAAGAATTTCAAACCCATCCAGCATATTACAGGAAGGACCGACTTCATGGGTATGGAAATCAAAGTCAACGAGCATGTGCTCATCCCTCGACCCGAAACCGAAGAATTGGTGCGATTGGCGGCTAGCCGCTGCCCTGATTCCGAAGAAACTATGGTGTTGGACATAGGCACCGGCAGCGGGTGTATCGCCTTGGGATTGAAAAAACTGAAACCGTCTGTGCGCATCAAAGGGATCGACATTTCTGATCAAGCTTTGGAAGTGGCCCGCGAAAATGGCAGATTGCTCAATCTGCCCGTACTTTTCGAAAAAGGTGATGCACTCAGGTTGCCCGCATTAGTAGGTGTCTATGACCTGATAGTCAGCAATCCGCCATACATAGCCCGCAAAGAGGCTGCCCAAATGGAGGAAAATGTACTCAAACACGAGCCTGCTTTGGCTTTGTTTGCCCCTGAGGAAGATGTACTTGCATTCTATCGAGCCATGGCGGCCCATGCTGCATCTGCCCTCAAGCCGGGCGGTTGGCTCATGATGGAAATCAATCCTGCCCATTCCGATGCCATTGCCGGAGTCTTTGAAAAAAATGGCCTGCACGAGGTGAAAATCTATCACGACCTCCAAGACCGTCCACGCATCTGTACCGGCAGGTGTATCGGTGCTTGATGCCATCTCTGTTGTTATAAGTGCATTTATCGGAATTGACTGCGGTGGTTAGGAACGAAAAAGCCCCGCTCAGGTTTTAAGCCTATTCAAACCTGTGCGGGGCAAATTGAATTTTTTAAATCAAGGCTTCTTTGCCGTTTCGGGGGCTTGCTCGGCCACCACGGTGGAGTCAGCAGGTACTGCCTCGGCAGCTGCTTTGGCCGCTTCTTCAGCAGCGGCTGCATTCCGATCATAAGGCGTTCCCTGAGGCTCTTTGATGCAAGTTGCCTTGCCTTCAAGAGAGACAATGTAAGTGGCCACGTTTTGAATCTCAACCTCAGTCAGTGTAGCTTCCCATGGCACCATTCCTTTTTGCGGCACACCGTACTTGATGGTTTTGAATATCTCGCTGATGCTGCCGCCATGTATCCAAAAGTTGTCGTTGAAACAAGGGCCAACACCACCTTCGCCATTGGCGCTATGGCACTGCACGCAATTTTTATCGAAAACGCTTTTACCGTTTTTCAATCGAGCTTCATCCATCACCAATTCTACGGTGTTTTCATCCACATTAAGAGACTTGGAAGCCAGATAGGCAGCCACTTCCGCGTTAGCACGTTTCACATCGTTTTCGTATTCAGCTATTTGCAGGGTTCCTGTTTTGGTGACGTGGTAGTGAATCAAGTATACGGCTGACCATGCAATGCAGAGGTAGAAACCATACTTCCACCAAGGGGGTAGCACGTTGTCCAACTCTTTGATACCATCATAATCATGGTCCATCATGATATCAGCTTCTTGTTCTTGCTTGCGCAGTCCGTTGACCTTTCGCCAAGCCACCGCAACCCAACTTTCTCGTTCCACATAAGCGGGCACTACTTCTACTTCACCACGCAAGTGACGTGTCATGTTGCGCAGAATGTTGATTTGGTACCAAGCAAATAAAATCATGAACAAGTTGGCCCCAATCAGACCCCAAATGGTGGCATCACTGACCACAAAGGGAGCAACTGCGGCTGCAGCAGGAGCCGCTGAATCTGCTGCCATAGCTTGCCCGCTCAGGAACATAAAGACAATGATGAAGCCCTTGTTTCCCAAGTTTTTGCCTGTCCACAACGAAGAGGTTTTTGCCAAATTCTTGATGCTGTCATTGATTAGGACAATCACAATGGTCATTACCACGGCCATACCTGCCAATACCCAGAGCAGAGTGCTGTCCGGAATACCGAAATGGGTGCCGGGCGCTTCGACCGGTGCTGCCGGTAAGGCCGGAGCTGCTTCTTGGGCTATGGCCATTGCACCGGTCAGCATGGTCGCAATTGTGGCGGCAAAGCATCGGATGTTATTGAAGGAAATTGAAAGTGCCTTCATGATTGAGGATTTTGATGGTTAGAGGTATAAGAATTTTGGTCTTCGGCCAAGGGCAGATTGCCCATTTCTTCTATATGGCTCTTGCGCATTTTCACTACATACAGCAGCATTACCATGAAAAAAAGAAAGAAGATGATGAAAGAAATCAGCGGGTATATCTCAATACCTGCAATGGTTTCCATGTGGTGTTTGATAAATTTAAGCATGACTGTCTATCTCTGTTTAATGGTTAAGGTTCAACTGAGGCAGTGGCAGGAGGTGTGGCTTTTATATCCGTTCCGAGGCGCTGCAAGTAGGCAATCAGGGCGATAATCTCCTTATTGGGATCGGCCTCTATATCGTCCTTAGCCAGATTGGCAACTATCTCGTCACGTTGTTTTTCAAAGTCGGCCATAGCTTGGTTCTCATATCCTTCGGGATAAGGAACCCCCAGCTTGCGCATCAATGTGATTCGTTTAACAGTGTATTCTGTGCTCAGGTCATTTTCATACAACCATGGATACGGAGGCATGATGGACTTACGCTCGATGTCTTTTGGGTTGTACATATGTATGTAATGCCAAGAGTCCGGGTATTTACCACCAACTCGATGCACATCGGGTCCTGTTCGTTTGGAACCCCATTGGAATGGGTGGTCATAAACGAATTCGCCTGCTTTTGAGTACTCGCCATAGCGGGCCACTTCATCGCGGAATGGACGAATCATCTGTGAGTGACAGTTGTAACAACCCTCACGCAAGTAAATGTCACGGCCTTCCAATTCGAGTGGTGTGTAGGGCTGCACTGTGGCAATAGGGGGCACATTGTCTTTCACCAATATGGACGGAATAATCTCAATGGCTCCACCAATGGCAACCAGAACCAAACTCAGCACAAGCATCTGAATGGGCTTGCGCTCAATCCAGCGATGCCAGCCTTCGCCTGCGTGTTTGTGATAAGTTTTCTCCAAAGCGGGAGCCTCTGCGACTTCCTCGGCCAAGAAACTTCCTTGCCCCGCAGTCTTGATGAGGTTATAGACCATAACAAACGCACCGCCCAGATAGATGGCACCGCCAAGGGCGCGCAATATGTACATGGGTACAATTTGAACCACGGTCTCCAAGAAGTTGCGGTTGGCCAAAACACCTTCGGGTGTAAACTCCTTCCACATTTGAGCTTGTGTCCAACCTGCAAAGTACATGGGAATGGCATAGAGAATTATTCCCAACGTACCCAACCAGAAGTGGATGTTGGCCAGACGGGTAGAGTAGAGTTTGGTTTGCCACATGCGGGGAACCAAGAAATACAGCATACCGAAGGTCAAGAATCCATTCCAGCCCAAACCACCAATGTGAACGTGGCCAATGGTCCAGTCAGTGTAGTGTGAAATGGCATTCACGTTTTTCAAAGACATTATGGGTCCCTCGAATGTGGACATGCCATAAGCAGTGATGGCAACCACCATAAACTTCAAAACAGCGTCATCTCTCACCTTGTCCCACACACCTCTCAGTGTCAGAAGTCCGTTGAGCATACCTCCCCATGATGGTGCAATCAGCATTACCGAGAACACTGTGCCCAAAGACTGAGCCCAATCGGGTAGCGCGGTATAAAGTAAGTGGTGAGGGCCTGCCCAGATATAGATAAAAATCAAAGCCCAAAAGTGAATGATAGACAATCTATAAGAATACACAGGGCGATTGGCCGCCTTGGGCACGAAGTAGTACATCAATCCCAAATAGGGTGTGGTGAGGAAAAATGCCACGGCATTGTGCCCGTACCACCATTGAACCAATGCGTCTTGCACACCGGCAAATACACTATAGCTTTTGAAAAAGTGCAAAGGCAACTCAAACGAGTTAACGATGTGCAACATGGCTACCGTGACGAATGTGGCTATATAGAACCAAATAGCCACATACAAGTGACGCTCTCTTCTTTTGAGAATCGTAGCAAACATGTTCCACCCAAAAACGACCCAAATGCCGGCAATCAAAATGTCTATCCACCATTCTAACTCGGCATACTCCTTACCCGTGGTGATCCCAAGTGGCAACGTGATGGCCGCGCAGACAATAATGAACTGCCATCCCCAAAAGTTGATGCGGCTCATTGTGTCGTTGGCCATGCGTGTTTTCAACAAGCGCTGCAACGAGTAATAGACACCCGCAAAAATTCCGTTTCCTACAAAGGCAAACGCCACTGCGTTGGTGTGCAGCGGCCTGATGCGCCCGAAGGACAGCCACGAAACAGGCAGATACTCATTAAAAAAATCGGAGAAGGCCAATTGGCAAGCTATTATCAGCCCTACCAACATGCCCACAATGCCCCACACAGTGGTGGCAATCAAAAACATCCGTACTATGCGGTTGTCATAGGAGAACTTTTCGATGTTCATTCTTCTTGATTTTGGTTTGGATCTTTGGGTTTGTCTTCAAACAACATGCGCACCGATGGAGAGTAGTCATCATCAAACTGACCGGTACGCACAGCCCTCACAAAAGCCAATAAAAAGAACAAGGCTACTATAAAGCTGACTGCGATTAGAAAGTAGATGATGGTCATGACCGAGGTTTAAGAATGTTGATTCGGTGCAAAGCAACGGACCTAAACCAAGGTCACTCATGAGTTCGGTCAAACCCAAAACATGAGAATTGTCATAGCAATGTCATGCAGTCATTACTAAACTCAAAAGCTCGTTCAATTGAGCAACAATAGAGGGTAATTGGATAGTCTCGAAAAGGCCGTTTACCTGTCATCATTTCGAGCGATAGAATCCCGTCAGATTCCACCATTGCACCCGAACCAAATCCAAGAGCATGGGCAAAGAGTGCCTGATCATACTCACACTTGATTTGCCTGAGTGATGAAGCATCACCGGCACTGTTCCTATTTTGATTTTCTGCTTGGATGCCAGAAAAAGCCATTCAGCATCAGCAGAAAATCCCTTTAACTTGGACTTTGGAAACACTTGAGCCGCTGCCTGATGAGAGAATCCTTTGAGGCCACATTGCGTGTCTCCCAGCGAGCGAAACAAAATCAGCCGCACTCCAAGGGCAAAAACGCGGCTTCCCAAATTGCGGACGGTACTGCCTGACATTCTGTAGTTACCGGATTTTCTTTCAGCCAGCACAATTTGGAATGCCCCTTCTGCCAGTGCAAGGTAGGCGTCCGTTATGGATGAGTAACCAAAAGGAATATCGCAATCAGTGAAAATCATGAAGTCACCTGTCGCCTTAGCCATACCGGATTTGACTGCAGCTCCTTTTCCTGTGTTTTTGGAGTGCTTGATCAACCGACAATCGAATTGTTCAGCCAGTTCAGCTAAAATCTGCCCGTCCTTTGACCCGTCATCTACAAGAAGTATGTCGAATGAAAAGTCTTGCACGCTCAAATGAGCTTTTAACTCCGGCAAATGCACCGAAGCAATCTCAGCGGCATTATAGCACGGTATAATGAGACTTAGTTTTGGGGGAAGCATGGTCGATTATTCAAATAGGTGTTTCCATCATCAACGAACTTGACATTAGAGCCTTGCTCTCTAACCAGTGCGTTATCGAACTTCATGCTGTGGTTCGGCAATTCTTCATTGAAGATTTCAATCCGCACGCTGTCATTGGGCATGTCAGGAGTGAAAAAGAACTCGACCAAAGCGTCCTCTTCAGTTACGCCTGTAATATTGTGACACAAAGCTCCGCTGAACTGCTGTCGCCATCCATTTTCAGTGTTAATCCCGATTTTGAAAATCTGTCGAATGACTCTTTCTCTATTGGCTCCTCGAACCCAAAAAGACACCACCCAAGGGGACAAAGGATCTAGTGAACCGGTATATAAATCAGTGAGGACTTCCCAATCTCCGCGAATTCCACAGACTTTCCCCCCGGGGTGATTATCAAATGTATTCAATGCCTCGGCACTTGATGCCGCGCTCATTAATGCGCGATGACTTGCAAGGTTTATCTCGTGCCTTTCTTCAAGCTTCTCATTTTCGATGCTGTAGAGGACGATATCTCCATAAGTCATTAGGCTGTCAGCCATGGAGATGATCTGACGTTCGGCAGGAACGCAAAGATAAGGCTTGGCCAGAATCAGCAATTTGCCATCCTTTCGAAACTGACTCAGGATTGATGGTTTGATAAAAGCTTCATACCAGAGTGTCACTTGTTGCCAAGTTTCTGTATAGGATGTTCTTGACATTTGAGAAGAACACAAGGGAAGCCCGGTTTGTAGAGAAATTCTAAAAGCAAAGGCTTTCAAATCCGGGTCAGTATCAGGCCCAAAGTTCTCCGAACCAATATGAAAATAAGGCAATGTGACTTGTGCTTCAAAGTTTTGAGCTTCTATAAAGGATATTACCTCTTCTTCTTCGGGAAAGTAGCAAGAATCCAAAACGTTCTTTGAGGCATCCATTTTGGTCACACCCGCTTTGAGCGTATTGGTTATTCCTTCAACCCCATAAAGCAACAGCAGCGCACAGGCCAATGCAAAATAGAGTCTTCTTTTCGGGGAAAAAGACCTCTCAGATTTTTTCACCCACTCGCTCAAGGTTACCACAGTCAAAAGTGTAGCGGAATGCCAGAAAACCCATGCCAAACGACCCGGAGCTCTAAATTGGGCGATCATTTTGAACTTGTCAATAAATGTATATCGACTCTCTCCGGTTAAAAACATACCCATCGAAAACCATAGAATCGGAATCGAAGAAATGAAGAGGAGTAAAGCGAATCGATTTCTTTTTGCAAAGTCCTTTAGCGGAGTTAATTGCCCTCTTAAAAGCATGTAGACCAATATTATGATGCTTCCGGTAAGAACGATAATGGTGGTCATGCCTACATAGGCCAATGTTTCCCAGTGAGGAGGGTGAGTGCCCATCATAAATGAAAGATGACCACCAAAAGGAGGGGAGGTGGGCACCAGAATAGAAGTGGGTTTACTTACCATTTCCCAAAAACCACCCGGAATGCCGCGACCTGTGCGGTCATCAATCATTTGCGACAACGAAACGAACACTAATAAAGGTACTAAACCGGTGGCCGCAGAGATGGCTGATTGAATGCGGTGTTCCCGCACCAAAAGCCACTTTGCAAAAAAGAAAGAAGTCCACATGCCCGAAAGCATCAGTCCCAAATAGGGATGAATGAAGAAAACACCCAAAGTCAGAACTATGTATGCCGGAGCATGGAACCAATGTTGATTTTGCTGAGTTTTCAACATCAACAACAGGCACAGTGGAATCGGCCACATATGGGCCAGGTCAATGTGGCTGTTCAACCGAAGCACTTGGGGGTTCAGCATGAACAATCCGAAAGCGGCTAAAATCGCCATGACCATCGGAACACCCAGCTCGCGATACAAACGGTAGTAAATCAATGGTGTAGCTATGAAGCCACACAACAACATCAACTGAATAATGGTTACGATGTTTTCGGCAGCATCACCGTTCTCACTAAAAACGATTGCCAACACAGGGTGACCTGTGGCATAGTTAATCGTTTCGCCAAATGGATAATGCATCCCGTTGAAAACAGTGGGATCAACTCCCCATCTGATTTGATAACCTAATGTAAAAAGCGTTTTTAATCCATCAGCTCCCGGGGCAAACAGGTAAGCACCGGGACTGCTGAACATTGAGGGAAAAAGCCACCAAACAAAGGCCAACCAAATCGCAAAAGCCAAAAGTATTGGCCATTGATGTTGCCATTTTTTCATTACTCCAAGAAATGGTGATTCAGAGGTGACTGACAATTTGTTTTTTCAAAGGGGACAAATGTAGCAGAGTCTCTAACCGAGTAACGGGCCATTTAAATCAGAACCCTTCAGCCAATCTCAAGGTTGATTTCGAAATGGCAAATCACTAAAGAAGTTCATTGTATAGAGCGAAAATAAAGTAGGATCAATCTATAACTGTTTGTTAGTCGTCTCGTAGATCGAGAATTGGTGAAAGTATAGTATTTATTGGGTTTTTCTCTGTTTTCTGTCTTGCTTTTTGGATAGCTTTGCGCCCTCAAATTTGTATCTATGGACACCAGGATTATCAAAGGAATCATCGCAGCTGCCATCCTTTTCTGGGCGGTTATGAATTTCATTTCGGGACATTGGGTGTCGGGCATTTTTATCGTTTTACTGGCAGGGCTCAGCGTGTTGCTTATGCTGCGCAGTATTCGTTTGGTGATGGTGTTTGTTGCTTTGCGCCAACAAAAGTTTGACCGCGCAGAACGTTGGTTGGCACGAGTCCCTCGCCCGGATTTGCTTTGGAAAAAGCAAGAAGCCTATTTCCATTATCTGACCGGGCTCATTGCTTCGCAAAAACAAGATCTCAATAAGTCGGACAAAAGCTTTCGCAAAGCTTTGGCATTGGGCCTGCGGATGGACTATGATCAGGCAGTAGCCAAGTTGAATTTGGCCATGATTTCACTTTCGCGAAATCGCAGAACGGAAGCTCAAGCGCTTATCTCCGAAGTGAAAAAACTGGACAAGCGTCAAATGCTTAAGAATGAAATTAAAATGGTCAACGAAGCGTTGAAAAAAGGACCACAAATGGTTCACCGCAGATACTGAACCGCCTTTCAGAATGCGCCTTTTGGTGTTTGATGTTGCTGCTTGTCTGATTTTTCGATGGCCTGTAGTTCGCCCAGAAGTTGCAAGCTGGTGCGTTGTAAATCTTCCGACACACTGTTGTAATGCGCTATTTGTTCCGCTGCCGTTACAGAGGTATGGTTTTCCAACCGACGTTTCAGTCGATGAATGTTGTCTGACGCCTTTCTGATGATCACATTGAGGGAAGAATCGTGCTGCGGATACCGCATCAAATGCATGAACCCGCGGTCAATCACATCATTGAGAATGGTCTCAATAGCCCTTTGCAGAGTTTCTTTTTGAGGCATAACGGTTGAGATTTTGGTGAAAGGCATTGTGAAAGTAAAGAAAATCCGGACGAACACCGACTTTTTTTTTGAACTGTTCGCACAAGGCTCTTGACGTTATGCCAGTTTTTATTAAACGGTTTCTGCTATCTCGTAGGTTACTTCGACAGAACGGTTACCCGAGGTTGATCCAATTGAAAAGCATCTCTTTGCCGCGGGGTGTCAAAACACTCTCGGGGTGAAACTGCACGCCACGCACAGGAAGTGATTTATGTCTCAGAGACATTATCAGGCCTTGCTCGTTTAAAGAAGTGACTTCCAAGCACTTGGGAAGTGTTTTTTCGTCTGCAACCCAAGAGTGGTAGTGACCGGCCGAAAACTTCTTCTCCGGGAAAGGGAATAGAACATCGGGACTGAGCACTGTGCAAGGAGTCGAAATGCCGTGCAACACTTCGTCCAAGTTTCGCAATCGGCCTCCATAGTACTCTGTCAATGCTTGCAAACCCAAGCAAACACCCAACAAGGGAAGGCGGTCATGTACATCATCTATAAATGACATCAACCGGCCGGAATCTCGAGGCAATCCCGGGCCGGGGCTTAGGATGACCTTGTCATATTCCAAGGCCTCCTGACTTTCAACCATGTCATTCTGAACTACTTTCACCTCGGAGGCAATCTCGCGACAATAGTGCACCAAATTGTAGGTGAACGAATCGTAATTGTCCAAAATGAAAATGCGCAAAGACTTAGTTTTACCGGCAAAGTTATCCGAATGAAAAAGATTGTTTCAACTCCAAATGCACCTTCAGCCATAGGTCCTTACAGCCAAGCCGTTAAAGCGGGGGGGCTGGTTTATTGCAGTGGCCAAATAGCTCTTGATCCTGTTTCAGGTGAGCTTGTTACTTCAGATATAGCCACTGAGACACGCAGGGTGTTGGATAACGTGACGGCCTTGTTGACTGCCGCGGGTTCAGATAGAAGCCGAGTGGTCAAATGTTCTGTTTTTTTAAGCACTATGGCACATTTCAGCGCAATGAATGAAGTTTATGCTACTTATTTCCCCAAAGACGCACCCGCTCGTGAAACCGTGGCAGTTGCAGGTCTGCCACGGGGTGTCAATGTTGAAATCTCTGTAATAGCGCTTGCAGATTGAGCCAATCAAAGCCAAAGCCATATTGAAGGCTCGATGTTTGAAAACTCGATAATCAAACAGTTTTTTTCACGTTATTTTTCGCATATTTGAATCACTTCCAAATCTCAGGGACTTTGAAAATTTACATTCCTCGTTTTGTGCTCGTTTTCTTGTTGGTTTTGTCCGGTTTTGGCGCAGGCGTGCTTTTTATTCAAGGCACGGCTACAACCCCCGATGACAGCTATAAGTCCTTCATCAGCAGCAATTACAAGGTTTTTTCAATGCCTGTTCCGGATGATTTGACTTTTTGTGGCGAAAAAGTACCCACCCATTTTTATGACGTCAATGAAAAACTGGACAGAGAACTTCTCGTGAATGCCTATCGCCATTCGGCCACTTTTCTGAACATCAAGCGTTCTAATCGTTGGTTTCCGGTGATAGAGCCGATTTTGGCTAAAAACGGCATACCTGATGATTTTAAATATCTGTGTGTCATTGAAAGCGACTTGAGCAATGCAGTTTCTCCATCGGGTGCGCGAGGATTTTGGCAGTTTCTGGACGTAACAGCCAAGGAATATGGTCTTGAAGTGACCGAAGAGGTGGACGAGCGATATGACGTGGTCAAATCAACCGAGGCGGCCTGCAAATATTTGAATGAGGCATATAAAAAGTTTGGGTCTTGGGCTTTGGTTGCCGCCTCATACAATATGGGTATGTCCGGTGTGAGTGGCGAATTGGCCAAACAATCTGCCAAGACTTACTGGGATTTGCAACTGAATGAAGAAACGGGACGCTATGTTTTCCGCATATTGGCTATGCGTCAAATTATGCAAGATCCCGAGGGTCATGGGTTCCACCTTCGTTCGGAGGACAAGTATCCACAATATGAAACCGTCAAAGTGGCTGTTTCTTCTACTATTCCTGATTTGTATGCATTTGCTACTCAACAAGGCGTGAACTATAAAACCATCAAGATTCTGAATCCATGGATGCGTAAGACAAAGCTGGAAGTGAAGCCCGGAAAATCTTATGATGTATCCCTTCCGGCAGATAAATCGCTTTGGGTTGCGGAGTAGTTTTCAGTGTATGGTGAAAGCCACGGAGCTCAGTCGTTTGGTCGGCTGATTGTCAATCGTTTCTTCTCTTACCAAAGCTTGTGCTTCGGCACTTTGCAGCACTTCGTCCAAAGAGCGAATGATTCCACATGGTACCTTGGCCTCATTCAACTGTTTACACAGCCCTTCAGCGGCCATTTCCTTGATGACTTCACTCAACATTTTAGCCAATTCGCCTCGGTTTTTTACCCGTTCAATATTGGTCTTGAACCTGACGTCTTCCGATACCTCTGTCAGCCCTACCATTTCGCATAACGTCCTGAATTGCTTGTCGTTTCCCACGGCCAAGACTAATTTTTTTCCATCTTTTCCTTCGAGGAATTCACCGTAAGGGGCAATGTTGGGATGCAATGTGCCCATCGGTCCCGCCACGTGTCCTGCCATCAAGTAGTTGCTCGCTTGATTCATCAGCGCGCTCAACGCAGCATTTTCCAGCGAGCATTCAATATGTGCGCCTTTTCCTGAGCACTCACGCTGCCAAAGTGCGATCAGAATGGCCTCTTTCATTTGGTGGGCAGCTAATACGTCAATGAGCGCAACGGGCATTTTTACGGGTCCACCGGTTGGCGCACCGTTCATGCTCATATAGCCTGTTTCAGCCTGAAGTACCACGTCAAATGCAGGTCGACCGGCTTGATTTTCAAAACCCGTCAAGTGAGCATAAATCAATTTGGGATTAATTTGCGCCATGCGTTCATAGTCCAAACCAAATTTGAATTCGTCACCGGGCTTGAAGTTGAGGATCACGATGTCAGCCGTTTTGATGGCTCTGTATACATCATTGATGCCGTCAGGAGTGCCCAAATCGACACTGCGGTAGGTTTTTCCAAAATTGACTGATGCAAAATAGGCTGAGACAGAGGATTGGACATTCTCAATTGACAATTTCCATGTGCGCGTGGCATCTCCTCCTGTCAGAGGATTTTCAAATTTCACTACCTCGGCTCCCAGTTCAGCAAAGAATGTGGCGACTGAAGGCCCGGCTAAAATGCTGCTCAGGTCCACCACTTTCAACCCGGAAAATGGCTTGTTTTTGCTCATTTTTTATCTGCTCCCGGCTTTTTGCCCAAATATTCATCTGTGAAATGACTACGCTTTTTGTCTTGCGCAAACTTGTCTTTGTTATAATCTGCTGACGCATTGCGCGGGATTGAAAGGCTCTTCCAGTCTTGGCTCACCATGCGCGCCAAATAAACGATCTGTCCCACGTGATAAGGGTAGTGTGCCAATTGGCGATTGATCGCTTCGATTACAGTATGTCCTTGGTTGCGGATATAGATAATTTTAGTCAAGTCATCGGGAATGAGGCTATTGAGCGTATCCAAGAAAACCTTCCAGCCAAACTCCCAAAGCGCCAGAACCTCTTCTCGATTCATCTCTGTTCCCACAAATTCTCCGTCTCTGTCGCGATTGGCCTTTTCACCATCGGTAGTTAGAAAATCGGTCCATCTGGACACCATATTACCGCTCAGATGCTTCACGATCACGGCTATCGAATTGCTTTCTGCATTGGGTTGCCAAAAAAGGTGTTCCTCTTCGGTTACCTGTGCCATAGCCTTGTCGCCCAGCATTTTGTAATACTCAAATTGCTTCCTAACGCTTAGTAAATAATCCTCTGCCATTGTGCTCATGATTTGGCTCTTGGGGTTTTGTCTCGAGAATAAGTGTCCAAATGCCTCGATTTTTTCTCGGGAAAAATGTCGGCTATAGTTACCAAAATGGCAGTTTCTTCTACATCGCCAAAAGTTGTATTGAACGAAGTGCCAAAGGATTGCATGGTTGCGGACAGATTCATATAGCTATTCACAAGGGGTGGAATATTCTCGTCTCTTTCTCGCACATAGCGGTTAAGTATGCGGTGGCCGTCTTTGTATGTCATTGATCCAATCTCAGATGCCAATTGAGCGGGGAATTGATGAAGTGTCAATGCCTCATGAGGCCTCATCAGTTGACCTCGGTCAGGGAAATAGTGCCCCAAAAACCACAAAATCCCATCGCGGGCTTCGCGGTTGAATGAGGTGTACATCGTCACTTTGCCAAACAAGTACTTGATTTCAGAAAACTTGATAGTCAGTGCACCCAGCCCATCCCACAAATTATCGAGAGAAAAAAGTCCCTTGCGGCCTTCCGATTGGTAATCCGGCCGAACGAAAGAGCGACCCAATTCAATTGTGTAGGGAAGGAAATCCTTTTCAAATCCCTGCGAGAATGCGAAAAGGTGCATGGTTGCCAAGTGGTAGGCATTTGCGGCTTTGTCAAATGCATCAGACCCTCTAATAAAGCGGTAGCCTGCAATGATTTCTTCGTCCTCCGGGTCCCATACAATTAGCTGGCTATAAAAGAACTTGCCTGTATCGTACTCGTCCAAATCCAGTGCCTTACCCGTTCCGCCACCGGCAGCTCTGAAGGTAATCTCCCTCAATCGCCCGATTTCCAAAAGCACATTTGGCGCATTGTCTTTATTAATCAGATATAGTTCGTTGTTGCCCTTATTCGTGTAGCGCAAAAACGTGTTTTCATTGAGCTCTTTCTTGAGCAAGTTTTTGTCAATAGGTGAAATAAGCGGCTGCATTCACTATCTGCGGTTTTTGGCCAAAGTATAAACTGTTTTCCTCATTTCCGAAGCCCAATGGCGTTCGCTTGCAGAGTTGTCAAAATGAGTGTAGCTCACGGGTTTACCGAATGTAATTGTAATGGTTTTACCGCGTTGTCCGAACAGTTCGCGAGGTAACAGAAACATTTCTATGTTGGTTTTAATACCCAATTTCTTCCGCCAAGAAGCAAGGTTATAGAATAGTCGAGAATTGTGTCCATCAATGTGCACAGGCACTACGTCTTTTTTATATTTAACGGACCTGCTAACGAAACTCTTATTCCAAGTCACATCGCTGATGCCGTTTGAGTGCTTTCGGCTGACCAATCCGGCAGGAAAAATCAGCACTGCCTTGTCCGATGCATAGGCTTCTTCTATACGTGCTGAGGCTTGTCTGCTGTTGGAGCCATGTTTGTTGACGGGCACAAAAAGGCTTTCTAAGTTTGTCAAATTCATTAGAATATCATTGACCAAAAAGACCATGTCTTTGCGCTGTCGGCTCACGACAAGGAGCAGTGCAATGCCATCCGGCCCACCCAGCGGATGGTTAGACACCAAAATCACACCACCCGTTTTGGGAATGTTCTCCAATCCGTTTGTCTTGAGGTTGATTTCTAATTCGTCTATTACGCCTTGACAAAAATCGAGGCCTTGAAAATGCCCAATTCGCGCCATGGTATCGTTGATTTGGGATTCCTTCACCATACGCGCTACCCATCCAAGCACAAATCCCGGCATCCAACGAGCCAAACGCGGACTTTTGGTGCGAAAAATGTTTTTAACGCTTATGAACTGCCGATTTTCGGTTTGCATCTTTTTCCTTGGGTTGAAAAGTAAGAGGAATCAACTAAAAATTTTCATCTGTCAATAACCTTTTGCTTATAATGAAATACCTTGATTACCATTGCTTAAAAGCGAAATCCGGGTGGTTTTTTTTAACAGTTCAAAGCACAGATACCACCGCGAACCCTCAATCCTTCGGGCTACATTTGCGTCATTGAGTTTCCTTGGATGAAAACGAGCTATTTCAGAGGTATTTCGGCAGCAGGTGCTTTGCTTTTCTTTCTGCCGGGTTGTGAAAAAGAGATAACAGTAGATTTGCCGGTAGGCGAACCGCAGATAGTAGTGGAGGGCAGTATTGAAGTAGGTAGCCCGCCATTTGTCATGCTTTCACGCACTCAAGGATACTTTGAACCTACCGACATCAATAGCATCTTGAACAATTTCATTTCCGGTGCCAACGTGACCGTCAGTAATGGGACTATTACTGACACCTTAATCGAAATTTGTTCATCGCAGATTCCCGAGGAGTTTCTTCCCATAGTCACCGATTTGACAGGTCTTTCTCCCGAGCTATTGCAGGAATTCAACGTCTGTGCCTACACTTCTTTCAATCCTGCCATTTTTGGGGAAGAAAACAAAACCTATGATCTAAGGGTGGAGGTGGAGAATAAAGTGCTCACAGCCAGAACTAAAATCAACTATATCATTCCACTCAATGAGGTGTATTTCAAGAAAGTGGGCGATACTGATTCCCTTGGCTTTGCCTATGGTCTTTTAACCGACCCTGACACTTTGGGGAATGCCTATAGGTGGTTTGCGAAAAGAATAAACAAGTACCCTGCGTGGAGCCAACATGCAGGCCAACAGAAGGATGCCACTTACATTGCCCCATTAGGTTCTACATACGATGACCGTTTTTTCAACGGTTTGACTTTTGAATTTGCATACTACCGGGGCGTGGCTATCGGTTCTGATAAGGAAGATGACCTCAATGAGGAAAGGGCCTTTTTCAAAGTAGGAGACACCATAGCCGTGAGAGGATGCGTCATCGACCGTGGAGTATATGCATTTGTTACTTCCCTGGAAGATCAAGTGTCCAATGCCGGCAGCCCTTTTGCTACGCCCGTCAACCTGAAAAGCAACATTGACGGTGGCCTCGGTATTTGGGCGGGATATGCGGCTGTTTATGATACAATTATTTGTTTACCATAGTCTTGATTATTGAATTGTCCCTTATGAAACGAGTCCTTCTATCCTTTTTAACGTCAGTTGCCTGCATTGCCTCTTTTGCCCAAACGGCAATTAAAACGGACATCACATCAGTGAATGTATATCGCTATGGTGCCTTGGAAACGCGCAACGGTGCGGTCACTCTAAAAAAAGGGGAAAACACAATCAAATTGTCAGGACTGAGCGCGCACATAGTTCCAAATAGCATTCAAGTTAAAGGCAATGCCAATTATACCATTACAGGTGTCAAGCATCAAATCAGCTATTTGAACAAACCTAAGCTTAGCCCGCCACTGCAGGCAAAGAGAGATTCTTTGGATAATGCCGAGTTTCTGCTTTCCACACGCGTAGCTATGAAACAAGTGTATTCGGAGGAAAAAGCCATGATGCAGGCCAACAGAAGTTTTAACGGTACCCAAAAAGCACTCTTGCCCGAGGATATTGAAGAAATGGCTGATTTTTTCAGAAGCAGAATTAAAGAGATTGAGTACAAAATAATTGAGGTGCAACGCGAGGAAAGCCAACTTCGCGAAACGGTCAAACGACTCAAAGAAGAGTTGGACCAACACTTGATTCGAATGCAGCAAAACACAGGAGAAATCCAAATTACACTGTTGGCTGAAAAGAACCTGGAAAGCCCAATAGAAGTCAGCTATATGGTCAATAACGCGGGTTGGTATCCTAACTATGACCTGCGTTCTGCCGATTTGGGAGAAAACATCGATTTGGTGTACAAAGCAAAAGTCTTCCAAGCTACCGGCAATGATTGGAACAACGTGATGCTGACTTTCTCCACAGGTAATCCCTCAGAAGGCGGTCAATTCCCCACATTGTACAACTGGTATGTGGGGCTGCGAGACCCCATATCTTATCGTATGAACATGGGATATGCCGCTCCTTCAAGTGACAGCGACATGCAACTTTCAACGATCGCAGTCGAAGGAAGAGTAGACAAGGCCAAAAGCATGGCAGAAAACGTAGAAATACGTGATAATGTGGTGCAAACCGAGTTTGTTGTTTCAATTCCACAGTCTATTCCTTCAGACAATCTCCAGTATGACGTGGAGTTGCAACGCGTCTCCATGAATGCAGGCTATGAATATTTCACTGTTCCCAAATTGGACCGTGATGCTTTCTTGGTTGCTCACGTCACTGATTGGATGAAGTACAACCTGCTGCCCGGAGAAAGCAATATCTATTTCAAAGGAAGCTTTGTAGGGAATGGCTACCTGGACCCAATGACGAGCAGCGATTCGCTGACATTCAGCATGGGGCGTGACAAGGGAATTATTGTCAAACGCGATGTGATTGAAAATCTCACAACAGGCGGAACAATGGGAGGAAAAAGGAAAGTCTCCCAAGGGTTTGAAATCTCATTGACCAACACAAAAAAGCGCAGTGTAAAAGTCAAATTGGAAGACCAAATCCCTGTGAAGACAGATGGTCAAATAGAAGTAGAATCAGATGAACTGTCCGGTGGCCTGCTCAATACCACCACAGGCAAGGTCACTTGGGTGATGGAGATTGCTCCGGGAGAGACCAAAAAAGTCAAACTGGTGTATACAGTCAAATACCCCAAAAAGAAGGTTTTGACCAACTTCTGATGACATGAAGTTCCGTTGGAGGCGGATATTGGTTGTAACGGGTTTGGTGGTTGCCGGAGGACTTTTCCTTCTTTGGAGAATGGATGAATCCGAATCTCGCGCTGAGCGGGCGTCCACCCACACGTTGAAAAAATCGGAAATTGACTTGCTCCGGGAAGGAGACATTATCATGCGCAAAGGCTATGGAATGGTCAGCCGTATGATTGTATCAAATCTCAACGAAGCCCGCGGACTTTCCCACTGTGGCATCGTGGTAAGAACGGAAAATGGGTGGGGAGTCATCCACACAGTCAGCGCCAGCCTATCCGATGTGGATGGTATGCAATTGAATGATTTAAATGAGTTTGTGCGCCAAAGCAAGCCCGGAACCATCGTTGTAAGTCGGTTGCGCCACTGCGAAGACCGAAGTAGAATTGCCGAAGAGGCATACCGTTATTTAAATAGTGCCATCACATTTGACCACTCATTTGATTTGGCGGACAGCAGCCGGTTTTATTGCTCTGAGCTAATCTGGCACGTGATGAAGAATGCAGCCCATGTGGATATTTACGATGGCAATTATCAAGATTTGGCTTTCTATTCTTTTGAAAAATTGATGTCACCCGACAAGTTTGATTTGGTCATTGACCATTTCAAACCATAAAAAAAGCCCCCACTTTTGGCGAGGGCTTCTTCTATTCGTCTATTGACTTTAGCTTATTGAGCAGGAGCTTCTTCTGTTTCGGTTACTTCTCCTTCCATCATTTCACCTTCCATTTCGGTGTCGCCTTCCATTTCGGTGTCGCCTTCCATTCCGGCATCTCCCATTCCTTCCATTCCGGGATCTTCTTTCACCATGTTAACCATCCATTTTCCGTCAGTTTTGATCATGTCAAGGGTATCATCAGCTTCAGCACCTTCAAAACGGTAAGTTACAGTAGCGGTGTCGCCTTCTTCTTTGACATCAGAAATAGTGAAAGGAACAGCTTTCTCACGTTTTTCTTCACCGGCAAACATTTTAATCATGTTCAGCATTTCTTTTGTGCTTTCAGTGCCGAATTCAGCGGCAGCATCATACTCACCGGCATTCAAGTGGGTCAAAAATTTGGTAGCCACTTCTTTAGGGCCATCAGACTTGTTGCAAGCGGTAAATACTGCAGCAGCAAAAACGGAAAGAATCAAGAGGTTTTTCATTTGAATTGTGTTTCTGAAATTAGGCCGCAAAGTTAATCAAAATTCATGTTTGCCAATAGGTTGTATTTTTTTCTTTGATTCCGATTTTTCTGTTCGAGCGGAATCATGTCAAGTCGGGGCAAAAAAAAAGTCCCGCATGCGATATGCGAGACTTTCTATTTTCACGTAGGTGAAAAAATTACTTCTTAGCAGGAGCAGCAGCTTCAGCAGCAGCAGCTTCAGCAGCAGCAGCAGCTTCGGCAGCAGCAGCAGCTTCAGCAGCAGCAGCTTCAGCAGCAGCAGCTTCAACAGCAGCGATAGAATCAGCTTTTGCCTTTTCAGTAGCAGCAATTTCTTCAGCTGAAGGACCTGAGTTACAACCTACCATTGCGATGGCGGCACCAAACAGAAGAGCGGAGAACAAATTTTTCATAACAGAGATTTTTTCTTAAAATTGTGGGACAAAGATATCGTGCTTGAAGGCTTAGTCTGCAAGAAAAGTTAAAAAATGCAGAAAAACTAATTAACAATTGATTCTTAATTGTTTGCGATAGACATTGGATTTCTCAATGAAATCAACGAATCGAGTTCATTGGTGGCTCTATCCCAATTGAAATTTCGGTTGATAAACTCCAATCCTTTGGCTCCCAATTCTGAGCTCTTGGTATCATTGTCCATTAAATAGAGGATGTAATTCGCATACTCTTGGGCATCATTTCCTATTAACACTTGCTCATCTTTGATGGCTTGAAGGGCATTGTTGGCCAATTGGCTCGTTATACAGGGCATTTTCATGGCCATTGCCTCCAGCAGTTTGTTCTGGAGGCCTGTACCCAGCAACATGGGAGCGACAAATATTCTGCAAGATTCGTAAGCGGTGCGGATGTCGTCCAGCCGACCGGTTATCAGATTCTGTTCGCTGGCCAATTCTGTCAATTTTCTGCCGGGCGAAGAGCCGGCTATCACGACGGTTGTTTGCGGTTTTTCTTTTCTGACCAATGGCATGATGGTTTGCAGGAGATAAAGAGCGCTGCTTTCATTGGGCGGGTAGGCCATATTGCCCGTGAAGAGGATATCATACCGCGGATTTTTGTGAACTGATTTGAAATAGGTCTGATCCACTCCGTTGGGAATAACAATGATTTTGTCCCTTAGGTTATGGTATATCAGTTTTTTGTCTTGCTCAGATATAATGGTGTGATGGTCGAAGTAGTCAAATATCAAATGCTCGTATGCCAACAGTCGTTTGGATTCTTCACCAAAAAACCAGCGAAGAAGGCCTTTAGATTGGCTTTTTCTTCTGTCATATCCTTTGTTGAATGCGTCCATGTAGTCCATCGTTTTGGGGATATGGTGCATGTTTTTGACATACTCTGTGGTCCGAATCAGTTGCGCATATATATGATCGGGTGCAAACCTTGCCAACACTTTATTCACCTTGCGTTGCACAAAAGGTGTGTGGAAGTAATGAACCTGAAATGGCTTTTTAGAGAAAAGCGCCAGTGCTAACCTCAGCCATATCAGTATTTTGGAAAGACGAAACACATGAACTTCTTCGCAAAATTCTTTGAGAATGGCAACTGAACGTGGGTCAATAGGCTCATCGGTGGTGCAAATGAGGCAAATCTTGTGTTTGGAGGACAGCCCTTTTATCTGATGGTATGCGCGCAACTTGTCGCCTTTGTCCAGTGGATATGGCACTCGCGACAGGATTACGGCCAATTTCATTTGGCGACTTGTTTTTCAATCAAATCAACAAGAAGGGCGACCAAAGTGCGGTTGTCAAATTCTCGTTTTATAAGTTGGCGGGCATTGGCGCAAATCATCGCATAGTTATCCGCATCCAATAAGAAGTCAATTCCTTCGGAAAATTGCCGTGCATTGGATGCAATGACCAAATCTTGGTTCCTCGTATAAGGTATTCCTTCGGCTCCGATAGAGGTGGAAATGATAGCTTTGCCAAGCGCCATCCCCTCGATTATCTTCACCCTGATACCTCCCGCTGAAAGCAATGGAACCACCATTATGTCCCCTTTTTTCATGAAGGCCGTAGCGTCTTCCACTTCGCCCATAACGGTCACTCCGGGTTGGTTGTTGACTTCCAATAAATAGTCAGGCATTTGACGGCCTGCCAAGTGAAGTTGGAGTTGAGGGTGTTTGGCGTGAATACCCGGCCATATATCTTGTAAGAACCAAACGATGCCTTCCACATTTGGCGACCAATCCATTGAACCCAAATGAAATAGTCTGGTGGGTTTTGGTGGCGTGGGTTCAACGGGATAGTTGTCAGGATTGACACCAAAAGGCAATGTGAGAAGAGGTTGTTTTACGCCCAAGCGCTTGTAGCGTTGCGTGTCTTCTGCGCTAATTGCCACAATAGCGTCCACTTCGTTCAATATCTTGATTTCGTGTTCTTTGAGCTTTCCTGCCAAGTAGCTCAGATAGGTTTTTCGCGCAATGTTCGAGGTGCTGCCGGCCAAACGACTCCAGATGAAATACTCTAAATTATGGCTTCGAAAAATGATTTTTCCCCGAGAGAGCCTTCGGATGGTGTTGATGTAGGGAGTTACAAAGAGGCTTTCGAGCAGAATGGCGTCAAAAGTTTCTTCGCTAAGTACTTCGGTCAGCTTGCGGTCCACATCGGGCGAAAAGAAACGGCTGACGTTGTAAGAATCACTGGTCATGAAACTGCTGAATGCGTCAATCAAATTAACCCGAGTATCCACGTATACACCTTCAATCCTCGTCTTACGGACGTAGTCAGGGTGCATTTTTTCTGCGTGAAAAGGGTGCTTGTCTGTGTAAAGGGTGAGCACCCTGAGGTTGTGGCCCATTTCAATCAAACCGGACGTAAGGGTGTGCATAGCCAAACAGCCGCCATCGGTAGCGGGGAGAGGAGGCTTATGGCAGAATTGGAGTATTTTCATGAGTTGCCGCCTTGGTTACCTGCCATGCGGGTGAAGATTTTGAAAAACTTGATGTAGGCATCACGGTCCATGAGTGCTGATTCACGTGAAGCTTTGTAAGTCAGGAAAATGCTGATTGGAACGAGTATAAATGTGCCCATCCACATGCCAACCCATGGGTCTAAAGTGAGTGATTTCACCATTTTTTCTCCCACAATCGTTATGACATAATAAATAAGAAAGAAGGCCACTGCAGCCACCGTGGGCAATCCAAGCCCACCTTTGCGAATAATGGCTCCAAGGGGTGCTCCAATAAAAAACAACACTACACAAGCTACCGCAAAGAAGAACTTGCGATGCCATTCGGCTAAGTGTCGAGCTATGTTTTCTTGTTTGTTCTGAACGTCCAAAACCACTCTTTCCAAAAAACTGATGTTCTGTCGGGCGTACTCCCGAGCGATGTCCATCGCTCTGTTTCGTTGTTGCATACTCAGACCTCTCATGAAATCCCCTGACTTTTTGCTACCAACCTCCAGGGTATCGCGAGTGAGGGTCAGTGTGCTTTCCAAGAAATTGCGCGTGTCTTTCAATCGTTCGACTTCGCGCAGTTTAATACTGTCTACTCCGGCCTCCAGCTGGTCCACACTCATCATTTCATAGCTGTTTTTGAAAAGAGACTCATCGGCCTTGCTGAACTGGAAACCGGAAAGGTCAATTCGCAAGATATTTTCCTTGAATTTGTTTTTCATATGAGGCGCATCCTTACCTTCTGTTTGCTCCTTATAAGTATAGCCATCAAATAAGGTAAGCACCAGATATCTGGGATTGGTCTTGTTGTCCATCAAGCCCGATTTGGCGCGAATCACGGTACTCTGTGGACTCTCGGGATTGGTCATATCGTAAATGAGTACGTCCTCCAATTTGCCGGTTTTTTTGTCCACTTTGTCCACACGTATGCTGTAGCCGTCAATGCCATTGTAGAACACATTGTTGGTCAGCATGAAAGTGGGCTTCTGATTGCGCACACTGTAGAGAAGTGATTTGAACTTCAGGTTGGCCACCGGTAGTACATTGTTGCTGAAGTAAAAAGCAGAAATACCAATGAATAGTATGAAAACGGACAACGGAGCCAATATCTTGAACAAGGACATCCCTGCACTTTTCATGGCGGTCAGCTCGTAGTTTTCAGCCAAGCCGCCCATAACCATCACGGATGAGGTGAGAATGGCCATGGGCAAAGCCAAGTTCACCAAGCTGCTCGAGGCATAAACCAAAAGTTCAATTATGACCATAGTCTCAAGGCCTTTGCCCATCATGTCATCCACATATTTCCAGAGAAATTGCATCTCGAAAACGAACAACCACACCAAAAAGGACAAAAGAAACGGCCCTATGAAAGTGCCCAACATGAAAAGGTGGAGTTTCTTGATCACAGGCTCCGCAAGGCGAAAAATGAGGGCCAAAAATAGCCCTTTAGCCGAGAGTATCTGCAAATGTTATGAGTACTAGAGAGAAGGTAAAGTAGTGTGATTACCTTCGCGGCCCTGTAAACAATTAAATGATCTACCAAATGAGATTTACTTTCAAGTATTTGGCCTTTAGTACTGTTGTTGCTCTGATGGCCTCTTGCGCTCAACCCGAGCAAAAACCAACTTCTGACGATTTTGACATAGACACCGCTTGGGTCAATCCCACAGACAGCAAAATCATGGATGAGTCCGGATTTGCATGGCAGACCGAGCAGTTTGCCGACCTTAAAATTGTGCGTTATCAAATTCCCGGGTGGGAAAAATTGACGCCCAAACAGCAAGAGTTGGTTTATTACCTCTCACAAGCCGGATTGGCGGGCCGCGACATCATGTGGGATCAGAACTACCGCCACAATTTGGCCATTCGTGCGGCCTTGGAGAATATCTACGAAAACTTCAAAGGCGACCGCGAAACCAAAGGATGGCACCGTTTTGAGACATACCTCAAACGTGTGTGGTTCAGCAATGGTATTCACCACCACTATTCATCGGCCAAGTTTCTGCCCGAGTTCAGCCGCGACTATTTTGCCATGCTGATGAAAGAAACTGCCACCACGGTGAGCGATGAGGTGTTGGAAGCCATTTTCAATCCCGATGTGGATGCCAAAAAGGTAAATCAAGACGTGGAAAAAGGCTTGTTGGAAGCTTCAGCGGTCAATTTCTATGCACCTGATGTAACCACAGCGGAAGCCGAGGCCTACTACAAAGGCATCACGGATACCACCAGCCGCACACCCATTTCATATGGATTGAACTCGCGTTTGGAAAAAGGCCCTGATGGCAAAGTGTTTGAAAACACCTGGAAAGTGGGAGGGTTGTATTCCGCGGCTATCGAGCAGATTGTCTTTTGGCTGAAAAAAGCCGAGGGCGTGGCAGAAAATGACAAACAAGCCACTGCATTGCGCAATTTGATTAACTACTACGAAACAGGCGACCTCAAAGCTTGGGACTTGTACAACATCAACTGGGTGTATGACGTGGATGGCGACATTGACTACATCAACGGTTTTGTGGAGGTTTACAACGACCCTTTGGGCTATCGCGGTTCTTATGAAAACATCGTTCAAATCAAAGATTTTGATGCTTCTGAGCGTATGAAGGTTTTGATGGAATATGCCCAATGGTTCGAAACCAACTCACCCATTATGCCGGCACACAAAAAAGCCGAAGTGAAAGGAATCACCTACAATGTAGTCAACGTAGCTTCTGAAGCAGGTGATGCGTCACCTGCCACGCCTATCGGAGTCAATTTGCCAAATGCCAACTGGATACGCGTGATGCACGGATCTAAGTCAGTGAGCTTGGGCAACATAGTGGAGGCATATGATAAGTCTGCCGGCAAGGGGCTCTTAGAAGAGTTTTGCCATGACCAAGAGGAAGTGGACCGCGCCAAGCAATATGCAAGCACATCTGACAAGCTACACACCGCGCTGCACGAGGTGATTGGCCACGCTTCGGGCCAATTGGAAGATGGTGTGTTGACTCCTAAAGAAACCATTAAGAGCTATGCGTCCACTTTGGAAGAAGGCCGTGCTGA
>Ga0169931_10001515_pt1 | contig 38303 bp, 31 predicted proteins | sample Kivu_15m_20L_FD_129675 | JGI IMG/M metagenome (GOLD analysis project Ga0169931, IMG submission 129675) | Freshwater microbial communities from Lake Kivu, Western Province, Rwanda to study Microbial Dark Matter (Phase II) - Kivu_15m_20L... | ecosystem: Environmental > Aquatic > Freshwater > Lake... | reverse complement strand
GTGCTCGGCGTTATTGAAATGCGCCGCCACTATAGCAATTATTTCAAAGGCTTGCCTCATTTTAAAGAATACAGAACCCGTTTGGTTACCCTGCCTGAGTTTGCCGATGTGAGCGCAGTGCTTGACGAAATTGAAGATACATTTAGAGAAGTTACGGCTTAACAGATAAAATGATGTTTGAGGAACCCCTGAAGAAAACAGAACTTGGTGAACTTGGTGAATTTGGACTCATCAAACACCTTACATCGGGCATCGTGCTGCGTAACGAGGAAAGCAAGCTTGGCATTGGTGACGATGCAGCTGTTCTAAATTTCGGAAACAAGGATGTGCTTGTAAGCACCGACATGCTTTTAGAAGGCGTACACTTTGATCTTACCTACACTCCGCTGAAACATTTGGGTTACAAAGCTGCTGTGGTAAATTTCTCAGACATTTGCGCCATGAATGGGGTTCCCAAACAAATTACCGTTGGATTGGCTTGTTCGAACCGCTTTCCGGTTGAAGCGCTGGAACAACTTTACGAAGGCATTGCTCTGGCTTGCAGCCGATACGCCGTTGATTTGGTGGGCGGTGATACTACCTCCTCTAAAGCGGGTTTGATTATCAGCATTACGGCCATCGGGGTTTGTGATCCCGGCAAGGCCAGTCACAGAAGTGGTGCGAAAGCAGGCGATTTGATTGTGGTTTCGGGCGATTTGGGAGGTGCATACATGGGCCTGCAATTGCTTGAGCGAGAAAAAGCGGTATTTATGGATACGCCTGAAGCACAGCCCGAACTGGATGGCTTTGATTATATCCTTGAAAGGCAATTAAAGCCGGAAGCTCGTATAGATGTAATTGAATATCTGCGCGAAAATCAAATAACGCCGGGTGCTATGATTGATATTTCCGATGGCTTAAGTTCAGAACTCTTGCATATTTGCGCTGCCTCCAACTTGGGATGCAAGCTGTTTGAGGAAAAAATTCCGATTGACCAAAGCACCTACGATTTGGCTCGTGAATTTGGTATAGACCCTACTGTTTGCGCCTTAAGCGGCGGAGAAGATTACGAATTACTTTTTACCATCAGGCAAGCTGATTATGAAAAGGTAAAAAACAGTGTTTTGCTAACGGTGATTGGTCACATGTGCGATGCATCAGAGGGCAAAACCATGATCGACAAAAGCGGTGGTGTTCACAACCTGCTGGCGCAGGGATGGAACTCGTTCTAACTAAAGAATTTTTTCCAAAGCAAATTTCCGGATGGCCTGGATGCTGGCTTTTTTCTGTTCAAAAAATCCAACGTGTCCGCAATTTTCAAGTACCTCCACCATGGCTGCCGGTTGCAATCTGTGCATTTCCTGAATGCGTTCAAGCGGAATAAGCATGTCGTCCTGCCCGGCAATAAACATAAGCGGAAACGCGGCATTTCTAATAATTTCTGATCGGTCTTCGCGGTCTTTCATCCCGCGGATAGCGGCAATAATACCTTCTTTCGGCTGCTTTGCAGCGATTTTAACCAATTTGAAAATCTTTTTCGAAGCTTTCATACCACTTCGTTCATAAAACAAATTCGGAATCACAGAAGTGATAAACTTCATTTTATGAGCATCGGCAGCTTTCATGGCACGCTCGCGATCTGCCTTACGTTCGGGAGTATCCTCGAAACAGCTTGAACTAAACATAACCACCCCGCTGGTGCTTTCCGGAAACGCTTCTGCAAATGCCAAAGAAACGTAGCCTCCCATGGAATGTCCAACCAAGGCGGCTTTTTCAACTTTTTCGTGGTCTAAAACGGCTTTAACACACTCGGCCATAAATTCCATGGTATGGCTTTCGCCATATACGGAAGTCTTGCCATGACCGGGAAGATTGATCCTGAGCACCCTGAAACGGTCGGTAAATTTGGGCACAAAGGATTTCCAAATGCGCGCATTCTCCATAAATCCATGGAGGAAAACGATCACAGGTCCCTGACCTTCAATTTTATAATGTATATCTCCTCCCCTGAAAGAAACCTGCATGGATTGATTTTATTCAGCGGCCGAAAATTACAACAATTCACATTCGGATTTCGATTTGTGTAAATCTTAACATTGGAATTTTTACAGCAATTTCAAAACATGGCATTTAAACACGCTGAACCTAAAAAAAGGCTTGTATAGCTCCTGTCAATTTTCGTCCTTTGCGCGCCGTAAACGATGGACTTTACGGTTTAACATTAAAAAATGATTGAGAAAATCAAAGTAGCAAACCCCGTAGTTGAGCTTGACGGGGATGAAATGACCAGAATTATATGGAAATTTATTAAAGACAAGCTGATTTTACCCTACCTGGATTTGGACATTAAATATTACGATTTGGGCATGGAATACAGAGATGCAACAGATGACCAGATAACAATTGAGGCCGCTGAAGCAATTAAAAAGTACAACGTCGGTATTAAATGCGCCACCATTACACCCGACGAAGATCGCGTTAAAGAATTTGGACTAAAACAAATGTGGAAGAGTCCAAATGGAACCATTAGAAACATATTGGACGGCACTGTTTTTCGCGAACCCATTGTGTGCGCGAATGTGCCTCGTCTGGTTCCCAACTGGACCGCTCCAATTTGTATCGGGCGACATGCTTTTGGCGATCAATACCGCGCAACCGACTTTGTTACTAAAGGAAAAGGTAAACTAACAGTTCGTTTTGAAGGTGAGAATGGTGAGGTTCAGGAATTTGAGGTGTATAACTTTAAAGGCGATGGTGTTGCCCTTGCCATGTACAATACCGATGAGTCAATCAGAGGATTTGCCCGTGCCTGCTTCAATCAGGCGATTAGTAAAAAATGGCCATTGTACCTGAGTACCAAAAACACCATACTTAAAAAATACGACGGTCGTTTTAAGGATATTTTTGAGGAAATATACCAGCAGGAATTCAAAACCTCTATGGATGAAATTGGAATCACCTACGAACATCGTCTCATTGACGATATGGTTGCTTCTGCTCTGAAATGGAATGGAAACTTTGTGTGGGCTTGTAAAAATTACGATGGCGACGTGCAAAGTGATACCGTTGCTCAAGGTTTTGGCTCGCTTGGATTAATGACTTCGGTTTTGGTAACGCCCGATGGTAAAACCATGGAAGCTGAGGCTGCACATGGAACAGTGACCCGTCACTACCGCATGCATCAGAAAGGAAAGAAAACATCTACCAACCCCATTGCCAGTATATTTGCCTGGACGAGAGGCCTTGAACATCGTGGTCGTCTTGATGGAAACGAAGCTTTGATAAATTTTTGTAAAACTCTTGAATCGGTTTGTGTTGATGTGGTTGAAAGTGGCCGCATGACAAAAGATCTGGCGGTTTGCATTTATGGAAATCAGGTGAGTGAAGATCAGTATCTCTACACAGAAGATTTTCTTGAAGCTTTAAATACCGAATTGCATTCGAGACTTTCAAACTAACAACAATTTGTCGTTCGATTAAAGCAGCTCTTGGGCTGCTTTTTTTATTGAACGACAGCAATTCTGATTGTTGAATCGGGAGTGATTAAATAATAAATGCCTCCTTCACTGTCAAAAAGGTTTTCGGGCTTAAGTTCTTGTCCTTTAAGCGATACAAAACGGGCTTGCTTATATTTATTCATAATTTCCTTCAATTGCGAAAGGCTGTGACACACAATCACTTGATTGGATTCGTTTAAATTAACTTTCGTTTGAATCAAAGGAAAGGTGCAATCCATTTTATCCTGCATAAACTGGCTCATTGTTTCAATTTCTTCCTGCCAAAAAGGGAAACAGGGATGATGCAGGTTGTGAGCGCAGGCAGCTTCATTGTATATAACATGTTGCATGCTTCCACTATCCATTAAACTTGAAACTTCCGGGGAGCTCCATCCCGCAGCATGCGGGTAAAAAGCGGCACATTCATTAATTGACCACCAGGGAGCCATTTGATCAATCGGTACTACGTAAGGATCCTGCTGATTATTAAAGGCAAGCACAGGAATTGGCAACAGCTGATCGACCAGAAACGAAGGAAACAACATTGATGAGGAGAAGGTGATGATTCCTTTGATGTCTAAAGACCTGAGCGGTTCAGGCATTCCCCCGAGATCGGGCCGTAATTGAAGGTTTCCCGGCGGCCATTCCAGAGGTGGCAGGCTATCGCACTAGGAAGGCTTTTCGTGAAGATGATCAAGAAATGCAGCTCCGGCGGCTATGTAACCTCCCGCACTCCAGCCGCTTAAGAAAACAAGGTTGGTATCGATACCTCACCAGGCATGCTCGTTTTTAAGAAAAAAAGTGGCTTCGCGGCAGTCTGCTACGGCTCTGTACCAAGCCCGAATGGCTTCGGCACTATCGGCTGAACAATATTGGTCGCCAAACCAGCCAAGCCTGTATTGAACTGAAGCCGCCAAAAAACCACGAGCAGAAAACGCGCGGCATAAGGAATCCATTAACTGGTTGTCACCTTGTATAAATCCTCCGCCGTGCAGGAAAACAATAAGCGGCTTTTTCGTGCATGGGTTGTCCTGAGCATTCCATATCCGCAAACTTAGATTTGTACTGAGTCCGTTAAAAAGAACCCGGTTAGTTGCATACATGGTATCAACAATGTAATGATTGCTGAATTGCTCAGTGAGGTGGCTACCGCAGCAACTTTGAGGCGTTACCGGGTTTGCATATAATATCACAGAACAAAAAACCAATAATCTTAGAAGCCCTGACATTCGAGAAAAGTAATTACCATAAAATTAAGTCGCGCAATTACCAATATTCTATTCTCTAGAAATGATTTTCAACAAGGTTTCAATGTCTAATATCCTTCACAAGCATTTGAAGATTCACTTTCCCATTCCAATGGTTTTCGTCCAGGGTATAGCACGCATCTACTGGAATTGACCCGGATATTGCATCATAGTGATGCGCTTGTCCGAATGCAATGGCATCCAAAAACGGACTACCCGGTTCGCCAAGTTTCATTTTAAGATGTGTAGTTCCTACAATTTTTGCCCAGCCGGAATCAGTTAATCCTTTGGCTATAAAAACGGGAGTCATATTTCCAGGACCAAAAGGAGCCAACTTCATAAGTTCTTTGTACAATTCAAAGCTCATATCGGCGGGTTGAAGCTCCAAATCGGCAGAAACCTCCTCTGTTTTGCTTATGGGTTGCAGCGTATCAGAAACCACCTGTTCAAACATTACGCGAAACTGATTCAGATTTTCGGGGAGCAAAGTAAGTCCCGCTGCTGCCTGATGTCCGCCATACTGCAATAACAGTGAAGCGCATTTGGCAATAGCGTTGTGAATATCAAAACCCTTGACTGAACGGGCGCTGCCCGTGATTTTACCATTTGATTCGGTAAGAATGATGGTAGGGCGGTAATATTTCTCAATAACGCGGCTGGCCACGATGCCCACCACGCCTTTGTGCCACTCTTTGTGAAAAAGTACTGTTGACGCTGCGCTGCGAAGCACGTCAGAAGACCTGATCATGAGCAGGGCTTCATCGGTGATTTGCTTATCCAGATTACTTCTTTTCTTGTTCAGATCAATGAGCCGGGAGTATAGGCTATTCAGCTCCTCAGGGCTTGTTGACATCAGAAATTCAACGGCGAGACTGCCGTGTTGAATTCTGCCTGCGGCATTGATTAAAGGAGCTGCCTTAAATACCAAATCACTGATTCCTGCCGCTTTTGCCGATGGGCTTTGTGTATCTTTTTCAGCACCCAGCAGCATTTTGTTGATTGCCGGACTTTTGCCCTGATTAATGATGGCCAGGCCCAGATGTGCAAGCACCCGATTCTCGCCTTTCATTTCAACAATGTCTGCACCAATGGATAAAGCAACCAAATCGAGGTACTCCGAAGGATCTGAATTAAGGATACCTCTTTTAAATAGAGCCTGCAACAACTTAAATCCAATGGCGGCACCCGATAATTCCTTGTAAGGATATTGGCATCCGGGTTTCTTTGGATCAAGCACCGCTGCAGCATCCGGAATCGTTTCTCCCGGAAGATGATGGTCGCAAATGATAAAATCAATGTTTTTCGTTTTGGCAAATTCTACTTTATCGCTTGAACGAATGCCACAATCAAGAGCAATGATAAGGCTGCATCCCAGCGAAGCCGCGTGTTCAATTCCTTCGTTTGAAATTCCATAACCTTCTTTGTAACGATCGGGGATATAAAAACTGACATGATTCCCAAAAACAGGTGTCAGAGCGCGCATCATCAATGCCACAGCGGTGGTTCCGTCGACATCGTAATCGCCGTAAATCATGATTTTCTGCTCTGAATTCACTGCAGTCGCAATTCGCTGCACGGCTTGTTCCATCCCATCCATCAGAAAAGGATTGTGCAACTGCGCTGCCGATGGATTTAGAAATGCCAGAGCTTCTTCTTTGGACTTGATTCCCCTTTGTGCCAGCAAACGGGCAAGAACCTTAGATATTCCGGTTTCAGCTGCTAAGGTATGTATTTCATGATCCGGCACCGGATCGGGTAAACTCCAAATCTTTTGAGAAACAGGAATTTCGGAAATTTCAGATAAACTCATTTGTTGGGTATTGAAGAATCTCAAACTTAAGACAAAAGAAACCTCTAGTCAATGAAATTTAAGCCCGGCCGGATTTAGTTATCAAAAGCAATGTTCATTATTTTTTTGGTTCATTGTTTATAAAGAAAAACAGTCCGAAAGGAGCAAAATCTTTGATAATGACAAAACAATAGCGGAGTAATGTAGTTTTGTTTCCTCATGGAAAAACCAAAAGTAATTGTTGTTGGTGCAGGAATAGCAGGATTGGCAGCTGCTGTAAGACTTTCGGCAAGAGGCTTTCGTGTTCATGTGTTTGAACAAAATCCATCGGCCGGAGGCAAAATTGCAGAAGTAAAAAGCATGGATTATCGTTGGGACGCGGGACCCAGCCTGTTTACCCTTCCCGAACAAGTGGATGAGCTTTTTCGATTATCGGGCGAAGAGCCCGGGATGCATTTCAAATACAAGCAATTGGATACGGTTTGCCACTATTTTTGGGACGATGGCACTTTCCTGCCGGCACCGGCAGATGAACAGGCATTTGCATCGCGCGTAGCGGAAACATTTCAACTAAACCGAAACCTTGTTTTAAATTACCTCAAAAAAAGCAAGTTTATTTACGACACAACAGCACCTGTTTTTCTCGACCAAAGCCTTCATAAATTAAGAAATTACCTGAATTTAAAGACGTTAAAAGGCATCATCAGAATGCCTCGCCTGGGTATTTTTTCTATTCTTAACGATACCAACGAAAAACAACTGAGGCACCCTAAACTGGTGCAGCTTTTTAACCGGTATGCCACTTACAATGGTTCAGATCCCTATCGGGCGCCGGGTGTTTTGCAAAGCATACCGCATCTGGAGTTTGGCCGTGGTGCTTTTTTTCCCGTAGGTGGAATGATTTCAATTGCCCGTTCGCTGTTTGAATTAGCCCAAAGAAATGGAGTAAAATTTCATTTTAATTCTCCGGTCGAATCCATTGAAACAAAATCAGGAAAAGTAACAGGAATTCTTAGTCAGTCTGATTTTTACGAAGCTGATTACGTGGTATGTAACTCGGACGTAGTGCCTGCTTATCGCAAATTGCTGAGGAAAGAAAAAGCACCCGAAAAAACACTTGATCAACCACGCTCCAGTTCGGCATTGATTTTTTACTGGGGCATGGATCAGATTTACAATGAGCTGGAAATGCACAATATCTTTTTCAGCAACGATTACAAACAGGAATTTGAGCTCATCCATGAGGGAGGTCAAATCAGCACTGATCCAACCATTTATATCAATGTTACATCGGCTTATCAGCCCGATGACGCACCTGCCGGTGGGATGAATTGGTTTGTAATGATAAACGTGCCGGGAAACACGGGTCAAAACTGGGATGCACTCATCCATTCAAGCAGAGAAGTCATTATTCATAAACTGGAAAAACGTTTGGGCAAGTCGGTGCGAAAGCACATTGTTTGTGAAGAAATTTTGGATCCGCGCCTGATTGAAGCTAGAACTTCCTCGTTTCAGGGTTCGCTATATGGCAGTAGCTCAAACAACCGATATGCGGCTTTTTTAAGGCATGCCAATTTTTCAAATCAGGTCGGCGGTCTTTATTTTTGCGGAGGAAGTGTGCATCCCGGCGGAGGCATTCCGCTGGCTTTAAAATCGGCCAAAATTGTTTCTGAATTAATCTCCTGAACCATGTCAAAAACCGGCATTACCCTAAAATTTGGTGAACGTGAAGCAGCTGTTGTTCTGGTGGTATTTCACATCGTTGGAATTTTGGGGCTTTCGGGAGCGTTCAAATCCTGGTTTTTGCAATTAACACCCTTTAATTTACTCTTGAGCCTCGGGTGTTTGCTTGCCTTGCAACCCTCGAAAAACCTAAAGCTATTGCTATTTATTGTATTCTCATTTACATTGGGTTTTGGGGCCGAATGGCTGGGGGTTCATACCGGCTATTTGTTTGGAGATTACCATTACGGGTGGGTTTTGGGCTTAAAATTCGATGGCATCCCCTTGCTGATTGGGGTTAATTGGGTGATGCTGACTATTGTTTCGGGTGATTTGACCCGAAGATTTATAAAAAACAGGCTGCTTTCGGTGGTTTTGGCAGCACTATTAATGACCGGCTTGGATTACCTCATTGAGCCGGTGGCCGTTCAACTTGGATTTTGGTCGTGGCATAGCACACAAATACCTGTTTTCAATTACATATCGTGGTTTCTTGTAGCTTTGCCCATGCAATGGATGTATCATTCGTTTGCAAGCGGAAACAATCCCGCAGCCAAATGGTTACTATTGTCACAAATTCTGTTTTTTGCAGTTTTGAATTACCTGTTATGACTGTTTTGATTAACATTTTAATTGTAGTTGCCACTTTCTTTTTCATGGAGTTTATGGCCTGGGCAACCCATAAATATGTGATGCATGGTTTCTTGTGGAGTTTGCACAAAGATCACCATGAACCTCATGATCATCTTTTTGAGAAAAACGACGCGTTCTTCTTGATTTTCGCCATTCCAAGCTGGCTCTGTATCATGTTCGGCATGATGAATGGCAACGATTTCAGATTGTACATCGGAATTGGTATTGCCATTTACGGACTAGCCTACTTTCTGGTGCATGATGTATTTATTCACCAACGAATCAAGTGGTTTCGCCGATCAGACAATGTGTATTTGCGTGCCATCAGAAAAGCACATAAAGTGCATCACAAAACCATAGGCAAGCAGGATTCAGAGTCGTTTGGTATGCTGGTGGTGGCCCTTAAATTTTTTAAAGAGCAGAAACGTGTTTCCTGATAAATACCTGTATTTGGTTTTAATGCTTGCAAGCATTGCTTATCCGCTATTGCAAAGTTTCGAGCGCAGAATTACCATGTTCAGGAAATGGAAGCATATTTTCCCGGCTATCTTAATCACCGCGGGATTTTTTATAATTTGGGATGAGTTTTTCACACGCATCGGCGTGTGGAGTTTTAATGAAAAATACATTTTGGGTATCCTCATTGGAAGTTTGCCACTGGAAGAATGGCTATTTTTCCTGATCGTTCCCTATGCATGCTTTTTTGTGTATTTTGTTGCGAATTACTTCATTAAAAAAGATCTATTCAGAACCAGCTACAAGTATGTTTCAATTGTCATGATTATTTTATTGCTGGTGTTTGCTGGCATTTATTACAATCGCTGGTACACAGCAACCACCTGCATTTTACCTGCTTTATTACTCATCTGGCTCACGTTTGTGAAACAGGTCACCTATTTAGGTAGATTCTTCACCGGATATTTCTTTAGTCTTATCCCTTTTTTAATTGTGAATGGGGTACTCACCAGCAAACCTGTTGTTATTTACAACAACTTCGAAAACAGTGGTATTCGTATTTTTATTGACGGGATTTCCAATATTCCAATTGAAGACCTTGCCTATTGTTTATTGCTTTTATTAATGAATATTAGCCTGTACGAGCGCTTTCAACAGAAATCCAATCAGGTTGTGTAGAATTTATACAGGTATCTGCGGCGGGTGCCGCGATAATTTAAAACGCAGCTTTGAAACAAGCGCTGTTGGATTCGTGAAATAATGTATTTTTGAAACTTATATCATCGAACGCCACATGAAATTTATTCCTTACGCTTTTATATTGCTGCTTTTGGCAGGCATTCAGTCTTCTTGCAAGAAACTGGATCAGCTCGTCAGTTTTAATCTTGACACCCGTGATACGGTACAATGGATTGGAATTCCGGATACAGTTATCAGCGATACCTTCAACAATAACGAAGGCTTTATTATTCTTTCAAAAGAATTTAAATTTAGTGATTATGCTAAATTCAAAACCAATAAAACCTCACCTGCGCAAATTGAGGATGTTCAGGCGTTGACATTTACATTAGAACTAAACGACGACACCGTTACTAATTATTCTTTTTGTAAAGATCTTGAGATTTATCTTGTTTCACCCAACAATGCATTTCAGGAGATTCTTATTTATGAAAATCCATTCCCTGTGCCAACTCAATCATCTTTTGTGGCAGAAATTGATGGCGCTAACGCTGAATTCTTGAAAGCAATTCAAAAAAACGATTACCAGTTTAAATCGCAATTTATCTTGCAAAACTTTATTCCTGATACCATCACCATGAACATGCAGATGACATTCAGGCTTAAGGGACAGCCCAATGAATAATCAAGGAGATGGCTCCGCTGAGAAATTGGTTTCCATTGTAATCCCGGGTCATAATTACGGGCATTTTATATCAGAAACACTAAACAGTGTACTCAACCAAACCTACACAAATTGGGAATGCATTGTTGTTGACAATGGCTCAAGCGACAATACAATAGATGTTGTAAAATCATTTATTGAAATTGATGATCGTTTTCGGGTTTTCAGCATTTCACAAAACACAACCTCAGCCACCAGAAATTTTGGTATTTCTAAGAGCCAAGGTTCTTTTTTGTTATTTCTCGATTCTGATGACCAAATAGCTCCGGCCAAACTGGCCGAAAGCATGAAGTTGTTTGATGAGTTTCCTGAAACAGATTTGGTGTATTCACCAAGCAAGTATTACAACGATGGCGAGCCTGGCATACTGCGAGATAAAATGAACCCCGGATCTCACGATTTGCTTCGCGGTTACCATGGAAACTCATTACCATTGCTGGAGAAAATGGTCCATTCGAATCTTTTTACCATTTGTGCACCTATCATCAGAACCAAAAAAGTGAAGGCCATTGGAGGCTTTAATGATTCTTTGAATTGGGTGGAAGACTGGGATTTTTACATTCGTTTGCTTGCTTCAGCTTGCGAGGTACGATATTGTTCGTCTGACGATTCATCCTGCCTGATTAGGGTTCATAATCGTTCGCTTAGCAAAAAAAACCTGAACATGATGGAACAATCCGTAGATGTTAGGAAAAATCTTGAACGTGTTTTGAAAAAACTTCCGGGTATATCCTCTAAAATGGAATTGATTCTTAAAAACAGCCAAGAAATCAAATTCCTGCATCGAAGTTTGTACGAGCAATATCTGAATCACGACCAGATTAAAGCCTGCCGGCATCTTTGGCGGTTTTTTCACATCGATGGTAATGTAAGACTTTTAGTAAAAGGCCTGCTAGGCTTACCAGGCCGAAATAATGTGTTTAGCTAAAATCATGGCGACTGAGTCTAAACTTGTTGAAAACTTGTGAAAAGCTTTTGATTCTCATAAACTATAACTAATTTGCGCACCTAAACCACTATCACAATGAAGTTTCTCTTTGCATCACTTCTTTTTCTATTTAGCATCGTTTCGGGCTTTGCACAAAACAGCAAACAAATCGGAGCAGAAAGCGAAAAATACAACTTAGAACAAGTTAAAACCTACAAAAGCCGTACGTTTTACAATTTGGACCTGTCACAGGTGAACGAAAACACACGAAGCAGATTGATCGATAATCTTTACAGAAGCCAGAATATCATTGTTACATCCAGATTAGATTCAGATTTAAATTTGAAAATTTCTGCAAACAGTGAGCTCACGCTAAGTGCAATTAAAAATGAATTGGATCAATTGATTTCAGCCATAAATTCAAGCCCAGAAGCAGCCCCTAATAAGTTTTAACCACCATTTCATACTCCCCGAAAATGTACAAATTTCTTGTAATGCTATTTATTGGGTTACTATCAACCACAGTAAATGCCCAAAATAACACCTGTGCCACTGCAGCACCTTTCTGCACAGGAACTGTATTTAACTTTCCTGCCGGTGTAAATACGGGCAACGCAGAAACCGGTCCGGATTATGGCTGCCTTGGTTCGGAACCCAATCCTGCCTGGTATTTTATGCAGGTAGAAGATCCAGGTGACATTAGCATTTTCATGGTAGGAACCAATAATGCACAGCAAACTCCCACCAACGATATTGATTTTATCTGTTACGGTCCATTCAATAGCATACAAGGCGTTTGTGGTCAATTAACTGCTGATAATATTGTTGACTGCAGTTATTCTGCTTTGCCAACCGAAACCGCGAATATCCCTAATGCCATGCAAGGAGAAATTTATCTTCTTATGATTACGAATTTTTCCAACACCCCCTGTAATATCATATTCTCACAGAATGGCGGAACAGGATCTACCAGTTGCGGTCCATTCAATAATGGCCCCCTTTGCGTTGGTAACACGCTTGAGCTTACCAGCTTATTCTCTCCAAATGAATATAATTTTACTTGGACAGGTCCAAATGGATTCGTTAGTAACGATCCGGAGCCCATTATTGAAAATGTAACTTTGGATATGGCCGGCGAATACGTACTTATAGTTGAAAATCCTGTTTCCAGCGATACCGCCAGTACCATTGTAGAAATTAGCCTTCCGCCGGATCCTCCTGTCATAACGGCTCAAGATTCAGCTATCTGTAACGGAGAATTTACATTCCTTAACGTGGTAGGAGATTATGCGTCTTACGATTGGCCTTCCATCGGACAGTCAAATCCACAGGTTGAAGTTGGTCCGGGAACTTATGAAGTTATTGTGAATGCGGTTTTAGGTTGTTCATCTACAGCAAGTATTACTGTAGAAGTTTCACCCACAATCGTACCAGTTATTGTTGCACCGGACTCACTTTGCGGAGTCGCCACTGCTGGCATTTACACCACTGAACAATTTGACACGTATCAGTGGACTACCGGTTCATCAAACGATACGATTACAGTAGGCCCAGGGTTTTATGCAGTAAACGTGACTCTGGAAGGATTCTGCAATGCTTCGTCCCAACCTGTTCAAATTCTTGAATCATCAACCATAACGCCGGTTATTTTTGGACCGGATCATACCTGCTTTGATTTTATCGTTCCTCTTCAAACCACTGAAGAGTTTGTTACTTACGAATGGTCAACCGGCTCTGTAACAGATACAATTTTAGTCAACCAGGGAACTTTTACAGTTAGTGTTTCGGATGAGTTTGGATGTACAGGAACATCCCTTCCATTTATTGTTTCAAATTCAGCACCTCAGGCGGAAGTTTTCGGGATTACAGATTTTTGCGAAGGTGATAGTATCCTCGTAAATGCTGCTCCAAATTTTGCTGCATATGAATGGACAAACGCTCTTTTTGAAACATTAAGCATAGCAGATACCGTTTGGTTTGCAGGTGACTCTTTGTACTTGAGGGTTACTGATGAATTTGGTTGCTTTAATTCTGATTTATTTATTATTGTTCCAACCCCCCTACCGGGAGCTAATTTTACAGCCAATCCTTCATTAACCTATATTCAATTGCCTGCTGCAACTATAAGCTATGCAGATAATTCACAACCCGCAACAGGCGATTCATTGATTTTTTGGAATTACCTTGTGGAACCTCTTGATGGCGATTGGGTACCGGGTGATGGACAAGATTCTGTGTTTTTTGATACCCCTGATGGCAGCGTCACAATTACGTATCCTGATACCGGATTTTATACAGTAACCATGCTTACAATAAGTCAATTAGGATGCGTTGATACTGTGCAATACACCATTTATGTGTTCGATGAGCCTTATGTTCCGAATGCCATCTCGCCAAACGGCGATGGACTGAACGACTTCTTAAAAATTCCTTTCCTATCAGGTTACCCTGAAAACGAAGTTTACATTTACAATCGCTGGGGCAAAAGAGTTTACGAAGCTACAAACTACAAAGACGACTGGGCTGCAGAAAACCTTCCATCAGGTACTTATTTTTATGTGGTTACCGCTCCAACCTTAGAAATGCCCTTAAAAGGTTCTTTAAATGTATTCAAAGAAGATTAAGATTATCTAATTATCAATAAAAGGGCAGTTTGACTGAAAAGTCTTACTGCCCTTTTTGATTTTAGTGTATTTTTGACACCCAAATCTGAGAAATGAAAGTTACTGAGCACATTGAAAAAGCAAATGGAAGTACTCTGTTTTCCTTCGAGGTACTGCCTTCGCTCAAGGGAAAGGATATTCAGGATTTATACCACGGAATTGAACCTTTAATGGAGTTCAATCCCAGTTTTATTAATGTAACCTACCATCGTGAGGAGTACATTTTTAAAAAATTGAGTAACGGTCTGCATGAAAAAATTCATACAAGAAAACGGCCGGGTACGGTGAGTATTTGTGCCGCTATAAAGTATAAATACGGAGTTGATACCGTTCCGCATCTTATTTGTGGTGGATTTACTCGCGAGGACACGGAACTTGCATTGATTGACATGCATTATTTGGGAATGAATAATTTGCTGGCACTTCGTGGAGACCCAATTAAAGGCGAAGGTCAGTTTCTGCCTGAAAAGGCAGGACACGCAAATGCTTCAACACTTGTGAAACAAATTTCAGGTATGAACAACGGGAATTATCTGGATGATGATGTAGTGGAAGGAATACCTACCGATTTTTGCATCGGAGTAGCCGGTTATCCTGAAAAACATTTCGAAGCACAAAACCTGAAAACAGACTTGAAGTACCTGAAAGAGAAAATTGATGCAGGTGCTCATTACATAGTCACGCAAATGTTTTTTGATAATGCCAAGTTTTTTGATTTTGTTAAAGCTTGCCGCAAAGCAGGCATCAACGTACCCATCATTCCGGGCCTCAAGCCTATCACAACTCTGAAACACATTTCATTCCTTCCAAAAACATTTCATATTGATATGCCAGAAGAACTGGCAGATGAACTGGAAAAATGCAAATCAAACGAGCAAATTATGGAAGTTGGGATTGAATGGGGCATTAAACAATCCAAAGAGCTAATTGCTGCCGGAGTGCCTTGCATCCATTTTTATACTATGGGTAAATCCGAAGCTGTCAAAAGAATTGTGCAGGCTTCCTATTGATTAGGAATCTTGTAAATAGTTCCCGACTGTTCGTGAGCGCCATGCAAGTAAATATGGCCTGATGTGGCAAATCCAAAGCCCGTATAAGCAGGATATGGCAGGCCAAAATCAGCTGAGCCCTTTGTGTAAAGCCCATTGCTGTTTACGTTTTCAGAAATCGGAACCGCCCTTTGGTAATCCTCTGCCCGGCTCTTTCCCCCTTCGGGTGATTTCGTATTCATGATCAGTTTTACAGAGCCGTTTCGGGCAGGATATGCCATAAAACCGATGTGCCGTCCACCGTCATCTGAACTGATCTGCTCATTCGGAATTATTCTAAACCAGGCGGGTTTTGCCAGATTATCAAAACTAATCACAAATAAATTTCCGGCCTTGAATAAATCACGACACACCTCCAGCCCATTGCGGTAGTCCGTTTCACACTTGGTTGAAAACTCTCTTGAATCGGCCAACAACATCACGTTGCCATTGTCATCCGGAAACAACTCAAAACAATGAAGATTCTTTAACAATTCCTTTTCTGCCTTTATTTCTCCGGTATTTAATCCTTTCAAATCTGTCAGAAATAATTTCAAACTACTGGCTTCAATCCTTCCTGATTCCCGATCAGTACGAATAAAAAAAACACCCGAAGTTTGACCGGGCTTTTCAAAGGCTTCGCGGTAAAAACCGCTAACAAAGAGTTTTTCTTTCTTGTCCAGTGAAAATCGAATCGACTCGATTTCTTTTCCGGGAATTTCCATCGGATATTCAAGAATCTCATTACCAAAAACCGGAAAAGCAAATAGCGAGTAGGTAGAAACCTGATTCTTTTCGCTTTTGAACATCACATGATAATTTCCGTCGTTGTCAGTGATGCATTGAACCAGTTCCGGTCTCGACTTTTCAAAATCAATCTGAGCCTGCGTTAATCCTGAATTATGACCTAAACTATCGAATCTGACCAAAGAAATCTCTGATTCAGAGCGGCCCACCGTGCTTTCGACAAACAAAACAGAGAGCCATTTTGTGTTTGCAGAAATGTTAAGTTTAAACCTGGGTACACCAATGCCAAATTGAGCTGAAGCCAATGAAAGCAATTGCTTTTCAGGCCCAATGCCTCCATTTAAATCAATAACCCGATAGCTTAACCTGTATTCACGTTTCTCTTTGATAAAATCCGAATTAAACAGGCACAAGCTTCCGTTCCAAATAAGTAAATCCTCGCGTACCAAGGTCTGAGCCCGATTTTCAATTTGTTCAGGCTTCCAGCTTCCCTTAAACTCCAGCGAAGCCGTGTCGAATCGATCAATAATAAATGATTTTTCATGACCTGTCTTGGAATCTGCCATGGTACGCAGTAATAACAATTCACCGGAAAGAATTCCGGGCATACCCGCTGCATAAAAACCTTTTTCACTGGAATAACTCTTCCCTGATACAATGCTCTGAGCGAATAGCCCACTACATAATAACATAAGAATATTTACCAGAATGAAAGTCCTGAAATTAATCATAATTAAGCCTTTCTGGTAACCTCGCTTACAGCATCGTTTTTGTTTGCCAGTTGTCCGCAAGCTGCATCAATATCTTTTCCGCGTGAGCGCCTAACATTTACAATGATACCCCGTGATTCCAATCTCGAAGTAAAACGACTCAAAGACTCGTCCGAGGCCTTTCTGAATTCACCTTCATCAATTGGATTGTATTCAATAATATTAATTTTTACGGGTACCTTCCGGGCAAAAGCTTCCAATTCAGTGGCGTCCTGTAAACTATCGTTGAAACGATCAAATAAAATATACTCCAGGGTAGGACGTGTTCCTGTTTTATCGTAAAAATAAAGCAGTGCCTCTGAAAGCGACTCCAATGTATTGCTTTCATTAATCGGCATAATCTGACTTCTCTTTTCATCATTCGCTGCATGCAGCGATAAAGCCAAATGAAACTTCACATGATCGTCGGCCAATTGTTTGATCATTTTTGCAATACCTGCGGTAGAAACAGTAATTCGCTGAGGCGACATCCCCAAACCATCGGGAGAGGTAATCATTTCAATGCTTTTGAGTACATTTTTATAATTCAGCAAAGGCTCACCCATGCCCATGTAAACAATATTGCTCAGGGGAATGCCATAATGTTTTTCACTCTGACGTTTAATGACCACAACCTGATCGTAAATCTCCCCCGGATCCAGATTCCTCAATAGCTTCAGCTTTCCGGTTGCGCAAAACTTACAGGTGAGCGAGCACCCAATTTGTGAGGAAACACAAGCCGTCATTCTGTTGGTGGTAGGAATCAAAACACCTTCGACCACAGATCCATCGTAAAGCTTAAATGCTGATTTGATGGTACGATCAGAACTTTTTTGCATATCAGCAACTTCGAGTCCCTGAAGAAAAAAAGAAGTACTCAGTTTGTCTCTCAGCGGCAAGCTGAGATTCGACATTTCAGTAAATGAGGTTACTGACTTTTTCCAAAGCCATTCATACACCTGTTTTGATCTGAACCGGGGTTCGCCCTGCTCTTTAAACCAGCTTTCAAGCTCAGAAAAACTTAAATTTCGGATGTCGGGAAGCGGCTTTTTCATGCTGCAAAGATACACAGGTTTCAGCGGCTTGAATTAAAGTACTTTTACCACATGAAACGTTATTTGGCCGATCTGATTTTTCCTGGCAAAGGCCGGTCTGTAGCCAATGGCATGCTGCTAACCAACGATGATGGAACCATTCTGGACCTGATTCAGCCCGGCCAAACAGGATACGAAACCTCTGATGCCATGTATTTCGAAGGTGCCCTGGTGCCCGGTTTTGTAAATGCACATCTGCATCTTGAGCTAAGTCATTTGAAAGGTGTCATTCCACAAGGAACAGGCCTCGATGGTTTTGTTGAACATCTTGGTAAAGTGCGTCATGAAATTCCATTGCCCGATGAATTTTTGCTTTCAAAAACCGATGAGGAAATGCATGAAAAAGGGGTAGTTGCAGCGGGCGATATTTGCAATACGCATCACACGTTTGATGTAAAAATAAAATCTAAAATCAGGTACCATAACTTTATTGAATTATTTGCTTTCAGGCCCGAACGGGCAATGCTCGTGTTTCAGCAGGGAATTGATTTAACAAGCTTAGCTCATAGCAAAGGACTGTCGGCTTCACTGAGTCCTCATGCTCCGTATTCGGCTTCCGACGAGCTCATGCGGCTGATCACATCTGAACTGAAAACCAAGTCTAATAAAACGCTGAGTATCCATTTTCAGGAAAGTGAAGAAGAAATTGAGTTTATATCCACCGGAGGTGGGAAAATGTCAGATCGCCTGCGGCGGATGAATATAAATACACAGGATTACAAAGCGGAACCTGATGGACCTACAGCCTGGTTAATCCGAAACATACCTGCTACGCAAAGGCTGCTTACCGTGCATAACACCTTTAGTTCGGTAGAAGAAATCGAAAAACTTACCGCCCGTTTTGATGATGCCTGGTTTTGCACATGTCCTTCTGCCAATCTCTTTATCTCAGGTAAAATCCCAGGGCGCAACACCTTGCTCAGCGCCGAAAACCGGTGGTGCATTGGCACCGATAGTCTGGCATCAAACACCACGCTGGACATGCTTTACGAAATGCGAATTATTCAGGAAGCCCACGGGTTTAACCTCGAAAAACTAATCCCCATGGCCACTATGCAGGGCGCTCGCGCCTTGGGCCTTGATCAAGAATTTGGCAGCTTCGAACCCGGAAAACGCCCCGGAATTGTCCACCTAAGTAAGCTGAATCATAAAGAATTGTTAATTCTTCCTGAAACACGCTCCCGCTTGATATGAATGTGTAAGCTTGCAGATTCATTTCGTTGCATCCTTTTTTTTGCAAGCAAATGAATTGAAAAATGGGTTCTCAATTAATCTTCACATTCTTTCGTCATCCTTCGTATGGACTGAGCCTGGATGCCTATCTGGTAGAGTTACTGCCTAAAGGCACCTTTTCCTACCAATACAAGCGAGTTATTTTCGAGAGACTCAATGATTACGATTATCCGTTTACCGAAAACGACCGCAAGGTGATTCGTAAAATTTCTGAATTAAGTCCAAGAAACATTGAAGCCAATTTCAATAAGAAAAAGCTGAAAACCGATGTGTTTCTGACAAAACTTTCGGAGGATGCTTCACAAATGAAGCTGCTTGCTGCTTATTTCGACCGCAGGCTCGCAGCTTGTCTCGACTTGTTAAAAGGGAGCAAAGTGTACCTGCAGCAACGAGCAAGCGACCATCCCGGCATGGAAGAAATTTATGTTGAATCCGAACCGGCTGTTGTGACATATTTCTTTGAAAAACAAGAACTTGGCATTGATTACAAACTAAACATTTTTCACCAGGGGAAACAACTTCCGCTTCTGGGCAATCAGGTTTCGATTCTTAGCCACCAGCCATGCTGGTTGAAAATTTCAGGTAAAATTTATCATTTTGATGAATCTACCGATGCCAACAAAATATCGCCCTTTCTGAAATCAGAGAAACTGCATATACCACAAAAACATGCAGAGGATTTCTTGCAGTCATTTATGCTTCGGGCATCGCGCAAATCGAATGTGGAATACAAGGGCTTTGATGTATCAACGAGTCCAAGCGAAACCGAAGCGGTTCTTAGCATCGAAAAGGACCTGGATGGCAGTGCTGTGCTGCAATTGCTCTTTCACTACGATCGTTTTGAAGTTTCAGAAGCCAATAATCAAGAAGTTCTGGTTTCGCTTGACAAAAACAAAGGGAGCTTTCGGCTTCAGCGCTTTCAGCGCGATGAATTGTTTGAGAATACCTGCCGCGACCAGCTTAGCCAGCTGGGATTGGTGAGAATACGACCAGCCACCTATCTGCCGGCCGAATATGTTAATGAGCAAAAACAATTCAACGATATTCTTGACTGGATTTCCTCCCGAAAATCGCTTTTGGAGCAAATGGGTTTGAAACTTCGGGCTGCCGAAAATCTCAATTTATACGAAACTTCAGTTCCTGTATTAAAGGAAATTAGCATACGCGAAAACGAAGATTGGTTTGACTTACAGGCCATTGTTGAAATCAATGGAAAGCAATATCCTTTTTCAAAGTTTGCAAAACACATTCTTCGGGGCGAACGAAACTTCAAGCTGCCCGACGGTAAAATTGTGCTGCTACCGGAAGAATGGTTTACCCGTTTTTCCGATTTATTTGAATTTGGCGAATTTGACGATGAGCTTCTAAGAATTCACAAGCAACACCACGGTTTGCTCGAAGGGCATCCTTTGCTAACCATGGAAAAAGGACTGAGCCTCAAAAACAACGAAAAGCAAGCTTATCTGGGTTTTGCCGAAGAGCCCATCCCTGCTCCGCAGGGATTGAATGCCAGTTTGCGCGATTACCAGCTCAAGGGATTCCAATGGCTGTATGCGCTTTCATCCAATGGTTTGGGCGCCTGCCTGGCCGATGACATGGGACTGGGTAAAACGCTACAGGTAATTGCCCTCATCCTGAAAAGCAAAGATGATTTTAAGCCTGCCAATGAGTTTTCGGGAAACGCTCAACTCCAATTGTTTCAGGAAACACCTAAGCTTCCCAGTCTGGTTGTGATGGCTCCATCACTTATTTACAACTGGGAAAACGAACTCAGGAAATTTGCTCCCGATCTGCATGTTCGAAAGCACCTGGGCCAAAGGCGGCGAAGCGACACCGGTTTCTTCCAACAGGCTGATGTTATTTTAACCACTTACGGCGTGGTCAGAAACGACATAAAGCTTTTGAAACAAGTCCACTTCAATCATGTAATACTTGATGAAAGCCAGTTAATTAAAAACGCTCGCTCGGTAAGTTTTCAATCGGTGAGGCAACTGAATGCACGCCAGCGAATTGTATTAACCGGTACACCGGTCGAAAACTCCTTAACCGACCTTTGGGCACAGCTTACGTTTCTTCAACCGGGTTTGTTGGGAAGCCAAAAGTTTTTTAAGCAGGAATTTGTCCAACCCATTGAACTGCAGCAGGACAATGTACGTTTGGAGAAACTTCGAAAAATTATTCATCCGTTTATTCTTCGCAGAACCAAGGAAGAAGTAAGTCCCGAACTTCCTGAATTAAGCCGGCGTATTCACTATTGCGAGATGAATAGCGAGCACCGAAGCTTCTACGAAGAGCAAAAATCAAATTTCAGAAATAGAATTCTTGAAAGTGTTAGCCGCTCCGGTGTAGATAAGAATCAATTGTTGATTCTTCGGGGTTTGTCGCATTTGAGGCAGATTGCCATTCATCCGGGTTTGATAAATCCTGAATTCAAAGGCGATAGTGGAAAAACCGACCAGGTAAAGTTCACCTTGTCGCAATTGAAAGCCAGCGATAAGAAAGTGCTCTTGTTTTCGCCGTTTGTAAGGCACCTAAGTCTTTACAAAGAACATTTCCAAGCCGAAAAACAGGCCTATTCCTACCTCACCGGCGAGGTTCCACAGCACAAGCGGGGCGAAGTCATCAGCGAATTCGACCTGCATCCCGGGCACCGATCGTTTTTGATTCAATTAAAAACAGGTGGATCAGGATTGAATCTTACCATGGCCGACCACGTTTTCCTGCTGGATCCTTGGTGGAATCCTGCTGCTGAGGAGCAAGCAATTGCCAGAGCTCATCGAATGGGGCAAAAAATGCAGGTATTTGCCTGGCGATTCATCACCAAGGACACCATTGAAGAAAAAATTCTTCGCCTGCAGGAAAAAAAGTCCCGTCTTGCGTCGGATATTCTTAAACAATCCAGATTGAGCACCCACCTCAGCAAGGAAGATCTTGACGAACTTTTCGCCTGACAAACAAACACCTATTCGCAAAATAATATAGCTTCGCGAAAATTGATTTTGCAACCATGAGTCAAGCAACCGCGAGAAAACACCCCCGTGCACTTCCCTTTTTGTTCTTCACCGAAACCTGGGAACGCTTTGGTTTCTATTTAATGATAGGAATCTTTCAATTGTACATGACCGCGCCTGCAGCCGAAGGCGGACTTGGCTTCGACAGAAAATCGGCAGCTGATATTTATGGGACCTTTATCGCATTTGTTTACCTCACGCCCTTTTTGGGCGGAATGCTTGCCGATAAAATTTTAGGATATGGCCGGTCGGTTTACATTGGTGGGGTATTAATGGGCTTAGGCTATTGTGGTCTCGCGCTCGACGGTATGCTTGCTTTTTACACATCGCTGGGCTTAATTATCCTTGGAAACGGCTTTTTCAAGCCCAATATTTCGACCTTGCTTGGGAACTTGTACTCTGATGAAAAGTTCAAAAAGAACAAAGACAGCGGGTACAACATTTTTTACATGGGCATCAACATTGGTGCTCTGGTATGCAACTTCTTTGCAGCATTTATGCGCAATAAATACGGTTGGGAATTTGCCTTTCTAACTGCCGGTATTGGAATGTTCATTGGTTTGATTGTGTTTGCAATTGGCCGTAAACACTACAAACAAGCCGACGTGATCAGCAAAAGTGAAAAAGGCGACCTTACCGTAAGCCGGATTATAAGTGTGGTATTACTTCCGGCTATCGTTGTTGGAATTGCCGGATGGATGATTCCTGGAAACCTGCTTGGCAGCGACTCAACCGATGCGTTCATTTTTGCAGCTATTCCGGTTGTGATCTTTTATATTTCCTTGTGGGCACGCGCTTCACAAACCGATAAACGCCCTATTGCTGCACTACTAGCAATTATGGCTGTAAGTGTTATGTTTTGGGCCGTTTTTAAGCAAAACGGAACAGCGCTTACCACCTGGGCACAATTCTACACCGACCGCGAAATACCTCAAACCTTTGCTCCTGTAGCTGAAACCCTTTATCTGGCTGAAAAAACAATAAATGCAAACGATTCGGTGCCTCATTACAACAGCGAATTTCAATTGGTGAAAAAGGACGGTAAGGCTGAGGTGATTTTTGATAAACCGGTGTACTTCAGAAATGTCAATCCTGAAAAAATGCCGCCCGAAGGGTCAGAGGTTCAGCTATTGAATACTGAAATTTTTCAATCTGTAAATCCTTTTTGGGTGGTGGCGCTCACGCCACTGGTTGTTTTGTTTTTTGGATTCCTGAGGAAACGAAAACTCGAACCATCAACGCCGGGCAAAATCGGTTGGGGCTTGCTCATCTCGGCACTCTCTACACTGATTATGGTTATTGCTGTGTATGCCACACACAATGGCCTGGAAAAAGCATCCCCCTGGTGGCTCATTTCCTGTTATGGAGTCATTACCATCGGTGAGCTGTTTTTAAGTCCGATGGGTCTTTCACTGGTCTCAAAACTAAGCCCACCAAGAATAACAGCCATTATGATGGGCGGTTGGTTTTTATCTACCTCCATTGGTAACAAACTCTCGGGAATTCTTGCTACATTGTGGGATTCTTACGATGATAAGGCAAATTACTTTCTGGTCAATTTCGGTTTACTTGCTTTTGCATCTATTGTGATGTTTCTTTTATTACGAAGTCTAAAAAAGATTTTTGATGAACACGCAGCCTGATCATGAATAAAACCGAAAGTTTATCCGAGCAGCTCAAAAAGGACATCCCGGCATCGGTCATGGTGTTTTTGGTGGCCCTTCCCTTGTGTCTGGGCATTGCTTTGGCAAGTGGAGCAAGTGCTTTTTCAGGCATTATTACCGGCGTAATTGGAGGTATTGTTATTGGTGCTATCAGCGGTTCACATGTGAGTGTTAGCGGACCTGCTGCCGGTTTAACGGTAGTTGTTCTCAATTCCATTGAAACCATGGGCTCATTTCAGGCTTTTTTGGCGGCCTTGGTTGTTGCCGGACTCCTTCAAATCCTGCTTGGCTTTCTTAAAGCGGGAGTCCTGTCTAACTTTTTTCCTTCCGCGGTTATCCGCGGGATGCTGGCCGCCATAGGATTAATCCTTATTCTCAAACAAATACCTCATGCGCTGGGCTACGATTTTGTGTATGAAGGTGACTTTTCGTTCACTCAAACAACAGAGCACAACACCTTTACAGACATTGTTTATGCCTTTCTGGAGCCCCAGCCTCTGGCAATTCTTATTTGTGCGATTTCTTTGGCAACCATGGTTGGCTGGGACAATTTTATAAAGCCGAAAGTTGAATCATTGAAGGTAATACCAGGTGCTTTGCTGGCTGTGCTCGCCGGTATGATTATAAACAAACTGGCATGGTTTATCTTAGCCGGATATGCTTTAGGTGCCGAGCATCTGGTAAAACTTCCCGTAAATATTTTCAATGCATCAGGAGCAGATTTATTTGCAAGTCCGGATTTTAAAGTTCTTAATAGTTCTGATGTTTATCTTGTTGCAATTACAATTGCCCTAATTGCCAGCCTTGAAACCTTACTGAGTATTGAAGCATCAGATAAGCTGGATACTAAAATGAGAATTACACCTTTAAACAGAGAACTAATTGCTCAAGGTATCGGAAACACACTGTTAGGTTTCATTGGAGGTATTCCCGCTACAGCGGTTATTGTCAGAAGTTCTGCCAATATCATGGCCGGTGCGGCCAGTAAACTTTCAACAATCATTCACGGACTCTTGCTCCTCTTCAGTGTACTTGCACTTGCGCCTTTGTTAAACCAAATTCCGCTTGCTTCATTGGCTGCTATTTTACTTGTAGTAGGGTTCAAGCTGGCTTCGCCCGAAGTATTTAAACAATTATTCAATCAAGGTAATTCTCAGTTTATACCCTTCATTATCACAATTGTAGCCATTATTTTTACGGATCTGTTGATCGGAATCGGGATTGGCCTGGCCATCGGTATTCTGTTTATGATCTTTACCAATATTAAAAGTGCAGTTAAAGTAACGCACTACAACAACTTGGTTCTGATTAGATTACGCAATAACGTCACCTTTTTAAACAAATATCATCTCCGGAACGAACTGCGTAAAATACAACCAGGCACTGAAGTTATGATTGATTTGCGACCGGCTGCTTTTATTGATCACGACATTGCGGAAACACTTGAACAATTTATTTTCTCTGCACGTCAACGTGATATCAAGCTGGAAATTAAAAAAACACCCCGTCAGAAGGGAAACAATAAATTTAAAGGCTTAAGCAATGAATTCATGTGAAAAACTATTGCTCGAAAACAAAGCCTGGGCTTCAGAAATGCTGGATGAGGACCCGGATTTTTTCAAAAATCAAGCGGCTGAGCAAGCACCCGATTTTTTTTGGATTGGCTGCAGCGATAGCCGAGTGCCGGCCAATGAAATCACCAATACAGAACCGGGACAAATATTTGTTCACCGAAATGTGGCAAATATGGTTGTTAACACAGACCTGAACCTGCTTAGCGTGCTGCAATACGCTGTAGAAGTTCTAAAAGTAAAGCATGTTATTGTTTGCGGACATTACGGTTGCGGAGGCGTTAAGGCCGCTATAAATAACGGATCTTACGGATTACTAAATAAATGGCTGAGAAACATCAAAGACGTTTACCGCTTTCACCGCAATGAAATTGACATGATTAACAACCCGGAGGAACGATTAAACAAAATGATTGAACTCAATGTACAGGAACAAATTCATAACCTGGCTAAAACCTCAATCATCCAGCGCAGCTGGCATAAAACACAGGCGCCCATGCTGCATGGCTGGGTTTATGGAATCAACGATGGCATTTTGAGCGAAGTCATAAGAATGGATTACATGCACGAAATTGATCCGATATACCGCTTCAACAAGGTCGATCTGGACGCTTAATTCGTAATTTAGCCGCAGTGTTTTTCTTTTATGGCAGGTCATAGTAAATGGGCAAATATCAAGCATCGTAAAGGTGCTCAGGACAAACGGAGGGCAAAGGTTTTTACGCGCATCCTGCGCGAAATAATGATGTCGGTAAAAACATCAGGTCCCGATCCGGATGCCAACCCCCGACTACGTTTGGCTGTCCAAAACGCCAAAGGAGCCAATATTCCTAAAGATACCATTCAAAGAAACATCGATAAAGCAGCCGGAAAAGAATCGGCAAGCTACTCTGAACCAACCTACGAAGGCTACGCTCCGGGGGGTGTTGCTGTTTTTGTGGAATGTGCTACGGATAACCTAAACCGTACCGTACAGGATGTTCGCATGGTTTTTAATAAATACGGTGGAAACCTTGGAACCAATGGCTCCTTGAGCTTTGTCTTTGATCACATGGGTGTTTTCACCATTCCTCAGGGCCATTTGGAGGAGGATTTATTTACCATGGAAATGATTGACGCAAATGCAAGTGAAATAGAACTGAACGAGGGCGTTTTTACTGTTTATGTGCCTTTTGACTCATTTGGCGACATGCAGAAAAAACTTGAAAGCATGGGAATCACGCCTGAGAACGCTTCTTTGCAGAGAATTCCCAAAGAAATGGTGAACCCTGATTTTGAAACCGCTGCAAAAGCACTGAAACTCATAGAAATGATGGATGACCTGGACGATGTTCAGGAAGTTTATCACAACCTGGGCCTGACTGATGAGCTCATTAATCAAATGGAATGATGGAACCAAAAACCGGAGAACTGAAAAGCATGAAAAATAAACTCGAAGAGCTGGAACAAAAAAAGGCAGAAGCGCTTCTTGGCGGCGGTAAAAAGCGAATTGAATCGCAACATGCCAAAGGAAAACTAACTGCCCGCGAACGTATCGCTTTGTTGCTTGACGAAGGCTCTTTTGAAGAAATAGGTCAGCTTGTTACTCACCGAAGCTCCAACTTTGGCCTGGACAAACAAGTATTTCTAGGCGACGGCGTAGTTACGGGTTACGGAACCGTGAATGGAAGAACCATTTATGTTTTCGCTCAGGATTTTACTGTCTTTGGCGGCTCTCTGGCCGAAGCTCATGCAGAAAAAATATGCAGAATCATGGATTTAGCCATGCAAAATGGTGCACCCGTGATTGGCCTCAATGATTCGGGCGGAGCCCGGATACAGGAAGGTGTGGTTTCTTTGGGTGGCTACGCCGATATTTTTTACCGCAACACCCTTGCCTCGGGCGTGATTCCCCAAATTTCTGCAATCATGGGACCCTGCGCTGGCGGAGCCGTTTACTCGCCAGCCATTACCGATTTCATTCTCATGGTGGAAAACACCTCCTACATGTTTGTTACAGGACCGAACGTTGTAAAAACTGTAACCCACGAAGAGGTAAGCTCTGAAGACCTTGGCGGGGCCTCGGCCCACAGCACCAAATCAGGTGTAACACATTTTTCTTGCTCAAATGGTGTGAGTTGCATTCAGGACATAAAAAAACTGTTGAGCTACATTCCTTCCAATTGCGAAGAGGAGGCTCCTCGCCTACCGTATACAGCTGCAAACGAAAAACGACCGGGACTCAATAGCATCATTCCTGACAATCCCAATCAACCTTACGACATTCGCGAGGTCATTGATGAGGTGATTGATAACGAGAGCTTTTTTGAAGTACATAAAAACTTTGCAGAAAACATTGTTGTCGGATTTGCGCGCCTTGCAGGCCGAAGTATCGGAATTGTTGCTAATCAGCCTGCCTTTTTAGCCGGAGTGCTTGATATTAAATCTTCTCAAAAAGCAGCGCGATTTGTGAGGTTTTGCGACTGTTTCAATATTCCATTGCTTGTTTTTGAAGACGTTCCGGGCTTCCTGCCCGGTACCGATCAGGAATGGAATGCGATCATAACCAATGGCGCCAAACTACTATATGCATTCTGCGAAGCCACTGTTCCAAGAGTTACTGTGATAACTCGAAAAGCATACGGTGGAGCTTACGATGTAATGAACTCAAAGCACATTGGGGCCGATATGAACTACGCCTGGCCCTGCGCTGAAATTGCAGTAATGGGTGCAAAAGGAGCTGCAGAAATTATTTTCAGAAAAGAAATTGAAGAAGCGCCGGTTCCGGCCGAAAAATGGCTCGAAAAAGAAAAAGAATACGCCGATTTGTTCGCAAACCCCTACAACGCCGCTGCCAGAGGCTATGTAGACGAAGTTATTGAACCTGCTGCCACTCGAGAAAAACTGATCAGAGCATTTTCAATGCTCGAAAACAAAGTTGCCACCTTGCCCCGTAAAAAACACGGAAACATCCCTCTTTAATGCATGCATTCGTTCGGAACTTCTTACTAATCATCTCAATTTCAATAGCTAACCTGCATGCGCAGGTTGATGTTAGTGGAATTGTACGAGATGCAGAAACTGGAACACCTCTACCTTATGCTTTTGTGATAGTGCATCGCACCGGTAACGGTGTATTCTGCGATACAGGTGGAAAGTTTAAAATAAATGTGAGGTCGGGCGATTCCTTACTAGTGTCGCTCACCGGCTACAAAATGCAAACTGTTCTTTTAAGCGATTCTGTGCCAAAACCTGCATATAAACTGAATGTCTCACTCAAGGCAAAACCCGTTGTGCTAAGAGAGTTTCAAGTAAAAGCGCCTAAAACTTTTGACCAAATACTTAAAGATCTTGAAAAGGCAGAAGATTCAAAAATAACCAACAAAGTGCCCGTTTCCAGTGCCATTGAAAGTCCAATAACCTTTTTGTACATGCAGTTCAGTAAGGAAGGCAAAGCTATCCGGAAAATCTCTGAACTACGGGCAGAGGATGAAAAGCAGGAACTCTTCAGGGATTTATTTACCAGATATATGCTGGCACATATTATTGATTTGGAAGAATCAGACATGGATGACTTTATTGCCTTTTCGGGTCTCAAACAAACCTATAATATGTTTGATACGGAATACGATTTGGTGGTGTATGTTAAAACAAGGCACTCCGATTACAAAAAATACAGAGGGCTCGAATAAATAGCAAAGCCGCCCACCTGATTGATGAGCGGCCCGCCGTCCTAACCCCAATAATAATTCTTAACCGTTGTCGTCGTCGTCAGAACCGTCGTCGTCATTGTCATCATCCGAATCTTCGTCGTCTGAATCGTTGTCGTCCTGATCATCTGAATCATCAGTATCTGAAACGTCGTCATCATTGTCAGCGTCCGAATCGTCTGAATCATTGTCATCGTCCGAGTCATCGTCGTCGTAGGAGCTGTTGTCATCGGAACCTGTGTTGTCATCGTCCAATGTAAGAGTGCCATTCTGGTTGCCTTGCGACAACTGACCCGGATTTGTTTTCGCAGATGATCTTGAATCGTCTATCAGATCTTCAAGTTCATGTTTGCCACATGAACCAAGTAATACAACGAGCATGAATGTGAATGCTCCAAAAATAATTCTGATTGTTTTCATTTTATTTGTTTTTTGATTATCGTTGATGCAAATGTCAATAGGTTTGGATCAGAGCCAAAACCAAGTCCGCATATTCCTTATATATTCAAACACATGTTTTTTCAGACAAAATCAATCATATCGCAAAAGAAACGGAGCTTTAAACTGGGATATCTTCTCTTTATAATTCTAGTAAAACATGCGAATACGACGGCACAAATTCTTTCCGGCTACCTGCATAATTGGAACGACTTAAACGCTCCTTTCTTACAAATTCAGGATGTGGATTCACGGTATAATTTCATCAATTGTTCCTTTGCATTACCGGTTTCAGGAACCGATTACGACATGCAGTTCATTCCGGAATTCCAAAGTCAGCAAGAATTCATAAACCAAATAGAGCAGGTTCAGCTTCAAAACAAAAAAGTGCTCATCAGTATTGGAGGCGCTACAGCCCCGGTTCAGCTGAACACCGTGCTTGAAAAAGATGTTTTTGTATCATCCATGCTAAACCTGTTAAACACCTATTCTTTTGATGGTGTGGATATCGACCTGGAAGGAAGTTCGTTAACAGTTTCGGGCGGCACCATCAGCAATCCGGTGGATACACCGGTATTACTACTGATAGAGGCCATGCAAGAAATAATGCAAGCCTATCATACCACATTTGGACGTAAAATGTTACTTACCGCTGCACCTGAAACGGCCTTTGTTCAAGGAGGCCAATCGGCCTACGGTGGAATTTGGGGCGCTTATTTACCTGTGCTTGACGCCCTGCGCGATTCCATAAATTATTTGCAGGTTCAGCTTTACAACAGTGGCTCGATGTATGGCATCGACGGCCAAATTTACTATCAGGGCACGACTGATTTTATCGTTTCTCAAACCGAGGCCTTAATTGCCGGGTTTAACACCTCCGGTGGATTTTTTAATGGCTTTGATCAGGAAAAGGTATTGGTTGGACTTCCGGCTTGTTCGCAAGCTGCCGGGGGTGGGTATTTGAATCCTGACAGTGTTGAAGCGGCCTTAAAATACCTCATTGGTGATGGTCCCAGGCCCGGTTCATACACTTTGCAAAATGCCGGTTCTTATCCCGCCCTTGGCGGGATGATGACCTGGAGCATTAATTGGGATGCCAGTGCAAATTGTGGAGGACAATATAGCTACGCCAATGCCTGGCAGCAAATCTTTGAAACCCCTACAGCGATATTACCTAATCCTGAAAAACAGCAACAACTGTTAGCCTTTCCAAATCCTTGCAGCGGAAGCCTGCAAGTAAAAAATGCTGAAAACAATGCCGCCTATCAAATCATGGATTTAAGAGGAACGCTTGTAAAACAGGGAAACCTGAATAAACAAACCATTCTACTAGAAAACTTGCCTAAAGGCTTTTACATCCTGAACTGCCAAAATCAAATGCTTCGCTTTATCTATTCAGGTGAATAAATGTTATTTGATTGCTCTGGTCACAAAAGAGAAGTGCGTTCCCGCATCTGTATAAACCCGCACCAACAAAATACAATCGGGAAGCGAAGCCGGGTTTTCTACAACTTGGCCTCTCAATTCACGAACTAACTGCCCTTTGAGGTTGTAAACCTCTATGCGCTCAATTTGAGGAATGTTTGTTTTGCCTGCATGAAGAGCCCGAAGAACTTCTGTCCGCATATCTTGGTTGAACAAGAACTCCTGATAACCCATTACTAAAGTATCGTTCACAGTTACATTAATCTCAAGTGTGTCTGTTAAGGGATCCACGTAGGAAGGCCAAATCAAAACAATATTCCCTCCTACTCTGAATTGACCGGTATTGATCTAAAAATCGTTGACCGGCAATTGCAAAAACGATTCTCCTGGCATGTTTGTAACCTGTGAGGCAAGCATCTGGGCAGTAGTCGCCGAAGGCGATGAATGGATAAAGTCAAGATACAAGAAACACCTTGAAGACGCTATTTAAACCACGATGCGTATTTCAGGTAATTGTCTGCAATGCGGTCTACCTGCCCTTTTAACAAATCGGCACTTACTTTTTTGACGGGTTTTGCGGGCACGCCTGCCCAAATCCAGCCTGCTTCCACATGTGTGTTTTCAAGCACAACGGCTCCCGCCGCGATAATGCTTCCCGATTCTATCACCGCATGATCCATAACAATAGCTCCCATACCTACCAACACATTGTCCTGAATGGTGCAACCATGAACAATAGCACGGTGGCCGATAGAAACACGGTTGCCTATGTTTGTGGGAGCTGTGAGATACGTGCAGTGTATAACAGCGCCGTCCTGAATATTCACACAATTGCCTATCCTGATCGAATTTACGTCTCCACGAACGATGGCCTGAAACCAAACAGAGCAATCATCCCCCATAACTACATCTCCAATAATTGTTGCATTTTCAGAGAAATAACAATTCTGCCCGAAAACAGGCGTTTTGTCTAAAACACTTTTTATAAGCGCCATAATGCTTTATTTTGCATAAAAAACAATTCAATCGTTGAACCCATTTAAAGCCGGGGCATAAACTGTTGCGCAAAATATAAAATCCTATGAAACCCCTATTATTTTTAAGCTTTTTGCTGAGCTCATTAAACTGCTTGGCAGTTGCAGCCGACGACGAAACAAAAATTAAAACAAAAGTTGAACGTGCAACTGTATTTTTAAGTGGTGCCAAACTTGAAACAGAGGGCTCGGCATTGTTAAATACCGAAACCAAAACACTTGTTTTTACAGGTCTTCCTGCCGGGATTGATGAAAACTCAATTGAAGTCAAAGCTAATACCTCAATTACCATTATGGGTCTAAGCTACAGGCTAAATTATCTTCAACCTACCGAAAATGCTGAATATAAAATGGTGCTTGACTCACTGGAAAAGTTCAAAAAAGAAAAAACCAGAATTGAAATTAAGCAAAACAACCTGAATGAAGAAATCCTTATGCTACAAGCCAATCGCGCCATTGGCGGCGATAACAATGGAGTTTCTGTTGCCGAGTTAAATAAAATGGCCGATTTTTTAAGAACCCGTTTCGAAGACATTACTTTCAAAAATCTTGATCTCGAAGAAAAAGAAAAGGAAGTCCAAAAACAGATTACCCGACTCGAAAGCCAGCTGAACCAGCTTCGAAGTCGTGGCGCAAAGCCAAGCGGCGAAATTGTGGTTGAAATCAGCAATGCAACTAATGCAAATACAAAATTCGACCTCAGCTACTTTGTAAGTAATTGTGGATGGAGCCCGCTGTATGACATTCGCGTAAACGATATCAATTCAAAAGCAAAAATTACTGCCAAGGCTTCGGTGTTTCAAAATACGGGCAGCGACTGGAAAAATGTAAAACTCGCATTAAGTACCGGCAATCCTTCACTTCCCGGCAGCAAGCCGGAACTAAACCCCTGGATGCTTTACCTGACGAATAAGAACACACCTCGTCCAAAAGCTAGATACAAAATCGGAGCTGAAGGAGAAAATATGCCGGCTGCAGCTCCCATGCAAAGCATGGATATGATGGGAGCAAAGCTTGAAGAGGTTCAAATTGTAAGTAAAAGAAACAATATAACACCGGCTCAATTTACTCAGGTTCAAACCACAACAACCAATGCTGTATTTGAAATTAATTTGCCCTATTCCATTAAATCAGATGGAAAGCCGAATGTTGTGGAAATTCAGAACTACGAGGTTCTCGCTGAATACAAATATTTTAGCTCGCCTAAACTGGATAAGGATGCGTTTCTATTGGCCGATCTGGCAGGCTGGAATCAGTCCGAATTACTTCCAGGCGATGCCAACGTGTATTTCGAAAACAACTTTGTTGGAAAAACCTATTTCGATTCAGGTGTCACCGACGATACCTTGAGTATTGCCCTCGGCCGGGATAATAATATCAAAGTGAACCGTAAATTAACCAAGGATTTTAAAGAGAAAACAGGCATCTCGGGCAATTATATTAAACACACCAAACTTTATGATATAGAATTAAAAAACACGCGTAAAACAGAGGTAAAACTCCGAGTAGAAGACCAGGTGCCGCTGAGCACCAACGAGGAGCTCACCATAGAAAAGCTGGAAGCCGCAGATGCCCGCTACGATAAAGACACGGGAAAACTTGTTTGGGAAATTACCCTCAAACCGGGAGAAAGCAAAAAGCTCAGCATAGGATACTCAGTAAAATATCCAAAGTCAATGATTATTCAGGGCTTCTAGCCCGATGTTCTTAGAAGTGCTTCACCGGGTCGGGGGTAATCTATTGAATAATGGAGCCCCCGACTCTCTTTTCGCAGCCTTGCAGCTTTAATAATCAAATATCCAACTAAAATCAGGTTACGTAATTCACACAAAGGCGGCGTAAGGGTTGTTCTCCTGTACATGTTCTCTGTCTCCCGATTTAAAATCTGCAAACGATCGAGCGCCCTTTGTAAACGTATATTACTCCGAACAATGCCAACATAATTGCTCATGATAGCCTGAAGCTCTTTTTGCGTCTGAGTTATAAGAACTAGCTCTTCAGCATCGGCAGTTCCCTTGATGTCCCATTCAGGGATATTTTCTACAAACTGAATGTTTCTAAAGGATTTAATCGCTTCGGCAGCAGCCCTGTTTGAGTAAACCAAAGCCTCAAGCAGAGAGTTCGAGGCCAGTCTGTTTCCTCCGTGCAAACCTGTTCTGGCACATTCGCCTGCGGCAAACAAATGCTTGATGCTGGTTTTTGCGTTTTTATCTACTACAATTCCTCCGCACATGTAATGGCAGGCAGGCACCACAGGTATAAAATCCTTAAGTGGGTCAATTCCGGCCATTCTGCACCTGGCCAAAATATTGGGAAAATGATCTTCGAGCCGTTCAGGCGCGATTCCGGTGCAATCCAACCAAACAAAATCGTCTCCATTCACTTTCAATTCATTGTCAATTGCACGTGCCACTATATCTCGCGGAGCGAGAGAACCTCTTTGATCGTATCGGAACATAAATTCTTCCCCGCGCTTATTTCGGAGCACAGCCCCCTCTCCACGAAGTGCTTCTGTAATTAAAAAAGCCGGCTGAACGCCCGGTTGATACAAGGCGGTGGGATGAAACTGGATGAATTCCATATCAGCAACCCGACCTTTAGCCCTGTAAACCATGGCCACACCATCGCCCGTAGCTATTCGGGGATTCGTAGTGGTTGCATAAACATTCCCGGCTCCGCCGGATGCCATTAATGTTGTTTTTGCCAGTATTACTTCGGTAAACCCAGTTTCGGTATTCAAAACATAAGCACCAAAACAGGTAATATCAGGCGTAGAACTGTTAATATAGTTTCCAAGATGGTGCTGTGTAATGACTTCTACTGCAAAATGGTGATCCAGAATTTCGATATTTTCGTGTTGATGTACCTGATCAATCAGCGCTCTTTCAATTTCCCAGCCGGTATTGTCTTTGTGATGCAAAATGCGGTTTTCGGAATGTCCTCCCTCCTTTCCAAGATCAAAATCACCACTTTTGGTTTTATCAAAACGGGCACCCCAGTTTATCAGCTCTTCAATTCTTGCCGGTCCTTCAGAAATTACCATTGTCACAACTTCTTCATCGCAAAGTCCATCACCGGCAACCAGTGTATCTCTGACGTGCTTTTCAATAGAATCGGGCTGATAAGTCACCGATGCAATTCCACCTTGCGCATATTTGGTATTCGACTCCTCCTTATCGCTTTTCGTAATCATGCAAACGCTTCCATGCTCAGCCACTTTCAAAGCGTAACTTAAGCCGGCAATACCGGAACCAATAATCAGAAAATCAACCTTTTTTTGTTGCACAGATAAATATATTTAAGTGACAAAGATACCATTCCCATGAAGCCAGACAGATTCATGTTCTTTCAAAAAAGAAGGCCCCCGGCTAGCTAAACGCTTCATCTGACTTACATAAAAAAACCAATACTGAAATTAGGGTTTTGAGCATCCGAATATTCCACTAAATTTGTGCATATTGCCAAAACCACCATGAAAATCTTTAAACTCCTTTCGTTCATCATTTGTTTACTTTCTGTAACGCATATTTCGAGCGCTCAAACCACATTTTGGTCTGATACTTTTGATCCGCCTGCCGGCGGACCAAACAACAACAACGCAGGTTCGGGATGGACACTAAACCCTGATGGGTTTGGAGGAAATCGCTGGTTCATCAATGGATCAAACACCAACTGCCAGGGAGCCAACATGTTGCATATTTCCTGCGATGACTTTCTTTGTTCATTGATATTTGGAGGTCCTACAGCTGCAATATATAACGCCGGAGAAGCTGCCGAAAGATCTGCTTTTTCACCGGCTATTTCGACCATTGGACAATCCAACATTCAGCTTCGGTTTTTTTGGGTAAGCAACGGGGAGCCCGGCGATGATTTCGGCACCATTTCTTTCAGCGCCGATGGCGGAGCAACATGGGCCGAAGACCTTTTTACGTATGCAGGTGTTAACTCTTGTCAGGAAGCAGTTATTCCCGTTCCGGCCATGTACGCCAATATTCCCAATTTTATGTTCAAATTCAATTGGGTAAACAGCGCTAACAATGTTGGGCAGGATTATCCATTCAATATTGACGATATTCGATTGACCGCCGATGAAGCACCATTGTTTTCGCTAACCACCGGTTTAATTGCTCCCGGTCCATACTGTCCAGGAGCTCAAATCCTGGTTCCTTTTACCACCACTGGAACATTTGACCCGGGCAACGTTTTCACGGCTCAGCTTTCGAACGCAGGAGGATCCTTTGCTGCACCAGTAAACATTGGTACTCTGAATGGTTCAACATCAGGAGTTATAACCGCTACGATACCACCGGGAACACCGGTAGGCGCGAATTACCTGATTCGTGTTACAAGCTCCAATCCCAACATCATTGCCACCCCTTCGGCCACACTAATTGAGATTGCAGGTGGGCCAACGGCTTCTATCGATCCATCTTCCGGGAATTCTGCCTGTCCGGGTTCAGGCACAACCTTGTTATACAACGGTTCACCCGGAGATTTGGTTTGGCTGTCTTCTACAAATGGAACCACTTTTACACCCATCGTCGGTCAAACGGCAGATATCCTAAATACTCCTGCAATCAATCAAACAACCTGGTTTCAGGTACAGGTAACAAACGACTGCGGTAATGCAACTTCCGCATCCTGGCAGGTTACCCTTAGCAACGAGGTTGAAATTCCACTTACCAGCACACCCAATTCACTGAACCTTTGCAATGGTAACGTTACTGTTAGTGTGAATGGTGTATTCTTTGGCTTAGAGTGGTCAAACGGACAAATTGGCGGCAATGCCATTATTGTATCCGAACCTGGGACCGTATTTGTAACCGGACAAGATCCCAACGGCTGTCCGGCCGCATCGCAGGAATTGGTGTTCATAGAAACAACACCACCTGCACTTACAACCATACCTGTTGCTCCAATTACCATTTGTGGAAATTCTGCCACAGTGAGCGCTTCCGCAGGTTTTGCAAACTATGTTTGGTCAAATGGAACGGTTGGACCACAAACAGTTGTAAATACCCCTGGTATTATTACGGTGAATGCCACCGACAACAATGGTTGTGTGGTGAGTTCAGGTCCAATTAACATTGTTACAGGATCAGCGGTAGCAGTGCCTGTTGAACCTGCGGTGGCAGCCATTTGCGACGGGGTACCAGCAACAATTACAGCCGGAGCAGGATTTACAGGCTATACCTGGTCTAATGGCGCCAGTGGTCAAGCCATTACAGTTAGCAATACCGGTTTCTACAGTGTTACGGCAACGGATGATAATGGCTGTCCGGGTTCTTCAGCTTTGGTGGAGGTTATTTCTTCTCAATTCCCGATTTCTAACTTTAGCTATACCCAAAACGAAGGCGGTTACACCATTAACTTTGAAAACCTTTCTCAAAATGGACTGGAATATGTATGGGCTTTTGATAGCGTAGGCACTTCACCCTTAAATAATCCTTCATTCACTTTTCCTGATTACGGGCCGTATACCGTAACTCTCATTATAAGTAACCCTTGTGGAAGTGACACGATAAACAAGTTAGTTGTTGTTACACCTGTGGGCATAGATGAAATCTCAAACGGAGGAAACTATGTTCTTAGTCCGAATCCTACCGACAACATCGCTTACATAAAAAAGCTGTCTCAGGAAAATGAACAAGTAAACATTCAATTATTTGATGCTTCAGGAAGATTACTGTTCAAAGAAAACAATGTTCAAACAAGTAAATCATTCAGTTATGCTCTGCAAACGCATGAGCTCAATGCCGGTGTTTATTTGGTTTTGATCCAATCGAAACGGGAAAACACCTTATTGAAACTAGTAAAAAAGTAAGGCTGTCTTATTCTTATATTCTAATGAGTTCTTTTTTCTAGATTTTCTTTTATACTTTTGTTGCAGTTATTGACCCCGATAACTAATGCCAATTATTTCTGTTTTTGGTAGATTTACAGAACTCAATTGGTGGTTTGTGAAAGAAAAAGGAGCTTCGGCTCCTTTTTCTTTTTTACCTGATTAAAGTGAAACATTCCTTCGCGAATAGAGGTATACAGGGCTGAATTCATATTTCGCCCTGTTGAAGAAATTGTATTTTTTTATTTGTATGTTCTTGTTGGCCGGATTCAGTTCCGAAGCCCAAGTGGCATGCTCATACACCTTCTCCTACAGAACAGACCTTCCTTTTGAGCCTCTAACAAATAGTTCAGAAACTATCATTCTGGCAAGCGGAGCAGCCAACCCGGGAAATCCCTCAGCAATATCACCAACCGATGAAGACATTTTTCCGGGACAACCTATCGGCTTTAGTTTTCAATT
>Ga0169931_10001514_pt1 | contig 38329 bp, 30 predicted proteins | sample Kivu_15m_20L_FD_129675 | JGI IMG/M metagenome (GOLD analysis project Ga0169931, IMG submission 129675) | Freshwater microbial communities from Lake Kivu, Western Province, Rwanda to study Microbial Dark Matter (Phase II) - Kivu_15m_20L... | ecosystem: Environmental > Aquatic > Freshwater > Lake... | reverse complement strand
GGATGCCGCCGGTGTTCGTGGACAGGTCAGGCACGCGCGGCTCCCTTCATGATCGCGGCGTCGATGGCGCGCGCGGCGGCCTTGCCCTCGGCGGCGGCGTTCACCACTTCCTTGCCGCCGTTTGTGCAGTCGCCGCCCGCGTACCACTTGGCGCGGCCGGTGAAGCCGTGCGCGTCGACCTGGATGACGCCCTTGTCGATCGAGATGCCGGAGAGCGACGCGAGCATCGTGCCAAGCTTCGCCTGGCCGATCGCGAGCAGCACCAGGTCGGCGTCGATCGCGAAATCGGTGCCGGCGATCGGCTTCTTCGCGGCGTCCAGCTTCACGCACTTCACGCGCTGCACGCGGCCCGTGCCCTCGAACGCGATTGGCAGCGACTGCCACGCGGCGCTCACGCCCTCGTCGAGCGCGGCGGTCCATTCATGCTGGTAGCCGCTCATGCCTTCGCGCGTGCCGCGGTAGAGCATGGTCACGGCGGGCACGCTCAGACCCTTGAGTTCACGCACCGAGTCGATGGCGGTGTTGCCGCCGCCCACCACCACCGCGCTCTTCACGGCGCTCAGGTCGGCCTTCGTGAGCTTCATGTGCTCGATCCAGGCCACGGCGCCGTGCACGCCAGGCAGGTTCTCGCCGGGAATGCCGAGCGTGCTGTCCGCGCCAAGACCCGCGCCCACGAACACGGCGTCGAATTCCTGTTCAAGCTGCTGCAGCGTGACCTGCTCGCCCACGGTCACGCCGGTCTTCACCTCGATGCCGCCGATCGCCAGCACCCACTCCGCCTCGGTCAGGCTGCGGTCAGCCTTCATCTTGTAGGGCGCCACGCCGAAGGTGTTCAGGCCGCCGATGGTGGCGCGCTTCTCGAAGATGGTGCAGGCGTGGCCAAGGCGACGCAACTCATGCGCCGCGGCCAGGCTGGCGGGGCCGGCGCCGATCAGCGCGACCTTCCTGCCCGTGGGCTTGCCCGCCTCGAAGAAGCGCCAGCCCTTCTCGAAGGCCATGTCGGTGGCGTAGCGCTGCAGCTTGCCGATGGCGATGGGTGGCTGCTCGAGATCGTTGTACACGCAGGCGCCCACGCAGAGCACTTCCACGGGGCAGACGCGCGCACAGCTCATGCCCAGGATGTTCGACTCGAAGATCGTCTTTGCCGAGCTGCGCACGTTCTCGGTGGCGATCTTGCGGATGAACTGCGGAATGTCGATGTGCGTGGGGCAGGCGTTCACGCACGGCGCGTCGCTGCAGAAGAGGCAGCGGTTGGCCTCGGCCACCGCCGCATCGCGCATCAACGGAAGCTTGAAGTCCGCGAAGGCCGTCTCGGAGCGTTGGGCGGGCAGCGGTGCGGTCATGCGGACGAGGGTTCATCGGCGGAAGTCCGATGCGCCTGAAGTGGAAAGCCTACCGCTGCGGCCCGTGGTTTGGAACCGCAACCAGCGGTGATTCAAGGTTTTCCGAAGCGCGGGGTGCCGCTACCAGTGCCCCACGTCCGCGGCTCCGGCGCAGTCGATCTGCAACTCGTAGGGCGTGGGGTTCGGCGCGCTCTGGTCGATGGAGAAGGTGACGGAGTGGCGTGGGTGCAGGCGCTTCATCCATTCGACCGTGTTGATGATGTCGATCGCCTGTGCCGCCGGCATGATGTACGAGCCATGCGAGCGTGCGGGGCGGCAGTCGGCCGGGAAGTAGATGGTGGACTGCGGTGCGTCGAAGTGCTTGGGCGCCTCCGGGCGGCGGTCCATGAAGGCCAGGATCTGTTCGTTCACCGAGCGCGTGACACGCCATGTTCGCTCGAAGTGACCAGCGCGGCCGATCAGTCCGAGGAATCCAAGTGCGACGGCGAATCCAAGAACCATGATCGCTGCCGCGCGGACGGCGCGCGAGCGGCTCTCGAGACAGAGTGTGGTGAAGGCGACGGCCAGCAGCAGTGACACACAGGCGTTGGCGCCGAATCCGTAGAGCTCGGAGACGGATCCCATGGGGAAGGTGACGGACAATGAAATGAGCCCTGTCGTGCACATCAGCAGCGCGGGCCATACGAAGCCTCTTTGGCCCTTGGGCCGCTGCAGCACCACGAATTCCAGCGCAAGCGCAAGCAGCACGGCCTCGGCGACGAGCGTGAGCAGGGGAAGCACGCGAATCAGGACCGGTGCCCCGTCGTTCGAGAGCACATGGAATGGCCCCGTGCCGACCGCGCCAGCCGTCGACTGTGCCGCATTGATCAGCAGGTTCATGCCGAACTCAAGCTGGTAGCGGTTCTCCTGCTTCAGTTCGAGTGAGCGGCTCATGGAGCCAGTCAGCCAGCGCAGGATCAGGTGCGCGACTGGCAGTGCGACCACCGGCAGCAGGGTCCACCCAAGTCGCCACGCGGCGCGGCGATCACGCACCACAAGCCACGCGGTGGCGCCGATCAGGCCCAGACCGACGCCCGCGCTCCATCCATAGAAGGTTTCCTTCACGTTCACACCCACCGCGAAGATGCAGGCGAGGGCGAGGCATGGAGCCCAGGTGGAGCGGCCGGCGCGCGCGGCGATGAACGCGCGCCACGCGACCTCGATGGACCACACGCCGAGCGCTGCGGACCATGTCTGCGACACCGTGTCGATCTGCCATGCGGCGCACGAGGTGCCGGGTGAAAGCGCGACCCAGAGAATCGCAAGTGGCGCGATCCACGGACTTGTGGGCAGCGCGCGACGTGCCAGATGCACGAGAGCGACACAGAGCGCGGCCAGACCTGCGACATGCAGCGGAACGGCCAGAGGCGCGCGCAAGGTTCGCTCGTCGCACGATGCCGCGACGACCAGTTCCAGCGGGCGAAATGCCGGAGATCCGGACCACATGTCCGCGATCTGTCGCGACAGCGGCTGTTGATGTGCCACGACCCGCACGAACTTGATGTCGTCGTTCACCGCGATCATGCCGCCGATGAGCGGCCATGCCGCCACGAAGCCCATCGTCAGCAGGGCGATCGCCCACAGGATTCGCGCAACGCGTTGCTCCACAGTTCCTGACACGACAAGGATCGTACGATGTAGCGCAAGTCACGACGCCCTTCAGACCCCACGCAGGAGAGTTCGCATGGTCAAGATCACGGCACGCTATGAAGGCGATCTTCGTTGCATCGCAACCCATGGACCGAGTGGCGCCACCATCACCACCGATGCACCCGTGGACAATCACGGCAAGGGGGAGGCGTTCTCACCGACGGACTTGGTCGCCACGGCGCTGCCGACCTGCATGATGACCATCATGGGGATCGTGGCGAAGCGCGATGGCCTGGACCTGCAAGGCATGACAGCGACCACCACGAAGGAGATGGCCGCGGCGCCGGCGCGACGGATCGCTCGGCTTGTCACCCGGATCGAGGTGCCGCTGCCGGCGGACCATCCCCGACGCGAGGCGTTGGTGAACGCGGCCCACACCTGTCCGGTGCACAAGAGTCTGCTGGCCGAGATCGAGTGTCCGGTGGAGTTTGTCTGGACGGGCTGACAAGGTGTCGGTAACAAGGGCTGACCCTGTTACGCGGATGTTGGTTGCGATATCTTCACCAGATGCGCCGCGGCACCCGTGATCTGACTCGCTTGCTTGGCCTGGCCTGTCTGCTGCTGGCCACCGCCTGCGGCTCGGCGCAGAAGAAGCAGACGCTCGCCGAGAAGGCGAATCTGCTCGACAAGACCATCACGCAGCAGCAACTCGACATCTTGTCGAACGCCTTCGCAGACAGGTACTTCACGCTGATACTCGCGGCCAGCGAGAAGGTGATGCGCGACAACCCGGATCTGCAGCAGCGCCGCATCATGAACGGCCTGCGTCTGCTCGGTGTGACCAGCATGTACGACATCGCCACCAGCGGTGACGTGGTCACGCAACTCGTGGACCAGCTGGTGGTGGTCACGCTGCAGAACTACTTCTGGGTGGACTCGGGCCGCTCGCAGATGATCTGGGGCGACCGCGCCCAGTACCTGGTGCAGAACCTGCGTCGCGCACGCGAGGACATCTGGAACATCGCGGAGCGCGTGTTCACGCGCGATCAGCTGGATGAACTGGACCTGCTCATCTCGAACTGGTGGGCGACCAACGGAGGCACCGAGTTCGTTGCCTACGTGCGATTCTCCGACGTGGCCGCCTCGCGGGGCAGCTCGCTGATCGAGGAGGTCAAGGGAGGAGGTGGCCTGCTGGAACCGCTCGACCGCGCCACCGAGCAGGTCGCGCAGGCGAACTTCGCCCTGGAGCGCTCCTTCTTCTGGGCCAAGCGTGTGCCGCTGTTCGCGGGCTGGAACGTGCAGGCGATCACCTACGACTTCCTGGTCATGCCGGAGTCGCAGCGCCTGCTGAAGAACATCAACGCCGTCAGTGACACGACCGCCGCGCTGCCTGAACTGCTTGCCTCGAACGGCGAACTGGGCAAGGAACTCCTGTCGCAGTACAAGGACTCGATCGTGGCCACGGGCGCGCTGCTGGACAAGGTGGCGCCGCTCGCCACGAACACGCAGGCGATCCTGCGCGAGTCCGACACCGCCATGAAGAGCGTGACCGAGGCGCTTCGCATCGTGCAGGCGATGCAGCAGGCTTCGGCGGCGGCCAACGCCGGCGCTCCACCCGCGAAGCCCGTCGACATCAAGGAGTACGAGTCGCTGCTGCAGGAAGTGCATCGCAACCTCGTGCAAGCGAACGCGCTGCTGACCACCACCACCGACCTGAGCGACCGGAAGCAGCTCGCGGAGCGACTGCAACCCATCGAGGCGTTGATCCAGATGCGCATCCGCGAGGTGCAGGGCGCCACCGACGAGGTCGCAGGGCGCCTGATCTGGCGTGTGGCCATGCTGGTCGCTGGCGTGCTGGCGGCGCTGTTCGCGTTCCATGTGTGGAAGAGGAGGCAAGCGTCATGAGACCGATCCGTTCTGTGCTGGTCACGGTCGCGCTTGCCTGCGTGGCGTTGGCACCGCAATCTGCACCCACCACGCCCTCGGTGCCCACGCCTCCGGCGCCGGTGGTGGCGCCCGCGACCGGAGCGGCGGCGATCCAGGGGTGGTACACGCCCGAGATTTCCGAGGCTGTCGCGCGCTTCCGGAGTATGTCTCGAAGTCGCCCCCATTCCAGGGCACGCTTCGCATCAGCGGATCCAATTCGATGGCCGGGCTGCTCACCACGCTTGCAACTGCCTACGAGAGCATCTATCCCGGCGTGAAGGTGGTGGTCAAGAAGGGTGGCAGCAACAAGGGCATCGCGGCACTGAAGGCGGGCGAGTGCGACATGGCTTCGGTTTCGCGCGCGCTGACGGAAGCGGAAGTGAAGGACCTGGAGGCCTCCAGGGGCTTGAAGGTTTTCCAGGTCCCGATCGCGCTGGATGCCACATGCATCTATGTGAATGCGGACAATCCGGTGGCAGGCATCACGCGCGAGCAACTGAACGGCATCTTCTCGATCACGCACAGCCTGACCAAGGACCCGATCATCCGTTGGAACGACCTGGACAAGAAGTCGCCGCTCGGCGACGAGTTCATGCCGATCTACGTGCTGCCGGAGAGCCACGGCACGATGCAGGCTTTCTTCGACTTTGCCATGCCCGGCGAGCAACTGCAGACGATCCTGCGATTCTTCGAGCCGGGTCCGTCCGGTGTCGTCAACGCCTGCTGCGCCTATCCGGCCGCGCTGGGGATCTCGGGGTACGCGAACCGCCAGCCGCGCGCGCGCATGCTGCCCGTCTCCGAGGGGCTTGGAAAACCGTTCGTGGCGCCGAGTTTTCGGTCGATTCGTGACCGCAGCTATCCGATCTGGCGCCCCATGAACCTGGTGGTGCTGGCGAAGGACGCCGGGCAGGTGCCCGCGCTCACGCTGGACTTCCTGCGCTTCACATGGTCCGAGGCGGGCCAGGACACCTGCGCCACGCTCGGCATGGTCGTGGTGGATCTGGATCGCGCGCCGGAACTGCTGAAGGATTCCGTGCAGCGACGGTTCACGGACAGCACGGACGCGCAGCCGAAGCTGAAGTGACATGCATGCAAGCCGGGGCGGCCGCACCATCATGGAACTTCTGCCTTTGCGCAATTCTCGTGTGCGGCGAAAGTTGCACATCCAGCGGGGGGGGCTGGACGTGCTCAGTCGGGCGCAACTCGAAACGCTTCGACGGATCACGCTCGGGCTGTCCAATCAGCAGATTGCCGACAAGCTGCATCGCTCCAAGCGCGCCGTGGAATGGCATATCCGGCACCTGCACCGGTTGCTCGCGGTCTGCACGCGCGAAGCGCTTTCGCGCATCGGTCGCACGGCCGCGATCGATCGCTTCATGGTTCTGGAATGGGAGCAGGTGCTGAACACCCGCCCGGCGCGTCGATCGCTCGAGGAGTTCGCGCTTCCGGACAGGGCCCGGCGAGCCGGCGAGCGGTCACGGACACGCGCCGAAACTCAGCAGCAGCAGCGACAAGTCGGACGCGCCGACCTCGTCATCGCCGTCGAAGTCCTCGACACATCCCGGGCAGGATCCGAACGCCAGCAGCAGCAGCGAGACATCGCCACCACCGACCTCGCCGTCGCCATCCAGATCCTCGATGCACGCCTGCACGGGCCGCACCGTCAGCGTGTAATCCGCGCGCGTGTCGGTGGACAGGAACACCTCCAGCAGCACGGTGGTCGAGGCGGACGTGTTCGTGCACAGGAACGATTCGTTGTTCACGTCGTCCAGCGACTCGGCAAGCAGCGTGCCGCCGCAGACGTCCCACACGCGGAAGTCCACGTCGCCGTCGGCGTGCGTGTAGCTGGATTGCACGGACAGCTTGCCGCCAATCGGAACCTCGACCGCGTACCAGTCCGGGCTGAGGCGCTTCACCACGAGTCCACCATGCGAACCCTCGATGATCGGCACCGCGACCGTGCAGGCGTCGTTGGGTTCGTAGGCATCGTCGCTTCCGGCAGCAAGCAGCGCGCCGAATCCACCGCTGTTCACCGCCAGATCCCATCGGCCGAAGGCGTCCCAGCCAGTGGTGTTGGCGCAGCTGCTGACGCCGCAGGACAGCACGCCGAACATCTGTCGGGTCGACTGTTCCACCAGCGCGCTGCCGCTGGAGCCGCCCTCGGTGACACCAAGGTTCCACAGCACGGTGGAGGAGCTCACGACCGGGTTGCACGCGGTGCCGTTGGCGGTCTTGGTGCCGAAGCTGATCGCCTGCTGGAATGACTGCGGGTGATGGATCGTCACGATCGGCGTGCCGTTGGCCGGCATGCTGGACTTCCAGCCCATCCAGTGCACACCCGAAGGCAGCGCGCCACGGATCATCAGCAGCGTGGAGTCGCTGGATGCATGCGCGGCCACGAGGTCGGCACCAAGCGCGGCTTGTCCCATGCTGAGCGTGCCGCCGCAACCCTCCACTCGGAAGAAGAAGCGCACGTTCGCGCTGTTGGCCTCGGTCTGCGCGCTGATGCAGTGGTAGGCGGTGCTGAAGTAGGGCGTCTCGTCGGCGGCGGTGGTGGCGAGCAACTGTCCGGAGCAGGCGCGATTCGCGCCGTTGCGGGTGTACAGGATTCGCCCCGTCGCGTTGGAGAGATCGGCCCAATCCGGAAAGCAGGCAGGGTCGTTGCGGCAGCCCGTCAGCGACTGCACGGCCTCGTTGGCGAACACGTCGCGATAGCCGTGCGCGTACTCCACGTCGGTGAAGGGCAGTCGCGACGCGACCTGACCATCCGGCACGAACCACTCGATCTCGGCGATGGGCCCGGGCGAGAAGACGCCCCAGACCTCGCCGTCACCCCGTTCGCCACGATCCGTGATCGGCCCCACCACGCTGGCGGCGTCGCCGGGTGAACGCATGAAGAGTTCCTGCCCGTCCTGCAGCGCCACGCCCCGCAGATGCAGACGCGTGTTCATGGAACCGATGGCCTCGACTCGGCAGCGCCAGAGGCGACCTCCCGCGACATCGACCCACTGGCCATCATCGAGCGTGAGTGACACGCGCCTCTGAATGCCGAACCGCATCGGCTCGTTGGCCGCGTCGGTCTCGTCCTCGAACATCAACTCGGCTTCATCGATCGGGCCAAGCAGCGCGGCGGGGGGCTCCAGGAAATCCAGACCCAGACGCTCGGTGTGACTTTGGACCGCCTGCCTCTGGCTCAAGGGAGCCTTGCGCGCGCCATGGCCCAGTGCGGATCGGGAGGGCGGCGCGCCCAACGCCACAGCCGCCGAGCAAAGCAGCACGGCGCCCTGCGCAAGCAGGTTGTGGAGCGGGCGTACGGACATCGGATCTCCCTGAATAACCGGCTCTGGAACAGTACAACCCTTGCTGCCGTTTCCAAGTGAAACGGAGGGTTTTCGGTCCTGTGAGACGGGCCGCGTCGGGAAGGTGCGATCCCAGACTCCGAGAACCTTCGGTCGGTGGATTCGGGGAGGGGAGGCTTGGAATATCTGACCTTGGTAGGGTGAGGCGGGGTCGGCTTGGGGCGCCATCGTTACCTTCGCTTGCATGCAGTCACAGTCCGCGTCGGCCCCCGCGCAATCGACCGTTCGCACCGTCTTTGCCGGGCTCTTCGGCAACCTGCTGGAGTGGTTCGATTACGCGGTGTTCGGGTTTCTGGTGCTGCCGATCGGCGCCGCGTTCTTCCCCTCCGATGACCCAAAGGCACAGGCGCTGAACACCTGGGGACTGTTCGCGCTGGGCTTCTTCGCCCGACCGATCGGCGGAATCATCCTGGGCCGGATGGGAGACACCAAGGGCCGGCGTTGGCTGCTGACCGTGTCGGTCACGCTGATCGCCGTAAGCACGCTGGTGATCGGCTGCCTGCCCACCCACCAGCAGATCGGCTGGCCGGCTCCCGCGATCCTGATGCTCTGTCGCCTGACGCAGGGTTTCTCTCTGGGTGGCGAGTTCACGGGAAGCATGGCCTACACCACCGAGCATGCGAAGCCGTTCATGCGCGGACTCATCTCGAGCAGCACCGCGTTGGGCACCAGCCTGGGATTCCTGACGGGTTCCGCCGTCGTCATGGTGCTGGATCAGGTCCTGACGCCGGACCAGATCAACCAGTGGGGGTGGCGCGTGCCCTTCCTGCTGAGTGTCGTCTTGGCGATCGTGGGCTGGTGGCTGCGCCGCGGGATCCATGAGAGCGAGGCCGGCGAGGCCGCCCGGGAGATCTCGAACCGGCCCCCGGTCTTCAAGGCCATTGCGGTCGATTGGAAGCCGTCGCTTCAGCTGTTCGCCATCGTGGCCTTCTCGAACGCCCTGTATTACTACGTGTTCAACGCCTCGGTGATCTCGGCCAAGGCCGCCGACCCCTCGAATGCCGCGCGATTTCAGGCCGCCAACACTGTGGCCCTGATGTTCGTGGCCGTGGGAAAGGTGCTCGGCGGCTGGATGAGCGACCGCATGGGCCGGCGGGGCAGCGCGATCGTGTTCACCGTTTGGGGCCTGTTCGTGATGGTGCCGGGATGGCTCGCCATGACCCACATGCCGATCGAGCCGCACGCCTTCCTGGCTTCCCAGCTTCTGATGGGCATTCCGATCGCCATGTCGCTGGGCATGCAGGGCGCGATGCTGGTCGAGATGTTCCCCGTGGCCAACCGCGTGGTGAGCATGAGCTTCGCCTACAGCGTGGCGATGGCGCTTTCGGGCGGCATCATGCCGGGCCTCGACAAGTGGTTCACCACGGAGTGGAACATGCCCGGGCTGACCATGGCGTGGATCGGCGCGCTGGGCGTGCTGGCCTCGATCGTGCTGCTGTGCATGCGCGACACGACGGGTCGCGACCTGCGGACATGAGGTCCGGCGAAGGCCGCTGAAAAAACTTTCGAGTGGATTCAAGGTGCGCGTCGGCGAAGGTCGATGACGACCCGCTTGCCTTTCGTTCGGCAAGCCCGTCCACAACTCGCACCTCCGACCAAGCGCCTTCGGATGTCCCGTGGACATGCCGTGGGCCTGGAGCCCGTCATGTCCGAACAGACACCCGTACCCGTCCGCCGTCGCTGGCTCAGCTCGAGCGGCTTCGGCATGTTGGCCCTTGGCGCCGCGCTCGCGATGGGTTTCGCCTACGCCGCACAGAGCGTCTCGCGAGCCATGATCGCCATGCGCACCGCCAGCACCATCAAGGTGAAGGGCACCGCGAGCATCGACCTGACCAGCGATCGCGCCGTCTGGAAGGCGGTGGTCACCGCGCGCGGCGCGACCCTGCCCGAGGCGTATGCGCGTCTGAACACCGGCGTGGAGCGTCTGAAGCGCTTCGTGACGGAGAACGGCTTCACGCCGGAGGAGATCCGCCCCGAGGCCGTGGACACCGGCATGACCCATGCGCGCGACACGAAGGGCAACGAACTGCCGCGCATCGAGAGCTACACCCTGAACCAGTCGGTGGCGGTGCTCAGCGACAAGGTGGAGAAGGTGAAGCAGCTCTCCGAGCGCGCCACCGAGCTGATCAAGGAGGGGGTCGAGGTGCGATCCAACGATCCGGCGTTCCTGATCTCGAACCCCGACAACGCCAAGGCCGATCTGCTGGCCGAGGCCACGCGCAACGCCTTCGAGCGCGCGAACACGCTGGCCAAGGGAAGCGGCTCGCGAGTGGGCGCGCTGCAGAGCGCCTCGCAGGGGGTGATCAAGATTCTCGCGCGCGGCGAGATCGACAACAACGAATACGGTCGCGACTACGACACGACGGCCATCCAGAAGACCATGCGTGCTGTGGTCAGCCTGGAGTACGCGATCGACCGTTGACCGAGCCCTTCCCGGGGGTGAAGCGGGTCATCCATGGGCGCGGGGTTCCGTCGACTGTCGGAGGTCGCCGGAGCCCCCGCCTTTCACCGCTTCAGGGGCAGGGGCCGAAGTCGAGCAGCATGAGCGACACGTCGGAGGCGCCGGTGGTGCCGTCGCCGTCCACATCGCTCTGGCAACCCGGGCAGGGGCCAAAGTCCAGCAGCGCGAAGGAGATGTCGGATGCACCCACGGCACCGTCGCCGTCCAGGTCACTCGGGCAGGGATTCACCACGGTGCAGCTTGTGGTGAGCGTGCCGGTTCCCGCTCCCGAACCCGGACTGCCGATGCGGATGTAGTAGGTGCCGCCCTCGACGGCCTCCCACTCGACGGTGCTTGTGCCGCCGCTGCAGCCGGCGCCCGTGTCGTTGCATGCCAGCACGGCGGTGCCTGCACCCGGGCAGGATGCACCGTCATAGATGGCGATGTTGGTGTCGAAGCCAGCGGTGCCACAGGTGCTGGCCGAGGCCACCCCGCTGCAGGAAGCCGTGTACTTGAACCACACATCCTTGTTGATCGCGGTGCCGCCGCCATCGTTGCACGAGGCCGGGATCGCGTGGGCCGAGTTGGTGGCGCCGAACGTGTTGAAGGAGGACGTCGCGTCACCGATGGCCGTGGCGCCCGAGCACTCGTTGTTCGCGGGGGCTGGCGTGGTCACGCTGAAGTTCAGCGAGTAGGTGTTGCGCGTGTCGGTGGCGAGATAGACCTCGAGGATCAGCTGGCTGCTGGAGGTGGTGTTCACGTAGTTGAACGCCTCGTTGTTCACGTTGGCGTTGCGGTCGAGCAGCAGCGTGCCACCGCAGGCGTCGTAGAGCTTGAAGTCCACGTCGCCCTGCGCGTGGGTGTAGGTGCTCGACAGCGTGAGCGTGGCCGTGGGAGGCACCGTGAGGGCATAGAAGTCCTTGTCCAGACGCTTCACGATCAGGCCGGTGTAGTTGCCGGCCGCCAGCGGTCGAGCCGTGGCGCAGGTGTCGTTGTCGTCCTGCGCGTCGTCGGTGCCGGCCGCCATGAAGGTGCTGAAGCCGCCTGTGGTGAGCGCCAGATCCCAGCGGCCGTACCAGGCCGAGCCCAGATTGGTGCACGTCGCGCTGCTCGATGCGCACGACAGGATGCCATAGAGCTTCTGGTCACTGTTCTTGTAGATGCCGGAGCCGCTGCTTCCGCCCTCGATGGTGCCCTGCGTCCAGTTGATGCGCGAGGCGCCGGCGACCACCGCGCCGATGTTGCAACTCGTGGTCGTGCTGCCCTTGGGGCCGAAGTGGATGTCCTGCTCGACACCGTTGGGATGGCTGATGCCGGTGGAGGCCGTGCTGTTGGCCACGTTCACGGTGTCCCAGCCGACCCAGAAGACCGTGCTTGGCAGCGTGTTGCGCAGCATGAGCAGGGTGCAGTCGCTGCCCGCATACGTGCCGATGAAATCGGAGCCACCCGACACGGTGGTGCCGGCGCTCACGCTTCCATTGCAGGTGTTCGCGCGGTTGAAGAACTTCACCACGAGGCTGTTGGCCTCGGTGGTGGTGCTGATGCAGTGGTTGGCCGTGGAGAAGTATGGCGTCTCGTCGGCGGCGGTGGTGGCCATGAGCTGGCCGGTGCACACGTAGCTCCCACCGCCGCTGGTGTACGTCATCTGGCCCACGCCGTTGGAGACGTTCGCCCACTGGCTGTAGCACGAGGGATCGATCACGCAGCCGGAGGCCTCCTGATGGATGGCCTGATCGAGCTCTTCCTGCGTGGGGAAGACCTGCTTGTAGCCATGCGCGTACTCAAGGCCCGTGAAGGGCAAGGCGGTCACCTCGACGCCGTTGGGCACGAACCACTCAAGATGGCTCACCTCGCCCGAGGCGAAGGTGCCCCACAGCTCGCCGTTGTCGAAGGGGCCGGTGCCCGTGATCGGGCCGACCATGCTGTCCGCGATGCCGGGCGTGTTCAGGTGGATCTCCTGACCTTCGCCGAGATTCAGTCCGGAGAGGTGGAGTCGATTGTTCAGGCTTCCGAGGCCACGGACCTCCAGGCGCCACACGCGGCCGCCCTCGACGGGCAGCCAGTCACCGTCGGAGAGACGCACCTGCACCGAGCGCTGGATCGAGAAGCGAAGCGGGCGAATGTCCTGCTCCAGCTCCTCCTCCATGCGAAGCCCTTCCACATCGACGGGTCCAAGCACCAACTGCGGTGCGGCGATCATGCTCAAGCCGGCGCGCTCGGCGTGATTCAGCACGAGCTCCTCCTCCTGCGGGACCGCCACGACCAGCGGGCCGTGACCTTCCGCGGACAGGATGCCACCCGGTGGCGCGGCGAAAGCTGGTGCGATCAGCGCGAGCGAGGTGACGAGGGTGGTGCAACCGGAGGTGGTCAGTCGGCGCATGCGAGCTCCTGTCTGGGGTTCGTGGATTCCCCGATAACGAAAGGTAGACGGGCTTTTGAACCAGAAAAGGTGAATTTGGTGGGAATGAGTCGATTTCGGAGCAGGGGGACGGAGTGCAAGAAGACGGCGGCCTGGGTCCGCCTATAAGTAGTCTTCGTGGATGGCCAAGGCCTACACCCCCGGTCTGAAGGTTGTCGACCATGCCTTGCACCGGGCGCGAAGGGTCCTGCCGACGCCCGGCGAGGTGCGGGTGGCGCTCGGGGACCGGGTTCAGGGCTCGACGGTGGTGGCCGAAACCTTCCTGGAAGGCGATGTGACCCCCATGAAGGTGGCGAATCTGCTGGCGTGTCAGCCCAAGGACCTACCGGGGCTCATGCTGAAGAGGGTCGGCGAGGCCGTGGCCAAGGATGAGGTGTTGGCACGCAGCAAGGGCGTGTTCGGCCTGATGAAGACCGAAGTGAAGGCGAGCGCGGCGGGCACGGTGGAGAGCGTGAGCGACTCAAGTGGTCTGGTGCTGATCCGCGGGCCGAGGCAGCCAGTGCAGGTGCTGGCGCACGTGCCCGGACGGGTGGTTCAGGTGCTGGCGAGCGAGGGCGCGGTGATCGAGACCGACGCCGCGCTGGTGCAGGGCATCTTCGGCGTGGGTGGCGAGGTGCGCGGGCCCATCGCGCTTGCCTGTCGCGCGCCGGAGGAGGAACTGCACGAGGACCTGATCAAGCCCGAGATGAAAGGTTGCGTGATCGTGGGTGGTGCGCGCATGACCGCCACGGCGATCGCGCGCGCGAAGGCGGTCGGCGCGGCAGCGGTGGTGAGCGGCGGCATCGACGACGCGGACCTGCGCGACTTCCTTGGGCATGATCTTGGCGTGGCGATCACCGGCAGCGAGAAGTGCGGCCTCACGCTGATCATCACCGAGGGATTCGGCGAGATCGCGATGGCGCGGCGCACCTTCGCGCTGCTGGCGGGACATCAGGGCCGTGAGGCGTGCGTGAACGGCGCCACGCAGATCCGCGCCGGTGTGATGCGCCCCGAGATCGTGGTGCCCATCGAGCATGCGCCCGCGAAGGTGGATCGTGGCGGTGCCGTCGACGGCGAACTTTCCATCGGCGCGCCGGTTCGCATCATCCGTGATCCGCACTTCGGGCTGATCGGCAAGGTCGCGGGGTTGCCGGAGCGGCCCGCGCTGCTGGACAGCGGCAGCAAGGCGCGCGTGCTGGAGGTGAGCTTGGAGCAAGGCGGCACGGTGACGGTGCCGCGTGCCAACGTCGAGCGCATCGAGGGCTGAGTCGCGTTACATTCCGCGGATGGATCGCGCTCCCCATCGACTCCGGTCGCCGTGGCTGTGGGCGGCGATCCTGGTCGGATGCGTGATCGGATGGGGGCGAGGGCAGCGAGCGCACGCGGATGCGGGCGTCGTGGCGGGCACGGCCGCCGACGCATCGATCCTGAATGCGCATCGACTTCCGCTGGCCGCCTGGATCGTTGGAATCGGCGCGGCCACCACGATCTTCGTGTGGCGCGCGCGCCGCGGAAAGCCGCCGACCATCCGTCGCATCGCCGCGCTTGAGGCCGTCGACGAGGCGATCGGGCGCGCCACCGAGATGGGTCGTCCGGTGCTGTTCATTCCGGGCATCCAGGACATGGACAACATCCAGACGGTGGCCGGTGTGACCATGCTGGGTCGCGTGGCGAAGACCGCGGCGGAGTACGACGCGGCGGTCGAGGCGCCGGTGTGTCGCTCGCTGGTGATGGAGGCCGCGCGTGAGGCGGTGCAGGCGAGCTGTCTGGCCGCGGGACGCGCCGACGCATACCAGCCGGACCGCATCCACTATGTCACCGACGAGCAGTTCGGCTACGTGGCCTATGTGGGCGGCAAGATGATGCGCGAGAAGCCCGCGGCCTGCTTCTACATGGGGTGCTTCTTCGCCGAGAGCCTGATCTTCAGCGAGAACGGCAACTCGATCGGGGCGATCCAGATCGCCGGCACCGCCGAAAGCAGTCAGCTGCCATTCTTCGTGGCGGCCTGCGACTACACGCTGATCGGCGAGGAGTTCTTCGCGGCGAGCGCGTACCTGAGCGGCGAGCCTGACCAGCTTGGCACGCTGCAGGCGCAGGATTCGGGCAAGGTCGCCGTGATGATGTTCATGGTGATCGGTGCCGTGGTCGCGACGGCGGGCGTGCTGATGCCCTCGGCGACGTGGCTGGGCGAGTTCGGCGCGCTGCTGCGCAAGGCGATGGGTGGCTGAACGATGGTGCTGACCCGGCTCATTCCGCTCTGGATCGCGATCGTCTCGGGCGTGGCGATCCTGGTGAGCGCGTTCATCCGGCCGATGGAGAGCTGGGGCGAGAACTTCACCGACACGTTCAACGTGATCGCGGCCATCGCGAGCGTGCTTGGCGCGGGCAGCCTGCTGAAGGCGAATCTGGCGAAGGTGAGTCGTCGTGACGCAGGCTGGGGCTTCGCGCTGGTGGTGCTGGGCACGTTCCTGATCACGCTGGTGGTGGGTCTGGGCAAGATCGGCGTGCACCCGAGCCACGACTTCCCGCAGGCGGACTTCGGGGGCAAGCAGGAGACCGCCGACACGCCATTCGGGTGGATCTACGAGTTCGCGATGGTGCCCCTGACGAGCACCATGTTCGCGCTGCTGGCGTTCTATGTGGCCAGCGCGGCGTTCCGCGCCTTCCGTGCGAAGAACCTGGAGGCCAGCCTGCTGCTCGGCACGGCGTTCGTGATCCTGCTGGGCCGCACCTTCGCGGGCGTGGTGCTGACCGGCTGGCTGCCCGACTGGGCGAGCGGACTTCGACTGGAGAACCTGAGCGTCTACGTGATGCAGGTCTTCAACACGGCGGGCAACCGCGCGATCATCATCGGCATCGCGCTGGGCGTGGCGGCCACCAGCCTGCGCATCCTGTTGGGTGTGGACCGCAGCTGGCTGGGAGGTGGCGAGCGATGAGCCTGCTTGCCCGACTGCAGTCGCTGGATCGACGCTGGATCTTCCTGCTCATGGCGATCGCCGTGGCGGGGCCGATCCTGTGGAGCGGGCTGACGGGCAAGACGCCACCCGAGCAACCCACCGACGCGGCGCGTCGCGTGCTGAAGGTGATCGACGACCTGCCTGAAGGAAGCCGCGTGCTCTTCGCGTTCGACTACGACCCGGCGAGCGCGGGCGAGCTGCAGCCGATGGCGACCAGCCTGATGCGACAGTGCGCGGCGCGAAAGCTTCGCATCGTGTGCATCGCGCTGTGGCCACTCGGCGGCAACATGGCGCAGGAGACGATCGCCCACGTGATCCGCGCGGACTTCCCGAGTCTTCGCGAGGGCGTGGACTTCGTGAATCTGGGCTTTCAGGCGGGCAACGAAGGCGTGATGAAGGTGGTGCTGACGGATTTCACGAAGGCGTTCCCGAAGGACGCGCGCGGTCAGGCCGCGGCGGATCTGCCGATCCTGCAGGGCGTGCGGACGGTGCGTGACTTCCCGCTGCTGGTGAACGTGAGCGCGGGCTACCCGGGCAGCAAGGAGTGGGTGCAGTACGTGGTCAGCGCGAGCGAGGGCTCGGTGAAGATGATCGCCGGCTGCACGGGCGTGCAGACGCCGCAGATGTATCCCTACTACCCGGGGCAGCTGGCCGGACTGCTGGGCGCGATCAAGGGCGCCGCGGAATACGAGAACCTGCTGAACGGCGTGATGGGTGGCGATCCTGCGCCCAAGTATCTGGAGGCGCAGCGACGCATGGCGCCGCAGTTGTTCGGACATCTGCTGCTCGTGGGCCTGATCGTGGTGGGCAACCTGATCCAGTTCATGGGTCGACGGGGGACGCGCGCATGAATCGCCAGCGTCTGACGTGGATCGTGATCGGCGTGGTGTTCGCCGCGCTGCTTGTGGTGCGTGGCATGACGGGGCACGGACTTGGGCGCGTGTACGTGCAGCGCGAGGACGTGGCGTACGCGAAGGTCGAGACGAAGGGTGCGGATGGCGCCCCGACGGTGACGTGGAAGCGTGTCGCCGAGGGCGATGTTGCGGACGTGCGCTGGCAGGAATGGAGCGCCGTGCCGCCGAAGGCGTGGTTCGAGGCGCAGGCGAAGGATCCGCAGCAGAGCGCGATCACGCTCTCGTGGCCGCGCACGATCGGCCTGTGGCTTGCGGCGTTCTTCACGCTGGCCATCTTCAGCTTCCTGTGGGCCGACAACGTCTTCTACAAGCTCGCCGAGGCCACGGTGGTCGGCGTGAGCGCCGCGTACTGGATGGTGATCGGCTTCTGGGACACGCTGGTGCCCAAGCTGTTCGCCGCGCTGGTGCCGGCCGTGGTGCAGGCCCATGTGCAGCCCTCGCTGAAGCCCGTCGACGATGTGCAGTGGTGGAGCATGGCGCTGGCGCTCGTGCTGGGCGGCATGATGCTGTGGCGGCTTGCGCCGCGCGGTGGCTGGATCGGCGCCTGGCCGCTGGCGTTCATCGTGGGCGTGACGGCGGGCCTGAAGATCGTGAGTCATGTCGAGAGCGACCTGATGGCGCAGGGGCTGGCGACGATGGAGTCAGTCGTGGCGGTGGTGCCCGGTGCCGACGGCGCAACCGACATGGGCGCGAGCGTCTGGGGCACGCTGGCGAACCTGTTGGTGGTGGTGGGTGTGCTGAGCGCGCTCACGTACTTCCTGTTCAGTGTGGAGCACAAGGGTCTGGTGGGCGGCACCGCGCGCGTGGGCGTGTGGTACCTCATGATCACCTTCGGCGCGGCGTTCGGTTTCACGGTCATGGGCCGCATCGCGCTGCTGGCGGCGCGCTTCGAGTTCCTGTTCGACGACTGGCTCTGGTTGATTGATCCGAATCACCTGCGCGCGTGAGGCGCGCGGAGCGGGTGGTCGTCGCCGCGAGCGTTGAAATCAGGAATCGTCAGGAAAAACGGCACGTCTTTCCGGGGGCCCGGGTGCGGTGACCTACAAGGTCGCCGTGGCGGAGCGTTCCGCCGGTTCAACTCAAGGAGGAAGCGATGCGTCGATCGAATCGTGGCATGGCCGCGGCCCTGACGGGCGCGGCGAGTCTGTGGCTCTGCGCGTGCGGCGCGCGGGCGGACGTGGTGGCGAACTGGAACTTCAACGGATTGTCGGGTGCGGTGCCGACGGCCCTTGGCGCGGATCAGGGCACGGGCTCCCTGAGCCTGCTGGAATTCACGAGCGGCTTGAGTGCGCTGGCGGGCACTGATCTGCATGCATGGAGCGGCGATGTCGCGGGCATGGGACTGGTGGTGACCGGATCGGGCCAGAACGGGCGCGCGGTGGTGCTGGATGTGCGCACCGAGGGACTCGTGGATCTGGTGTTCGGCGTGGCCGTGAGACGCAGCGGCAGCGGTTTCGCCTTGACCTCGGTGCAGGTCTGGGACGGAACCGGATGGCGCATGGCAGGATCGATCGACGCCAGCACGACGCAGTGGCAGGTGCACACGGTGGATCTCTCGTCGTTCGACTTTCTGGAACAGGCGTCGAGCGCGCGTGTGCGCATGGTCGTCGATGGCGCCACCAGCAGCAGTGGGAACATCCGTTTCGACAACCTGCGGATCTCGGCGATGCCGGTGCCTGGGCCTGGACCGGTGGCTGCGATCGGGGCGGTGGCGGCTTCGGTCACCCGTCGGCGAGGTGGACGCAAGAGTGCGGTGAAGGTCGAGTGTGCGAAGCCGGTCCCGGCCGAGACGAAGAGCGGCGACGATCAGCGGCCCACGCCGCCATCCTCGGTGCCCGGTTCCGACGCGTGCGAGCGCACATCGGCGCGCGGACGCTCCAGACGGACCTCGGGTTGACGCGCAAGTTTCGCCGCCAGCTCGATCGCGGCCTTCATGCTGTTCGGGCTGGCGGCGTTTCGATTCGCGATGCCGAAGGCGGTGCCGTGATCGGGACTCGTGCGAACGATCGGCAGGCCCACGGTCACGTTCACGGCGCGGTCGAAGCCGAGCAGCTTCACCGGGATCAGGCCCTGATCGTGATACATCGCGACCACCAGATCCCACTTGCCCGCGGCTGCATCGATGAAGATCGTGTCACCCGGGAACGGGCCGTGCGCATCGATGCCCGCGCTGCGCGCCATGTCGATGGCGGGCGCGATCACGCGCTTCTCCTCGTCACCGAAAAGGCCGCGCTCGCCGGCATGCGGATTCAGGCCGCACACGGCCACGCGCGGGCGATCGATGCCGAGCCTGCGGCAGTGGGCGGCTCCCAGCTCGATCGGATCGAACACGCGGCCGATCGTGAGCAGGTCGCGGATCTCCATCAGGCCCACGTGCGCCGTGGCGAGCGCCACGCGCAGGCGCGGGCTCTCGAACAGCATGGTGTGATGCGGGGCCTTGCAGCGTGCGGCGAAGAGTTCGGTGTGTCCGGGCCAGCGGAAGCCGGCCATGCTCCAGCTCTCCTTCGAGATCGGCCCCGTCACCACCGCGTGCAGGCGCCGGGGATCGCCGACTGGGCGCAGCGCGTCGGTGATGGCGTCTTCCACGAAGGCCTTGGAAAGCAGACCGCCGGCCCGGCTGGGCGCGTGCTCGCGCGGCAGCGTGTCCTCATGGCCGTAGTCGACCACCACGGGTTCGGCGGCGATCGCGCGCTGGCTTGAGAGGCCCTCCTTCGCGAGACGGAACCAGGCGGGTCGCAGTCCGGCGCGTTCCGCCGCGTCGACCAGCAGCTGGTTCTGGCCGTACACCACGAAGCGTGCGATGCGCGAGATGGCGGGATCGCACAGCGACTTCGCGATCACCTCGGCACCGATTCCCATCGGATCGCCCATGCTGACGCCGATCACCGGAAGGTCGGTGAAGGCCGGATTCGGTGAGCCGTCGGCGGCGCGAGCCATGCGCCGATTCTAGGGTTCAGGTGTTTGAGAGCCGTGTGGATTCCGCAGGAAAGCGGGGCAATCAAGCCTCGGGCTTGCGCCATCCCGCGCCTGGCTGAGGCCGGGAGCGTGCCGGAGCCTCGTCGCCGTTCTCTGGTGGGCCCTTCCAGCCCTTGCCCCAGATGAAGATCTCCACGCTCTCGGCGCGGCTCGCCTTGGGCTTGCTTGCGCCCGCCTCGGTGAAGAGCGACTTCGCGCGCTTCAGCAGTTCCGGATAGTCCCCGCCCTCGAAGACCTTCATCACCAGCGTGCCGCCGGGGCGCAGCAGATGCGCGCAGCGATCCAGCAGCGCATGACAGAGCCGGCAGCTGATCGCCGCATCGGCCATCGGCACACCCGAGGTGTCCGGCGCCATGTCGCTGATCACCGCGTCGAAGCGACCGCCACCCAGACTCTCGTGCGTGATCTCGCGCAGGTCGGCCTGATGCACGCGCACGTTCGCGGGCAGTCCCTTGGGATCGATCGCCTTCAGGTCCACGCTCTCCACGCGACCGCGCTCGCCCACGATCCTGGCAGCCACCTGCGTCCAGCTTCCAGGGGCGGCACCCGCGTCGAGCACGCGATCACCCTTGCGCAGCAGGCGCAGCCGCTCGTCGAGTTCCAGCAGCTTGTACGCGCTGCGTGCGCGGTAGCCCTCGGCTTTCGCCAGCCGGAACCAGTGATCCTGCACTTCCTTCATGACGCGCCGTGCTCAGGGCTTGGCGAAGGTGCCCGTGTCATGCGGGTCCTCGACCACGATCACGCTGACGTCGCCATCCTGCGCGCGCACCACCACGGGATTGGTGCCGCCATTCAGCGTGGCGGCGAGCGAGTCATGATCGTTGCGCGGATCGACCGCGATCCAGCGCCCGTAGCGCGCATACACGTTGATCTTCCCGCCGATCGTCTCGCAGTCGAACTTTCCGCTCGATTCGCCGCGCACGATCCACTCCACGTCGCCGTCCTTCACGTCGATGCGACAGGGCTCCAGGACGGGCCACGGCGTCAGCATGCGGACATCACCGAAGGTGGTCTTCGCCACCACGCCGCCGCGGTTGTCCACCACCAGCACGCGGCCATGGTCGGTCAGCACGTCCACGCGACCAAGACGCGGCGTGTCGACCTCGATCTCGCAGCGCACGAACCAGGCCTTCGGATCCTCGGTGGCGATCGTGATCTCGAGCAGTCGGCTGCCATCCGGCTGCGGCTTCATCTGCGCGTCCCACTTCATCGTGTCCAGCTGGGTCGTGGCGGCGAAGCCCGAGTCCACCTCGGAGTTGGGCCGCAGTCGCACCATCGTCTCGCCCTGCGCCTCCCTGCGGCTTCCACGGATGCGCACGTCGCCCTGCAGGTTGCGGACACGCACGTGCACCAGGCCCGACGCATCAGGGAAAGTCAGGTTCTGGGTGACGCCAGTCTGGCCGAAGATGCCGTCGCCGCCTTCGCGAAGGAAGCGGTCCGCGTGGCGCTCGAGCGGTGAATTGCCCTCGCACGCGGCCAGAGCCGCCACCACAAGACCAAGCGCAACGGCGGCTCGGCGAACGATGGCGACGGGGTGCTGCATGGCGGCGCGATTCTAGCGATTACCATCGATGCTCATGCCTCGATTCGCCCTTCGACGCTGTCTGGCGGCGTGGCTCGTGGCGTGCGCCGCGCACGCGGGCGATCGAGTGGTGGTGCGTGTGCCCGAACCGCTTTCGGAAGCCCTTGCAAACGGGCCGTCCGCGGGCCGAATCATCGTCTTCCTGAAGAGCACGCGATGTCGCGAGGAGGGGGAGCCCGCCGACGCGCCCTTTTTCAGTGATCCGCAACCGATCTACGGCCGAGCCGTGGCGGGCGTGCGTGTCGGCAGCGAGATCGAACTGACGGGCGATGGTGTGTCGGCCTGGCCAGGGCGCGTCGACTCGCTGGATGGACCGTTTCTGGCGCAGGCCGTCTTCAAGCGAAGCAGGGACGAGGCGGGCGTTCGCGCCGCAGGCAACATGATCGGACCGCCCATCGAGGTGACGCTTCGCCGCGATGCCGATGACGCCGTGGAGCTGGAACTTGGCGCCGCGGTGCCCGCACCCGACACCACGAACACGCAGCAGATCGTCTGGATCGACGAGCCCAGCCCGATGCTCACGCGCGCGCTGGGTCGCGTGGTGCGTCATCGTGCGGCGGTGGTCTTTCCGCCCGGCTATCACGACGTGAATCATGCGCGGCGCGTGTGGCCGACGGTCTATGTGAGTCCCGGCTTCGGTGGCCGCATGGGCGCGGCGCGGGAGATCGCGCGGCTGCTCTGGACTCCGGAGAGTGAACGGACCATCCCGCAGGCGGTGCATGTGGTGCTGGATCCCGAGGGCGCATTCGGACACCACGGATTCGCCGACAGCATCATGAATGGACCGCGGGGCGCGGCGTTGGTGCGCGAACTCATCCCGCTGCTTGAGGAGCGATACCGGCTGGTGCGCACGCCCGAGGCTCGACTGCTCACCGGGCATTCGAGCGGCGGCTGGAGTTCGCTCTGGCTGCAGCTGACCAGCCCCGACTTCTTCGGTGGCTGCTGGTCCAGCGCGCCGGATCCGGTCGACTTCAGCGCCTTCCAGCTGAACGATCTCTATCGCGACGAGAACCTGTTCACCGATGCGGACGGCGCCGAGCGCGGCAGTTTCCGACGACCGGTGGGCCCGATGGAGAAGGTGCTCATGACGGTGCGCGAGGAGATCGCCATGGAATGCGCGATCGATCCGTCGGGCGCAAGCGGCCAGCAATGGGATGCGTGGCAGGCGATGTTCAGTCCGCCCGACGCGACCGGATCCATGCCGCGGCGGCTCGCCGATCCGCAGACGGGTGCGATCGACCATGCGTTGGTGCGCGACTTCTGGAGTCCCTACGACATCTCGCGCGTGGTCGAGAAGCGCTGGAGCAAGCTGGATCCGGTCCTGCGCACCAAGGTGCGCGTGCTGGTCGGTGATCGTGACAACTTCTATCTGGAGCGCGCCGTGCGCAAGCTTGACGCGAAGATCGAGACGCTGCGTGCGGCGACCGGCGCGAAGGCGGACGGTGCGCAGCCCGAACGGCCGTGCATCGAGATCCTGCCCGGGGCCACGCATGACACGGCCGCGGTGATTTCCCGTGGTCGGTTCGCGCTGGAGATGCGCGCGCATCTGAAGCGCCACGGCCTGGGCGACTGACAGCGTCCGCGTAACAGGGTCAGAGGTTGTTTCCGGACCTACCGACACCTCGCGCGATCGGCTCACCGGCACCACAAACATCTGCCTTGCCTGAACTTCCGGTCCCCGTAGCATTCCCGAATGACCTCGCCCGCCGCCTCCGCGCCGCTCGTCGGCGTGATCATGGGAAGCCAGAGCGACTGGGACACGATGCAGCATGCCGCGTCGGCACTGCTGCGCCTTGGCGTGCCGCATGAGACCCGCGTGGTCAGTGCCCACCGCACCCCGGACCTTCTGTTCGAGTACGCGTCGACGGCCGCCGAGCGCGGACTCCGCGTGATCATCGCGGGCGCTGGAGGCGCGGCGCATCTGCCCGGAATGTGCGCCAGCAAGACGCTGCTTCCCGTGCTTGGGGTGCCGGTCATGAGCAGCGCGCTGCAGGGCGTGGACTCGGTGCTGTCGATTCTCCAGATGCCGGCTGGCGTTCCCGTCGGCACGCTCGCGGTGGGCAAGGCCGGCGCGGAGAATGCCGCGCTGCTTGCGGCCGCGATCCTGGCGCATGATCACCCTGTGATCGCCAAGACGCTGGCGGCGGATCGCGCGGGTCGCACCACCGCGGTGCTGGCGAATCCCGATCCTTCGAGGGTCGCGTCGTGAAACTCGGCATCCTGGGGGCGGGCCAGCTCGGTCGCATGCTGGCGCAGGCGGCGGCGCAGCTTGGCGTGGAGTGCAGGTTCCTTGCGCCGCCGGGCGAGACCTGCGTGCAGGGTCTTGGCGAACTGCTGCAGGGCGACCTGTCCGACGACCTGCTGCTGACGCGCTTCGCCAAGGGACTCGATGCGGTCACCTACGAATGGGAGAACGTGCCTGCCGCGGCCGTGGAGCGGCTGTCACGGCTTGTGCCGGTGCGCCCCGGGGCTCGCTCGCTCCGCTGCGCGCAGGATCGCGTGCACGAAAAGCAGTTCTTCCGAGGCTGTGGCCTGGCCGTGCAGGCCTTCGCCCCAGTGGATGCGCCGCGCGATTTCGTGCCGGCTCTTGCGGGCGTGCCGCTGCCCGCGATGCTGAAGACGCGACGCATGGGCTACGACGGCAAGGGACAGGCGCGCATCGACACGCCCGATGATCTGTCTGCGGCGTTCGAGCGGCTGGGTTCGGTGCCGTGCATTCTTGAGGCCTTCGTCCCCTTCGAGTCGGAGATGAGCCTGCTGGGTGTGCGTGCCGTGAACGCCGAGGGGCGTGAAGAGATCCGCCTGTGGTCACCCTGCCGCAATGAACATCGCCGGGGCATCCTGGATCGCTCCGTCTCGCCCGCCGTGGACCTTCCCGAAGAGTCGCTGGCGCGCGCGCGCGCGGGCATGGCCGCCACGCTGAGCGGACTGGATCACGAGGGGGTGCTCTGCATCGAGTTCTTCGTGAGTCGAGGCAGTCTGATCGCCAACGAGATGGCACCGCGCGTGCACAACAGCGGGCACTGGACCATCGAGGGCGCGCAGACGAGCCAGTTCGAGAATCACGTGCGTGCCGCGCTACGCATGCCCCTCGGCCCGACGGAGAGCAGCGGCGTGTCGGTGCTGCGAAATCTGGTTGGTGACCTGCCTGTTCCCGATGCGAAGCTGCCTGCGTCGGTGCGACTGCATCTGTATGGCAAGTCGCCAAGGACCGGAAGAAAGCTGGGCCACCTGACTGCGGTGGCCCAGCGGGAATCGGATGCGATGTCGGCGGCCGACGCGGCGTTCGCCGCGCTGAACGGTCAGCCTGCCTCGGCGCGCGGGTGAGCCTTGTCGTAGGCCTCGCGCATGCGCCCCGACGTGAGGTGCGTGTACACCTGCGTGCTGCTGAGGCTCTGGTGACCCAGAAGTTCCTGCACGCTTCGAAGGTCCGCGCCGTTGTCGAGCATGTGCGTGGCGAAGCTGTGACGGATCGTGTGCGGCGAGATGTCCGGATCGAGACCCACCTGCACCAGGTACTTGGCGACCTTGCGACGCACCGAGCGCGTGCTCAGGCGGGTGCCGTTCTTGTTGATGAACAGGGGAGAGGTCGGACCGGCCGGCACCGACGACTTGTGGGTCGCCAGCAGCTGCAGATAGTGCTTCATCGCGGTCATGGCGTGGCCGCCAAGCGGTGACACGCGCTCGCGCTTGCCCTTGCCGCGGATCTGCACGCACTCGCCGTTCTCGTTCAGGTCGCCGCGGTTCAGCCCCACGACCTCGCTCACGCGCATGCCGGTGGAGTACAGCGCCTCCAGGATCGCGCGGTCACGCGCACCCAGCAGGTCGTTCGCGTCGGGTGCCGCGAGCAGTCGCTCGATCTGGTCCACGGTGATCGCCTTCGGCAGACGCTTCGGCTGCTTGGGCGAGCGGATCAGCGTCATCGGGTTCGACTGGGTGATGCCGGCGCGCTCCATCCACTTGTGGAAGCTGCGCAGCGTGGCGATCTTGCGGGCCATCGTGGCCAGCGAGTAGTTCTGGTCGCTCAGGTGCGACAGGAAGCCGCGGATCGTGTCCACGTTGCACGCCAGGATGCGACCGGTCACGCTGCGGCCCTGCGCGTCGGCCTTGCGCGACTCGAGCGCCGCCTTCTCGGTGGCCATCGAGATCTCAAGACCCGCCTCCGTGGCGATGTGGTCGATGAATTGGCGCAGATCCAGGCTGTAGCAGCGTCCCGTGTAGGGGCTGAAGTGGCGCTCATCACCGAGATAGGCGATGAATCGGTCGACGATTGGCAGGTTGGTTTCCATGGTGGGTGCCTCCCTTGGTGGCTTTCCGGCCCGCAGCCCTCACTTCGAGGCTGCGCGAAACCGGCGTCTTATCAGTCCCCAACTTCGGATTTTGAGGACCCTGTGTGCAACGCTAGGCAGTGAAATGGCGGAGATTTTCGGACGAACTTGATTTCGGCTCACTCTTGCTGGTTCCTATAAAGTTGGTTTGGATGGCTCCCAAGCACTCAAAGTCCGAGAATACTCTTTCCAGAAACTTGCCAAGGGGGGTCCATCGGGGCCTGTGTATCCTGCTTGGTCCTCGATTGCGTAGCTCAGTCGGTAGAGCAGCCGGCTTTTAACCGGCAGGTCCTGGGTTCAAGTCCCAGCGCAATCATGAGTCTCTCGAGCCCGGCTGTACCTCCCAGGATCTTTCCTTCATGTCCGTCCTGCACGCGAACTGGCACCGAGGCGCACTGCACCTGTGGGCGGAATCGGCGGACGCCTATCGCGAGGGAAAACGTGTCGCTCCGGCTTCCGCCGATCAGCTCGCGCAACACGCCTTCGTGACTTCGCCCGACGAGGTGCGTGCGCTCGCGCAGACGATGGGCATCGACACCGCGGGTGCGCAGCCGGCACGACTGCCGCTCGTGCTTCCGTTCGATGGCGATCGCCCCGCGCCGAGCGATCGACTTGCATCCGAGCTCGGTCTCTCGCTCGGTGCCGAGCGTGATCTGCGTCTGGAAGCCTGCGACATTCCGACGCTTGCCGTGCCTCCTGAGACGGCGCTGCCCGCGCTGCTTGCGTTCGACGCGGCGCGTGGCGAAGACGACCATGCAGGCGGACACGAGCTTCGCTTCTGGTGTGCCGCGGCGCGACTTGCGCTGGAGCTGCTCGAGGACCAGCGCGTGGTGCCGACCGTGCAGCAGGATCGCTCGGGCCGCATGGAAGCCCGCTGGAGGCCATGGCTCAGCGATGCGCACACCGCCGAGCGCGCGGCCACGCTGCTTGCCGCGATGCCGCCGATGTGCCGTGCCATCGCCGATGCCACGGAAGCGGACGGCTGGGCCGTGCTGGAGGACTTCCTGGGTGCGTGCGTGGACACGTTCGCGCGCGACGTGATGGTGCAGGAGAGCTACAAGGACGCGATCGAGGACCGCGATGACGCCGACGTGCATGTCGCGTGGCTTCGCGGCCTGCTGGATCGCGCGAGCATCGTGCCGCAGGCGAACGCCGGCGACGTGAGCCTGGTGCGTGGGGTGCGCCAGTGGCTTGGCATGCTCGAGGACATCGGCGAGGGCCGCGCGATGCGGCTCATGCTGGAACTGCTTGAGCCGCCGCCGGCCCTGTTCGGCGAGCGCGACGGCGACGAGGACAAGCATCCGTGGCGGCTCGCGTTCCATCTGGTCACCACCGAGGAACCCTCGTCGGTCATCGACGCGGAGACGATCTGGAAGCAGGCTTCGGGCAAGGGCGGTTCGAAGAAGGGCGCCGAGAAGAACGCCGAGCTGCTGCTGGGCGAACTCGCGCGCGCCTCGCGCATCTGGACCAAGCTCGAGGACGCGCTCGAGGAGACCGCGCCGACCGGACTCGATCTCGACACGGCGGAGGCCTATGCGTTCCTGCGCGAGATCCGGCCGATCCTGGAGGAGAGCGGTGTGCAGTGCCTGGTGCCCGACTGGTGGAGCCAGGCGAGCACGCGCGTGGGCGCGCGGCTGTTCATCGAGGGCGAGTCGATGGACGGCGAAGGCATGCCTCCGATGGGCGATGCGCGCCGCGGCGGCTTCGGCCTGCACAGCGTGGTGAACTACGCGTGGCAGATCGCGCTGGGCGACCAGCCACTCTCGATCGAGGCCTTCGAGGCGCTCGCACGCAAGGGCAGCCCGCTGGTGCGACTGAATGGCCGCTGGGTCGAGGTGCGTCGCGAGGACCTGGATACGGGCCTGAAGTTCCTGAAGCAGCACCCCGGCGGCAAGATGTCGCTGATCGAGGCACTTCGACTGGCGCATGGCGCGGCCGAGGACGCCAAGGGCCTGCCGATCCTGGGCATGGACGCGAAGGGCTGGGTGGCCGAGGTGTTCGGTCCCACGCACGCGAGCGAGCGTCTGGAGATGATCGAGCAACCCAAGCGCTTCCAGGGTTCGCTGCGTCCATACCAGCTCGCCGGCCTGAGCTGGCTGGCGTTCCTGGATCGCTACGGTCTGGGTGCATGTCTTGCGGACGACATGGGCCTCGGCAAGACCATCCAGTTGATCGCGCTGCTGCAGCATGAGCGCGAGAAGGCCCCGGAGGGCGAGAAGGTGGGCCCCACGCTGCTGGTGTGCCCGATGAGCGTGCTCGGCAACTGGCATCGTGAGCTCACGCGCTTCGCGCCGGAACTGAACGTGCACGTGCATCACGGCCTCGATCGCCCGCACGACGACAAGCTGATGGCGACCGTCGCCAAGAGCGACGTGATGATCACCACCTACGCGCTGGTGGCGCGCGACAAGGAGAGCCTTGAGAAGGTGGAGTGGCGGCGCGTGGCGCTGGACGAGGCGCAGCACATCAAGAATCCGCCGACCAAGCAGACCGCGTCGATCCGCGCGCTCAAGGCCGGTCATCGCATCGCGCTCACGGGCACGCCGGTGGAGAACCGCCTGACCGAGCTGTGGTCGATCATGGAGTTCTGTACGCCGGGATACCTCGGGCCGATGGCGGAGTTCCGCCGGCGCTTCGCGGTGCCGATCGAGCGTCATCGCGACAAGGACCGCGCGGAGCGCCTGCGCGGCCTCGTGCGTCCGTTCATCCTGCGACGCCTGAAGACCGACGCGAAGGTGATCAGCGATCTGCCGCCGCTGGTGGAGTCGCGCCAGCATGTGCCGCTGACCGGCGAACAGGCCTCGCTCTACGACAAGGTGGTCGACGAGATGCTGGCCAAGGTCGATCGCGCCGAGGGGCTGCGCCGCCGCGGCCTGGTCCTGAGCGCGCTGGTGAAGCTGAAGCAGATCTGCAACCACCCGGCCCACTACCTGCGCGAGGCGGCCTCGCCCGAGGTGGTCGCCGTGGACGCCACCGAGCCGAGCGAGGGCGCGGAGGGCGTGGAGACGCCGATCGAGCTGCCGACCGATGGCCGCCCGCTGTCGGCGCGAAGCGGCAAGAGCATCCGTCTGATGCAGATGCTGGAGGAAGTGGTGGCCGCGGGCGATCGCGCGCTGATCTTCACGCAGTATCGGCAGATGGGCCACCTGCTCGTGGCGATGATCCGACGCGAGCTCGACGTGGAGTCGCTGTTTCTGCACGGTGGCACGCCGCAGGCCAAGCGCGACCAGCTCGTGGCGCGCTTCCAGGATCCCGAGGGCACCGCGCCGATCTTCGTGCTCAGCCTGAAGGCCGGTGGCGTGGGTCTGAACCTGACCGCCGCGAACCATGTCTTCCACTACGACCGTTGGTGGAACCCGGCGGTGGAGAACCAGGCCACGGACCGCGCGTTCCGCATCGGTCAGCTGCGCACCGTGAACGTGCACAAGATGATCAGCGCCGGCACGCTCGAGGAGCGCATCGATCAGATGATCGAGCAGAAGACCGAGCTGGCCACGCAGATCATCGGCGCCGGCGAGCAGTGGCTGACCGAGATGAGCACCGGCCAGCTGCGTGACATCCTGAGCCTGCGGACGGCCGCGCTGGAGGAAGTGTGAGCGCGAATCCCGCCCAAGGTCAGCCTCGCAAGCCCGACGCGCCGCGGCGCGTGCGGCATGGCATCAAGTTCCGCCGCAAGGAGGGCCTGCAGGGCCTGCCGTGGTTCGCGAAGGCGTTCGTGGACGCGATCGAGAGTCGCGCGGCGCTTGGCGCGCGCGTGATGGGCATGGAGTACGCGCTGAGCGGACAGGCCGCGAGCTTCAGTCTGGACACCGGCATCGTGGACGCGCTGGTGCAGGGCCGCGCTCCGCGGCCCTACGTGGTGAAGCTGTCGCTGCCGCACCTGAGCAAGGAGCAGTGGGTCGACGTGGTGCAGGCGATGGCGCGCGAGGCGCTGTTCGCCGCCAAGCTGCTGGTGGGTGAGATGCCCGAGGGCATCGAGGAGCCGTTCGCCGCGTGCGGGGTGAACCTGCTGCCCAAGGCGCCGGCCGAACTGAAGGTCGAGTGCAACTGCGGCGAGAAGCTGCCGTGCAAGCACGCGGTGGCGGTGAGTTGTCTGCTGGCGGAGCGACTGGAGGTCGATCCGCTGGCGCTGTTCGCGCTGCGAGGTCTGCCCGGCACCACGCTGCTGGAGCGGCTGCAGGAGGCGCGCACGGTGCAGACGACCGGCGTGTCGCAGAGCCACCAGAGCCCGCAACTGCCCTCGCAGAAGGCGCAGTTGCCACCGCTCGAGGCGTGCCTGGACGACTTCTGGCGCCCGGGCCGCAAGCTTGCGGACTTCGAGCGCCTGCCCGCGCAGGAGCATGTGCCGCACGCGCTGCTGCGCCGACTCGGGGCCAGCCCGCTGGGCGGCAAGTTCCCGCTGGTCGGACTGCTGGCGAGCGTGCATGACAGCCTGCGCAGCAAGGCCATCGAGTTGCGAGAGCGTGCCGAAGGTCACGACGCATGAGCGGCGAGGCGCATCAGCGCTTCCGTCCGCATCCGTGGCACGGCCTGGAGCCCGGCCCGCAGCCGCCCGACCTGCTGCGCGCGTTCATCGAGATCACGCCCTTCGATCTGGTGAAGTACGAAGTGGACAAGGTGAGCGGCTTCCTGCGCGTGGATCGACCGCAGCGATCGAGCAGCACGCCGCCCACGCTGTACGGATTCATTCCGCGCACGCTCTGCGGGGCCCGAGTGGCCAAGGTGGCCGGTCTGCCGCGCGGCGACGACGATCCGCTGGACGTCTGCGTGCTCAGCGAACGCCCGATCGCTCGAGCCGAGGTGCTGCTGGACGTGCGCGTGGTGGGTGGACTGCTGATGGATGATGGCGGCGAGGCCGACGACAAGATCGTGGCCGTGCTGAAGGACGACGCGATCTGGAGCGATGCGCGTGACCTGCAGGACCTCCCGGCGCGTCTGGTGGAGCGGCTGCAGCACTACTTCATGACCTACAAGATGCGACCCGGCGAGCAGTCCACCGTGAAGGTGCACCGCCTGTATGGCGTGGAGCACGCGCGCACCGTGGTGCGCGCCGCGATCGAGGACTACGCCGAGGCTTATCCCGGCCGCGCCGGCTGATCGTCCGCCTTGCTGGCGTTGGCGGCGGGGGGATTTCCCGCGGGCAACCGGCCAAGCAGGTCGTCCACGGCGGCCTTCAATTGCGCATCGAGATCGTTCGCCTCGTCGACCGGGTTGGGCGGCACGCGAATGTCTGGCAACGCACCGTTGTTCTCCATGTCGCGGCCTTCGGGGGTGTACCACCCGCGGAAGGGCAGTCGCACGGTGGTGCCGTCGACCAGGCTCGTGCCGCCGGTGCTGATCACGCCACCGTAGGTCTGCTCGCCCACCAGCGTGCCGCGCTTGAGGTTCTTGAAGGCGTGGCTCACGATCTCCGCGTTCGAGAAGCTCTTCTCGTTGCAGAGCATGTTGGTGGGCAGGGTCCAGCGCTGGATGAAGAGGCGGTCCTGCGGATAGCCGCGCGTGTACGAGGCGTCGGCGCCACGCGGCACGGTGTAGGCGTGCGGCTGCGCCATCAGGCTCGCCAGCACGCGATCGGCCGTGTTTCCGCCGCCGTTGTTGCGCACGTCGACCAGCAGGCCGTCCTTGCCGCTCGCCGCCGCGCACAGGTCGCGCTCGAAGTCGTCCAGACTCTGCTGGCTCATCGCCTGAATGTGGATGTAGCCCAGACGGCCGCCGCTCCATTCGTTCACCAGTCGCGCCGCCTTGGCGGTGGCCGCCTTGTAGTTCAGGTCCGCCTCCTCCATGCCCGCGCATGGCGTGATGAGGCAATCCACCGACTTCGGCTGGCCCTCCGGGTCCGCGCGACGCACCGTGATGAGCGTCTCCTCGCCCACGCGCCCGCGCATGCGCGCCTCAAGCGCGTCGGTGGGCTGCAGCGGGTGGCCCGCGATCGCGACGATCACGTCGCCCACCTTCAGCGGTGTCTGGCTCTTCACGGACGGACCCTCGGGCAGCGTGGCCACGATCTCGAAGCCGCCCTCGACCGGACGCGTGCGGATGCCAAGACGGCCCGCGGGTCGCCGCGTGGAGTCGTCCTCGGGTCCGCGCACGGTCACGCCGGTGTGGCTGGCGTTGAGTTCCCCCATCAGCCGTGCCATGCACCACTCGAACTCGTTGTCGGTGCGCGTGCACGCGACCAGATCGCGGTACTTCTTCACCAGCGCGGGCCAGTCGAGGCCCTTCATCGTGGGGTCGTAGAAGCTTTCCGAGAAGGTGCGCGCGGCCTCGTCGTAGCGGTGCAGCGCCCACTCGCGCCGCTGGATCGGCGTGGTGGCGCTGAAGTCGACGGCCTTGGCCTCGCCGCCGCCTGCCGGTGAGGCGGTGCTGACGCGGCCCGCGTTCACGATGGTCACCTTGTCGCCGGCGAGGTTCATCTGGGACACGCGGCCACCCGAGGCGACCTTCTTCTGGTCGCTGCCGTCCCACTTCACGCTGAGCACCGCGGCGCTTCCGCCGTCGTTGCCCGAGAAGACCACGCGATCGCCGGCGGGCGTGATCTCAAGACCGGTCTCGTCGCCGGGAAGGCGCGTGATGCGGCGCACGCGCAGGTACGCGTCGTCGAGGCGGTACTCGGCGGCGGTCGCCTTCGATTCCTTGCCTTCGCCGTCCTCCTTCGCGTCCTTGCCATCCTTCGCGTCGCCGTCGTTCTTGGCGCCGTCCTTGTCGGCCGCCTTCGCGTCCTTGGCCTTCGGCTTCTTCGCGTTGGGGCCGGGCAGAGGCTTGCGCTTCTTCGCGGCCTCGCCCGCGTCCTTGAAGTAGGTCTCAAGTTCCGCCTTCGTGAGCGCCTCGACCGAGGGGTCGAGCGCAAGCGTGTAGATGTCGAACTCGTTGTTCACGCGGCCCGAGGCGAACGCGAGCAGCTTGCCGTCGGCGCTGAAGCGCGGCGCACGATCGTTGTCGGGATGGCGCGTGAGGTTCACCGCGGGAGCCGACGCGTCGACCGGCGCGATCCAGATGTCGCGATTGAAGTCGCGATCATCCTGCGCGAAGGCGATCCACTTCGAGTCGGGACTCCAACGCCACTCGATCTCCTGGTCCCAACCGGGTCGGAACACGCGCTCGGATCCCTTCTCGAGATCCAGGAGCACCAGATCGCCGCCGCGGCGGAACGACAGCGTCTTGCCGTCGGGGCTCGCCTGCGGATCACGTTCGCTCGCGGGCGTGGAGACCACCGCACGCACGTCGAACGCGACGGCCTCGGACCAGCGCGCAGGATCCAGACGCGGATCCTTCGGCTTCGCGGGCTCCTCCTTGTCTTCGGGCTTTGGCGCGTCGGGCTTGGACTCGTCCTTCTTCGGCGCGTCGGCGGCGGGTGCGTCGGGCTTGGCAGCCTCCGCAGCGGGCTTGCCGTCGGTCGCGGGCGTTTCGCTCGCGGGCTCGGCCGGCTTCGGGGTCTCCGCAGGCTTGACCTCGTCCTTGTTCTCTTCCTTGGGCTTCTCGTCCTTCTTCGGAGGATTCGCCTCCTTGCGGATCTCGCCACGCGTGCGCGACACGACCGCCTCCATGATGTCGTCGTTGCCTGAGGCGTCGGAGACGAAGTAGAGACGCGTGCCATCGGGGCTCCACGCGATCTCGCGCTCGCGACTGGGCGGCGCGCTCACGCGCACGGCGGGGGCCTTCTCGTCCAGGCTGCGCACGAACACGTCGCCATAGGCCACGAACGCCATCGACTTGCCGTCGGGGCTCGCGAGCGCCTCGGTCACGTCCTTGTCGACCTTGCGCATCTCGACCGGATCGGGCTCGTCGGCCACCGCGGTCACGGTGAGCGCCTCGGGCTTGGTGTCGGGCTTGGACAGATCGAGCCGCCACAGCTGCGTGCCGCGCGTCAGGAACACGGTGCGGCCATCGGCGCTCACGTCGTAGCCGGTGATGTCGTCGGGGAACTCGGTGAGTCGCTTGCCGGCCGCATCGATGGGCTCCGTCAGATTCTTGCGATAGAGGTTCACCGCACCGTCGCGGTCGGAGAGATAGAGATAGTCGTCGGAGCCCGCGAGCCACTGCGCCTGTCCATCGTTGCCGGGCCAACTGGTGAGACGACGGAAGGCCTGCTCCTGCGGCACGCCGGGCGTGAACATCCAGGTGTCGCGCGCGTCGGGGCCGCGGTAATTGCGCCGCAGCCAGCTGTTGCCGCCGCGCTCGAAGAGCACGCGGCCCTGCGCGTCGGCCGAGGGGCGCGAACCAAAGGCGTCGTGCACGCGCGTGAGCGGTCCTCCCGTCAGCGGCACCATGTACGGGCGTGGTGCGCGGTACAGGTCGCCTTCGCGTGACGAGTCGCCCATCACCCACACGGAGCCGTCGGATCGCTTGGCCACGCCGCCCAGCACGACCGCGCTGTCACCGAAGGTGAGTTGGCGGGGTTCACCGCCGTTGGTGGGCATGCACCAGAGATTGCGCGTGCCCTCGCGCGTGCTCTCGAAGACCAGTGTGGAGCCATCCGGCGTGAACACCGCGCGCAGGTCGTCGCCGGGATTGGTGGTCAGTCGAACGGCCTCGCCGCCGGCGGCGGGCGCGCGCCAGAGATCGCCACGCCAGCTGAAGACCACCTGCGAGCCGTCGGGGCTGGCGGCCGGAGAGCGGGGCAGATCCACGGTGGCTGCCGAGGCGGAAAGGGCGATCAGAAGGGCGACGGGGGCGATGGGGGGCATGTGGAGATCCATTCGTCAAGTCTCGGTTCACAAAAAGGTACTGATCCCCGTAGTCGGGTTCGACGTGTACCGGAAGTCAGCGACCGAGATTCTTGGCTTTTCTGGCGCACGAATAGGAGAGTGCTTCTGAAGGGCAATTCAGGGCCGTTCAAGGCCCCAAAGGAGGCAGGGAACCATGGAAACGAATTCGACGGGAAATGGCATGCAGGGCGGCTCGGGCGGGGTTCCGACCCGGTTCGAGCATTTGCGCGACTTGCTTCGCCGCATGGACCGGATCGTGGACTCGACCCGGGACCAGCGCTTGGGGCGCGTGATCGTGGAGCCGACGGCACCGCCGGCCTCGATTCCGTTCCCGAAGGCGCAGGCGGCGGCGAGCAGCGGCAAGCCGCGCGCCGTGGCGAAGAGCCTGCAGGACTTCGAGGCCGCGTTCGCGCGCCTGACGGATCGTCAGGTCGGTTGATCGCGGTGAAGGCCATTTGAGGGGGTCGGCGAGTCGGTTCGCGAAGGTAGTGGCGGATACATTCCGCTCCCCATGCGCCCCGACTCGCTGACCTTCCTTCGTGCCCTTCTCGACACCCCAAGCCCCAGCGGCTTCGAGCGATCCGGCCAGCAGGTCTGGCTGAGCTACGTCCGGCCCTTCGCCGACAAGGTGTGGAACGACGCTTACGGCAACTGCTTCGCGTCGATCGATCCCGCGGGCGTGAAGCCGGGCGCGAAGGTCATGACCGTGGCGCTGTGCGGCCATGCCGACGAGATCGGCCTGATGGTCAACCACTTCGACTCGAACGGCTACATCTACTGCAAGTCGATCGGCGGCATCGACGCGGGCAGCATCGTGGGCAAGCGCGTGCAGTTCCAGAGCACGGTGCCCGGGGTGAAGAACCCGGTGCTCGGCGTGATCGGCGCCACCGCGATCCACCTGCAGGACAAGAGCGCCGAGGGCAAGGTGCGCAAGCTGCACGAGCTCTACATCGACATTGGCGCGAAGGACCAGGCGGCCGCGCAGGCGATGGTGAACATCGGCGACCCGGGCGTGTTCATGGATTCCAGCATGCTGATGGGCGACGGCCTCATCGTGGCGCGCGGCCTGGACAACCGCATCGGCACCTTCGCCGCAGCCGAGGGCCTGCGTCTGGCGAGCGAGAAGCGTGGCGAGCTGAAGGTGCGCGTGGTGGCGGTGAGCACCGTGCAGGAGGAGGTGGGTCTGCGTGGCGCGGCGATGATCGCCGAGGCGCTGCACCCCGACGTGGCGCTGGTGACCGACGTGGGTCATGCCACCGACAGCCCGGGCATCAACCACGCGCAGCACGGCCACTTCAAGCTGGGCGGCGGCCCCAAGATCTCGATCGGCGGCTCGATGCAGCCCGAGGTGGTCCAGCGGCTGCTGGACGTGGCCAGGCAGAGGGAAATTCCGGTGCAGCGCACCGCGGCGCCGGGCAGCAGCGGCACCGACACGGACGCCATCTTCGTGCGGCGAGGCGGCATTCCGAGCGGGCTGGTGAGCCTGCCGATCCGCTACATGCACACCACGGTCGAGATGACGGCCCTCAAGGATCTGGAGCAGATCGGCGAGATCTTCGCTGGCTTCTGCCTGGGCCTGAAGGGCGACGAGAGCTTCGTGCCCCAGCTCTGAGGCGGGGTCGGGCGTCCTTAGACTGCAGGCATGTTCCGATTCGTCCGCGAGGCCTTCCGCGACATCCGCCACACGGGCAGCGTGTGGCCGAGCAGTCCCGCGCTCGCCAAGGCGATGACGCGCGGTCTTGGAGAGATCCGTGGCCCTCGGCGCGTGCTTGAGGTGGGGCCCGGCACGGGTCCCTTCACGGAGCGGATCCTGAAGAACCTGCGTGATGGCGACCACTTCGACATCGTGGAGCTGAACCCGGTGTTCTGCCGGGAGCTTGAGCGACGACTGGTTGCGCCGCACCGCAAGCGCAAGCCCCGCACGATGGTGGCGCTGCATCAGGCGCCGATCCAGGAGGCGCCGCTCGACGGGCCCTACGACCTCATCGTGTGTGGTCTGCCCTTCAACAACTTCCCGCCCACGCTGGTGCGCTCGATCTTCCGGCGCATGATGGCGCTGCTGCGCGACGGTGGCGAACTGGCGTACTTCGAGTACGCGGGCGTGCGCACGCTGAAGGCGCCGCTTGTCGGGGCCGGCGGCCGTCGCAAGCTGAAGGACATCGCCAAGGTGGGGCAGAGTCTGCGTCGCAAGCACCGCGGCAAGCGTGAGCTGGTGCTTGGCAACCTGCCGCCCGCTTTCGCGACGCACCTGTGCAAGAGCAAGGAAGTCGCCGCCAAGCGCGCGCCCGAGACTCGCAAGACGCGGCGTCGCGCCGTGAAGGCCTGACGATCGCGTGGCACGGATCAACGAGCATTTCCTGAAGCTCGCGGCGGGATACTTCTTTCCCGAGATCGGTCGCCGCGTGAACGCGTTCGCGGCGGAGCGGCCGGATCTGGCGGGGCGCATCATCCGCTGTGGCGTGGGCGACGTGACCGAGCCTCTGCCCGAGGTGGCGGTACGTGCGCTGCGCGAGGGTGCCGACGATCTGGCCACGCGCGAGCGGTTCCAGGGCTACGGCCCCGCGACGGGTCATGAGTTCGTGCGCAAGGCCATCGCGCAGGTGGACTACCGCGACCGTGGCGTGCAGGTGGCCGACGACGAGATCTTCCTGTCGGATGGCAGCAAGCCCGACGCCAGCAACCTGCTCGAGATCCTGGGGCAGGGCAATCGCATCGCGGTGCAGGACCCGGTGTATCCGGTGTGCGTGGACACCAACGTGATGGCCGGCAACACCGGCGCCGCGATGGAATGCGGTCGGTACGAAGGCATCACCTATCTCGAAGGCACTCCAGAGAACGGGTTCGCGCCACCGCCGCCCACGGAGCGTCTCGACGTGGTGTACCTGTGCTTTCCGAACAATCCGACCGGCGCCACGATCACGCGCGAGGGCCTGAAGCAGTGGATCGACTGGGCTCGCGCCAACGACACGCTGGTGCTGTTCGACGCGGCCTACGAGGCGTATGTGCGTGATCCGGCGGTGCCGCGCAGCGTGTACGAGGTGCCGGGAGCGCGCGAGTGCGCGATCGAGTTCCGCAGCTTCTCAAAGAACGGCGGATTCACGGGCGTGCGGTGTGGCTACACCGTGGTGCCGAAGGAACTCACCGGCAGCACGCGCGACGGCACGCGTGTGCCGCTGCACGGCCTGTGGATGCGGCGCTGGAGCACCTGCAGCAACAGCGTGAGCTGGCCAGTGCAGAAGGCGGCGGCTGCGCTGTGCACGCCGGAGGGGCAGCGCCAGATGCGCGCGCTGACCGACTTCTATCTGGAGAACGCGCGCATCCTGCGTGGGGCGGTGCAGGCACTTGGCCTGCGGTGCTGGGGCGGTGACAACGCGCCGTACGTGTGGATCAAGTGCCCTGAAGGTCTGCGCAGCTGGGATGCGTTCGACCGCCTGCTGCGTGAGGCGCAGCTGGTGTGCACGCCGGGCGCAGGCTTCGGCCGCTGCGGCGAGGGGTTCATCCGCGTGAGCGCCTTCAACAGTCGCGCGAACGTGGAGGAGGCGGGGCGCAGGTTGGCAGCGCTGATGGGGTGACTCCGCCGCCGCGTCCGGCATCGGCCGCTCCGCATCCCGGTTTGGCCGCTCCGCATCCCGGTTTGGCCGCTCCGCATCCAGCCTGACCCGCACGCGGCCGCCTCGGCTCCGCTTCGCATGCGCCTCGGCTTAGCGCTTCTCGCTCCGCTCGGCATGGGCAATCCTGCTTGGGTGCACCTTGGTCTCGCTGCGCTCGGCGC
>Ga0169931_10001511_pt1 | contig 38369 bp, 35 predicted proteins | sample Kivu_15m_20L_FD_129675 | JGI IMG/M metagenome (GOLD analysis project Ga0169931, IMG submission 129675) | Freshwater microbial communities from Lake Kivu, Western Province, Rwanda to study Microbial Dark Matter (Phase II) - Kivu_15m_20L... | ecosystem: Environmental > Aquatic > Freshwater > Lake... | reverse complement strand
CTGCCCGACATCCGCGGCCGCGAACAGATCCTCATGGTTCACATGCGCAAGGTGCCGGTTGCGCCGGACGTTCGCGCCGACATACTGGCGCGCGGGACGCCGGGCTTTTCCGGCGCCGACCTGGCCAACCTGGTCAACGAGGCGGCCCTGTTCGCCGCGCGTGGCAACAAGCGGCTGGTGGACATGGAGGATTTCGAGCGCGCGAAGGACAAGATCATGATGGGCGCGGAGCGCAAATCCATCGTCATGCCTGAGCACGAGCGCACCAACACCGCCTACCATGAGTCCGGGCACGCCGTGGTCGCCCGCCTGCTCACCCGCACCGATCCGGTCCACAAGGTCACCATCATCCCGCGCGGCCGCGCCCTGGGCGTCACCATGCAGTTGCCCAAGGAAGACCGCTACAGCATGGATCGGGACCAGATCATGGAAAACATCTCCGTGCTGTTCGGCGGCCGCATCGCCGAGGAGGTGTTCATGAACCAGATGACCACCGGTGCTTCGAACGACTTCCAGCGTGCCACCGACATGGCCCGGCGCATGGTCACGGAGTGGGGTATGTCCGACACGCTCGGGCCGATGGTCTATGGCGAGAACGAGGGTGAGGTCTTCCTCGGCCGGTCCATCACCACCCACAAGAATCTGTCGGAAGCCACCATGCAGAAGGTGGACAGCGAGATCCGCGCGATCATCGACCGGCAGTATTCCCTGGCGAGGCGGCTGATCGAGGACAACCGCGACAAGGTCGAGGCGATGGCCAAGGCTCTGCTCGAGTGGGAGACGATCGACGCGGAACAGATCAACGACATCATGGAAGGACGCCCGCCGCGGCCACCCAAGCCTGCCAGTCCGCCCGCCCAGCCTCCGTCTCAGGGCAGCACCCCCTCGCCGGCGCCTACGGCGACACCCGCGCAGGAAGCCTGACCCCGCAAGCCGGAAGGGCACATCAGACGGGCGGAGGTGATCTCCGCCCGTTGTTCTTGGGCCCGCCCCTGCATATCCGTCCGACAGGACCGACCTGCCCCGCGCATGCCTTCCGCCCGCCTGAGCGCCGGCCGTTTCGTCTTCGATCTCGATCGGCCGCTGATCATGGGTGTGATCAACGTGACGCCGGATTCGTTTTCGGACCGAGGTGACAGCTTCGACGCCGACGCTGCGATCGCCCGTGCCGAGCAACTGGTGGCCGAGGGGGCCGATCTGCTGGACGTGGGTGGGGAGTCGACCCGGCCGGGTGCCCCGGACGTACCGGCGGACGAGGAGTTGCGCCGCATATTGCCAGTGGTGCGCGCGCTGGCGCCCCGGTTTGCTGTGTCGGTAGACACCAGCAAGGCCGACGTGATGCGCGAAGTCCTGCCGCTGGGCGTCGCCATGGTCAATGATGTGCGGTCGTTGCGCGAACCCGGCGCGCTGGATGCAGTGGCCGCTTCAGATGCGGCGGTCTGCCTGATGCACATGCGCGGCTCGCCTCGCACCATGCAGGACCACCCGGTCTACGCCGACGTGGTGGTCGAGGTTGGCGGGTTTCTGCGTGAGCGGGCGCTGGCCGCGGAGGCGTCGGGTGTGGCGCGGGAACGGATCGTGATAGACCCCGGCTTCGGCTTCGGTAAGACGGCTGCGCACAACCTGACGCTCTGGCGGCAGCTCGGGGCGCTCCGGTCCCTGGGTTGGCCGATCCTGGCGGGCCTGTCCCGCAAGTCTCTGCTGGGGACGATCACCGGTCGCTCCGTGGACCAGCGCGTGCATGCCAGCGTGGCGGCCGCTTTGCTGGCGGTACAACGCGGGGCCGACATCGTCCGTGTGCATGATGTCGCGGCCACCCGGGATGCCCTGGCGGTGCTCAGGGCTGTCGACCACGAGGAATCCTTCCAGTCATGAGCAAGAGAAAGTATTTCGGAACCGACGGCATCCGCGGCCGGGTGGGACAGGATCCCATTACCCCGGAACTCGTGATGCGGCTGGGTTTCGCCGCGGGCGTGGTGTTGTCGGGCGAGGCGCCGCCCGGCGCTCATGCCGCGGTGCTGATCGGCAAGGACACGCGCATCTCCGGCTACCTGCTGGAGTCCGCGCTGCAGGCCGGGCTGGCGGCCGCAGGCGTCGACGTCTGGCTGGCAGGGCCGATGCCAACCCCGGCGATCGCCTACCTCACGCGGGCCCTGCGCCTGTCGGCGGGAGTGGTCATCAGCGCCTCCCACAATCCGTTCGACGACAACGGCATCAAGTTCTTCGGCGCCAACGGTCACAAGCTGGCGGACGAGGTGGAGCGGCGCATCGAGGCCAGGATGGAGGCCGCGATCGAGTGCCGCCCCTCCGCCGAGCTCGGCAAGGCGCGGCGGGTGGTGGAGGCCGACGGCCGCTACATCGAGTTCTGCAAGAGCACCTTTCCCACGGAACGGGATCTGCGCGGCCTGCGCATCGTGATGGATTCAGCCAATGGAGCGGCCTACCACGTGGCCGCGCCCGTGCTGCACGAACTGGGTGCCGATGTCATCGCCGTGGCTAACCAGCCGGACGGGCTCAACATCAACCGCGGCTGCGGTGCCACGCATCCGGCTTTCCTGGTCGACGAGGTACGGCGCAATGGCGCTCATCTGGGTCTGGCCCTCGATGGCGATGGCGACCGGCTGATCATGGTCGACGGCAGCGGCCGGGTGTTCGACGGTGACCAGCTGCTCTACATCATCGCCCGTGACCGGCAGCGCGCCGGGCTCCTGCCAGGCGGCGTGGTGGGTACGGTGATGACCAATTTCGGCATGGAGCGGGCGCTTGGCCGCCTGGGCATCCCCTTCGCCCGCTCGGCGGTGGGCGATCGCTACGTGCTGGAGTTGCTGCTCGAGAAGGGATGGTTTCTCGGGGGCGAGGCCTCGGGCCACATCGTCTGCCTCGACAAGCACACCACCGGCGACGGCCTGATCTCCGGCCTGCAGGTGCTCGATGCACTGGCGGCTACCGGCGAGACGCTCGCCGAGGCCTGTGCGGATGTGCAGCTGACGCCCCAGACTCTGGTCAATGTCCCGATCGCCCGCGCTTTCGATTTCCGCGCGGCCGAGCCGGTGACGGCCGCAGTCCGCGAGGCCGAGCGGCAACTTGGCGACCGGGGGCGCGTGTTGCTGCGTCCCTCGGGTACCGAGCCGTTGCTGCGGGTGATGGTCGAGGGTGAGGATGCGGCGGAGGTGACCGGGCTGGCCGAAGCCATTGCCGCGACCATCCGCGCCGAGGCTGCCGCTGCCAGCGGCTGAGGCGGCGGGGCGTCCCTTCGACGGCAGAACCGGCCGGAACCCCGGGCGGTACCGTGGCGTGCCATGAAAGTGTCACAATTCAGAAATAAACTTGGCATGAACGGGGTTGACCCTCATCACGGAGACTCGACATGTCCAGATTGTCTTTCGCCCGCGTCCTGCGCATCGCAGCCCTGCTGGGTTGGGTCGCGGCGCCCCCCTCGGTCTCGATGGCTCAGTCGGTCATCAAGATCGATGGTTCCTCCACGGTCTTCCCGATCACCGAGGCCGTAGCCGAAGACTTCCAGGCATCCAAGCGCGGCAAGGTCCGCGTGACGGTGGGCATTTCGGGGACTGGCGGCGGTTTCAAGAAGTTCTGCCGCGGCGAGACCGACATCTCCGATGCCTCCCGCCCGATCCTGGCGCGCGAGATGGAGGAGTGCCGCAAGGCGGGGGTGCGCTACATCGAGTTGCCGGTTGCCTACGATGCCCTGACGCTGGTCATCAATCCCAAGAACACCTGGCTCAAGTCCATGACGGTGGACGAGCTCAAGAAGATCTGGGAGCCGGCCGCCCAGGGCAAGGTGATGAAGTGGAAACAGGTCAATGCCGCCTGGCCGGACGAGACCATGAAGCTGTTCGGGCCCGGGGCCGATTCCGGCACGTTCGACTACTTCACCGAGGCCATCAGCGGCAAGGCAAAGGCCAGCCGTGGCGATTTCACCGCCGCCGAGGACGACAACGTGCTGGTGCAGGGCGTGGCCCGCGATGTCAACGGCCTGGGCTACTTCGGCTATGCGTACTACAGCGAGAACAAGGACAAGCTGAAGGCGCTGCCGGTGATCAATCCGAAGACCGGCAAGCCGGTCGCCGCCTCGCTCGAAACGGTGGTGGATGGCAGCTACCAGCCCCTGGCGCGCCCGATCTTCATCTACGTCAACGTCGCTGCGCTGGAGCGCCCGGAGATCGGCGAGTTCCTCCAGTTCTACATGAAGAACGGCGAGCCCCTGATCCGCGAGGTCAAGTACGTGCCCCTGCCCGCCAAGGCTTATGCCCACAACCTCGAGATGCTGGACAAGAAAGTGCTGGGCACCAAGTTTGGCGGCGAGAACAAGGTGGGCCTGACGATCGAGGAACTGATGAAGCTCGAAGCAAAGCTGTAAAGGGTTGCGCGGTAGAATTCGCGGATGCCGGCGGAATCAGTACCAGCCGGCGCCGCGGGGGGTGAGCTCTCCCCGAACGTCCAGGCCGGATCTTCCGGCCGATGCCCAGGGGAAGTCAGGCATTGAGCAACATCTCCCAGCAGATCGGCGCGTCGACGCCGGGTGTCGTCAGCGACCGGCTGCGCAGGCATGCTGGCCGGCACGTGAAGGAGAGGATCGTCGAGGCGGTGCTGTTGCTGGCCGCCCTTTTCTCGGTATTCGTGACGGTCGGCATCGTCTGGGTGCTGGTCAGCGAATCCTTTCTCTTCTTCACCCATGTGTCGGTGTGGGACTTCCTCACCGACACCCAGTGGACGCCACTGTTCGACGACGCCCACTACGGCATCATGGTGCTGTTGTCCGGGACCCTCGTCAGTTCCCTGGTGGCGCTGGCGGTGGCCATTCCGCTGGGCACCATCATCGCCATCTACCTGTCGGAATTCGCGCCCTTCACCTTGCGCGAGGTGGCCAAGCCGATGCTCGAACTCCTCGGCGGCGTGCCGACGGTGGTCTACGGTTACTTTGCCCTCCTGTACGTGACGCCCGCGTTGCAGGTGCTCATGCCAGGACTGCCCGGGTTCAACCTGCTGTCGGCGGGCCTGGTGATGGGGGTGATGATCATTCCGTACGTCAGTTCGGTCAGCGAGGACGCCATGCGCTCGGTGCCGATGAGCATGCGTGAAGGTTCGTATGCGATGGGTGCGACGCGGTTCCAGACCGCCATACGGGTGGTGACGCCGGCGGCCTTCTCCGGCATCGCTGCCGCCTACATCCTGGGGATCTCGCGCGCGGTGGGTGAGACCATGATTCTCGCCGTGGCTGCCGGCATGCAGCCTAACCTGACCTGGAACCCGCTGGAGCCGGCGGCGACCATCACGGCCTTCATCGTCCAGGTGGCCCTGGGTGACCTGCCCCACGGCTCCATCGGCTACCAGACCATCTTTGCAGCCGGGCTGACGCTGATGCTCCTGACCCTGGGCTTCAACATCCTCGGCCATCTGCTCAAGCGCCGGTTCCGCCAGGCCTACTGACCATGCTCAAACAAGACGTCGAGGAAATCCGCACCCTCATCGCGCGGCACAAGCGCTGGGATGTGATTTTCGCCCTGTGCGGCACCGCCGCCCTGATGGTAGGCATTCTCACCTTCCTCACGCTGTTCGTCGGCATGGTGCTGGACGGCGCGCCCAGGCTGAACATCGATTTCTTCACCCACTTCCCGTCGCGTCGGGCCGAGAACGCCGGCATCCTTTCCGCCTGGGTGGGCACGACGCTCGTGATGCTCGTGACAGCCGCCGCCGCCATCCCGCTGGGCGTTGGCGCTGCGGTGTACCTCGAGGAGTACGCGCCGAAGAACTGGCTCACCGACGTCATCGAGATCAACGTCACCAATCTGGCCGGCGTGCCCTCGATCGTCTACGGCCTGCTGGCCCTGGGGCTGTTCGTCTACCAATTCGGCTTCGGGCAGAGCATTCTCTCGGCAGGTCTGACCCTCGCGCTGCTGATCCTTCCGGTGGTCATCGTGGCCACCCGCGAGTCGATCCGCTCCGTCCCGGCCGCCATCCGCGAGGGCGCATACGCCCTCGGCGCCACCAAGTGGCAGACCACGTACGACCACATCCTGCGCTACTCGGCGCCCGGCATCCTGACCGGCGTGATCATCGGCATGGCGCGGGCCATCGGCGAGACCGCGCCCATCATTACCATCGGGGCGCTGACCTTCATCGCCTTCCTGCCCGAGCCGCCCATCAGCAGCACCTTCCCTTTCCTTTCCTTCGAGTGGCTGATGTCGCCTTTCACCGTGATGCCGATCCAGATGTTCAACTGGACCTCGCGCCCGGAGGCGGCCTTCCATGAGAATGCGGCGGCGGCGGGGCTGGTGCTGGTGGTGATGACCCTGTCCATGAACGGTCTGGCGATCTTCATCCGGTATCGCCTTCGCAAGAACATCAAGTGGTGAGATGAAACCATGTCCAAGATCACCGAAGGCCCCGAGGCCCTCGCCGACCTGAGTGTCAAGGCCGAGGCGAAGAACCTCAACTTCCACTACGGCACTTTCCACGCCCTGAAGTCGATCTCCATGCCGATTTACGAGCGCCGGGTGACCGCGCTGATCGGGCCCTCCGGCTGCGGCAAGTCGACCTATCTGCGGTGTTTCAACCGCATGCACGATCTCTACCCCGGCAACCGCTACGATGGCGAGATCCGTTTCTACCCCGACAACACCAACCTGCTGAATCCGAACGTCGACCCGATCGAGGTGCGGATGCGCATCAGCATGGTGTTCCAGAAGCCCAATCCCTTCCCCAAGTCGATCTTCGAGAACGTCGCCTACGGCCTGCGGGTGAGGGGTGTGCGCAGCATCGCGGTGCTCGACGAGAAGGTGGAGCAGGCCTTGCGCGGCGCCGCGCTGTGGGACGAGGTGAAGGATCGTCTCAATGACCTCGCCTTCAATCTGTCGGGTGGCCAGCAGCAAAGGCTGTGCATTGCGCGCGCCCTCGCGACCGAGCCCGAGATCCTGTTGTTCGACGAACCGACCTCGGCGCTCGATCCGATCGCGACCGCCAGCATCGAGGAACTGATCGCCGACCTGAAGGACAAGGTCACCATTCTCATCGTCACCCACAACATGCAGCAGGCTGCGCGGGTGTCCGACTTCACCGCCTACATGTACCTGGGCGAGATGATCGAGTTCGATGCCACGGACACCATCTTCATCAAGCCCAAGAACAAAGCCACCGAGGATTACATCACCGGGCGCTTCGGCTGAGTCTGCCGGCGCCGGTCGCCATGTGCCCGGTGCCGTTTTTGCGGTGCAGCGCCGTTGACCCACCCGGGCCGCGGCGGTTACACTCTTTTGGATATTCGCAGTCCATCGAGGCGTCATGCGGGCGAAGTTCGTAGCCGGCAACTGGAAGATGAACGGCTCCGTTGCAGCGAACGGGAGCCTGCTCGATGCGCTGGTATCGGGTCTTGGCGGGCTTGCTTCTGACAGGGTCGTCGTGATGGCGCCTTTCCCGTACCTGGCGCAGTGCGCGGAGCGTCTGGCGGGTACGGCGATCGGATGGGGTGCCCAGGATGTCAGCGCTCACGGGCCTGGGGCCTACACCGGTGAAGTCTGCGCTTCGATGCTCGCCGAATTTGGTTGCCGCCATGTGATAGTCGGTCACTCCGAGCGGCGGGCGCTGCACGCAGAGACGGACGAGGTCGTGGTGGCCAAGGCGGTTGCCGCCGTGCGTGGCGGGCTGACGCCGGTGATTTGTGTCGGTGAGACGCTGGCGCAGCGGGAGGGCGGCGAGACCGAGGCGGTCGTCGCGCGCCAGGTCGATGCGGTGGTGGAAGGTGCGGGTATCGGTGTGCTGAAGAGCGCCATCCTCGCCTACGAGCCTGTCTGGGCCATAGGCACAGGGCGCACCGCGACGCCTGAACAGGCGCAGGCGGTGCATGCCTTCATCCGTGGTAGGGTGGGGCGGGCGGACGGCGAGTGTGCCGCGTCCCTGCGCATCCTGTACGGTGGCAGTGTCAAGGCGGCGAATGCGCAGTCGTTATTCGCGATGTCCGATGTGGACGGTGGGTTGGTGGGTGGTGCTTCTCTCGTGCCCGCCGAATTTCTCGGGATATGCCGCGCAGCCTTCGGGCTTTCCGGCTGAGGCAGATGCAGACGGTCATTCTGATTTTTCACGTGCTGGCAGCGGCAGGCATCATCGGTCTGGTATTGCTGCAGCACGGCAAGGGCGCCGACATGGGGGCCGCTTTCGGAAGCGGTTCTGCCGGTAGCCTGTTCGGTGCCAGCGGCTCGGCCAACTTCCTCAGCCGGGTGACGGCGGCGCTGACAGCGGTTTTTTTTGTGACCAGCCTGGGGCTGACTTACCTGTCGTCGGGACGTTCGGACTCCAAGGGCATCATGGCCGATCCGGTGACGACTGCGCCCGAGGGCGCCGTGCCGGCCAGGCCGGAGGTGCCGGAGCCGGCGGCGGGTGGGGCTGAGGATTCGAAGGCAAAGGAAATCCCAAAGTAAAAACAAGGGGTGAGGGGCCAGCCCCCGGGCGACTGGTGGCTGGAGCAGTGCAGTGCCGACGTGGTGAAATTGGTAGACACGCTGTCTTGAGGGGGCAGTGGCGAGAGCCGTGTGAGTTCGAGTCTCACCGTCGGCACCAATAACAAAAATGCAACAAGGGATCCCCGCGCAGCCGGTGGGCGGCGGGAGATCACGTGGGGAGGGGTGCGGCGCCCGTGGTCGGCGATTGTGCACCGCCGGCTCGGCGCCAGCTCACGCAAGGGTGGTGTTGAGACATGCTGCAAAACTATTTCCCGGTTCTGTTGTTCATCTTCGTGGGCCTTGCGGTCGGCGCCGTTTCCATCACGGCGGGCGGCAGCATCTCCCGCCTCCTCGGGCATCATCGGCCCGACTCCGAAAAGCTGTCCCCCTACGAGTGCGGCTTCGAGGCTTTCGAAGACGCCCGCATGAAGTTCGATGTCCGTTATTACCTCGTCGCCATCCTGTTCATCCTGTTCGATCTCGAGATCGCCTTCCTGTTTCCATGGGCGATCGTCCTGAACGAGATCGGCATGTTCGGATTCCTGGCGATGGTGTTGTTCCTGGCCATCCTGGTGGTGGGTTTCGTGTACGAATGGAAAAAGGGCGCGCTCGAGTGGGAATGAGGCTGCGCCAGCTCGGGGCTGCCGGCATATCGCCGCGGTCGGATGTCAGAAGCGGCGGGTGTGTCCGCCGTGCGGACGGAGTGCAATGACATGGGTGTGGAAGGCGAACTGCAGAAGGGATTCGTCACGACCAGCATCGACACCTTGATCAACTGGACGCGCACCGGATCCCTGTGGCCCATGACCTTTGGTCTGGCCTGCTGTGCCGTCGAGATGATGCAGGCCGGGGCTTCCCGATACGATCTGGATCGCTTCGGCATCGTGTTACGGCCCAGTCCGCGTCAGTCGGACGTCATGATCGTGGCCGGCACACTGTGCAACAAGATGGCACCGGCCCTGCGCAAGGTTTACGACCAGATGGCCGAGCCGCGGTGGGTGATTTCCATGGGTTCGTGCGCCAACGGTGGGGGCTACTACCACTATTCCTACTCCGTGGTCCGTGGTTGTGACCGTATCGTCCCGGTGGACGTCTATGTGCCGGGATGCCCGCCGACCGCCGAAGCGCTGCTGTACGGGATCATCCAGCTGCAGAACAAGATCCGCCGCAACAACACCATCGCCAGATAGGGCTGCCGCGCGTGACCGATCACTCCCAACTCATCGCCACCCTGGAATCCACCCTCGGGGACGCTCTCGTGCGTACCGAGGTGGTGTGCGACCAGCTCGTCGCCGTCATCCTCGCCGATCGCTGGCGGGACGCCGCGCAGAGCCTGCGGGACGGTGCCGGACTGGCCTTCGACCAGCTCATCGACCTGTGCGGTCTGGACATGCAGGGCTACGGTGACGGGCGCTGGGACGGCCCTCGCTTCGCGGTGGTGGCGCACCTGCTGTCCGTCACGCGCAATGCACGGCTGCGGGTGAAGATTTACGCGCCTGACGACGACTTCCCCGTGGTGGACTCCGCGGTGGATGTCTGGGCCGGCGCCAACTGGTTCGAGCGCGAGGCCTTCGACATGTTCGGCATCGTGTTCCCCGGTCACCCGGACCTGCGTCGTCTGCTCACCGATTACGGCTTCGTGGGCCATCCGTTCCGCAAGGATTTTCCGATCTCGGGATTCGTCGAGATGCGCTACGACCCGGATCAGCAGCGTGTGGTCTACCAGCCGGTCAGCATCGAGCCTCGCGAGATCGTCCCGCGCGTGGTGCGCGAGGGATACTACGGAGACTCGGGCCGATGAAACGACCCGCACCCCGGATGACAGAAGTTCGGATTCGGCTGGCAGGAGCCCTGCATGGCTGAGATCCGCAACTTCACCATGAACTTCGGTCCGCAGCACCCTGCGGCCCACGGCGTCCTGCGTCTGGTGCTGGAACTCGACGGCGAAGTGATCCAGCGCGCGGATCCGCACATCGGGCTGCTGCACCGGGGTACCGAGAAGCTGGCCGAACAGAAGATGTTCATCCAGAGCGTGCCCTACATGGACCGGCTCGACTACGTGTCCATGATGTGCAACGAGCACGCCTACGTCATGGCCATCGAGAAGCTGCTGGGCATCGAAGTGCCGCTGCGTGCCCAGTACATCCGTGTGATGTTCGACGAGATCACGCGCGTGCTGAACCACCTGCTGTGGCTGGGGGCGCACGGGCTGGACATCGGCGCCATGACGGTCTTCCTCTACTGCTTCCGCGAACGCGAGGACCTCATGGACCTCTACGAGGCGGTATCCGGCGCCCGGATGCATGCCGCCTATTACCGGCCAGGCGGCGTGTACCGCGACCTGCCCGACCGGATGCCGCAGTACGAGGTTTCGCCGCTGCGCACAGCCGAGGACGTGCGGCGCCTGAACGAAAACCGCCGGGGCTCGATGCTCGACTACATCGAGGACTTCACCCGCCGCTTCCCGGCGCTGGTGGACGAATACGAGACCCTGCTCACCGACAACCGCATCTGGAAGCAGCGCACCGTCGGCATCGGCGTGGTCACCCCAGAGCGTGCCATGCAGCTCGGCTTCACCGGCCCGATGCTGCGCGGTTCGGGTATTGCCTGGGACCTGCGCAAGAAGCAGCCCTACGAGGTCTATGACCGCGTCGACTTCGACATCCCGGTGGGCGTCAATGGTGACTGCTACGACCGCTACCTCGTGCGCATGGAGGAGATGCGGCAGTCCAACCGCATCATCCGGCAGTGCGTGGAGTGGCTGCGTGCCAACCCGGGTCCGGTGATCACCGGCAACCACAAGGTGGCCCCGCCCTCGCGCCTGGACATGAAGTCCAACATGGAAGAGCTGATTCATCACTTCAAGCTCTTCACCGAAGGCATGCACGTGCCGGAGGGCGAGTGCTACGCCGCAGTCGAGGCGCCCAAGGGGGAGTTCGGCATCTACCTGGTGTCCGACGGCGCCAACAAGCCCTTCCGCCTGAAGATCCGCGCCCCGGGCTTCGCGCACCTGTCAGCCATGGACGAGATGGCCAGGGGCCACATGATCGCCGATGCCGTCGCCATCATCGGCACCATGGATATCGTTTTCGGAGAAGTGGACCGATGAGTGCCGGCGTCAGCCTGTCCGATCAAGCGCGTGTGCGGATCGATCGCGAGATCGCCAAGTATCCGCCCGACCAGCGCCAGTCCGCCGTGATGGCGGCCCTTGCCATCGTGCAGCAGGAGAACGGTCATCTCACCAACCCGCTGATGGACGCCGTCGCCGAACATCTCGGCATGCCCACCATCGCGGTGTACGAGGTGGCCACGTTCTACACCATGTACGACCTGTCGCCGATCGGGCGTCACAAGCTGTGCATCTGCACCAACCTGCCGTGCGCCCTGTCGGGTGCCAACGAGGCCGCCGAGCATCTGAAGAAGCGCCTCGGCATCGGCTGGAACGGCACCACTGCCGACGGCCTGTTCACCCTCGAGGAAGGGGAGTGTTTCGGTGCCTGCGGCGATGCGCCGGTGATTCTGCACAACAACCGGAAGATGCTCGTCGGCATGACGCCCACCAAGATCGACGAGCTCCTGGCGGAGTTGGCGAAATGAAGACATCGCATCCCCCGTTTCCGCTCGACAGCTACGGCCCCGACGCGCTCATCCTCAAGGGGCTGGACGGCACCAACTGGCGACTGAAGGACTACGAAGCGCGCGGCGGCTATCAGGCGCTGCGCCGCATCCTGGCAGAGAACATCCCGCCGGCGGCGGTGATCGACGAGCTGAAGAAGTCCGGACTGCGCGGCCGCGGCGGGGCCGGCTTCCCGACCGGTCTGAAGTGGAGCTTCATGCCCAAGGGCTACACCGGCCAGAAGTACCTGGTGTGCAATTCCGACGAAGGCGAGCCGGGCACGTTCAAGGATCGCGACATCCTGCGTTACAACCCTCACACCGTGATCGAGGGCATGGCGATCGGCGCCTACGCCATGGGCATCACCGTGGGGTACAACTACATCCACGGCGAGATCTGGGAGGTGTACGAGCGTTTCGAGGAAGCGCTCGAGGAAGCGCGGGCCGCCGGTTACCTGGGCGAGCGCATCCTGGGCTCGGAGTTCGGTTTCCAGCTGCACGCCCACCATGGCTACGGTGCCTACATCTGCGGCGAGGAGACGGCCCTGCTCGAGTCGCTCGAGGGCAAGAAAGGGCAGCCGCGCTTCAAGCCCCCGTTCCCCGCCGGCTTCGGTCTGTACGGCAAGCCGACCACCATCAACAACACCGAGACCTTCGCCGCGGTGCCCTGGATCATTGCCAACGGCGGAGAGGCCTTCCTCGCGCTCGGCAAGCCCAACAACGGTGGCACCAAGATCTTCTCGGTGTCGGGCGACGTCGAGCGCCCCGGCAACTACGAGGTACGCCTCGGCACGCCGTTCGCGAAGCTGCTGGAAATGGCGGGCGGCATGCGCGGCGGTCGCCCGCTCAAGGCCTGCATCCCCGGCGGTTCGTCCATGCCGGTGCTGCCGGGCCACATCATGATGGAGACCGACATGGACTACGACTCCATCGCCAAGGCGGGTTCGATGCTCGGCTCCGGTGCCGTGATCATCATGAACGACACGCGCTGCATGGTGCGCTGCCTGGAGCGGCTGTCCTACTTCTACCACGAGGAGTCCTGCGGCCAGTGCACGCCGTGCCGTGAGGGCACGGGCTGGCTGTACCGCATGGTCCACCGCATCGAGCACGGCCAGGGGCGTCCCGAGGATCTCGACATGCTCAACGCCGTCGCCGACAACATCCAGGGTCGCACCATCTGCGCCCTCGGTGATGCGGCCGCCATGCCGGTACGGGCGTTCATCAAGCACTTCCGCGACGAGTTCCAGCACCACATCGACCACAAGTCGTGTCTGGTGGGCGGGCTCGCCCGGGCCGCCTGAGGATAGGGCGTATGAGCGAACCGAAGATGATCAACCTCGAGGTGGACGGCAGGCCGGTCCAGGTGCCCGAGGGCAGCATGATCATGGCCGCGACCAACAGTCTCGGCGTGTACGTCCCCCATTTCTGCTGGCACAGGAAGCTCTCCATCGCGGCCAATTGCCGCATGTGCCTGGTGCAGGTGGAGAAGGCGCCCAAGCCGCTGCCCGCCTGTGCCACGCCGGTGGCCGAGGGCATGAAGGTGTTCACCCATTCGGAGGCCGCGATCAGGGCCCAGAAAGGGGTGATGGAGTTCCTCCTGATCAATCATCCGCTGGACTGCCCGATCTGCGACCAGGGGGGCGAGTGCCAGCTGCAGGACCTCGCCGTGGGCTACGGCGGTTCGGCCTCGCGCTTCGGCGAGGCCAAGCGGGTCGTGCCGTCCAAGGACATCGGGCCGCTGGTGGCTGCGGAGGAGATGTCGCGCTGCATCCACTGCACGCGCTGTGTGCGCTTCGGCCAGGAGATCGCCGGCGTCATGGAACTCGGCATGGCCGGCCGTGGCGAGCACTCCGAGATCCTGTCCTTCGTCGGGCGCACCGTCGACTCCGAGGTCTCGGGCAACATGATCGACCTCTGTCCGGTCGGCGCCCTGACCTCCAAGCCCTTCCGCTACACCGCCCGGACCTGGGAGCTGTCCCGCCGACGCAGTGTCAGCCCGCACTGCGCCCTGGGCGCCAACCTTGTGATCCAGGTGAAGGGCAACCGCGTCATGCGTGTCCTGCCGCTGGAAGACGACGCGGTCAACGAGTGCTGGATCTCCGACAAGGACCGCTTCTCCTATGAAGCCCTGAACGGCGCCGACCGGCTCGTGCGGCCGCTCATCCGGCGCGACGGCCAGTGGCAGGAGACCGATTGGGCGACGGCACTGGAATTCACCGCGAACGGCCTGCGCAAGGTGCTCGCAGAGCACGGCCCGTCTGCGCTGGGGTTGCTGGCCAGCCCGCATTCGACGCTTGAAGAACTCTTCCTCGCCGGCGAACTGGTCCGCGGCCTGGGTGGCGACAACGTGGATTTCCGGCTGCGCCAAAGCGATTTCTCGCTCGACGAACGGCGTGCGGGCACGCCCTGGCTTGGCATGCCGGTGGCCGAGGTGGCGAACGCCGCCCGTGTCCTGGTGATCGGTTCCAACCTGCGCAAGGACCATCCGCTGCTGGCGATCCGCCTGCGGACAGCGGCGCGCAAGGGTCTCGCGCTGGGGCTGATCTCCTCCTTCCACGACGACCCGCTCATCCCCCTGGCACGGGAGGCGCGCGTCGCGCCGTCCGGACTGCCGCGGCTGCTCGGCGGCATCGTGCTGGCGGTTGCCGAGGCACGCGGTGCGGCTCTCGAGCCCGCGCTGGCGCAGGCGCTGGCCGGCATGGCGCCCGACGATCAGGCGCGGCGGTTCGCCGACTGGCTCGGGGGGGACGCGACCACCTCGATCTTTCTTGGCAACGAGGCGGCGCATCACGCCCAGGCCGGGCTGCTCGAGCAGCTCACGGCAGCGCTGGCCGGACTGCTGGGTGCAGGCAGCGGCTTCCTCGGCGAGGCCGCCAACAGCATCGGCGGCCATCTGGCCGGGGCGTTGCCGAGACAGGGCGGGTTGAACGCTGCTGCGATGGTGGCCGATCCGCGTCGCGCCTACATCCTGCTCGGCTGCGAGCCCGAACTGGACATGGCGGACAGCGCCGCCGCCCTGCGGGCGGTGCACGAGGCCGGCTTCGTCGTCGCCTTGTCGCCGTTCCAGCACCGCGCGCTGGAGTATGCCGACGTGATGCTGCCGCTGGCGCCGTTCACCGAGACCGCGGGGACCTTCGTCAACACCGAAGGCCGGGTGCAGTCCTTCAAGGGTGTGGTGCAACCCCTCGGAGAGACACGGCCGGGCTGGAAGATCCTGCGCGTGCTGGGAAACCTCCTCGAGCTCCCCGGGTTCTCCCAGGACTCTTCCGACGAGGTGAAGGCTCAGGCGCTTGCAGCCGCGGGTGAGCTCGCGACCGCCCTGGACAACGGCCTGCGGCCCGGCGTGGTGCCCGTGCCGGCCGCGGTATCCGCCGGCCTGCAGCGCATCGCCGACGTGCCGATCCACTTCGCCGACGGGCTCGCCCGGCGCTCTCCGCCATTGCAGCACACCGCAGATGCCGAGCCGCCGCGCGCCTCGATGAACCGCCGGACGGCGTCCGACCTTCAGGTCGGAGAAGGCGATCAGGTCCGCGTGACCCAGGCGGGCGCCACAGTCATGCTGTTCGCCCATCTGGACGATCGCATTCCGGACGGGTGCGTGCGTATCCCGGCCGCTCATCCCCTGTCCGCCGGGCTCGGCGTGGCGGGTGGCGAGGTCGGGCTCGAGCGCGTGAGCCAGGCCACCCGAGCGAGTGCCTGACATGGACATCCTTCTGCAGGTGGAACAGTGGTTCGGCCCGGCCTGGCCACTGGTGTGGTCGCTCGCCAAGATCGTGGCCATCGTCCTGCCGCTCATGGGGGCCGTGGCCTACCTGACGCTGGCGGAGCGCAAGGTCATCGGCTACATGCAGGTGCGCCTCGGACCGAACCGGGTCGGGCCCAAGGGCCTGCTTCAGCCCATCGCCGATGCGCTGAAGCTGATGACCAAGGAGATCATCATCCCGAGCGGCGCCAACAAGGTGCTGTTCCTGATGGCGCCCATCCTTTCGATCATGCCGGCACTGGCGGCCTGGGCCGTGGTGCCGTTCGATCCGGACCTGGTGCTGTCCAACGTCGATGCCGGCCTGCTCTACGTCATGGCGATCACCTCGATGGGCGTCTACGGCGTCATCATCGCCGGCTGGGCGTCGAACTCGAAGTACGCCTTCCTGGGTTCGCTGCGCAGCGCCGCCCAGATCGTCTCCTACGAGATCGCCATGGGCTTCGCCCTGGTGGGCGTGCTGATGATGTCCCACAGCCTCAATCTGGTCGACATCGTGAAATCCCAGCAGAGCGGCTGGGGACTGGTGTCGTGGAACTTCATCCCGCTGTTCCCGATGTTCCTGGTCTACCTCATTTCCGGTGTGGCCGAGACCAACCGCGCGCCGTTCGACGTGGCCGAGGGCGAGTCCGAGATCGTTGCCGGCTTCCACGTCGAGTACTCCGGGATGGCGTTCGCGGTGTTCTTCCTCGCCGAGTACGCCAACATGATTCTGGTGTCGACGCTGACCGCGATCATGTTCCTGGGCGGTTGGCTGTCCCCGGTCCCCGGCCTGCCGGACGGTTTCCCCTGGCTCCTGGCCAAGGTGGCTGCGGTCCTGTTCCTGTTCCTGTGGTTCCGTGCGACCTTCCCGCGCTATCGCTACGACCAGATCATGCGTCTGGGCTGGAAGGTGTTCATCCCGGTCACCCTGGTCTGGCTGATCGTCATCGGCGGCTGGATGCAGACGCCGTTGTGGCTGTGGAAGTGAGGGCGGCGACATGAATCGCATCAAGGAATTCTTCAGCACCTTCCTGTTGCTCGAACTGGTCAAGGGCATGGCCCTGACCGGGCGGCACCTTTTCGCCCGCAAGGTCACCATCCAGTTCCCGGACGAAAAGACGCCCCAGAGCCCGCGCTTCCGCGGCCTGCATGCCCTGCGCCGCTATCCCAACGGCGAAGAGCGCTGCATTGCATGCAAACTGTGCGAGGCGGTCTGTCCCGCCCTTGCGATCACCATCGAGTCCGAGGCACGGGCCGACGGCACCCGCCGCACCACGCGCTACGACATCGACCTGACCAAGTGCATCTTCTGCGGCTTCTGCGAGGAGTCCTGCCCGGTCGACTCCATCGTCGAGACCCGCATCCTCGAGTACCACGGCGAGCGCCGCGGAGATCTCGTCTACACCAAGGAAATGCTGCTGGCCATCGGCGACCGCTACGAGGCCCAGATCGCGAAGGACCGAGCCGCCGACGCGGCCTACAGGTGAGCGCACGATGGAATTCAAGAGCTTCGCGTTCTACCTCTTCTCGCTGATTCTTGTGGCGGCCGCCCTGCGGGTGGTGACGGCGCGCAACCCCGTCCACTCGGCCCTGTTCCTGGTGCTGTCCTTTGTGACGGCCTCGGGCCTGTGGATGCTGCTGGAGGCCGAGTTCCTGGCCATCACGCTGGTGCTGGTCTACGTCGGCGCGGTGATGGTGCTGTTCCTGTTCGTCGTGATGATGCTCGACATCAATCTCGACCGGCTGCGGGAGGGTTACTGGGATTACCTCGTGCCCGCCCTGGTGGTGGCGCTGGTGATGCTGGGCGAGATGGCCGTGATCGTCTGGGGCCGGACCTTCGGCCTCGAGAGCATGCCGACGCCCGCGCCGAAGGAGGCGACCTACTCCAACACGCGCGAACTCGGACGCCTCATCTACACCGACTACGTGTACCCCTTCGAGCTGGCGGCCGTGCTGCTGCTGGTCGCCATCGTCGCCGCCATCGCCCTGACGCTGCGCCGTCGCAAGGACTCCAAGTACCAGGATCCGGCACGCCAGGTGTTGGTCCGTCGCGAGGATCGCGTGCGGCTGGTGTCCATGCCCGCCGAGAAGCCGCCGGTCGCGGCCACCCAGGAGGCCGAGAGCCGCCCATGATCTCCCTGTCCCACTATCTGGTGCTCGGCGCGATCCTGTTCGCCATCGCCGTGATCGGCATCTTCCTGAACCGGAAGAACGTCATCATCCTGCTGATGGCCATCGAACTCATGCTGCTCGCGGTCAACATGAATTTCGTGGCCTTCTCGCACTACCTGCACGACACCGCCGGGCAGGTGTTCGTGTTCTTCATCCTCACCGTGGCGGCGGCAGAGTCGGCGATCGGCCTGGCTATCCTGGTCATCCTGTTCCGCAACATCCGCTCCATCAACGTCGACGACCTCGGCACCCTGAAGAACTGAAGATGAAGGGACTCTACCTCGTCGTTCCGCTGGCGCCACTCGCCGGCGCCATCGTCGCCGGCCTGCTGGGACGCCTCGTCGGCCGGACGGGTGCCCATCTGGTGACCATTCTCGGGGTGGCGGTGTCGCTGGTGGCCTCCATCCTGGTGTTCCAGGACGTGCGCGCCGGTCACACCTTCAACGGACCGGTGTACACGTGGCTGCTGTCCGGCGACGTGCGCATGGAAGTCGGTTTCCTGATCGACACCCTGACTGCCACCATGATGCTGGTGGTCACCTCCGTGTCGCTGATGGTGCACATCTACACCATCGGCTACATGGCCGACGATCCCGGCTATCAGCGCTTCTTCAGCTACATCTCGCTGTTCACCTTCGCCATGCTGATGCTGGTGATGTCGAACAACTTCCTGCAGCTGTTCTTCGGCTGGGAGGCGGTGGGTCTGGTGTCCTACCTCCTGATCGGCTTCTGGTACACGCGCCCGACCGCCATCTTCGCCAACCTCAAGGCCTTCCTGGTGAACCGCGTCGGCGACTTCGGCTTCATCCTGGGCATCGGTCTGGTGTTGGCGCACTTCGGCTCGCTCGATTACGCCACGGTGTTCCAGGCCGCGCCGTCCAAGGCCAACGCCGTGGTGAACCTCTGGGGGGACTCGCAGTGGTCCCTGCTCACCGTGGCCTGCATCCTCCTGTTTGTGGGTGCCATGGGCAAGTCGGCCCAGTTTCCGCTCCACGTATGGCTGCCCGACTCCATGGAAGGCCCGACGCCGATCTCCGCCCTGATCCACGCCGCCACCATGGTGACCGCGGGCATCTTCATGGTGGCGCGCATGTCGCCGCTGTTCGAACTGTCCGAGACCGCGCTGTCCGTGGTGATCGTCATCGGTGCCATCACCGCGCTGTTCATGGGTTTCCTGGGGGTGGTGCAGAACGACATAAAGCGCGTCGTGGCCTACTCCACTCTGTCCCAGCTCGGCTACATGACGGTGGCGCTGGGGGCCTCCGCCTACCCGGTGGCCATCTTCCACCTGATGACGCACGCCTTCTTCAAGGCCTTGCTGTTCCTGGCTGCCGGCTCGGTGATCATCGGCATGCACCACGATCAGGACATCCGCCGCATGGGCGGGCTGCGGCGCTACATGCCGATCACCTGGATCACGTCGCTGGTAGGCTCGCTGGCGCTGATCGGCACGCCCTTCCTGTCGGGCTTCTACTCCAAGGACTCGATCATCGAGGCAGTGGCGGCGTCGCACGTCCCGGGTGCCGGGTTCGCGCACTTCGCCGTGCTGGCGGGCGTGTTCGTGACCGCCTTCTACTCCTTCCGGATGTACTTCCTGGTGTTCCACGGCAAGGAGCGCTTCCCGGCCCACGGCGCCGGTCATGGCGATCACGGCCATGACGACCACGGGCATGGGCACGGCGGCACGCCGCACGAGTCGCCCTGGGTCGTCACCCTCCCGCTGGTGATGCTGGCGATTCCCTCCCTGATCATCGGCCACCTTGCGATCGGCCCCATGCTGTTCGGCGACTACTTCTCGGGAGTGATCCACATCTCCGAAGCCCACGAGGCCATGGCCCACCTGCGCGAGCATTTTCACGGTGCCACTGCGATGAGCCTGCATGCGCTGTCCACCGCGCCGTTCTGGCTGGCTGCCGCTGGCGTCGCGCTGGCGTGGTGGTTCTACCTGAAGCGCCCGGACATTCCGGCCGCCATCGCGGCCAGGGCCAGACCGCTGCACACGCTGCTGCTCAACAAGTACTACTTCGACGAGCTGTACAACGCGGTCTTCGCCGGCGGCTCGCGTCTGCTCGGGCGCTTCCTGTGGCGTGTGGGCGACGTCGCCATCATCGACGGCCTGTTCGTCAACGGGGCGGCCCGGACGATCGGCTGGTTCTCCACCATCGTCCGGAAGTTCCAGTCCGGTCTCATCTACCACTACGCATTCACGATGATCATCGGCGTCTTCGTGCTGCTCACCATCTGGTTCGTCCGGACCTGAGGCGGCGATGAATACCACCCCCGTGCTCACGCTGGTCGTCTGGATTCCCATCCTCGCCGGCGCCCTGGTCCTGGCGACCGGTTCGGATCGCAACGCCGCCCTGGCGCGCGTCATTGCCCTGCTGGGTGCGCTGGCCGGGCTGCTCGCCTGCATCCCCCTGGTCGCCGGTTTCGATCCCGCGGCCCACGGCATGCAGTTCGTGGAACGCGCCCCCTGGATCACCCGCTACAACATCGAGTACGCGCTCGGGGTGGACGGCATATCGCTGCTGCTCATCCTCCTCAACGCCTTCACCACCGTGCTGGTGGTGCTCGCCGGCTGGAAGGTGATCGAGAGCCGGGTGGCGCAGTACATGGCGGCTTTCCTGGTGATGTCGGGACTGATGAACGGCGTGTTCGCCGCCACGGACGCGATGCTGTTCTATGTTTTCTTCGAGGCCACCCTCATCCCGATGTTCATCGTCATCGGTGTCTGGGGTGGACCGAACCGGATCTACGCGTCCGTCAAGTTCTTCCTCTACACCCTGCTGGGCTCGCTGCTGCTGCTCGTCGCGCTGCTCTACCTGCATCTGCGCAGCGGTGGCAGCTTCGCCATCGCAGACTTCCACAAGCTGCCGCTCGAGCTTGGGGTGCAGATCCCGATCTTCCTGGCTTTCCTGATGGCCTTTGCCGTCAAGGTGCCGATGTGGCCGGTGCACACCTGGCTGCCGGATGCGCACGTCGAGGCACCCACGGGCGGCTCGGTGGTGCTGGCGGCAATCGCGCTCAAGCTCGGCGGCTACGGCTTCATCCGGTTCTCGCTGCCGATCGCCCCGGACGCGAGCCACAGCCTCGCCGGCCTGATGATCGCCCTGTCGCTCGTCGCCGTGGTCTACATCGGTCTGGTGGCGCTGGTGCAGACCGACATGAAGAAGCTCATCGCCTATTCGTCGATCTCGCACATGGGCTTCGTGACGCTTGGCGTGTTCCTTTTCGAGCGTCTCGGCATGCAGGGCGCCATCCTTCAGATGATTTCCCACGGTTTCATCTCGGGTGCCATGTTCCTGTGTGTCGGTGTGCTCTACGACAGGCTGCACTCGCGCCAGATCGCCGACTACGGCGGCGTGGTCAACCGCATGCCGGTGTTCGCCGCGCTGTTCGTGCTGTTCGCCATGGCCAACTCCGGCCTGCCCGGCACCAGCGGCTTCGTGGGCGAATTCCTGGTCATCATGAGCGCGGCGAAGATCAATTTCTGGGTCGCCTTCGCCGCTGCAGCCACACTCATCTTCGGTGCCGCCTACACCCTGTGGATGATCAAGCGGGTGGTGTTCGGCGCGGTGGCGAACGACAACGTGGCCGGGCTGCACGACGTCGAGCCACGGGAGTGGTTCATCCTCGGAGTGCTGGCCGTCGCCGTGCTGTGGATGGGTGTGCATCCGGCGCCATTCAATGCCGTGCTCGAGATCCCCGTGGCCGACCTTCTCGAACACGTCGCCCGGAGCAAGCTGCCTTGATTTCCCCCGCCTTCCCAGCCCGGAAATTTCACCAGGTCGGCCCCGAAAATGAGCGGCGCGCCGATGCTGATTGGGTTTGCAGCAAATTGGTCGTCGGCACGATTTGGTCCGCCGGCCTCCACGGGCGCTGGCGGGCCCCTTGCGGTCATCCCGCGCCCCCGCTTCGCGCCGATAGGCTCGGCTATCGGCTTGTCGCGGGATCCACGGCATGCCTCGCAATGCGCCTCGCCATCATCCCGTGGCCTGATGAAATGTCCGGGCTAGCCCTGCGGAGACACGCGTGACCCTGACCGCCGCCGATTTCCTCCCTGTCTGGCCCGAGATCGTGCTTCTCGTCATGGTCTGCGTCATTCTGGTGGCCGACCTGTTCCTGCGCGACGAGCGGCGCACCGGCGTGTTCGTGCTCGCGCTGCTGACGCTGGGCGGCTGCGCCCTGGTGACCCTCGCCTCGGCGCGCTCCGAGGTCAGCTTCGCCTTCAACGGCATGTTCGTCGACGACCCCATGAGCGACCTGCTCAAGCTCATGGTCTACATCAGCGTCGCTGCCATGCTGATCTACTCACGTGGCTACGTGGCCTCGCGCGGCATGCTGCAGGGTGAACTCTTCGCCCTCACCCTGTTCGCGACCCTGGGCATGATGGTCATGATCTCCGCCAATCATTTCCTCAGCGCCTACCTGGGTCTCGAGTTGCTGTCGCTGTCGCTCTACGCGCTGGTCGCCCTGCGCCGGGACAACGCAGAGAGCACCGAGGCGGCGATGAAGTATTTCGTGCTGGGTGCGCTCGCGTCCGGAATGCTGCTCTATGGCATGTCGATGATCTACGGCGCCACCGGATCGCTCGCCATTCCGGAAGTGGCCGAGCGCATTGCCAGTGGCAAGGCGGCTGGCGAGATCCTGATGCTCGGGCTGGTATTCATCGTCGCCGGGCTGGCCTTCAAGCTCGGGGCGGTGCCGTTCCACATGTGGGTGCCGGACGTCTACCAGGGCGCGCCGACGGCGGTCGCGTTGCTCATCAGCACCGCGCCCAAGCTGGCCGCGTTCGCCTTCGTGGTGCGCCTGCTGGTCGAGTCGCTCGGCCATCCCGCCCTGGTGGCGCAGTGGCAGCAGATGCTGGTGATCCTGGCTGTGCTTTCGATGGCCATCGGCAACATCACCGCCATCGCCCAGACCAACCTGAAGCGGATGCTGGCCTACTCCACCATCTCGCACATGGGCTTTCTGCTGCTGGGCATCCTGTCCGGCAGTGTCGAGGGCTATGCTGCGGCGATGTTCTATGTCGCCGTCTACGCCGTGACCGGCCTCGGCAGCTTCGGCATGATTCTCCTGCTGTCGCGCGAGGGCTTCGAGGCGGACCGGCTGGAGGACTTCAAGGGTCTGAACCGGCGCAGTCCCTGGTACGCCTTCCTGATGCTGCTGCTGATGTTCTCGATGGCAGGCATTCCGCCGACGGTGGGCTTCTACGCCAAGCTGTCTGTGCTGCAGTCCGTGATCGACGCCGGTCAGGTGTGGCTGGCCGTGGTCGCCGTGGCCATGTCGCTGATCGGGGCCTTCTACTACCTGCGCGTGGTGCGACTCATGTACTTCGACGAGCCGGTTGACGCCGCTCCCATCCAGGGTGATGGCGTGGCCCGGGTGCTGCTGTCCGTCAACGGTCTGGCAGCGCTCGCCGTGGGCATCATGCCGGGCTGGCTGATGACGCTGTGCCAGCGCGCCATGCAGGCCTCGCTCTGATGGGCGCGTCCGTCGGAGCGCCGGGCACCGACGCCGCGGCGCCTGGCGACGCCGCGGACTTCACCGAACACCGTCTGTCCACCACCGTCGTCTACCGCGGCCGCATGCTGGAGGTGCGCGAGGACACGGTGCGGCTTCCCGATGGTGGCGAGGCACGCCGCGAGTACGTGATCCACCCCGGCGCGGCGGTGATCCTGCCGTTGTTCGAGGACTGGTCGGTACTGCTGGAGCGACAGTTCCGCTATCCCGTCGGTATGCACCTGTACGAACTGCCGGCGGGCAAGCTCGAGGCCGGGGAACCGCACCTCGACACCGCAAAGCGGGAACTGCTGGAGGAAACCGGCTACAGCGCCGAACGCTGGACCCGTCTGTGCACCCTGCATCCCTGCGTCGGCTACTCCAACGAACTCGTCGAGGTCTATCTGGCCCAGGGGCTGACGCTGTCGGAGCGGCGTCTCGACGACGAGGAGTTCCTGGAGACCCTGGTGGTGCCGCTCGACGACGCGCTGGAGTGGATCCGCATCGGCCGCATCACCGACGTCAAGACGCAGATGGCATTGTTCTGGGCCGACCGCCTGCGCGCCGGGTGGCCACTCGGCGATGCGGTACCACCGGTTGCGCCGGGAGGTGTTCAGCCGGCGTGATGTCCTTGGCGGTCGGTCGTCCGCGACGTCTGACTTGCACGCCACCGCGTGATCCGGAAGCGGGCGCGCGCCATGCCCTCGATCAGTGCCGCATGGCCTGTCCCGTCACCTGCAGGTAGCGTCCGCCGGGTGGCGGCGAGTCGATGGGAAAGGGTTCGTTGAACAGAAACCCCTGGGCGTAGTGCAGGTCCAGCGCACCCAGCCGGGACAACACCTCCGGCGTTTCCACCCACTTGGCGATCACCTGGCGTGACAGCCCGCGCGCGACATCGCCGAGCGCACGCAACAGGATGGCCCCGCTCTCGTCCTTCCCCATGTGGCGGATGAATCCGCCGTCGATGTTGACGTAGTCGACCGGCAGATCGCGCAGCGACTGGAAGGAGCCGAAACCGGCGCCGAAGTCATCGATGGCCAGACGGCAGCCCCGGCGCTTGATGTCGCGCGCGAAGGCCTGGCTGGCCGGCATGTGCGCCATCGCGCCCGCTTCCGACAGCTCGAACACCACCTGTCCGGGTGTGAAGCCGCTCCCGTCCAGCAGTGTCTGGAAACGCAGCAGCCATGCGGGATCGGAAATGCTGACCGCCGAGACGTTCACGAAGAAGCGGCAGCGCACCTCACGCCGCTCGGGCGTGTCGAGCCATTCGAGGAGCTTGCGAATCACGGCCAGATCGATCTCCTGCACCAGCCCGAGCGCCTCCGCGGGGCCGATGAACTGCTCCGGCGACAACAGCGATCCGTCCGCCGCCTCGGCCCGCACCAGGACCTCGTAATGCACCGGCGACCCGTCATCCACGCGTACCACCGGCTGGACGTACAGCCGCAATCCATCCCGGCGCAACACTTCGCGCAGCCGCGGGCCCCAGTCCTGCCGCCCCGATCCGCTGTCCCGCGCGGGTGGCGCGAAACCCTCTGTGCCGTTGTCCGTTCCGGTGAGGGCGTCGTGGTTTTCCACATGATGCCGCCGCGCCTCGCCAAGCGTGGGCCCGGTGACATCCTGCGCCGTGCCACGCGCGCCCTGGATGGCGCCGGATTGGTCGCGCAGCAGCCGCGCGTTGACCTGCAGCCAGCGCCTCTGTCCGGCCGCATCACGGATCGCCAGCGTGACTCCGTGCACGTCTCCTTCCCTCAGCAATCGGGCGATGACGCGTCGGTTGAGCCACCGGACGGCGGGGTCCTCGAAACTGTGCCACGGCCGGCCGAGCACCGTGGCGGGGTCGGTCTGCGGGAAGACCCGCGCTGCACCGCCCGCGAGCTGCGTGATGCAGCCCCGGGCGTCCGCGCTCCAGACGATGTCCAGGGAGGTCTCGATCAGGTCCCGGTATCGGGTCTCGGTCTCGCGCAGCAGCTGCACAAGACGGCGCCGCTCGCGCAAAGCCTTGCGCGCCTGGCCGAATTCGTCGTCATGGGCGTCGGACTGGCCAGGCAGGGATGCCGCCAGACCGTCGACCATGTCCTTCGGGTAGCGTCGGTGGCCGCCCTCGGTACGGCGCGCCACGAGCACGCCCTGCGCGTCCCAGCGGCGCAGCTTCTGGATCGGGATGCCCAGCTTCTCCGCGACCTCCTGGATGCTGTACTCGAGCTTTTCCTCGGGCATGGTCCTGACGTGAATCGCGGTTGATCGACACCCGCCGCCGCGCGCGCGACGGTGGGCCGGGCACCGCGTGGTGGCGGCCTCGATATGACGTGCGCGTAATCATAGGTTGCATCGGGGCGGCTGAACATGGGTCGACCGGCCTCAGGACCGGGGCGCGAGGGCACTGCGCTGCGATACACCGCGGTAGATGATCCGGTAGATGGCCCCCGCATGATCGTCGCTGACCAGCAGGCTTCCGTCCGGCATCACCAGAAGGTCCACCGGCCGACCCCAGTGCCGCTCACCCTGGAGCCAGCCCTCGGCGAAGGGCTCGACGCGCACCACGCGCCCGTCGCGGATCTCGGCGCTCACCACCCGGTAGCCGCTCTTGCGCGAGCGGTTCCAGGAACCGTGCTGGGCGATGAAGGCCCGGTGGCGGTACTCCGGCGGGAACTGCGCGCCGGTGTAGAAGCGCAGGCCGTCCGGCGCGACATGCCCGCCCAGTTTCCAGGCCGGCGGGACGAACTCCGCGCAGCTGCGGCGCGCGCCGAACTCGGGGTCGGGGGTGTCGCCCTGGTGGCAGTAGGGAAAGCCGAAGTGCAGTCCCGCCCGGGGCGCGTGGTTGAGTTCGCAGGAAGGCAGGTCGTCACCCAGGTTGTCACGGCCGTGGTCGTTGAACCACAGCTCGCGGGTTTCCGGGTGCCAGTCGAACCCGACCGTATTGCGGATGCCCCGAGCGAACACCTCGTAGCCGGAACCATCCGGCCGGATGCGGGCCAGCAGGGCGTAGCGATCGGGTTCGGATTCGCAGACGTTGCAGGGGGCGCCGACCGGCACATACAGCCAGCCGTCTGGCCCAAACGCGATGTACTTCCATCCGTGGTGTTGATCGGAAGGAAAGCGATCGCTCACGATCACCGGCTTTGGGCGCTCGTCCAGTCGCTTCTCGACATCGTCGTAGCGCAGGATGCGGCTGATCTCGGCGACGTACAGGGCACCGTCGCGGAAGGCGACGCCGTTGGGGGCGCGCAATCCTTCGGCCAGCACCGTGACCCTTGCCGGCTTTCCATCGACCGGCGGTCGCACGGCATGGACTCGACCCCCCTGGAGGCTGCCCACGAACACGGTACCGCCGCTGCCCAGCGCCAGGGAGCGGGCCCCGGGCACCCGGGCGTAGGTCTCGATGACGAAGCCGGGTGGCAGGCGGATGTCGCCGAGCGGCAGGTCGTCCGCAGCGCTTGCTGTGAGCGGCAGCGAGGCCAGAAACATCGCCCGCCTGGCCACTGCGGCCACCGTGCCCCGGCGCTTTCGTCCCGCGGTCGGGGCGGGTCGTCGAAGTGCTGCGTCCAGCTGCATCTCCCCCTTCGCCGCGGGGCGGACCGGGCCGGGTGTCGGTCCGGCGCCCCGCGATGATTCGGGAGGGCCGGCGAGGAACCCGAGGATACGTTTGAACCAGAGCTTCCAACCGTTGTTCATGGACGCCTCCACTCTTGAAAAAGCCGTTGGCGGCCCCATGTGCCGCTCGCAAGCGGGGGCCGTGCCCCTTGGAGGGTGGCCCGCCTCTGTCGTTCAACTTCACATTCTTGGAACCCATCGTGAGCACCGACACCCAGGAGACCCTGAGTTTCCAGGCCGAGGTCAGGCAGCTGCTGGACCTCATGATCCACTCGCTATACAGCAACAAGGAGATCTTCCTGCGGGAGCTGATCTCCAACGCCTCCGACGCCTCGGACAAGCTGCGCTTCGAGGCCCTCGGCGACCCGGCGCTGTACGAGAATGCCCCCGACCTGGCCATCAAGGTGGGCTGGGACAAGGACGCCCGCACCCTGAGCATCTCTGACAACGGCATCGGCATGTCGCGCGAGGAGGTGATCGCCAACATCGGCACCATCGCCCGCTCGGGCACCCGGGAGTTCCTGCGCAATCTTTCGGGCGATCAGGCCCGGGACGCCAATCTCATCGGCCAGTTCGGCGTCGGCTTCTACTCCGCCTTCATCGTCGCCGATCGGGTGACCCTCACGACACGGCGCGCCGGGCTGGGCGCCGAGCACGGGGTGCGCTGGAGCTCCGCCGGCGACGGCGAGTACACCATCGAGACCGTCGACAAGGCCGAGCGCGGCACCACCGTCACCCTGCACCTGCGCGAGGGCGAGGACGAGCTGCTGTCCGGCTGGCGGCTGCGCGACATCGTCAGGAAATACTCCGACCACATCACCCTGCCCATCCTCATGCGCAAGGAGACGTGGGACGAGGAGAAGAAGACCCAGGTCCTCACCGACGAAGAGGAAAAGGTCAACGAGGCCTCGGCCCTGTGGGCGCGCGCCAAGTCCGACATCACCAACGAGCAGTACGAGGCGTTCTACAAGCACGTCGCCCACGACTACGAGGCGCCGCTGGCCTGGACCCACGCACGGGTGGAGGGGCGCCAGGAGTACACCCAGCTGCTCTATATCCCGGGCCGCGCGCCCTTCGATCTGTGGGACCGCGACCACCGGCACGGGGTGAAGCTGTACGTGCGCCGCGTGTTCATCATGGACGACGCCGAGCAGCTGATGCCGGCCTACCTGCGGTTCGTGCGCGGCTTGATCGATTCCAGCGACCTGCCGCTCAACGTTTCGCGCGAGATCCTGCAGCAGTCGCGCGATGTCGAGGCGATCCGCAATGGCTCGGTGAAGAAGGTTCTCGGGCTGCTCGAGGATCTGGCCGAGAACGACAAGGACAAGTACACCCGCTTCTGGAAGGAATTCGGCCGGGTGCTCAAGGAAGGCATCGGGGAGGACTTCGCCAACCGGGAGAGGATCGCCGGGTTGCTGCGCTTCTCCTCCACGCACCTGGACCGCGAGGAGCAGTCGGTTTCGCTCGCGGACTACATCTCGCGCATGAAGGATGGCCAGGACAAGGTCTGGTTCATCACCGCCGACAGTTTCGCGGCCGCGCGCAATTCGCCCCACCTGGAGATCTTCCGCAAGAAGGGCATCGAGGTGCTGCTGATGCACGACCGGGTCGACGAGTGGGTTGTCTCCAGCCTGACCGAATTCCAGGGCAAGAACCTGGCCTCGGTGGCCAAGGGCGACCTCGATCTCGGCACCCTCGAAGACGAGCAGGAGAAGGAGGCGCAGAAGCAGGAGGCCGAGGCGCTCAAGGATCTGGCCGAGCGCATCCGCAAGGTGCTGGAATCCCAGGTACAGGAGGTGCGGGTGACGCACCGGCTCACCGATTCGCCCGCCTGTCTGGTGGCCGACGCTCACGCCATGGGCATGAATCTCGAGCGGCTGCTCAAGGCGGCCGGCCAGCAGACCGGTGGCAGCAAGCCGATCCTCGAGATCAACCCCCGTCATCCCATCGTGACGCGTCTGGATGCCGAGTCCGACGAGACCCGTTTCGCCGACTGGAGCCACGTGCTGTTCGATCAGGCCCTGCTCGCCGAGGGTGGTCAGCTGGAGGATCCGGCGGCCTTCGTGAAGCGGGTGAACCAGCTCATGCTGGCCATGGGAGGCGCGGCGGGCACCTGACCCTCTGTGCCGAACCCTCGACCTCCGGCCCGTGCGGCGGGGGGCGAGGGCCCGACGCCGGTCCGGGTGATACCCTGGGCCGGCACGGCAAGAACTTCCCCACTCCGGGGCCACTCTGTGTCAGATTCGCACAACGACAACAGGGGAGCCCCCATGAGCACGACGCAGGCGGTGGCCGGAAACGGCCTGGCAGGATGGATCGATCGCAACATCCTCGACCTCGGCCGGCAGATGCGCATCTCCTATCTGCCGCCGCTCATGGTGTACGTCGCCTACGGCATCTCCGGGCTCACCGGAATCGTCGGCACCTTCTTCATCAAGGGCTACCTGGGGCTGTCGGCGGAGTTCCTCGCGGCGCTGGGCTTCTGGGCCGGCCTGCCGTGGGCGCTGAAGATGCCCGTCGGTCACCTGGTCGACCTGATGTGGCGCTGGAAGGGGCTGCTGGTCTACTTCGGAGCGCTGCTGCTGTCGGGCAGCATCCTCATCATGATCGCGCTGCTCAGCGATCGCGCCGCCATGGAGGCGGTGATGCCGGCGGACCAGTGGTTCGTGTGTGCCGCCCTGCTCGCGCCCATCGGTTACGTCATCCAGGACGTGGTGGCGGACGCCATGACGGTCGAGGCCGTGCCCCGGGTCGACGACGACGGCGCCCCACTTTCCGAGGCCGACCGGCGCGCCGGCCACACCACCATGCAGACGCTGGGGCGGGTCGCCATCGTCGGCGGCGGCATCCTGGTGTCGCTGGCCAATGTCGTGATGTTCGCCGATGCCGCCGGCCTGCCGGAGCCCGAGAAGATCGCGCGCTATCGCCAGATCTACATGATGGCGCTGCTGGTGCCGGTGGTTTCGGTCGCCGGTGTGATGCTGGCCGGCCACCTGCAGCGGCGCATGGCCTCACGCCTGCGCGTCCATGGCCTTTCCCGCGAGGAGATCGACCGTGCCCTGCACGGCAACCACGAGCGGCCCGAGGTGAACTGGTGGATCCTCGGTGGCGGCCTGCTGTTCGCCGTGGTGTCGATCTCCCTGGGCATGTCGAGCATCGCCCTGAAGCAGGAGATCATCTTCGGCGCTTCGCTGTCCATCGTGCTGTTTCTGATGTTCCGGCTGGTGCGCGAACTCGAGCCGGCAGCGCGCAACACCCTGGTCGGTACGGCGCTGCTGATCTTCGTGTTCCGCGCCATGCCCGGGCCGGGGGCGGGGTCCAGCTGGTGGATGATCGACACGCTCGGCTTCGACGAGGCCTTCCTGGCCCGCCTGTCGCTGATCGGCTCCACGCTGGCCCTGTTCGGCATGTTCCTGTTCCGGCGCTTCATGGCCGAGCGTTCCATCGTCTACATCGTCGGCTTCCTCACGGTGGCGGGCTCCATCCTGTCCCTGCCCAGCCTCGCGATGTACCACGGCTTCCACGAGTGGACCGCGGCCCACACCGGTGGCGTGGTGGACGCGCGCTTCATCGCCATGATCGACACCGCGCTCGAGTCGCCGCTGGGTCAGGTGTCGATGATTCCCATGCTGGCCTGGATCGCCAACTCCGCACCCGACCGCCTCAAGGCCACCTACTTCGCGGTCATGGCCTCGTTCACCAATCTCGCGCTGTCCCTGTCCAGTCTGGGCACCAAGTACCTGAACGGCGTCTACACCGTCACCCGGGAGGTGAAGGACCACGCCACCGGCGCCATCAAGCTGCCGGCGGACTACAGCCAGCTCGGCGAACTGTTCGTCGCCGCCATCGCCATCGGCTTCATCCTGCCGATGCTGGCCATCGTGTTCGTCAAGTCCACCCGCTTCCGGAGTGCCTGAGCGTGGCCTACATCCCCGCCGCCTTCCGCAACGAGGATCCCGCCGCACTGATGGCGCTGATGCGCGAGCATCCGCTGGCGGTGCTGGCGAGTTTCGGCGAGGGTGCTCTGCACGTCAGCCACCTGCCGCTGATGGTGGAGGAGGAGGGCGGCCGTCCTGTCCGGCTGGTAGGCCACTTCGCCCTCGCCAATCCCCAGGCACGCATCGCTGGCACCGGCCTGGAAGCCGTGGCAGTGTTCACCGGTCCGGCCACCTACGTGTCACCGTCCTGGTACGCCACCAAGGCCCAGACCGGCAAGGTCGTGCCCACCTGGAACTACGCCGCGGTCTACGTGCACGGCACCCTGGAGTTTCTCGACGACCACGCCGGCAAGCACGCGGTGGTGTCCTCTCTGACCGACGCCCGGGAGGCCGCCATGCCCAGCCCCTGGGCGGTGGACGACGCACCCGAGGATTTCGTGGCGGCGCAGCTGCGTGCCGTCCGCGGCTTCCGCATGCGCATCACGCGCATCGAGGGCAAGTGGAAGCTGAGCCAGAACCGCAGCGAGGCCGATCGCCAGGGGGTGGTCGACGGTCTGGCCGCCAGTGCCGCACCGGATGCGGCCGCGGTGCATGCACTGATGTCCGGTGCCGCGCCGGGTGGCGTCGGCACGGCCTGAGGCTTCTTCGGAGGCTGGCTCCGACGGCTTGCCCGGGCATCTCGAAGCGTCCCGCAGGCAGGCCGTCTCCCGTCTCCGCGAAGGCCGGTCTCGGCTGGCCCGCACTCAGCCGCGTCCGGGTGACTCCGGGAGCGGGAAGTTGCGCAGCCGGCCGTGCAGTTCGTCGGGGATGTCCAGCTCGAAGCCCAGGATCGCCGCCGACAGCGACTTGCCGTAGTTGTCCAGGCACAGGCTGCGCGACACGCCTCCGCCCAGGGCGCCGTGCGCCACGAAGTTCAGCGCCGCCAGTCCATCCACCTCGTAGCGCAGCACCGGTCCGTGCACCGTGCCGGCGTAGTGACGGTGGAAGCGTTCGGCCGTGAGCTGCTCCTCGAGGAACGGATACAGCGCCTCGTCGTAGGCGATGACGCTGATGTTGGAGGTGTTGCCCTTGTCGCCCGAGCGCGTGTGGGCGACGTGCTGTAGCTTGACCCGCATGGTTCCGGACCTCAGCTGGTGAAGTAGTTGATCGAGGGGGTCACGCGCTCGCGCGGCACCAGCGACGACCACACCCCGATGATCTCGCGCGTGCGGTCCTGGTGGGGCACGCGCTTGCCGGTGTGGCCGACCCCGGAGACGGCCATGCCGTCGACCTCGCGTCCGACCTTGACGGCCTCCTCGCGCGTTCTCGTGCGGGCCGCCACACGGACCGCGATCTCGTAGGGCTCGGGCTGGTCGCCAGGCGACATGGCGCCGTGGATGGCATTGAGCCCGAGGAAGTCGATGCGCACCTCCTCGGCGTCGAGCTTCACGATGCGGAAGCGTTCCTCGAGGATGCGTTTCGCCAGTTGCGCGCGCCGCAGGGCACCCGGACCGGCATAGAAGAACATGTCCTCGCCGATGAACCCTTCGGTGCAGCCGATAGACACCTTCAGGGTGGGCGTGCGCGGCTTGCCGCCGATGTTGCTCACGCGCACGCGGTCGGGGCCCACCTGCTCGAGCCGTGTGGTGGTGAAGTCCACCACCACATCCGGCGTCAGGTAGTTGGCCGGGTCGTGCACCTCGTACAGCAGCTGCTCCTTCACCGTCATGAGGTTGACCGCGCCGCCGCTGCCGGCCACCTTGGTCAGCACCGCGCTGCCATCCTCCGACACCTCGGCGATGGGAAAGGCGAGGTTCCAGGGCTCCGGGACGTCCTTGAAGCCCGGGTCGCTGAAGTAGCCGCCGGTGACCTGGGCACCGCATTCCATCAGGTGGCCGAGGCCGTTGCCGGCGCCCAGGCGGGCGTGGTCCAGCGGGTCCCAGCCGAACTCGTGCATCATCGGCGCCATGAAGATCGACGGGTCCGCCACACGGCCCGTCACCACGATGCCGGCGCCGTTGCGCAAGGCCTCGACGATGGGCTCGGCCCCCAGGTAGACCTCGGCGGACACCAGCGAGGGCGCGAGGGTGGCCGTCGGTGCGCCGTTCTCGAGGATGCGGTCGGTGAGCTCGAGCACGCGCTCGGTGATCAGGCTGCCGTTCACCGCCGCCACCTTCACGCCCGTGGCACCCAGTTCGCGCAGAAGCTCGACGATGCGCCGCGCCGCGCCGTCCGGGTTGATCCAGCCCTGGTTGCTGATGATGCGCGTGCCGCGCTTCAGGCAATGCGGCAGCACGCCGCGCATGCGGTCGTCCAGGTAGGTGTCGTAGCCGGGGAAGGAGGGGTCGCGCCGGGCACGCACCTGCGCCGCCGAGATGGTGGCTTCCGCCATCGTCTCGAAGCAAAGATAGTCGAGATCGCCGCGCTCGGCGTTGAGCACCGCAGGCTCGATGCGGTCGCCCCACCACGCCGAGCCGGCACCGATTCGGATGATCTTGCCCAAGGGTTCCTCCATTGCGAGCCGCAGAGGGTCGACGCCGCGCGTGGTCCTTGTCAAGGGCGCGGCCGCGCCTTGACAGTGCCGCGACCGCCAAACGAAACTGACAGCGGAACCGATCCCCGGACGGCACGGGGCGGCACGCGGCAAACGGGGGGAACATGCGGTCGACGTCTGGAACGCGCACGGCGCGTTGGTGCCTGTCGCTCATCGCGCTGGTGGCGGGCACCGCCCTGGCCGAGCCGATCCGCATCGGCTGGCTGTCATCACTGACGGGTCCGCTGTCTTCCGCGGCGATCGCCGAGAACAAGGGTGTCGAGTTCGCGGTCGAGGAGATCAACGCTGCCGGTGGCGTGCTCGGCCGCAAGCTCGAGCTGGTGACACGGGACACCGCGGGCGACCCGACCAAGGCGGTGAGCCTCGCCCAGCAGCTGGTGTTCAGCGAGAAGGTGCACGTCGTCATCGGCCCGGTGAATTCCGGCGAGTCCCTCGCCACGGTGCCCATCGTCGCCCGGGCCGGTGTGCCCAACCTGGTCATCGGCACTATCGACGAGCTGGTCGATCCCCGCAGGTACCCGCGTGCCTTCCGCACCATCAACACCAACCGCCAGTGGATAGCGGCGGCCAACGACTATGCCCTGCGGGTCCTGAAGAAGAGCCGTATCGCCATCATCGGCGACACCAGCGGCTACGGGACGTCCAGCGCCAAGACCGCGGCCGAACTGCTCGAAAAGGCCGGCGTCAAGCCGGTGTTCAGCGTGCTGGTGGACCCGAACAAGACCGACCTCACCGACGAACTGAACAAGGCCCGCGCTGCCGGCGCCGACGTGATCATGCCCTGGTCGGCCGCCACCGGTCTGGTGGGGCGGCTCATCAACACCCGCGGCGACATGGGCTGGAACGTGCCCATCGTCGGCCACCCGGCCGTGATGGCGCCCGCCATCCGCAAGCTGCTCAACAAGCCCCAGTACTGGGAGAACACCTTTGCCGCCGGGCCGGTGAGCACCACCTACCTCGCCAGCGGCAAGCTGCCCGAGCGCACCCAGGCGCTGGTGGACAAGCTGCGGCCGCGCCTCGGCGGCGGCGAGATCGACTTCCTGTTCTGGTGGGTGGCGCTGGGCTACGACACTGTGCGCATCGTCGAGCATGCCGTGAAGACCGCCGGCGGCACCGACCCTGCCGCCCTGCAGAAGGCGCTCGAAAACACCCGCGACCTGAGGGGCGCGTACGCCACCTACAGCTGGACGGCGCAGGACCGCAACGGCTTCCCCGACGACGACATCACCGTCAACATCGCCAACACGCTCAAGGACGGCAGCTTCAAGCCGGCGCCGCGCTGAGTGCTCACCGGCCGGTGCCGCGTCCGGGGGACGAGACGCCGTGCATGACGCAACAACCGATGGCACGCCACTTCGGCTCCCGCAGCCAGATGAAATCCCCGCCGTAGCATGCTCACGCTGATCGTCTCCGGGCTGGCCGCCGGCGCCCTGTACGCCGCCACGGCCCTGGCCTACAACGTGATGTACTCCACCTCGAAGGTGTTGAGCGTCACCACCGGCCATCTCGCCATGCTCGGCGGGGTGTTCGGCGCGTTCTTCATCAGTGGCCTGGGCCTGCACCCGCTGCTCGGGCTGGCGGGCGCCGTGGCCGTCGGCACGCTGTTCGGCCTTCTCACCGACGTCATCGCGATCCGGCGCGTGGTGTCGCGCAGCGACGAGCACCTGTGGCTGCTCTCCACCCTGGCCCTGGCCACCATCGTCCAGCAGGGGGTGGGCCTGTGGTGGGGCACCGAGCCCCAGCCCTTCCCGCGGCTGCTGCCCCAGGACTTCTCCGCCGGTCTGGCCGACCAGAAGTACTGGCTGCCCATCGTCACCACCGCCGCCCTCGCGCTGGCGCTGGAGCTCTTCTACCGGCGCACCCTGTACGGCAAGCTGTTCGTGGCCATGTCGGAGGACACCTTCGCGGCCCGCGCGCGCGGCATCGAGACCGACCGCATCCGCTCGCTGTCCTACGTCATCGCCGGGGTCATCGGCGGCGTGTCGGGTTTCGCCGCCGGCCAGCTTACCTTCGCCTTCTTCGCCCTCGGGCTCACCCTGACGCTGAACGGCTTCATCGCCCTGGCCGTCGGCGGGCTGGGCAGCAACGTCGGCGCCCTGGTCGGCGGCGCCGCGCTGGGCCTGCTCAACGCGTTCTCGAGCAATCTCATCGGGGGCGAGTACCAGAACACCGTGTCCGTCGGCCTGCTCATGCTGATCCTGCTGCTCAAGCCCGAAGGCCTGTTCGGCGCGCGCAACGTGAGGCCGGTGTGAGCGGGGCGAGGCGCACGGCCGCCGCCGCGGCTGCCTTCGCCGTGCTCGCGGCGCTGCCGTGGTGGGCCCGCGACCAGTACCAGCTGCATCTTGCCTCGCTCATCGCGGTGTACTGGATCCTCATCGCCGGGCTCAATCTGGTGGTGGGCTTCAGCGGCCAGTTGTCCATCGGCCATGTCGGGCTGCTGGCCATCGGCGCCTACGGCTTCGCCATCCTCGCCAGCAGCCACGCGTGGTCGCCGTGGATGGCGCTCATCGCCTGCGGCGGACTGGGCGGGTTGTGCGGTCTGCTGCTCGGCCTGCCATCGCTGCGCCTGCCCGGCTTCTACTTCGCCATGGCCACCATGGCCTTTGCGCTCATCGTCTCCGAGCTGTCGCTGTCTCTGGGCGATCTCACCGGCGGTGGCGTCGGGCTGGCGGTGCCAGCCTTCCCGGCGCCGTTCGACACGCCCGATGGTTTCTATTTCCTGCTGCTGGGCGTCGCGGCCCTGGTCACCTGGCTCACCTGGAACGTGGCGCGGGCGATGTGGGGGCGCGGCCTGGTGGCCATCCGCGACAACCCGGTGGCGGCCGAATCGGTGGGTGTGCCGGTGTTCCGCATGAAGCTTTGGGTGTTCGTCGTCAGCGGCGTCACGGCTGGTATCGGCGGTGCCCTGTTCGGCTCGCTGCAGAGCTACATCACGCCCGACACCTTCGTCTTCGAGCTGGGGCTGTTCTTCTTCGTCTGCATCATCATCGGCGGTCGCGGCAGCATCGTCGGGCCGCTGGCCGGCACCATCGTCCTCACCGCCCTGCCCGAGCTGGTGGCGCCACTGGCGAAGCTGGGCAACCTGTTCTACGGCATCCTGCTGCTGGCCGTGGTGCTGCTGGTGCCGGAGGGCATCGGGCGCATCTTCGAGTGGGCGGCAGAGCGTCTGCGGCCGCGGCGCGAGGCCCACTGTCTGGTCGAGCCCGACGCCGCGCGTCTGGCTGCCGCCATCCGCCGGGGGCGTGACTCGTGACCGGGCTGGAGGCGCGCACCGTCACCAAGCGTTTCGGCGGGCTGACGGCCCTGGACGGCGTGTCGCTCGAGCTGCGTCGCGGCGAAGTCCACGGCCTGATCGGCCCCAACGGCAGTGGCAAGACCACGCTGCTCAATCTGTTGTCCGGCTTCTACCAGGCCGATGAAGGCCAGGTGATGCTCGACGGCGAGGATGTGACCCGTGCGCCCGTGCAACGCCGTGCGGCGGGCGGGGTGGCGCGCACCTTCCAGAAGCCGCGGCTGCTGGGCACCCTGAGCGTGCTGGACAACGCCGTCCTGGGCGGCTGGCGCGAGCGGCCGCGGCGACTGCTGCCCAGCATGTTCGCCCTGCCGGGTGTGCGCGCCGAGGAGCGGCGCAACCGGGATCGGGCGGCCGAGCTGCTGCACGGGCTCGGGCTCGGCTATGCCCTGCAGCAGCGGGCCAATCTGCTCGAGCACGCGGAGAAGCGCTTCCTCGAGATTGCGCGGGCGCTGATGCTGCGGCCCGACTACATCCTGCTCGACGAGCCGGCCGGCGGCCTCACCGGCGTGGAGATCGAGCGCCTCGGCACCGTCGTGCGCACCTTGCGCGAGACCGGCATCGGCGTGCTGCTGGTTGAGCACCACACCGAGTTCGTGTTCGGCCACTGCGACCGGGTCACCACCTTCAACCTTGGGCGTCTGCTCAGGCACGGCACCCCGCAGGAAGTGCGCAACGACCCGGAGGTGATCCGTGTCTACCTGGGAGCCTGAACCGGTGAGCGCGTCCCGTCCCGGCACGGGCACACACACCGGCACGGCGGCGCAGGGCGTCGCGCGGCCCGCGACGCCGCTGCTCGAGGTCGCCGGTCTGCAGGTCGCCTATGGCACGGCGGAGGTGGTGCACGGCGCCAGCTTCGAGGTGCGTTCCGGGGAGTTCGTGGTCCTGCTGGGGCGCAACGGCGCCGGCAAGAGCAGCATGCTGCACGCCATCTCGGGTCTCATCCCGAAGCGCGGCGGCCGGGTGGTGTTCGAGGGGCGCGACCTGTCGCAGGCGCGGCCGCGCGCCATCGTCCAGGCCGGCATCGTCCAGGTGCTGGAAGGCCACCGCGTGTTCCACGCGCTGACGGTGGAGGACAACCTGCTCATCGGCACCTACGCGCGACACTCGCGCGGCGACCGTTCGCGCCTGGATCGCATCTACACGCTGTTCCCCGAGATGGCGGACAAGCGCCACGAGCCCGCATCGCGGCTCAGCGGCGGCCAGCAGCAGATCCTCGCCGTAGCCCAGGGCGTGATCGCCGATCCGCGCCTGCTCATCCTCGACGAGCCGTCCGCCGGCCTCGCCCCCATCGTCATCGACCGGATCCTGGACGTGGCCGCCGACCTGTGCCGCGGCGGCATGTCCATCCTGCTCGTGGAACAGATCGTCGAAAAGGCGCTGCGCCACGCCCATCACTGCTACCTGGTCGACACCGGCCGCATCGTCGGCGAAGGCCCGGCCGCCGCCATGCTCGGCAGCGACGCCCTGCACGAAGCCTACCTCGGCAAAGCCTGAAACGTCGGGGTCAGGTCTTGCCTTTTGCCTG